>Ga0075364_10002414_pt1 | contig 10469 bp, 9 predicted proteins | sample EndMetdeltDD1764_FD_71517 | JGI IMG/M metagenome (GOLD analysis project Ga0075364, IMG submission 71517) | Populus endosphere microbial communities from Tennessee, USA - Endosphere MetaG P. deltoides DD176-4 | ecosystem: Host-associated > Plants > Roots > Endosphere | place: USA: Tennessee...
GGCCTGGGCTTGGCCGGAGCGGGCGCCGCGGCGTCGCCCTCCGCCCATGCGGCGCCGGCCGCCGCCAGGGCGGCAGTGACGAACAGCGCCAGGGTCCGCATCGGCCGCCTCTCCGCAGGGTCGAATGAAGGTTCGCTCAGGCTAGGTATGCGCCGGTTAACGGAACATGGCGCAGACTGCCCGTGCGCGAGCGGCTGCGGCCGAACAGCTCACCGGGCTTCGCCATTGGCGCCCGAGGAGTCATCATCGCCTCAAGTAGGGGGGTAGTCATGGGTATCCACATCGACCTGAACCAGGTGCTCAACGTCATCGAGGACGTCCTGAGCGAGGTGAAGACCTTCATCACCAGCCATACGGTGAGCGCCACCTCCACCGCCTTTTCGCTCAGCTACCAGTCTGATGTGCTGACCTTCACCGGCACGGGCCTGACCTACCTCCTGGGCCTGCCGATCGGCGGGACCATCACCGAGGTCGTCGCCACCCACGGCGGGGCGACCCTGTTCGACGTCTCCGGCTTCTCGCTGACGATCCCGAACCTGGTGGACCTGCTGGCGCACAACGCGACCCCCGCCGCCATCGCCGCCGCCATGCCGGCCGCCAGCGTCATCGAGGGCGGCGCGGCCAGCGACGTGCTGAGCCTGGCCAGCGCCGCCGCCAGCCATGAGCTGCGCGGGCTGGACGGCGACGACAGCCTCACCGGATCGGCGGGCGACGACCTGATCAACGGCAACCGCGGCCGCGACACCGTCGATGGCGGCGCGGGCGGGAGCGACACCCTGATGGGCGGGCAGGGGGACGACCTGATCCAGGCCCACCACGGCCATGGCCTGCTGAACGGCAACATCGGCAATGACACCGTGCAGGCCGGGGACGGCGGCGACACCCTGCATGGCGGCCAGGGGAGCGACCTGCTGGTCGGCGGCGCGGGGGCGGACCAGCTCTATGGCGACCTCGGCGACGACACGGCCTCGGGAGGAGCTGGCGCCGATGTCTTCCACATCGCCCCGGGCGGCGGCCACGACGTGGTGACCGACTTCCATTCGGGGGAGGGCGACCGCATCGCGGTGGATCATGGCGACCATTGGACCGTGGCCCAGGTGGGCGGCGACACCGTGGTCACGCTCGCGGACGGGGCGCAGATCACCCTTGTGGGGGTGCAGGCGGCCACCCTGCCCAGCGGCTGGATCTTCGCCGACTGATCCGCTCAGCCGGCGAGGGCGGCCACCGCCTCGCCGCTGGCGAAGCTCGTCACCGCCCCCAGCCGCGTGCAGGCCAGGGCCCCGGCGGCCAGGCCCCACTCCAGGGCCTGGGCGGCGTCGCCCGTCGCGACGAGCCGCGCGGCGAAGGCGCCGATGAAGGCGTCGCCCGCGCCGGTGGTGTCCACCACCTCGACGCCTCGGGCGGGCCTGGCGAGCGGCGGCTCTCCCTTGCGCAACAGCACCGCGCCCTGCGCGCCCAGCGTCTTCACCACCGCCTGCCCGACCCTGCCCAGCAGGGCGTCGTCGTCGCCCAGCGCGCGGGCCTCGACTTCGTTGACCGCCAGGATGTCGGTGAGCGCCAGGAGTTCGGAGTCGATGGCGTCAGGCGCCGGGGCGGCGTTCAGCAGGGTGGTCGCCCCCGCCGCCCGGGCCAGCGCGAAGGCGCGCTTGGTGGCCTCGATGGGCGTCTCGAGCTGGGCCAGCACAAGGCGGGCGGCGCCGATCGTCGCCGCGGCCGCCTGCGCATGATCGGCTGAGAGCCGCGCATTGGCGCCCAGGTCGACGACGATGCTGTTCTCGCCCTGGGCATCCACCAGGATGACGGCCGATCCGGTGCGGGCGTTCGCCAGGCGGGCCACCGCGCTCGCATCCAGGCCCAGGTCCGCCCACATGGCGAGCGCGGCCTCGCCGGCCGCATCCTCGCCGATGGCCGCCAGCATGGCGACGCGGGCGCCGCAGAGCGCGGCCTGCACGGCCTGGTTGGAGCCCTTGCCGCCGTGGCTGTCGGCGCGGCCCAGGGCAAGGCAGGTCTCGCCAGGGGCCGGCAGGTGGTCCAGCCGCAGAACCTGGTCGTGGTTGTAGCTGCCCGCCACGACGATCTCGGCCGGATTCATGCGCCGTCCTCCCGCCGGGGATAGTGGCGCCCCGGCCCTGGGGCGGAAAGGACCTCAGGCGCCCGAAATCTTGCGCGGGAAGATCGAGCGGGGGACGCGGACGTGGGCGCCCTGGCGGCCGTCCACCACCTGGGTGACGGCAAAGTCGCTGGCGACGCTCATCAGCGAATAGGCGTCCGGCCGCGAGAGCCCCATGTGGCCGTTCAGCAGGTCGAGCATGCCGAGCGCCGCATTGCGGGTGGCCTGGTTCAGGTCCTCGTCGAAGCCGTGGACGATCCAGTAGTTGGGCGTCTCCAGCAGCGGCGATGGGAAGTGGAAGTCCTTGCGCAGCACGATCTGGAACAGCACGTCGAGCGAGGCCTCGATCGCCGTGCCCGAAAGCTCGCCATCGCCCTGGCTGACGTGCGGATCGCCGATGGAGAAGAGCCCGCCCTCCACCTGCACGGGATAGTACATCACCGCGCCCGCGCCGATCCGCCAGTTGTCGATGTTGCCCCCGTGGACGCCGGGCGGAATGGTGCTGACCCGCCCGGCCACGTCCATGGCCACGCCCGCGGTCCCAAGGTGCGGCCGGGCGGGCACGCGCACGCCCTTCAACGCCTCCTGCCGGTCGCAGGCGGGGCAGTGGGTGACGGTTCCGGGCACAAGGTACTTGCCGGGGAAGTCGTAGGCGTAGAGCGCCTCGGCCGATTGGGCGTTGGCGTCGAGCTGGTAGATGGTCACCCGCTCGGTCTCGCCGAACTCCTTGTAGAGATAGCCCCAGTTGGCCGCGAGGTTGGAGCCGTAGGCGCAGCGCGGCGTCATCCGCAGGTAGCGCACCTCCAGCATGTCGCCAGGCTTGGCGCCCTCCACATGGATGGGCCCGGTCATGATGTGGACGCCGGGGTTGCGGTCCGCCTCTGGGATCTCCTTGAAGATCGCGGTGACCGCCTCGTCCATCATCAGTTCTGGCGCGTCGCCGGCGTGGTGAGTGATCGCCTCGGCCTGGATCAGGTCGCCGCTCTTGACCTTCAGGGCCGGCGCCAGCGCGGCGTCGAAATAGCCCCAGTGTACGGTCTTGGGCGTGGCCCTGAGCTGGTGCAGGGCGCCCGGCCGGACCTCGGCCCGGGTTTCGCCGTCGTCGCAGAAGAAAGCCATGCCCGAAGCTCCTCGTCGTCAGGCCCCAAGCCTAGGCGCTCGGCCGCTCTGGCCGCCCTGGAACCGTCCTTGGCGGGGGATTTTCCGCATCCGCGCCAGAAACGGCGGCGCCAGGGCCTTCTGCCGCCGCCCAGGCAGGCGCGGGGACGGCAAAGCGAAGGGCGCAGGCGTGCAAGACCTCGCCTCGAGCCGGGCCTAGCCTGACCCTTGGCGCACTGTCCGAACGGATCGCTTGGCGAGGCGGTCGCGCCGTGATCCCCTCCCGCCATGACCCCGTTCCGCCCCAGCCGCCGGGAGGCGGCGCTCCTCGCCCTCGCCGCCGCCGCCTCGCCGGCCGCCGCGGCGACCTCCGCCGACACCCGCTTCGCGGCGCTGGCGGCCCACTACATCGACCAGGTGGTGCGCCTCTCGCCCATCGCCGCCACCCAGCTTGGCGACCACCGCTTCGATGGGCTGGTGGACGATGTCGGCCCGCAGGGGCGGGCGCGGCGCGCGGCGATGAACCGCCAAGCCCTCGCCAAGGCCCGGGCGATCCCCAAGGCCGCGCTTTCCCGGGAGAACCAGGTCGACCGCGCCCTGCTGATCAACCAGGCGAGCTACGACCTCTGGCGCGACGAGGTCCTGCAGCAGTGGGCCTGGGACCCGCAGATCTATTCCGGGCTGGTCGGCGGGGCGGTCTACAACCTGATGGCCCGCGACTTCGCGCCAAGGCCCGCGCGGCTGGCCCATGCGGTGGCGCGGATGGAGAAGCTGCCGGCCCTGCTGGCCCAGAGCCGCGCCCAGCTCGATATCGGGCGCGTCCCGCGCGTCCACGCCGAGACCGTGGCCAAGCAGAACGCCGGCGTCATTTCCGTCGTCGACGACATGGTTCGGCCGCACCTGGACGAGCTGTCCGCGGCCGACCGCGCCCGTTTCGCCGCCGCTGATGCACGTCTCAAGGCGGCCGTGGCCGAGCACCAGGCCTGGCTCGACAAGACCCTGGTCCCGGGCGCGAAGGGCGACTTCCGCCTGGGCGCCAGGCTCTACGACCAGAAGCTGGCCTTCGCCCTGCAGTCGCCGATGAGCCGCCAGGAGATCCGCGCCGCCGCCGAGCGGGCGGTCGTAACGACCCGCGCGGAGATGCACCGCCTGGCGCGCGAGGTGTTGAGCCGCCGCCCCGGCGGCGCCCCTGCCGACGAGCAGGCGGCCATCGAGGCGGCCCTGGAGCTGGGCTACGCCGACCACGCCCCAAGGTCGGCCATCGTCGAGGCCTCCCGCGCCGGCCTGGCGACCGCTACCGACTTCGTGAAGGCCCACGACCTGATCACCCTGCCGGACGCCCCGGTGGCGGTGATCCTGATGCCGGAGTTCCAGCGCGGCTATTCGGTGGCCTATTGCGACCCGCCCGGCCCGCTGGATCGCGGCCAGCAGACCTACTACGCGGTCTCGCCCGTGCCGGACGACTGGAGCGAGGCCCAGGCGACAAGCTTCCTGCGCGAATACAACCGCCGCGCCGTCACCGACATCGCCGTGCACGAGGCCATGCCCGGGCACTACGTCCAGCTCTGGCACTCCAACCGCCACCCCTCGGTGCTGCGCTCGGTGTTCTATTCGGGCTCCTTCGTGGAGGGCTGGGCGGTCTACGCCGAGAACCTGATGCCCGAGCAGGGCTTCATGGCCGACGACCCGCTCTACCGCCTGCAGCAGCTGAAGATCCGCCTGCGCAGCGTCACCAACGCCATCCTCGACCAGATGGTGCACGTGGACGGGGCCAGCGAGGCCGAGGTCATGCGCTTCCTCACCGTCACCGCCTTCCAGCAGGAGCGCGAGGCGGCGGGCAAGTGGACCAGGGCCCGGCTCGATTCAGCCCAGCTGCCCTGCTACTTCGTGGGCGTCTCCGAGCACGACGCCACCCGCGCCGAGGCCCAGCGCCGCTGGGGCGACGCCTTCTCCATCAAGCGCTACCACGACGCCCTCCTCGCCCACGGCTCACCCCCCATGCGCTACGCCCGCGCCCTGCTCCTGGACGAACCGATTTAGACGCGATCGTTATCGAACTGAAGGCTGTCCGCGCCATAGCGCCCGAGCATCGGGCGCAAACCGTCAACTACCTCCGGGCGACGGGCTTTCGCCTCGGTCTGCTGATCAATTTTGGAGCCACGCCGCGGGTCCAGATCGAGCGCTTCGCGCTCTGACCTTTCGTGTTTTTTGTGTCTTTCGTGGTTCGTTCTACTTCGCCGCGTCCATGAAGCTGGCGAAGCGTTCGAAGAGGTAGAGGCTGTCGGTGGGGCCGGGGGAGGCTTCCGGGTGGTGCTGGACCGAGAACACCGGCCGGTCCTTGAGCGCGATGCCGGCGTTGGTGCCGTCGAACAGTGAGACGTGGGTCTCCACCACCGGCGCCGGGAGGCTGTCGCGATCGACGGTGAAGCCGTGGTTCATGGAGACGATCTCCACCTTGCCGGTGGTCAGGTCCTTCACCGGATGGTTCGCCCCGTGGTGTCCCTGATCCATCTTCACGGTCTTGGCGCCCAGCGCCAGGGACAGCATCTGGTGACCCAGGCAGATGCCGAACACCGGGGTGCCGCTGTCCACCAGCTTGCGGATCTGCGGCACGGCGTATTCGCCGGTCGCCGCCGGATCGCCCGGGCCGTTGGACAACAGGACGCCGTCGGGCTTGCGGGCCAGCACCTCCTCGGCGCTGGTTGAGGCCGGCACCACGGTGACCCGCGCGCCCACCGAGGTCAGGGCCCGCAGGATGTTGCGCTTCACCCCATAGTCCAGGACCACCACCTCGTACCGGGGCGGATCGCCCGGCTTGGCGTAGCCCTGGCCCCATTCCCACAGGCCCTCGTCGTAGACGAAGGGCTGCAGGCAGGAGGCGTCCTTGGCCAGGTCCAGGCCCACCAGGCCGGTCCAGGCGCGGGCCTTGGCGGTCAGGGCCTCCAGGTCGAAGACCCCGTCGGGAGAATGGGCGATGACCGCGTGCGGCATGCCGTTTTCGCGGATCCGCCGGGTGAGGGCGCGGGTGTCGACCCCGGCCAGGCCCACCACCCCGCGGCGGCGCATCCAGCTCTCCAGGTCGGAATCGGCGCGATAGTTGGCCGGACGGGTCGGGGCGTCGCGGAAGATGGCGCCCCGGGCGGCGGTCTCCGCCGCGCCCGACATCTGCTCCACGTCCTCGAGATTGGTCCCGACGTTGCCGACGTGGGGGAAGGTGAAGGCGACGATCTGGGCCATGTAGGAGGGGTCGGTGAGGATCTCCTGGTAGCCGGTCATGGCGGTGTTGAAGCAGACCTCCCCCACCGCTTCGCCGGTGGCGCCGACGCCGATGCCCTGCAGAACGCTCCCGTCCGCGAGCGCCAGTACGCCGGTGACGCCGGGCAACAGATCGCGGCTCATGGCAAGGCTCCTTGGCGGCGGGACGAAGGGTCGCAAAAAAGCGGGCCGGGTTGAACCCCTGCCCGCCGAACTCGCGGCTGCGTAGGTAGGGGCAAGGTCCCCCGCGGTCAATGCGGCGCGACCGCCCGTTCGATCTGCTATGGGACAGCCATGCGCATCACCACGGTCGGCTTGGACGCCGACGACACGCTCTGGCACAACGAAGGCATCTTCCGCCTGACCCAGGATCGCTTCCGCGCCCTGCTGGCCGACTGGGCCCCGGTGGAGGTGCTGAACGCCCGCCTGGCCGAGATCGAGCGGCGCAACCTCGCCCTCTACGGCTATGGGGTGAAGGGCTTCACCCTCTCGATGATCGAGACGGCCATGGAGGTCACCGAGCATCGGGCGCCCGGGCGCCTGGTGGCCGAGCTCCTGGCCGCCGGCCGCGACATGCTGGCCCATCCGGTCGAGCCGCTGCCCGGCGTGGAGGCGGCGCTGGACCACCTGTCGCAGAGCCATCGCCTGGTGCTGATCACCAAGGGCGACCTGTTGCACCAGGAACAGAAGCTGGCGGCCTCTGGCCTGGGCGATCTCTTCGCCGCCGTCGAGATCGTCAGCGAGAAGGACGCGGCCACCTATGAGCGTGTGTTCGCCCGCCACGGGACAGGGGCGGCGCAGGCCGCCATGTGCGGCAACTCCATGCGCTCCGATATCCTGCCGGCGCTCAAGGCCGGCGCCTTCGCCGCCTATATTCCCTATCCGCTGACCTGGGAGCACGAACTGGCCGAGGCGCCGACGGACGAGCCGCGCTACCGCGAGACATCGACCCTGGCGGAGGCGGTCGACTGGATGATCGAACTGGGCTGAGCGCGCGTTGGGCTCGCCCTCGATTGACGCCGTCAGGCCGTCAGTACGCGGGCTATCGCAAGGCCCACGACGACCCCCAGAGCGATCAGGATGATCGGCGCGTTCCTATGGCTGGCGTTGACGGTCCAACCGGCCATCGGGATCGGCTTGGGAACGAAAAGCCTGGGATCGGCGGGGTCGTGATAGAGGCCAAGCCCATCGTATTTGCCGCTCATCCGTCTCGCTCCGGAGGGACTTAGGCGACCCGTCGGCCCCGCGGGTGCGGGGCGGGCACGACGGCGCGCTTGAGGTGGCCCAGCCACCGGCGGGCGGCGGTGAACACGGCGGTGGCCATCACCACGGTGAAGATCATCAGCCAGAAGAGCTCGCCCGCCCGGGCGTGCGCCTCGCGCTGGGCTTCCTCGGCCGAGCGGCCCCCCAGCAGGGAGCCCACCCCCAGGTATTCCAGCGCCGCCATCGCCGCGAGGGTGATGAGCAAGGCCCCCCCGATCCGCAACCACATGACCATAGCTGGAAAACTCTCCCGGTTGCGCCGGCGTCTGCACACTGGAGCGCCAGCATCACGCCTCCGGAGCCGAAGGTCAAACCGTCGTGCGGCCTTGCGCGGCGTTGGCGGTGGGCCCCGGGCCGGCTAAGACGGGTTTCGCCGCGCGTCCAGGCCGGACACGCGTGGCTTGGGCGACGGGCGGGGCGGTGCGGTTCGACGAGCGGTTCCTCGACGAGATCAAGTCTCGGCTGCGCCCGTCCGACGTGATCGGCAAGACGGTGAAGCTGCGCCGGCAGGGCCGCGAGTACGTGGGCCTCTCGCCCTTCACCAAGGAAAAGACGCCCTCCTTCTACGTCAATGACGACAAGGGCCAGTTCTTCGACTTCTCCTCGGGCAAGACGGGCGACCTGATCACCTTCCTGCAGGAGACCGAGCGGCTCTCCTTCACCGAGGCGGTGGAGCGGCTGGCGGCCGAGGCCGGCGTTCCCCTGCCGGCGGTCGATCCGCGCGCCGCCGAGCAGGAGAAGAAGCGGCAGGGTCTGGCCGACTGGCTGGATCTGGCCGCCCAATGGTTCGAGGCCGAGCTGCGCCGGCCGTCCGGCCGCGAGGCGCGGGCCTACCTGGAGCGCCGAGGCCTTCCGGAGAGCGAGTGGCCAAGGTTCCGCCTGGGCTTCGCCCCCGCCGGCCGCACGACGCTGAAGGACTATCTGGTGGCCAAGGGCGCCAGGCCCCAGGCGCTGGTCGAGACCGGCCTGCTCATCGCCCCGGAGGACGGGGGCCAACCCTACGACCGCTTCCGCGACCGCATCATCTTCCCGATCAGCGATCCGCGCGGCCGGATCGTCTCCTTCGGCGGCCGGGCGATGGATCCGCAGGCGCGGGCCAAATACCTCAACGGCCCCGAGACAGTGGTCTTCCACAAGGGCTCGAACCTCTATGGCCTGGCCGAGGCGCGCAAGATGATCGCCGCCGCCCCCTCGGGGGAGGACACGCCGCTGGCGGTGGTCGAGGGCTATATGGACGTGATCGCCTGCCAGCGGGCGGGTGTGCCGGCCGTGGCGCCCATGGGCACCGCGCTCGGCGAGGAGCAGATGGAACTGCTCTGGCGCCACCACCCCGAACCTACCCTCTGCTTCGACGGCGACCGGGCGGGCCGCCAGGCCGCCGCCCGGGTCATCGACCGGGCGCTGCCGCTGCTCACCCCCGGCAAGAGCTTCCGCTTCGCCATCGTCGAGGGCGGCAAGGACCCGGACGAGGTGCTGCGCGAGCAGGGGCCCGCCGCGCTGAAGACCCAGCTTTCCCAGACCACCCCCTTTGTCGAGGCCCTGTTCGTGCGCGAGCGGGACCTGGAGCCCCTGGACACGCCAGAGCGGCGGGCCGGCCTGAAGCGCCGGCTGCGGGAGGTCGCGGGCAGGATCGCCGACAAGGACCTGGCCCAGGCCTATCGCGAGGAGCTTCTGCACCGGCTGGACGGCGTCTTCGCCGCCCAGCGGCCGGCGCCCGCGGCCGAATCAGAGCGATGGGGCGGCCGGGGCCGCTTTCGCCAAGGTGGCCGCGAGCCGTTCGCCCCGGCCTTCACCCCGGAAGGAAGGGCTGCGGCAAAACGTCTCGCCGGAAACCTGGACGCCCGGGCCGCGGCGCTGGTCAGGGGCGCGATCGCCGAACCTTCGCTGCTGGATGACCACCTAGAGGACGGATTCGTCGCCACAGGCTTTGGCGAACCGGCCCTGGCCGATTTGGTGAGAGAAATCATTCGCCTTCGCCTGGAGGCGGACCATCTTGACTCCGCCACCCTGCAACGCCATCTGGCCTCGTGCGGATTTAGCGCGCTGTTGACAGACATCGACCGGGCCGCTGCGACTTCGGGCGCGCCCTTCATCACAGAAGATGTCTCCCTCGATGCGCGGAAATCCCAGTGGTCGCGTGGCTTTGTCGCCCTTTCCAGGGCTGCGGCGCTCGACGACGCCATAACCGCCGCCAAGGGATCCTTGGCGGGTCGTGAAGACATGGCGGCGCTTGAGCGGCTGAAGGCGGAGCGTGACGCACTGATGCGCGCGATCAGAATGGGAACGATTTGGACGGGAGACGGGTCGTAAGGTCGCAAGGCCTTTGGATCGTCTCTCGACGCCACCACCTTCCGGCCCGCGCCTTGCATGGCGACGCGGAACGCCGGTCTCGGAGAATTTGATGAGCACCAATACGGCCGAAGCCGAAACCCCTGAGGCCCCGTCGAGCGACGGTCCGCTGCTCGACCTCACGGATGCGGCGGTCAAGAAATTCATCAAGCAGGCCAAGGCCCGCGGCTACGTCACGATGGACGAGCTGAACAAGGTCCTGCCCTCCGAGGAAGTGACCTCCGAGGCCATCGAGGACACGCTGGCCATGCTGTCCGAGATGGGCGTCAACGTCGTCGAGGCGGAGGAAGACGCCGAGGGCGGCGAGGTGGCGGTGCGCGAAGACACCGCCGTGGTCGAGACCACCAAGGAGCCGGCCTACGACCGCACCGACGATCCGGTGCGGATGTACCTG
>Ga0075364_10002415_pt1 | contig 10463 bp, 11 predicted proteins | sample EndMetdeltDD1764_FD_71517 | JGI IMG/M metagenome (GOLD analysis project Ga0075364, IMG submission 71517) | Populus endosphere microbial communities from Tennessee, USA - Endosphere MetaG P. deltoides DD176-4 | ecosystem: Host-associated > Plants > Roots > Endosphere | place: USA: Tennessee...
CCCCGATCACCGCGTGCTCTTGGTCGAGGCCGGCGGCAAGGACGACTGGTTCTGGATCAAGATCCCGGTCGGCTACCTCTACACCATCGCCAACCCTCGCACCGACTGGTGCTTCACGACCGAGGCCGACCCCGGTCTGGCCGGCCGGAGCATCCATTACGCGCGGGGCCGGGTGATCGGCGGCAGCTCGTCGATCAACGCCATGATCCATATGCGCGGCCAGGCCAGCGATTACGAACTCTGGGCGCAGGCCACCGGTGACGATCGCTGGCTGTGGGGTGGCCCGAACGGCGAGACACTGTCGATCTACAAGGAATTGGAAGACTACTTCGGTGGAGCCGACGAATGGCACGGCGCCGGTGGCGAGATCGCCGTCGAGCGACCACGGGTGCGTTGGAAGATCCTGGACGCCTGGCAGGCCGCAGCGGCCCACGAGGGCATCGCGCCGATCGCCGAGTTCAACCGCGGCGACAACGCCGGCAGCGCGTACTTCCATGTGAACCAGCGGCGTGGCCGGCGTTGGTCCATGGCCGACGCCTTCCTGCATCCCGTCGCCCACCGACCCAATCTCACCGTCTACACCCATACCCAAGCCCTGAAGCTGCTGATGGACGACCAGGTCCACGACGGTCAGCGTCGCGGTGCCTGGACCACAGCTCAGCACCGCACCACCGGTGTCCGGCTGCTCAAGGACGGCCGGACCATCGACGTCCGGGCCCGCCGGGAGGTGATCCTGAGCGCCGGAGCGATCGGCTCACCGCATCTCATGCAAGCCTCGGGTCTGGGCCCGGCCGGGCTGCTCACCCAGCATCAGGTGCCGGTCGCGGTCGATCTGCCGGGCGTGGGCGAAAACCTCCAGGACCACCTGCAGCTGCGCACGGTGTACCGGGTGCGGGGCGCCCGGACCGTCAACACGCTGTACCGCAATTGGATCACCCGCGCGGGCATGGGACTTCAGTACCTGCTGCTGCGCTCGGGCCCGATGACCATGCCACCCTCCACGCTGGGCGCCTTCGCCAAGAGCGACCCCGCGCTGGCCAGTCCCGATCTGGAGTGGCATGTGCAGCCCTTGTCGTTGGCCAAGTTCGGCGAACCGCTGCACAGTTTCGGAGCGATCACCCCTTCGGTGTGCAATCTGCGGCCGACCTCGCGTGGCCATGTGCGGATGGCCGGTGCAGATCCGCTGACCTACCCGAAGGTCTCCTGCAACTACCTGTCCACCGACGCCGACCGCGCAGCCGCCGTGCGGGGCCTGCGGATGACCCGGCAGATCATGGCGGCGCCGTCGCTTGCCCGTTACCGCCCGGAGGAATTGCTTCCGGGCCCGCAACTGGTCAGCGACGAAGACCTCCAGCGGGCGGCCGGTGAGCTGGGCACCACCATCTTTCATCCGGTGGGCACTTGTGCGATGGGAGCCTTCGACACACGCGGCCTGCCGCGCTCGGACGCAACGGTGCTCGACACCGACTGCCGGGTCTACCGCGTCGCCGGCCTTCGCGTGGTTGATGCTTCGGCCATGCCGACCATCACGTCGGGCAACACCAACGCCCCGGTCATGCTGATCGCGGAGCGCGCAGCGCGGGCGATCCTGGCATGAGTCAGAGCCCGGACGGTACGACCGAGCCGTTGACCGTCACCTCGACCTGGTCGGTCGTCGCGTCGTAGGAGACCTTGCCGTGTTCGAAGGTCGTCACGAGGAGATCGCCGACGGTGTTCTCGTCGCTGGTGGGTGCGCCCAGCGGACCCACCGAACCGTTTTCGCCGGTGACCTCAGGGACGCCCGCTGCGTTGCGCGGGACATTCCAGGCCTCCCGGATCTTGCCCCACGTGATGTATCCGGGCGTGCCGGCTTCGCCGTTCTTGGCAGTGATCACCCCGCCCTGGAACTGCTGGAACAACACACCGCTCTCCCGCGACCCCGCATTGCGGTCACCCGTCAGTGGCTTGCCGAGCGCCTGCCGCTGATACTCGGTGGCCGACGCGTACTTGGCCGCGATCGGACCGGTCAGCGTCACCTCGACGTCTCTTTCCCCGATGAGCTTCACTTCGGCGGGCGGGGCTTCGGCCTCGGAGGTGGCGATCAACCCGACCTGCGGCGGCGCCGACGCGTCGACGCTGTTGCCACTGCTGCAGCCCACGGTGATCAGTGCGACGACAGCCATGCCGACGACTGCTGTGTAGCGGTATTCGGTTGTCCTCATGGGCTCACTCTCGCGTCTTGTTCTGGTGTGGGTCAAGTTTCGGTTGGACCGCTCGCCCTTCGCGATCCGGAATAAACCCTGCGCCCGATGAACTTGGCTCAAGAGTCGACCTTCCCCGACTCAGGAGCATCCATGACCCGTCCAGTCCGCGTCGCCGTGCAGATCCAGCCCGGCGGCACGCCCGATTACCGCACCTGGCGCGACGCCGTCCTGGGCGCCGATGACCTCGGCGTCGACGTGATCTTCGGTTACGACCACTTCCACCGCCCGGCTATGAAAGCCATCGTCGACGGAAAGCCCGTCATGTACGAGGAGCAACCCGACGTCGCCAACTTCGAGGGGTGGACCGCGCTCGCATCGTGGGGCGAAATCACGTCCCATGCCGAAATCGGGCTCCTCGTCACCGGGGTCGGCTACCGCAACGCGGACCTGCTCGCCGACATGGCGCGCACCGTCGACCACATCAGCGGCGGCCGGCTCATCCTCGGCCTCGGCGCGGGGTGGTACGAAAAGGACTACACCACCTACGGTTACGACTTCGGCACCTTCGGTTCCCGCTTCGATCTGTTCGACGAGAGCCTGATCCGCATCGAAAACCGGCTCGCCGCACTGATTCCGCCGCCGGTGCGCAAGCTGCCCATCCTCATCGGCGGCACGGGACCCAAGCGCTCGCTGCCCGCCGTCGCCCGGCACGCCGACATCTGGCACGCGTTCCAGGACCTCGACGCCTTCCGAAAGTCCAGCGACCGCGTCGATGAGCTGGCAGCGACGTTCGGCCGCGACGGCACCGATATCGAACGCTCGACGCTCTGGGAGAACCCCGACAGTGCCGATGCGTTCCGCGAGGCGGGCGTCACGTTGTTCCAGACCGAACTCACCGCCGACAACGGTTACGACCTCACATCGTTGAAAGAGGTGCTCACCTGGCGGGACAACGGGTGATCGCGCACGCCCGAGCAGCGCTGAGGTAAGCCAACCCTGGCGTTTCGAGTCACCCCAGCCGGGGCAATCCGTCGGGGCGCACAGCCTGTGCACGCTGACGCGCTGCGGAAGCGAAAGCAATCCCCATGGGGATCACATCGGAAAGAGACTCACATGGCGCTCGACGACAATGACATCAGCACCTCCCCGGCGGACGGTGGCGAAGGCACGGCCGACGGCGGAAGCAACCCCGAAGGCCATGACGGTGGCGCTGACGGCACCGCCGGTGGCGAAGGCCCCGCCGACGGCGGAAGCAACCCCGAAGGTCACGACGGTGGCGCTGACGGCACCGCCGGTGGCGAAGGCCCCGCCGACGGCGGAAGCAACCCCGAAGGTCACGACGGTGGCGCCGACGGCACCGCCTGAGAGTTCGTTGTGCTCAGCCGCTGTATAGGCATCGACACCGATGTCTTCGCCACCGAGTACTGGGGGCACAAGCCACTGCTGAGCCGCTCGGGTGCGCTACCCCGCGACTTCGGCGATCTGTTGTCGCCCGACATGGTCGACGAGCTCATCGCCGAGCGCGGGGTGCGCGCCCCTTTCATCCGGCTGGCGAAAGAGGGGCAGGTCCTGGCCAAGGACTCCTACCTCGGGCCGGCCGGTTTCGGTGCCGAAATCGCCGACCAGGTCGACTCGGCGAAGGTACTCGGCCAGCTCGAATCAGGTGCCACCGTCGTGCTCCAAGGGCTGCACCGGCTTTGGCCGCCACTGATCGAATTCGTCCGGCGGGTTGTCGACGACATCGGTCATCCTGTCCAGGCGAATGCGTACATCACGCCGCCGGGCAATCGTGGCTTCGATTTTCATTACGACGTGCATGACGTTTTCGTCCTGCAGGTCTCCGGCACCAAGCGGTGGATCGTGCACGAACCGGTGCACGTTCATCCGCTGCCGTCACAGCCGTGGACCGACTACCGCCACCAGATCGCCGAGAAAGTCTCCGGTGACGCGGTACTCGACGTCGAACTGTCGGCGGGCGACGCGCTCTATCTACCGCGTGGGTGGGTGCATGCGGCACAAACCCTGGACACGACCTCGATCCATCTGACGATCGGGGTGGCGGCGACGACGGCGGTGGATATCGCGCGCGCAGTACTCGACCAACTCGGCGCCGTCGAAGAGTTCCGGGCGCCACTCCCCCTTGGCGTCAACCCGGTCGACAGGGACAACGTCGCGACCACCACAGCCAAAGTCATCGCACAGATCGCCGGCCATCTCCGGGACAACGCAGACGTGTTGAGTACCGCGGCCGCCGAGCAATTGATCGCCCGACACGGATCGCGAACCAGAGCCGAAGCGGTGCGTCCGCTCGCGGTGATGCGTACCGCCGAGCAGGCCGACACCGCGTGCGTGCGGTGGCGCCGCGGCGTGACCGCCACCATCACGAAGGAACCCGACGGCCGGGTGGCCCTGCGCCTGCCGGACAAGACCATACGATTCCCGGTGGTGTGCTCCGATGCGTTGCAGGAACTGGTCAGTGGCAGCAAGGTGGTTGCCGCGGGCCTACCCGGTCTGGACGGCGCGGACGGCGCAGTGCTGATCCGGCGACTACTCCGCGAAGGCGTGCTGGTGCCCTCCTCGGTCGAGCAGCCCCACGCCTAGGCTGGCCTGGTGACGCCGCCGGAGAAACGCCCACCCTGCAGCGTTCAGTCCCTGGCCCGCGACGAGCCGATGTACGGCACGGCTTCGGCCGGATCGTCCTGGCTGTTGCTCGAACTCGAAGGCGGCTGGGGTCCGTCGGCCTTCCTGCAGTCGCCGAGTTGTATCGACCCGGCGCTGGGACGGTCGATCGTGCGCCGCGCCGAATCGGCGGGGATGCGTATCGCCGCAATCCGGCGTCACGGCCGACGGTCGCCGAGGCCCCGGTGGCGGTGGTTCGTCGCGAACTCCACGGTGGGCCACGCCGCGCTCTTTCATGGCGAGGTGAGTGATGCTCGTGAATATCTGGACCTCGATCTCGGCGGCGGCGACGGTGTCAGATCAGAAGACCCGCTCGTCGCGGTCTGCGCGCACGGCAAGCACGACCAGTGCTGCGCGGTGCGCGGCCGGGCTGCAGCCGCCGCCATCGCCGCATCGTATCCCGAAATAGTCTGGGAGTGTTCACATCTGGGTGGTGATCGATTTGCCGCGACAATGCTGATCCTGCCGGAGGGTCTGTGCTATGGCCGGGCCGACAGCACCGACGCTGCCGAGTTTCTCCGGTTGTACTTCGACGGCAGACTCGACCACCGCTACCTGCGCGGCCGGACCTCGGTTCCGCATGCTGTCCAGGCCGCGCAACACTTCGCGCGCGAAGCGTACGGCGACAACCGGATCGACACATTGAATCCCGTCACCGTGGACGATGCCGATGGAGTGGTGCGGGTGGTATTGGCGGCCGACAGTGGCGCGGTCGAGGTCCTGTTGAACCAAGCGATGTCCGAGCCGCTGTTCTCACAGTGCCGAGCAACCACGGCGGGTCCGGTCCGGACGTACAGTCTTCGCTCGATCAGCACGTGATACCCGCACCGAACAACTGAACGGAGCCCGACGGCCATGCCGGCTACCACCCCGATCTCGATGGACCTGTTGCGCGGTGCTCGCGAACTGGAACCGACGGCGCACGGCCTGCTTCCGCATCGGTTGCCCGGCTGGGCACGGGCGCAATGCGCCGATCCCCAACTTGCGATGGCCGAGTCCCAGCCCGCCGGTTGCCGATTGGTGTTCCGGACCCGGTCCACGGTGGTCGAATTGGACGCGCTGCGCACCCGTCCGGCCTTCCGGGGGCTGCCGATGCGACCCGATGGCGTCTACGACCTGCTGATCGACGGCCGGCTCACCGCGCAGGCGAGCCTGACCGGCGGCAACGTCCTGATGAAGGATGCCGCGAGCGGTACCGAGGAACTCCTGCCCGGCTCCCCCGGCACGATTCGCTTCGCCGATCTCCCCGATCGCCAGAAGACCGTCGAAATCTGGCTGCCGCACAACGAGACCGCCGAACTGATCGCGCTTCGCAGCGACCAGCCGTTGGAAAGCTGCCCGATCACCCGGCCCACCTGGCTACATCACGGCAGCTCGATCAGCCACGGTTCCAACGCACTTCACCCGACCGGCACCTGGCCCGCGCTGGCGGCGGCCGACGCCGGCGTGGAACTGATCAACCTCGGTATGGGCGGGGCGGCCCTGCTGGATCCTTTCACCGCACGCACGCTGCGCGACATTCCGGCCGACCTGATCAGCATCAAGATCGGCATCAACGTGGTGAATGCCGATCTGATGCGCCTGCGCGCGTTCGGTCCTGCCGTGCACGGCTTCCTCGACACCATCCGCGACGGCCACCCGACCACTCCCATCGTCGTCATCTCCGCGCTCTACTGCCCCATCCACGAAGACACTCCCGGACCGCTGGCTCCCGATTTCAGCAGCGGCACGATGACATTCGTCGCCACCGGTGATCCCGCAGAAATCAGGACGGGCAAGCTCACCCTCAACGTCATCCGTCGCGAACTCGCGGCCATCGTCGCACAACGGTCGACCGGCGACCCGCACCTTCGCTACGTGGACGGATTGACGCTGTATGGGCCCGACGACTTCGCCGAATTTCCCCTCGCCGACAACGTGCATCCCGGCCCGCAGGTTCACCAACGGGTGGGCGAGCGCTTCGCCCACACCATCCGTGCCGGTCTGCGGTGACAACATGTGGGTGACCGGTGGTCAGTCCTCGACGAACATCCGCAACCGCTCGATGGCGCGATCCCAGCGCGCGGACAGCGTCGTCAGGTAGTCGCCGGCCGCGTTGAGCGGTTGCGGCTGCACGGTCCACACGCGCTGGCGGCCGTGCTTCGTGCTGTTGACCACCCCGGCCACAGACAGCAGCTCGAGGTGCTTCGTGGTGGCCTGTCTGCTCAGTGAAATGCTCTGTGCCACTTGTAGAGTAGATTTAGGGCCGGTGTCGCATAACCCGATGACGATCTGCAACCGTTTCGGATCGCCCAGTGCGTCGAACACCGACACCACCGCGGTGGCCGAGGTCATGCGTCGACTTCTCGATCCAGGTACGTGCCCACCAATTGCAGCTGGATGGTCCAGCCCTCACTGTTGCCCTGAAACGTGGTGTCCCGGTGTTCGTCGGGCAGCGCATCGAAGCCGGACTCCACGATCTGCAGCAGCACCCCGTCGCCGTCCTCGGAGAGGGTGAACTCCACCAAGGTGGTCAGATCCGCGAATTCGGGACCGGGCAATGCATTCCACCGGAACGCGAGCCGGCGCCGGGGCTCGACGGCGACGATCCACAGTGTCACCGGCTCACCGACATACGGGCGCTGCTTCTCGGCGATATCGTCGTCGACGGACGTCTCGGTGATCCGCCCCGACACTTCTGCGCCCTCGACAAAAGGGCCGTCGACCTCCATGCCGAACCATGTACCGAACTTCTGCGAATCGCTGATTGCATCCCACACGCGGGCAATCGGCGCCTTCAGTAGGGCGTGCTTCTCGATCCGATCCGTACCCATGGCAACCTCCCCTCGACTCGAGTCGACCACAGGCCCGCCTTAAAGGCAACCTTTTAGTTGCTTGATTTGTGCGTCTCCTGCCCGCGCCGACGATTGAAGGCGCACGGGAAAGGGCATCCGCTCTGTGCGCTGGATCACAACTCCGGCCCGACGTAGACAGGAGCCCCATGGGCGAGACAGACAGCGAGATCGCCAAGTGGGATCCCGCCGTGGCACGCCGGATCAGCAATGCGATCGGGCCGATCGTGACCCGCTATTTCCGGGCGGAGGTCAAGGATCTCGCGCGGGTACCTGCCGTCGGCGGGGCGCTGATCGTCTCCAATCACTCCGGCGGCGTACTCACCCCCGACGTGTTGATCTTCGCACCGGCCTTCTACAACAGGTTCGGTTATGACCGGCCGCTACACATCTTGGCGCACTACGGGGTGTTGATGGGACCGTGGGGCTCGGCCCTGTCGCAGGCCGGCGCCATCGAGGCCACACCCGACAACGCGGCGGCGGCGTTGCGCTCCGATGCGGTGGTCCTGGTGTTCCCGGGCGGCGATTACGACGCGTTCCGCCCGTCGGAATCTGCCAACGTCATCGACTTCGAGGGCCGCACCGGCTATGTCCGGACAGCCATTCAGGCGGGCGTGCCGATCGTGCCGATGGTGTCGATCGGCGGCCAGGAAACCCAGTGGTTCCTGGCTCGCGGCGACGGTCTGGCGCGACGCCTCGGTCTGCACCGCGTCCGGTTCAAAGCGCTTCCGCTCACCTTCGGCCTGCCTTTCGGCCTGACCACCGTGCTGCCCGCGAACATCCCGCTGCCGTCGAAGATCGTGATGAGGGTACTCGCCCCCATCGACGTGACCGAGCAGTTCGGCGATGACCCCGACATCGACGAGGTGGATGATCACGTCCGGACGGTGATGCAGCGCGCCCTGGACGAGCTGGCCCGAGAACGCCGGTTTCCCATTCTGGGTTAGGACAAGGTTTCGAACGTACGTGCGACGGGCATTTATCGGTCATGACTGATGACACGACGCAAGCACCCCACGAAAACGCCGAGAAGGACACGTCGCAGTGGGTCACCGGCGACGAGCCGATGACCGGCCCCCAGCGCAGCTATCTGCACACGCTCGCCCAGGAGGCGGGTGCCGAGGTTCCCGAGGACGTGACGAAAGCGGAAGCCTCCGACCTCATCGAGGAACTCCAGCAGAAAACCGGGCGCGGCTGACCCGGTCGGTTCTTCCTCAGTTCACCCACGCCCGCACCTCGGTGACCGCGAGATACGCCGCACGGCCGATGGCGGCATCAACCATCGGCAGGAATACGTCCGAGCGTGCGGCGCGGGTGAACACCGATACCGCAATCGGCACCTCACCGGGCATCGCCACCACCGCAGCCTCATTGCGTATCGGCCCGATGGTTCCGGTCTTCCCGGCGACGGAGACATCCGCGAAGGGAAACCCGGCACGAATACGGTGAGGCCATATCTGCTGTCCGAGAACAGTTCTCATTTCCAGACAGCTACCCGGTGACGCAACCGCGTCGGTCCAGATTCCGCTCAGCAGCACGTTGATGTCCGCGGCGCTTGTCGCTGTCGTATACGCCGGGTCGAATGCTGCACTCTCATGGATGAGGTCGTTGCTCGACAACAACCCGACCGCCTCGGACAACGTCAGCGCACCGGAGTCGTGGATGATCTGACGCTGCAGGGCCGCGGTGCCGCCGACGACGCGCGTACAGGTGAGTTCGAGATCGCTGATCACCGCTTCGATCGACTCCATGCCGAGCGCCCCGAGGATGACATCGGCCGCGGCATTGTCGGACAGCGTGATCATCATCCTGGCAAGGTCCAGCCACGACATGGTGACCGGATCACTGAACAGACTCAATCCGGCGGGTCCGGGCGTGCAATCTGCCGGCACCACCCGGACCGGATCGTGGGGCAACATGAGACCGGAGTCGAAGGCACGCCCCAGCGCGACCAGCACGATCAGCTTGTAAACCGACGCCGCGACAACCGGATCCGAGCCGCCGATATCGACAAAGCGGCCCACCCGTCCGATCGGCCGTGCTTCCAGCCACCCCTGACATCCGGCGTCGACGAAGACATCGTTGATCTGACGCACTACGTCGTTCATGACCCGACCCGTAGCAGTTCTCGGTCGAGGGCATAGGTCAGATCGCCGAGATCGCGGCCTGGCGCGGTCACGATCCGCACCCGAAGGGCCACGTCATCGACAAGCATCCGCCGGTGGGTGGTGCCGGCATGGACGGCAGCGGTCGCCGTGGCCAGTCCGAAGCACTGACCCGAAGCCACAGCAGCGCTCACCTCTCGATGGGTCGACGCCGACTGCAGGAGCCCGTCGAGCCCGTGTCTGCGAAGCGCATCCATCAGCAGGTCGTGGGCGGGCGGGTTGTCCTCTCGCGGCGTCGTCGCCAGTGCCAACCCGCGCAACATCTGAGCACGGGGATTCTTCGCTACCGCGACTCGATGACCGGAGGGCACCACCACATTTCGCTGTAGTGCGACGACAGGGCCGGCATCCAATTCTGCTATCACCGCGGGATGGGCTATCACCGCGATGTCCAGCAGGCCACGCCGCAGATCGGTCAGCAGTGCCGCGGTGCTCTTCGTCACGGTCGTCAACGGCGCCTCGGTAGACGCCGACGCGCTGCGCAATGCATGGGTGCAGCGGGCAAGAATCTCGTCGTCGAGTTGCGGTATCGCACCCCAACGCACTCCCTGCAGGCCACCGAACAACTGGGCGGCATCGGCCAGAAGTCGCGTGGAGTCATCGAC
>Ga0075364_10002416_pt1 | contig 10462 bp, 11 predicted proteins | sample EndMetdeltDD1764_FD_71517 | JGI IMG/M metagenome (GOLD analysis project Ga0075364, IMG submission 71517) | Populus endosphere microbial communities from Tennessee, USA - Endosphere MetaG P. deltoides DD176-4 | ecosystem: Host-associated > Plants > Roots > Endosphere | place: USA: Tennessee...
CCCATTCGCCTATGTTATATCTATATACAGCCATTCGCAAATACGATTTCATGTATGAGTGAATAAGAAAAATAAATTCTATCTAGAAAATAATACTCACGTTCACAATATCCCTATAGGATCCGATACCCACATTTTGTTTAGGGGGTATTTGTCCGTACACCACCAGAATCTGTTGTAACCCATTTCCTATTCTGAGCTTGGTATCTACACCAATAATATTGCCCCAATTAATCGTATGCGTTGGATTTTGCGATAAGGTATATCGAATCGATGAATTCTCTGGCCCTGACATGCTACGTAATCGTGTTGTCGCCGCATTCCCAGCGCCTTGGTCAAGGGCTACATGATAAGGTGTATTTAAGGTACAAAGCACTCTTAGGCGTGCGGTTGATTGGGTAGATGTGCAAGCATTCGGGTTATACAGGCCAAAAATCAACGGCGTCGCACTAATAGTACAATCGCCGACTACATCTACACCGATCACCATCGATGAAGTATTTATTGCTGCAAACGCTGGACTGATACTGAGCAATAAAAAAAATAATAGAGCAATCCATTTAAAGAAAAATCCCACGATTAACCCCCTTCTGTCCAATGGATAAACATCCTGGCAAGAAATTAATCCCTTTTATACTCTTCAACTTGAATTTTTATCTGCGTTGCCGCTTCCTCTCTTAAGCCTAATAGATGGATGCTTTATTATCCAGTCAGGTTTTATCGATACGATTTGATAGAAATTTAATACGTGACGGTAATAGTAATGCTATCGGTATAGAGTCCTGGGCCAAGGGTCTGTAAAGCAGGCACACGACCAAAAACCGCATAATTTCTCGTATTTGGCCCTAAAATTAAAAGATAGCTATCGCTCTCTGTGACAGTCCCTGCCGTCCCATTACCCCAGACGCTTGTAAGCCCGGCTGTCGTATATAAATTATAATTCAGGTGGTTACCCGCTAAATTCATAAATCGTGTTGTAAAACTACCGCTATTACCAGCACTCAGAGCAATGTCATAAGAAATAATTCCTAGCACAACCGCAGAACATGTCACGACTACATTACCTGTTGCTGTCGTTTGCGTACCTGATGTGGGATTATAATTACCAAAAGCGACTGCTGTACTCGTCCCTACACTACAGGTACAAGCAACCCCGGTGCACGCCGCATACGCCACTTGACTGTAGAAACAATAAACAAGCACACCAATAAAATAACGCCACCCTACTCCATTCATTTTTTTTAGTAACATGGCACTTCTCCCAATTCAATAATCGGATCATCCGTCTTAGGTAAATTTACAGAAAAATAGTAGACATGATTATCCCAATGCACTGAACCAACCAGTGTGTAATCATTAATGTCAGGAATATAGACTTCACCCTCATAACCAACCGGGTATGTCATACAAGCATGGTCTGTATTTAGCACAAGCTCTGCACCTACAGGTACAGGTTTACCGTTAGGTGTTAACAAGTGCATCACTGCGCCTTGCATATGCTTGACTGGGAATTTTACTAAAACACCACTAGCAAAATAAGGAATGGCCGTTTGGGTTGTCATCCCTATTTGCGTATCTAACGGTAATGTCGTTGGCTCTATTGCTATTTTATTTTCCTGATAAGGCAATAGCTGCGTTATTAATAAATTACCCGATTTATCGGTATGTCCCATGAGTTGATTTTCGTAAAATATATCAACGCCGGGAAAATCAGGGACTTGTACTAGTGCAAAACTATTCGTCAATTTGCGTGCTAAGAAACCATTACCGGCAAAATAAATGACACTACCACTTGCATCTAATTCGTAACTAGCTAATCCACGTCCTTGTCCTAAACGGGCAGTGTAGGCACCTATTTCATTTTGCATGGTAATATCCGCACCGGCATACCGACTGCTATTATTACTAGCAAACAAGTTATAACCATAACCGGTACCTAACGGTATGGGTTTGCTGAATTGCAAGACATCTTGAAATTGATGATTTTGCCAATTGCTAGAGTTGCTAATGGTATGATTAATATCAGGCGCAAAAACCAGTGTAAGAAAAGCCTGATTAGTTTGTGAATTGCGTAAATCACCCACAAAACCGATCGTCAATGAAATATTTTTATATAAATTATAACTATAGCTTGCTGTTAATAAACGCGCTGTCGGCGTATTAGAAAACCCATTAGCGGTATTGAAATTCCGACTATTAATCATGGTATAACTGCTACTCAGCGATCCATAGTCTTCCAGGCTATAGCCAAAAAATAATTGATTAATCACACTGGGCGGTGAGGTATTGGGTTGGTCGCCTAGCTGCAAATAATTTAAAGTGGTTAAGCTGGTGTTAAAACCATAGCTAAATTGTGCACCTTGATGCACAAAACCTAATGCCAATAATCCTCCCTCACCTAAAGAATTATGCCCTCCTGAAACCGCTAAAGACGCCACCCCATATTGATTTAATAAATAATCCGCTGAAAACCCGAGTGTTTGTTGATCAAACAACACTTCGGCGTGACCACCCAACGTCAGATGATCGGTAATACCGCGCTGATAGGTTGCCACACCCAAAAAACGCCCGTAATCATTACTATCAACACCGTAATTATCCCGTACAAAACCTGCTTCATAAGAGAAATTAACTAAATTAGGTTTTAGTAATAAAGGGCTGGCATAATAAGGAAAACTCACGACTTGGCTACGACCCAAAAGATCTTGCGTCACAATATTTACCGTACCTGCTCCAGAAATAACCGGTATATTGTTAAAAATATAAGGTCCGTTATTAACGATTTGTTGTTGATTCAAAACACTATTAACAAAAACATCTACGGTGCTAGGTATAGCCGCTTCGCCTTCATAACCTGGCAAAGGAAACGTCACTAAATTTGGCTGTGTATTAAAATTCGTAGCATATTGGATACCTGCAAAACGCGCTGCACCACTCCAATAGGTGGATCCGGTTATCGCATCGCCGAACCGCCAACTCGCTATTTTTTCTGGCTCATCTAATGTCCAAGTCGTATTTAAACGTACTAACTTATTGGATTGATTCGTCAGAAGCGTAATGTCGTTAGCATATTTGTTATAGGCTAATACATCGGCTGTTCCCACACCTAAACGGTTAAATAAACCTAAGCCCATTAATGCGGAAAGATTAGTTTGATTAATCTCCGGACTATTATTTTTCAGCCCAACCATATCGTAGTTTAAAAAAGCACCTGGCTCTTTAGGGCGTAGTGCACCTAAACGTTTACTGAGTGGATCAAAGGTTTGCCCTGTAAATAATGCTGCGGGCACTTGTAATGATAGCTGCATGGCATATTGATCAAGCTGATAGGTTAATCCTGGATACCAATTCAGTTGATAAAGCTTCCGTCCTTCATATAAAAAAGGCCTATGGTGCGGTAAATGCATACGCCAGCGATGAAACACACTTCCATCAATCCAAACATGGCCCACTGTGTCCTTATAAGCCTGTGTCACATCTGGCAATAAAGATCCATTTAATTTTATTTCAAGCAACAAAGGAATTAAGTAAAATTTCTCTTTTTCCGTTGTTGGTGATTTCTCTAAAAATCCCGTTTTCTGCTTGGCTTCGGTAACAATGCTATTTAATAAACAAAAAACGATGAAGCAAGCAACTAATGAATATTTAAAGCCGATGTAGAACCGATTTTTTGCTTTGTCCATTAATATTTGACTTAATATCCGTATATTTAGTATTAGAATTAACCGCCACTACCCAGCTATGTGATTGGTGAGGTAAAACATAGGCGAAGGTTGATTTTTTTTGGGATGCCGCGCCTTGTTGTTCAGTCAATAATTGCCATTCCTTGACAAACAAAGTGACATTGCCATCGTTGTATAATTTCAACTTGATGTGTTGTGGATTTAAACGTTGTGCCGACCAAACAAATTGTTCAATAATATGCTGTGGTTGCACAAACAAGGGCAAAGAAATATCCATCAGAAAATAAAGCGTTTGGCCTAATTTCTTCTGCCTAGGTTGTTCTAATTCCTTGATATGTAAACGATAAGTCTGCTGCGAAGCATTAAAAATAGGGTGCCTTAATGCAAAACGAATCACTTGTGTTTTATGTGGCGGTAATTTAAACAAAGGTGGCGTCATCAAAATATCATGGGATGTTTTATAGATATCCCTACCTTGGTTTTGCTGCCAATCGACTAAGCTTAATTGCAATAAACCACTTTCCTTGCTCTCATTCGTAACGCTGACAACACCGATCATTTGTTTTGAAGATAAGAAAAGCTGTACTGGCGTGACCCCATAAACATTCGCGAAAACAGGTGACGTTAATAAAAAACCCAAACACAGCAAACACAACCGGTACCCTACATCCATGTTTAAATAACCTTATTATTGCGTATTAATTTATTTAAAAGTTTACGGTGATAGTGACCGAATCGGAATAGCCACCGGCTGCAACAGCTTGCAGCGCAGTAATCTTACCGTAAACGTTAACTGTTTGAGATGTACCTGTTGCGGTAACGGGACCCGGCGTATCCGTACCGGGCGTATTTCCCCAATTAAGGGTACGACCCACGTCTCGGAAAAGACCATAAGCAAGCCCCGCAACCGAAGCACCTGTCATTCTACGGGTTGTAACGGTTGCACCCGCAAATGTTCCGGCATTTAGCCCTATGGTATAAGAAGTGCCATTGGTACACGTTACCGGTATAACACCTTGTCCCGCCGTATTATCCGTAGCACTGGTTGGGTCGTAATTACCAAACGCGACGGGCGTCACTGTTCCTACTAAACAGGCCGTAATTACCGTTGCAGTCACCGGTAAAGTTCCCGTTGCCGTGGCAGCCCATGTGAGCTGACTCATAAATAAAGTAAATAAAACAAGTAAAATCTTTACTCTAGATAACATTGCTATAACTTCCTTATTAAAAGTCAATATAAGATGACACTATGTATAGTATGCTAGCACTTCAAGCCAATCAAGATAATTTATAGATTTAGTATTTAAATATAATCAATTCCGGACTATAGAATAATGCTCACGCAAAGCATTTATCCAACTTTCAAATGATCAAGAGAGAAAAGAACAGAAAATAAACTGAATAGGTCAATTCGGAATCAAACGCGTTTACTTAAAAATTAACCGTTATATTCACGGTATCCGTATAATTACCGGGAGATACGGTTCCCGTTTGCGAGGCGAAAATTCGACCTGGAACAGTGACTGATTGTGCTGCACCGGTACCTACTCCAGCGACTGTAGAACCCGTTGTACCATTTCCCCAAACCGTGGTACGAGTCGGATCGGTGTAAATAGTATATTGCAGTGTTCCTGCAGGTGATGGATTAGTTAATATACGCGTCGGTATCGTTGCGCCTACGCCTGAACCCGCATCAAGCGCAATGTTATAGTTTGCTGTAGCCGTACATGTGACCTGCAAAGCACCATTTACATCAAGATCAACACCGGATGTATACGTACCAAAGGGAAGTAAGTTGGTTGCGACCCCAACTGAGCAAGCTGTTGCAACATTTGCAGTGACTGATAACGTCCCTGTTGCCGTTCCGGCAAATGCCAGCTGAGAAATAAATAAAGGTACTAACCCAAATAGAATGTTCCGTGCTTTGAACATAATTGATATCCTTACCAAATAATCTAAAGGCTGCAAAATATCCTTTATGACACTCTTAAACTATAGTAGAACGCTTTATATCGCTTATCAAGATTAATGATAATTTTATAATTATATTACATAAATTATTTAATCATCAGAAGGAAATCTAATCATGATAAAAATAGCTTAGTCACCACTCAAGTTAAGACTTAAAAAGTAACAAAAATAGTCACGCTATCAGAATAACCGCCTGCTTCTACTAGCTGGTGTATAGGAATTTCCCCATAAATATTGATAACTTGTGCTAATCCTGTACCTATATGATGCAGAGTATTTTCCCCTGATTCATTCCCCAAATGGTCTCTATGACTCGAATCGGAAAAAAGATTATATTCGAGGCCGTCTCCTCCCCCGCCGTTTTTTACACACGTTCTATGCTGACTTTTTGTTACCTCAGCACCATGGCCTCGACCTATGCCTACTTCATAAGCTAGATTAGCGGCACAGGTGACTGTTATAGATCCGGAAGCATCATCCGAATGAGGATTAAATGGGTGATAACTAGGGAAAGTCATGTTTGTTACCCCATTTATAACACATTTGGAATCCCCTCCAACATTCGCCGTCACTGCTAACGCCCCTGCTGCCGTAGCGCTGAATGCATTTTGACAAATAAAGACTAAAAATAGACCAGCCAAAACTCTGACTAAATAAAGCATACCCCCCCCTAGAAAAGACCTAAAACGTTATCATTTTGTTCTACCTATCTAGCTTTTTTGCTTGTATTAAGGTACTTAGGTCTCTTATATAAACATGCGTCATATTTTATAATTCTATTAATTTATTCTAGTGAACAATCGCTAATTTAACGAATAAGGACTGCAATCATGATGGTCAAAACAATAGCAAAAAATGGCAAAATTGATCTTAGCGATTTTGGCATCATCCAGGTAAGCGGTAAAAAGGCTAAGGTATTTTTGCAAGGCCAACTGACTTGCAACGTAGAAGAAGTTGATGAAAAACAAACCCGCTTAGGTGCTCATTGTGATGCAAAAGGACGTATTCAGGCGACTTTTCGTTTATTTTTTTATCAAGATAGCTATTATTTCTTATTACCACGCACTATGCTCGCGCATCTATTACAGTGCTTACAAAAATATGCTGTTTTTTCAGCGGTTAATTTGACTGATGTCACTCAAAGCTGGGAAATAATAGGGTTAATCGGTGATTCAAGCGCTGAATTACTCAGACAGCATGCTTTATTCGCTGAAAAAACGAATGGGCTACGTTCTTCTGCACCCCTTATCAGTTTAGCTATACCCGGCTCTACGCCACGTTTTATCTTATTAACACCGGATGAAAAATCGGCTTTTTTCATCGAAACGGTGGAAGAACTGCCTCTGAATGACTGGTATTTACAGGATATCATGGCTGGCATTCCAAGCATTTATCCAGAAACGATGGCACAATTTACGCCGCATCAGCTGAATTACCCCGCTATTGGCGGCGTTAGCTTTAATAAAGGCTGTTATATTGGGCAGGAAATTATTGCTAGAACCCACTATTTAGGGCAGTCAAAAAGCCGTCTTTATCGGGTTGCTTTTCAAGCCAAACATCATTTTTCGCCAGGTACAGCGATACAAAATGAGCAAGGTGTTCGTCAAGGTACTGTAATAATGTGTGCTAATGAAAACGAGGACTGTTATCAAGCCTTGGTTTGTTTGCAAAGCCAAGCCATTTCACATACTATCCACTTAGAAAGTCCTCAAGGCCCTGCCTTACGGCTTTTAGAATTACCGACTATTCTGCAGGAATAATAAAAATGATGCGCTATTCAATGATAAAAAAAATAAGCTTCAATTTACTGCTTGTATTAGGACTTAGTAGCTCAGCATGGGCCGCTGACTCTAACACCAATACGCTGTCTCAAACGACCAATACACAAAACAACAGTATTGAATTTGCACGCCAAGCAGGCAGTATTGCCGGTGTTACCCAAGCGTGTGGTCAAAATATCACAAATTTCAGCCAAAGAATCGCCGAAGCTATCAACGCACTCACCTCTAATCCCGCTGATAAAGCCGGTGCTATGCTTGTTTATCAACAAATAATGAATGAAGCACAAGCAAACGAACAAAAAACGCAAACTATCCCTTGCGCGAAAGCCTTAGAGGACTATCGTAATTTACCTATCATGCAAGCAGATTATAAAGAAAAGGTTATTGCACAATTAAACACTGCTAAGCCTTAAACTATCTAAACCGTTTTTTGGCGTGTATTCGATTCGCGAATAAAAAATAATAAAATGATAGACAACAAAATATAAACAGGTAATAACATCAGTGCTCGACGATATTCGAGCACTGAAAAATAATGGATATGTCCTACTATTTTTCCACTCCAACCACTATCCAGCAACTTTCCGATCAACGGTTCTGTCAGCGCACTAAAAACAATATCCCCTGTATTAATTAACGCAATGATCGTCGCTGCCACAGTGATTTTATTGAGCTCTCTACCCAGAGCAAAACCCAACATAAAAGCACCGGTACTAAAACCAAATAAAAACAATAAACTAGCTAATAACCACAGTGGTAAATGTGCTGCATAAATAACCCCCGTAATGGTTACTAAGGCAACACAGCCACTTCCTAGCATCACATTGCGCCGTTGGCCTAAACGATCCGATAATAATCCTAATAAGGGACTACCTAACGCTAACCCCAAAAAAATAAATGATACAAAAAAAGCAGCATGGGTATGTGTTAATTGATAACCTTCTTTTAGAAAAGGAATACACCAAAGACCTGCAAACGCATCAATCGGCGAAAAAGCTAAACCACTATAGAGCGTGATTAACCAATTCTGTTTATTACTTAAAACCGCCCACACATCACGCAAAGAAAATGGAGGGGCTGCTGTATTAACAGCCGCTGGCAGGTTTTGCGCTTGAGGTTTATCGCGCACGATGACATAAAATAAAGCGGCTAAAATAACACCTAAAATAGCACATAGCGCTAAGCTACTTCGCCAACCTACCCCATTAACCATTAAAGACAATGGCACTTGCCCAGCCACCGCACCTAGCATCGCCGCCGATGCCAATAGCCCGCCGACGAAAGCAAACTGACTGGGCTTAAACCATAGGCTAGTCATTTTCATATAACTAACGGTCGCAAAGGCAGCACCTACACCCATTAAAGTACGTGCCCATGTAGCATGGGCCAAACTATCTGCCTGAGAAAAGCCATAAGCACCTAAAGCACAAAGCAGTAACGCTATGGTCGTTAATAGTCGTGGGCTATATCTATCTAATAACATACCCACAAAAAGCTGTGCAACCAAAAAAGAATAGAAAAAACTAGCCGCCAAATTGCCTAAACCAACACCTTCAATATGAAATTCATGCATCAGTTCATCGGTCATAATGCTAGGCGAAACTTGGAGAATATATTTATAAAATAAAAATGAGGATGCTAATGCAATAACCAGCCACGGATAAAAACGATGATTAGTGAAATGCTTATTTGAAACAGACATACAAAGACTAAACCTTAAAAAGCCAATTAAATTTAAACGGGTAAGTTATCCGGCGAGGAGGACAATTTTTCGCCATTATGACATTTCCTTGTCAATTTCGCACACAGAAAATAATACAATATAGACACCTTAAACTTGAAGACGAACCCTCTTTAAAAAAATTCGCATCTTGGTATATGAACGGTATAATACCGGCCATTTAGGCTTATAAGCCCCGGTGGCACAGTTGGATAGCGCGGTCCCCTCCTAAGGGACAGGTCGCCGGTTCAAATCCGGCCTGGGGCACCAAAAGTTGAGAACGGTATTTTTTAGATTTTTACCCATGAATATTTTATCGATCCAGTCACATGTCAGCTATGGTTATGTCGGCAATAAGGCAGCGACTTTCCCACTGCAATCACTTGGCTTTGATGTCTGGCCTATTAATACCGTGCAATTTTCTAACCACACCGGCTACGGAAGCTGGCAAGGCGATATATTTTCTCCTGAACATATTCGCTCTCTGGTCAAAGGCTTAGAATCGTTAGATCTTGCCCGACAATGCGATGCGGTGCTATCTGGGTATATAGGTGATAAAACCATCGGTGAAGTCATTATTGAAACCGTGCAACGTTTTAAAAAGGCTAATCCCAAATTACTTTATCTCTGTGATCCCGTCATGGGCGATCCCGGTGGAAAAGGTTGTTTTGTAAAAGAAGACATTCCCGCTTTTTTTCGTGAAAAATGTTTAGAGGTTGCCGACATTATTACACCCAATCACTTTGAAGCAGAAATCCTCTATAAAAAAGAGATCAATACCCTTGAGCAATTACAGCAAGCCTGTTCTTTTTTTCATAATAAAGGCGTTAAGATCGTTGTTATCACACGTTTACATCTAAAAAAACAGCCCGACTTAGAAAAATATTCTGATTTTCTTTCCGTTAAAAATGCTCAGCAATGCTTGGCTGTCACCCCTAAATTAAAATTAAGCCATCCGATTAATGGATCAGGCGATCTTTTCTCCGCACTCTATTTAGGTCATTTTTTATTAACTAACGATCCCGTATTGGCATTCGAGCGTGCCTTGAATACTACACATAAAATAATTGTAGACACCGCCAACGCAAAACAACGCGAATTAAAAATTATTAATAGCTATTGCGATCCATCCCCTAACACGATTACACTAGAACCACTCAAATAATAAGGAAGTTTTAAATGAAGCATTATCGCTTTTACTTATGGACGACCTGCCTGATTTTTCCCTCTTATATTAGAAAACTATGTTAGCGCTATGGAATAAAAATTATATTGCCTATTTATTATGGCCTTTTTCTTTACTATAC
>Ga0075364_10002417_pt1 | contig 10460 bp, 9 predicted proteins | sample EndMetdeltDD1764_FD_71517 | JGI IMG/M metagenome (GOLD analysis project Ga0075364, IMG submission 71517) | Populus endosphere microbial communities from Tennessee, USA - Endosphere MetaG P. deltoides DD176-4 | ecosystem: Host-associated > Plants > Roots > Endosphere | place: USA: Tennessee...
CGGAGGCAAGGCGGCCATCGAGAAGACCAACCACTACGTCACCGGACGCGACGGCGGCCGAGACGTGGACCTGCGCCAGTTCGCCACCGAGGGAATGAAGCTGTACGGCGCCCTGGCCGACGGTGCAGGCGCCGTGCTGCGCTTCGAGCCGACTCTCACGGCAGCCCTCGACCATGCGGACTCGGTCTACAACTCGATCTGCGCCGATATCGACCGCCACATCGACGCGCACGGCATCGAGGCACCCCCGGCGACCCGGTACGAACCGGTCTGGGTTCCCGAAACCGAAACCACCACACTGGATCTTGCCGCCGCGAACGTCGCCGCTGTCATCTGGGCGATCGGCTACCGGCCCGACTACCGGTGGATCGAGGCCAGCGCCTTCGACGGCGGTGGCCGGCCCATGCAGACCCGCGGCGTCACCGGGGTGCCCGGGCTGAGTTTCGTGGGCCTGCCGTGGATGCACACCTGGGGGTCGGGCCGGTTCCTCGGGATCGACCGCGACGCCCAACACATCGCGGCCACCATCATCAGCAACTACCACGAGTCCGTGCTGCGGCTCGCGGTCGGGCACTGAGGCCGTCCGCCGATGCAGGGACGACAGTCGTTCGGCCGGGTCATCGCCGCCCGCGCGGCATCCCGGCCCGATCAGGTCGTGGTCATCAGTGACCATGAGGGGCAGCGCCTCACCGCGGCCGAACTCGATGCGGAAAGCAACCGGGTGGCGCGAGAGTATCTGGCCCACAGGGTGTCTCGTGATGACCTGGTGACTGTCGCCCTGCCCAACAGCATCGAGTTCATCGTGGCGTGTGTCGCGATCTGGAAGGTCGGTGCCACACCGAACCCGTTGGCGCCGGGGATCGGATCGCACGAGCGTCGTCACCTGGAGACGCTGGCGCGCCCCGCGCTCGTGGTGGGATCGGCACCGCAGGATCCGTCGATCCCCTGGCTGCCGGCCGGTCGACGCGGCGACCATCCGGCCGGCCCGCTACCGGACAGCTGGGCCCGCAGCTGGAAGGCACCCACGTCTTCCGGAAGCACCGGCCGGCCGAAGATCGTGCTGGCGGCCGCGCCGGCGCTGATCGACCCCGATCGTCAGGTGGCGCCGTTCCTACCGCGTGTGGCCACCCAGCTGGTCACCGCACCGCTGTGGCATTCCGCCCAGTTCACCTACGCGTTCCGCGGCCTGTTGACCGGGCATCGACTGATCCTCACCGACACGTTCGACGAGAACCGGTTCTGCGCCCTCGTCGATCGCCACCAGGCCACCTGGACGCTACTGTCCCCCAGCGCCATTCACCTGCTCGTGCGCATGCGGCCGTCGTCGGACATCGTGTCGCTGGAGTCGCTGCTGCACCTCGGTGCACCGTGCGCCGCCGCGGACAAGCGGGCCCTCATCGCCTGGCTCGGCGCGGACCGCGTCATGGAGGTCTACGCGGGCAGCGAATCCAACGGGCTCACCATGATCACCGGACCCGAATGGCTGCGGCGACCGGGAAGTGTCGGAAAACCGATCGGCGGCACCGAGATCCGCATCTCGCGCGCCGACGGCACACCCGTCGCGACCGGCGGGATCGGTCATGTCTGGATGCGTCGCGGAACCGAGCCCACCTACCGCTATCTGGGTGGGCAGTCGCGGCGCACCCACGACGGCTGGGACAGCCTCGGGGATCTCGGGTTCCTGGACGCCGACGGCTACCTGACCGTCGTCGAACGCGCCTCCGATGTCATCGATGTCGAGGGCATCGCGGTGTACCCGACCCGTGTGGAGCATGCGCTCACCCAGCATCCCGCGGTGCGGGAGGCGGTGGTGACCGGGGATGCCTCATCCGGCCTCACCGCGACCGTCGACGTCGGTGCCGCAGAGATCGAGTCGTCGGCACTCATCGAGTTCACCCGGACCCGGCTCAGCGCCGCCGAGGTCCCCGCCATCATCCACATCAGGCGCAGCCGACTGCGCAATCAGGCAGGCAAGGTGCGCCGGAGCGCCTTTCATTCCACCGCAGCACCCGTCACCTAGGAGTCACACATGTCGGTTTCCACCAGAGTCGACCTGGCCCTGCTCGGCTTTCGCGGCCGGCCGCCCGTCAGCCGATCCGCCGGGGCCGGCCCGAGCGCGGACGGGCATCTCGTCATCGACGGTCTCAACGCCGCGATCCCCCGCAATGCGGACAGCCCGTTCGTCTTCGATGGCACCCGGGTGCTGCTGGACGGCGAGGACACCGGACTCGACGTGGAGGTCATCGACCGGCCCAGGTTCTACGATCTGCGCACCGCCGACGGTGTGCCGTATGAGAAGCTCGCCCGGCTACACGGCCGGGACGTGCTCGCCACCACCGTGGTTCAGACCTGCATCCGGTACACGGAGGACCAGCGCTGCCGGTTCTGCACCATCGAGGAGTCGCTGCGCTCGGGCGCCACCACGGCCGTCAAGCGACCGGCCGAACTCGCCGAGGTCGCCGCGGCGGCGGTGCGCCTGGACGGCGTCACGCAGATGGTGATGACCACCGGGACATCGGCCGGCACCGACCGCGGGGCCCGTCATCTGGCCCGCTGCGTGCGAGCGGTGAAGGCGGCCGTCCCCGCGCTGCCCATCCAGGTGCAGTGCGAACCCCCTGCCGATCTCGCCGTCCTCACCGAACTGCGCGAGGCAGGCGCCGATGCCATCGGCATCCACATCGAGTCCCTCGACGAGGAGGTTCGCCTGCGCTGGATGCCGGGGAAGTCGACGGTGCCGGTCCAGCAGTATCACCAGGCGTGGCGCGAAGCGGTGCGGGTGTTCGGGCGCAATCAGGTCTCGACCTACCTGCTGGTGGGTCTCGGTGAGGATCCCGACGAACTCATCGACGGCGCAGCCGAACTCATCGAGATGGGTGTGTACCCGTTCGTGGTGCCGTTCCGTCCCCAGCCGGGCTCGCTGGCGGTCGACGTCGACGGCGCCGGTGCACCCGACGCCGCCGTTGTCGAGAAGGTGTCCCGCGAGGTCGCCGCGCTGCTCACCCTTGCCGGGATGACCGGCTCCGATCAACGCGCCGGGTGCGCGGCCTGTGGGGCCTGCTCGGTGCTGCAGGGGCTGGGTGCCTGATGATCCAATTCGACAGCAGCGCACCTGCATTCCCGGCCGATCTGTCCATCCTGGCCGGGTCACGCCCGCCCGCGGCGTTTCTCGTCCGGCGCGCCGAGAGCCCCGCCGACCTGGACGGCTACCGCCGGCTGCGTCGGGAGGAATTCGTCGACGGGCAGCGGCTGTTCGCCGGCAGCGACCGCGACGACACCGACGATGATCCCCGCACCGTGGTGCTGGTGGCCACCGATCACACCGGCACCGTGCTGGGCGGGGTCCGGCTGGCGCCCGTCGGTGCCGTCGACCTGGGCTGGTGGACCGGCAGCCGGTTGGTCACCGCGGCCGATACCCGTTCCGCCGGGGTGGGACCCGCACTGATCCGGGCCGCGTGTGCCCACGTCGAGTCGGCCGGGGTACTGCGGTTCGAGGCCACCGTGCAGCGGCGGTACCGTTCCCGGTTCACCGCCCTGGGGTGGGAAAGTCTGGGCGAGACCATGGTCGCCGGACAGCCACACGAATGGATGCGCTGGCCGCTCAACCCGTTTCACCGCCTTGCCCAGGCCACCAAGTCGTTCCTCGGCGACACGCTGGCCCCGCTGCGGGCGGTGCGCGGCGGACTCGGTCCGGCCGGGTTCATCGGCGACGATGGTGCGCCGGTTCCGGGCACCGACCTGATCGCCGCCTGCGACGCGATCATTCCCTCGATGGTGGAACGCGATCCGGAATGGGCCGGCTGGTGCGCAGTCCTGGTGAACGTCAACGATCTGTCCGCGATGGGTGCCCGCCCGACCGGCCTGCTTGATGCTGTCGGTGCGCCGACCCGTTCCATCCTGGACCGGGTGATACGCGGGATCACCGCGGCGTCGGTGGCATGGCAGGTTCCGGTGCTCGGCGGGCACACCCAGCTCGGGGTGCCTGCGGCGCTGGCGGTGACGGCACTGGGACGCACGACAGATCCGGTGCCGGCCGGTGGCGCGGCCGCGGGCGACCGGGTCCGCCTCACCGCCGACCTGACCGGCGGTTGGCGGCCGGGCTACACCGGGAAGCAGTGGGATTCGACCAGCGCCCGCGGCTCCGCCGACCTGGCCGCCATGGCCGGTCTCGTCGCGGCGACCCGGCCGCGCGCCGCCAAGGACGTCAGCATGGCCGGCGTCGTCGGCACGCTGGGCATGCTGGCCGAGGCCGGCGGCACCGGCGCCGAGCTCGAGATGGCCGCGGTGCCACGTCCGGTCACTGCGGACATGGGCTCCTGGCTGACCTGCTTCCCGGGTTTCGCCATGCTCACCGCGGGTGCGCACCGCAGCCCCGCCGAGCTGCCCGACGGAGTCGTGGCCGCCGACTGCGGGTCGTTGACCGCCGAGCAGGGTGTGCGCCTACGCTGGCCGGACGGGGTGACGACGACCGCTTTGGCATCGCCGGTCACCGGCATCGGACCGGCCTGAGGGGAGCGCATGGCACCGGTGACCTTGGGCGCGGTGGCGGCACATTTCGGCCGCGACGTGGACCGAGGCGTGTCCAAGGTGGTCGGAATCGTGGAGTCCGCGGCCCGCGAGGGCGTCGACTTCCTTGTCCTGCCGGACGCGAGCCTGGGCGGGTACATCGGTGACTTCCGGGCACCCGACCCCAACGATCCGCCGCCCGCCCTCGATCCGGACGGCCCCGAGATCGCGGCGGTCATCGCCGCGGCAGGGCCGATGACGGTGTGTGTGGGCTACGCGGAGGCGGCAGCCGGCGGCAGCCGGTACAACGCCGCGATCTGCGTGTCCGGCGACGGTGTCCTCGGCAGTTACCGCAAGGTGCACCAGCCGGCCGGTGAGGCGTTGACCTACCTGGCCGGTGACCGGTTCGGCACGTTCGACACCCCAGTAGGGCCCGTCGGCATGCTCATCGACTACGACAAGACCTTCCCCGAGGCCGCCCGCGCGCTGGCTCTCGACGGCGCCCACATCATCGCGGCGCTGTCCGCATGGCCGGCCAGCATCACCGACCGGGCGTCCCGGTTGCCCGCGGACCGGCAGTCGCGACTGTTCGATCTGTACGACTGCGCGCGCGCCGCCGAGAACCAGGTGGTGCTGGTGTCGTCGAACCAGACCGGCGTGATGGGAAACCTCCGTTTCCTCGGCCAGGCGAAGATCGTCGGGCCCGGTGGGGACATCCTGGCCAATACCCGTTCCAAGGGTGGGCTCGCCAAGGCCGAGATCGATGTGGAAGCCGAAATCAACAGGGCCCGAAGGGTGTTGAATCACCTGGTCGAGTTGCGTCCGGACATCTATCACGCCGGATCGCAGGGCTGACATGCGGATCGCGCTGCTGACCTATTCGACCAAGCCCCGCGGCGGCGTCGTGCACACCGTGAACCTGGCCGAGGCGCTGGCCCGCCGGGGTGCCGATGTCACGGTGTGGTCGCTGGCCAGGGCCGGCGATCGGGGCTTCTTCCGGGCGGTGGACCCCGCGGTCGGCATCCGGCTCGTCGAGTTCACCGACCTGCCCGGCGACACCGTCACCGACCGGATCGTGCGGTCCATCGAGGTGTTGGCCCGGGCTTTCCCACCGGATGACTACGACATCGTGCACGCGCAGGACTGCATCAGCGCGAACGCCGTCGGCGACTGCATCCGCACCATCCATCACCTCGACGAGTTCACCACGCCGATTCTTGCCGAGTGCCACGAGAAGGCGCTCGTGGCACCGTACGCACGCATCTGTGTGTCGGCCGCGGTGGCCGCCGAGGTGCGGTCCGGATGGGGTTTCGATCCCGCGGTGATTCCCAACGGCGTTGATGCGCAACGCTTCATCGAAGGCGCCGCCGACGCGCCGGGCCGCAGCCGCTGGCGGCAGGAGCTGGGCCGCTATGTGCTGACCGTCGGCGGTATCGAACCCCGCAAGGGCACCGTGGACCTCGTCGAGGCCTTTCACCTGCTCCGGCGCGAGCACCCGGATCTGCAGCTGGTCATCGCCGGCGGTGAGACCCTCTTCGACTACCGCGAGTATCGCGAAGAGTTCGATTCGCGCTGTGCCGCCTTGGATATCGCACCGGTGATCCTCGGCGCCATCGCCGACGACGAGCTGCCCAGCCTGGTTGCGGCGTGCGAGGTGTTCGCGTTCCCCTCCACGAAGGAAGGGTTCGGGCTGGCCGCGCTGGAGGCCTTGGCGGCGGGCCGACCGGTGGTCACCCGGAATCTGCCGGTGCTGCGTGAGGTGTTCGGCGACACCGTGCGGTACGCCGATGCTCCCGCAGGGTTCGCTTCCGCGATGGCAGAACTGCTCACCGAACCCGGTGATGTCGCACCGGGCCGCGCCCTGGCCGGCTCCTTGACGTGGGACAACGCCGCTCGGGCTCATCTGGATTTCTACCGCGCACAGTTACCGTTGTTACAACGGTAACTGTGTTTGTAATATCGCCGGTATGACGAGCACCACGGCGACGCCGTTTCTCACCCAGCGCGGCGACGAGTTGGTCCCCAACCCCGTCGCCCACGGCGGGTGGGGACCCACGCTGGGCGGCCAGGTGGTCGGCGGGCTGCTCGCCCGCGCCGTCGAGGCCCGGGTCGACGATCCCGAGCTGCACCCCGCCCGGCTGACGGTCGAGATCCTGCGTCGGGTGGCCTGCGAGCCGGTCCAGGTCAGCGCCACCGTGGTGCGCGCCGGCGGCCGGATGCGGGCCGTGGATGCCGCGATGATCCAGGACGGCCATCTCGTGGCCCGCGCCTCGGCGCTCTACCTGCGCCGCGGCTCCCAACCCGACGGCGAATTCTGGAGCACGGCGCTCACCCTCCCGCCGATACCGGCCGCACCCGCCGACATCGGGGACAACGTTCCGATGTTCATCCGGGCCTACGGACCCACCGCCGACTCGAACAGTGTGGAATTCCCTTGGCAGCAAGCGGGACCGCGGTACGCATGGGTTCGCGAGTTCCGCGATCTGGTGGCCGGCGAAGCGCCGACCCCGTTCATCCGGGCGGCGATGGCGGTCGATGTCACCAGCTCGATGACCAACTTCAGCACTGCGGGCCTGGCGTTCATCAACGCCGACTACACGCTGGCCCTCAGCCGGTTACCGGACGGTCCGTACATCGGTCTGGCCGCGTTGAGCCACACCAGCGCCGACGGGATCGCCACCGGATCGACCGGGCTGTTCGACCACCTCGGACCGATCGGTACCGGGTTGTCCACCGCCATAAGCAATTCCGGCTTCGACCCGAACGGCAAGTACCGGCGGCCGAGCTAACGTGGCGGCGGGAAGCCGCCGGTGGCCACCGGGCCCCACCGGCGCGGGGTGATGCGCAGCAGGCACTTTCCCTGATCGACCATGGCCTGGCGGTACTCGTCCCAGTCGGAGTGTTCTCCGGCGACCGAGCGGAAGTAGTCCACCAGCGGCTCCACCGCATCGGGCAGGTCGATGCGTTCGGCGTCGCCGTCGACCTGGACGTACGGGCCGTTGAACTCCTCGGAGAGCACCGTCACGCTGGCCCGTGGGGTGCGCCCGATGTTCACCGCCTTGGCGCGCTGCGGATAGCTCGCGATGACGATGCGCCCCTGCTCGTCCACCCCGCCGGTGACCGGGGAACTCTGCAGCGACCCGTCGGCACGGAAGGTGGTCAGCACCATCGCGTGACGGGGCCGGACGAACGCCAGCAGTTCGTCGAGGGAGACCTGGTCTGCGGTTGCGTAGTTACGGGCCATCACCCGATTCTAGGCGGCTACTTGACGATGAGTTTGCGCTGCGAGGCCATCGTGAACACCGCGGCGACGATGATGACAAGGCCCTTGATGATGGTCTGCGTGTAGTCCGCGGCACCGATCTGGTTCAGGCCGTTGGACAGCACGGTCAGGATGAGCACACCGAGCACCGTGCGGCCGACGCCGCCCACCCCACCGGACAGCGCGGTCCCGCCGATGACGATCGCGGCGATCGAGTCCAGCAGGATCGTCGAACCCAGGGTGGGGCCGGCCGCCCCGAGCTGGGCGGTGAGTAGCAGCCCGGCCAGCCCGGCGGTGATACCGGAGAGCACCAGGATCAGCACCTTCACCCGCGCGGTGCGCACACCGGCCAGTTCCACCACCCGCTCGTTGCCGCCGACGGCGTAGACGTAGAGGCCGAACCGGGTGCGGCGGGCCAGGAACCAGACGACGAGAAGTGCGGCCAGCGCGATGAGCGCGGCGTTCTGGATGTTCGGGATGAACTGGCCGATCGCCAGATCGCGGATGGCTTGGTTGGTGAAGTTGATGGTGCTGCCCTGCAACACGGTCAGTCCGATCCCGGCGAACAGTGACAGGGTGCCCAGCGTGGCGATGAAGGACGGGACACGTCCGTAGGCGAACACCACGCCGTTGATCAGGCCGATGGCCGCGCCGACCGCAATCGCGATGAGCAGCACCACGATCGGGCTGCCGAAGCCGCTGTTGATCAAGGAGGCGACCACCGCTCCGGTGAGCAACGCGATGGAACCGACCGACAGGTCGACGCTACCGGCCACGATCACCAGGGTCGCGCCGAGCGAGGCGAGCAGCAGAATGCCGGCCTGCCCGCTGATCAGCGTGAAGTTGGCCGCCGACCAGAATGCCTCGGCGCGGACAGCGAAGAACACGACGAGCGCCAGCAGCGCGGCCAGCGGCAGCACGTCCCGCACGACGTTGAGACGGCCGAACAGCGCGCCCGCCGGTGTGGCGGGGCCGGTGTCCGGTGGCGGAGGAAGATCGGGACTTGCTGCGGGGAGCGTCAATTCAGTCGTCATGGCCCTATCCGGTGGTTGTAGGAACGAGAGTGGTGCCGGGGATCATCAGAGCGACCAGGTCGTGTTCGTCGGGTTTGTCATCCGGCGGCGCATCCACGACGGCCACCAGCCGACCCTCGGTGACGACCGCGACGCGGTTGGACAACCCGATCAGTTCGGGTAGGTCGTCGCTGACCAGCACGATCGAGGTGCCGTCGGCGGCCACCTTGCGCAGCAGGTCGTAGATGCCCTCGCGGGCACCGGTGTCCACGCCCTGGGTGGGTTCATCGAGCACCAGGACATCCGGTTTGCGCAGCAGCCATTTGGCGATCAGCACCTTCTGGGCATTGCCGCCGGACAGCGATGAGACGGGTGCGTCGATACCCGCCGCGACGACACCCAACTCCTCGACATACTGCTCGGCGACCTTGCGGGCCCGGCCCACCGCCCACAGCCCGACCCGGCGGGTCGCGAAATGGTCGTGCAGAGAGGCCAACTGGATGTTGTCCACGATCGACGAGGTGGTGATCAGTCCCTTCTCGGAGCGGTCCGGCGGCACGTAGGCGATACCGGCGCGGACGTGGTCGCCGATGCTGCCGGTCACTTCCCGACCGTTGACCAGCACCCGGCCGGCGGTGGGTTTCACCGCCCCGGCGATGATCTCGCCGAGCACCCGCTTTCCCGATCCTTCGGTGCCCGCCAGTCCGACGATCTCACCCGGCGCGATCTGTAGGGTCGCCTCGCGCAGCACACCGGCACCGGCGACCCCTTCGACGACCAGTCGGGGTGCGTCGTCGGTGGTGATCGCGCGTTGCACGTGCTCGCGGTAGTAGTTCTCGGTGCGCAACCGGCCCACCATCAACCGGTGCAGTTCGCTTTCGTCGGTGCCTGCCGTGGGGCGGTCGGCGACCGATTCGCCGTCCTTGAACACCGTGATGCGGTCCGTGGTTTCGATGATCTCGGGGAGCCGGTGGCTGACGAAGACGACCGCCGCGACGCCGCGCAGGCGTTTGAGCAGCAGCAGGAAGTTGTCCTCGTGCTCGGAATCCAGGGCGGTGGTGGGCTCGTCGAACAGCACCACCGGTCGCTCGACCTCGAGCAGCTCGGCCAGGGCGGTGACGCGGGCGATGTCCAGGCTCTGCTTCTGCCCAGGAGTCAGCTGACCGGTCGGGGCCGCCACATCGACACCTTCGACGTCGGCCTTGCCCAGGGCGTCCCCGGCGGCTCTGCGCAGCGCGCGGTGGTCCAATCCACCCAGCCGCGTGCGGAACAGGTGCTCCCAGCCGAAGAACACGTTCTGGTAGACGGGAAGCGAGTCGATCAGCGCCGCTTCCTGGAAGACGCGGAAGATGCCGAGCTTGTTGGCGTCCTGGTAGGACTTCGGGGCGATATCGCGCCCGTCGAGTTGCAGGGTGCCCGAGTCGAACGGCAGCACCCCGGACACGATGTTGAGTATCGTGCTCTTGCCTGCGCCGTTCTCCCCGATCAGGCCGACCACCTCGCCGTCACCGACGGTCAGGTCGACCCCTTTGAGAGCCCGGTTGGCGCCGAAGGTCTTGACGATGTCGCGGGCCAGCAGCCGGGGCTGCGGTGGCAGGGGCGGCTCTTTCACGTCGGTCATGTCACACCTTCTTGTACGGGGACGGACCGAGAACCGGTGAGCGGTAATGGTCTTTGTAGAG
>Ga0075364_10002418_pt1 | contig 10460 bp, 9 predicted proteins | sample EndMetdeltDD1764_FD_71517 | JGI IMG/M metagenome (GOLD analysis project Ga0075364, IMG submission 71517) | Populus endosphere microbial communities from Tennessee, USA - Endosphere MetaG P. deltoides DD176-4 | ecosystem: Host-associated > Plants > Roots > Endosphere | place: USA: Tennessee...
TCCAAGGAGAAGGCCCGGCGCCAGCTGATCATCTCCCTGGGCGCCGCCGCCGCGCTCGTGCTCGTCGTCCTCGCCTCGCTCGTGTTCCTCGGGCGCGACAACACGTCGAAGTTCTCCTCGTTCGATTCGAACATCAACGCCGCGCCGCGCACGGCCACGACGTCGACGACCCGACCGCGGACCACAGCGACGACCCGGCTGCAGGCGACGACCACCACGGGGCGAAACCCCTCGATCCGTCCGGGCACCCCGGCCGCGAACGGGTGGATCACCTGGGCGCCACCCGACGACTCGTTCACGGTCGAGCTGCCCGCCACGCCCGAGATCGTGCGCCAGCCGGACACGTCGGGGATGGGCCTGGGCATCTCGGTCGCCGTCGTCGAGCGCACGGGGCAGCGCATCCTCGTCGAGTGGGTCGACGTGCCCCACGGGGAGTCGCTGGGCGACACCACCGTCGTCCTGCGCAGCGCGGTGGCGGGCTTCGAGGGCAGCTCGGGTGCAGACGTCACCTCCAAGACCCCGGGCACCTTCCTCGACTTCCCGTCGATGTCGTTCACCGGCACCCTCGGCGGCCACGACCTCGCCGGGATGTTCGTGGTCACCGGGGACCGCATGTACGGGTTCATGGTCACCGCCACCGGTTCGTCCGGGCCCGCCTACGACCAGCTGATCTCCTCGTTCCAGCTGGCGTAGCGCCGCACGATCCGACCGCTCGCGCCGCGCTCGTCGCGGACCCCGGCCGATAAGGTCTCCCCGTGGCCATCCACAAGATCCTGGGCATCGAGACCGAGTACGGCATCGTCCTCAAAGGGACCGCCGAACCGAACCCGATCGCGGCGAGCTCGATGCTCATCAACGCGTACGTCAACGAGTTCCTCCGAGAGGGGCCCAAGGCCGGCAACGCCCCCAAGGTGGGGTGGGACTTCGAGGACGAGTCGCCGGGCAACGACGCCCGGGGCATCACGCCGATGGGCGCGCTGGCCCCCGAGGTCGAGACGCACCTCGTCAACTGCGTGCTGACCAACGGCGCCCGCTACTACGTCGACCACGCGCATCCCGAGCTCTCGACGCCCGAGTGCGCCGACGCCCGCTCGATCGTGGTGTTCGACAAGTCGGCCGAGCTCATCCTGCTGCGTTCGATGGCTGCCGCCCGCCGCGTCCTGCCCGAGGGGCAGGAGATCGTCGTCTACAAGAACAACTCCGATCGCAAGGGCAACAGCTACGGCACCCACGAGAACTACCTCATGGACCGGACGGTGCCCTTCGGTCGCATCGTCACCCACGCGATGGCCCACTTCATCACCCGCCAGATCTTCACCGGCGCCGGCAAGGTGGGTTCCGAGGCCAGCGGGCTGACCTCCGAGGACGTGCCCTTCCAGCTCACGCAGCGGGCCGACTTCTTCGAGGAGGAGGTCGGACTCGAGACGACGCTCAAGCGCCCGATCGTCAACACCCGCGACGAGCCCCACTGCGACGCGCAGAAGTACCGGCGCCTCCACGTGATCGTGGGCGACGCCAACCTGTCCGAGATCTCGACGTACCTCAAGGTGGGCACCACGGCCATCGTGCTGGCCATGGTCGAGGATGACGTCCTCCCGCGCGAGCTCGTGTTCAACGCACCGGTGTGGGCGCTGCGCCAGGTCAGCTACGACCTCACGTTGCGCAAGCCGCTCGAGCTGGCCGACGGCACCACGATCAGCGCGCTCGAGGCCCAGTGGGAGCTCTACGACCGGGCCCGCAAGTACGCCGAGTCGGTCGGCCTCGAGGCCGTCGGCGACGAGGTCGGTCGCGACGTGCTGCGGCGGTGGGAAGCGGTGCTGACCGCGCTCGAGTCGGACCCGATGTCGCTGGCCGACCAGCTCGACTGGGTCGCCAAGTACCGCATGATCAACGGCTTCCGCGAGCGCCACGACTGCCGCTGGGACGACGCCCGGCTGGCGGCGATGGACCTCCAGTACCACGACCTGCGACCCGAGAAGTCGTTGTTCCTGCGCGCCGGGGTCGAGCGCCTCAGCACCGACGACGAGGTCGAGGCCGGCACCAGCGAGCCGCCGCCCGACACGCGCGCCTACTTCCGGGGCAAGTGCCTCCAGCGCTGGCCCGACGACATCGTCGCGGCCAACTGGGACTCCCTCGTGTTCGACATCGGGCAGGACCCGCTGCGGCGCGTCCCGATGATGGAGCCGGCCCGGGGGACCGAGGCCCACGTGGGCGCGTTGCTCGACGAGGTCGACACCGCGGCGCAGCTGCTGGCCCGCCTCGGGTCCTGATCGCCTGTTGTCGCAGGTCCACGACGTAGGTCGTGCGACCGCTTCGCAGCGTTCATCTGCAAGTGCACCTGCTTGCGACCGATGGACCGTAGAGTGAACAGATCGTCATCCGCAGCGGCGCGGGTGCGGCCCCCCGAGCGCGGTAGGTTGACACCGATGGCTGAACGCGAGCAGATCAAGAAGCCGGCCCCGGCCAAGCACGAGGAAGAGATCGTCGAGACCCCGGCGGCCTCCGAGTCGGGCGAGAAGCTCAAGGCCGAGCTGGACGACCTCCTCGACGAGATCGACGACGTCCTCGAGACCAACGCCGAGGAGTTCGTCAAGAGCTATGTGCAAAAGGGTGGACAGTAGTCCATCAACACGCACCAGGCCTCGGATCACCTGAGCCTGGACACCACCGCCGACGCTTCCCCGGTGGCACGACCGACGGGAGCAGTGCGAGTGGATGTGGCCGTTGCCGACCTCGATGCCGAGGAGCGCGCCGGACGCGCCGGACGGGTCGATGGCACCGTCGACGGGGATGCCAGCCGATAGGTTGTCCGCCGTGACGCTGCCCTTCTACCTCCCCCAAGACGACCCCGGGCCCGACTTCGCGGCGCTCGTCCGACGCACCGGGCTCGAGCCGCCGGCGATCACCGCCGACGTGGGCGACCGGTTCGACCTCACCCACGCCACCACCTGCGTGGCCGTGCGCTACGCCGACGGCGTGCTGATGGCCGGCGACCGTCGGGCCACGAGCGGCAACTTCATCTCGCACCGGGCCATCGAGAAGGTGTTCCCCGCCGACCGTCACTCCGGCGTGTGCATCGCCGGCGCCGCCGGTCCGGCCATGGAGATGGTCAAGCTCTTCCAGCTCCAGCTCGAGCACTACGAGAAGGTCGAGGGCGCAGCCCTCAGCCTCGAGGGCAAGGCCAACCAGCTGAGCCAGATGGTGCGCAGCAACCTGCCCGCAGCGATGCAGGGCATGGCGGTCGTGCCGCTGTTCGCCGGCTACGACCTGCGGCGCGGCGCCGGGCGGCTGTTCCAGTACGACGTCACCGGCGGCCGGTACGAGGAGAGCAACCACGCCTCGACCGGGTCGGGTTCACTGCACGCGGGCACCGTCGTCAAGCTCGGCTTCCGCGAGGGCCTCGATCGGGGTGCGGTCATCGACCTGGCGCTGAACTCGCTCTTCCAGGCGGCCGACGAGGACTCGGCCACCGGCGGGCCCGACCTCATCCGGCGCATCTTCCCGGTCGTGGCCACGATCACCGAAGCGGGCTTCCAGCGCGTCGGCGACGACGAGATCGCCGAGCGCTTCATCCGCATCGTCGAGCAGCTCGAGCTCATCGAGGCACCCAGCCTGCGCGTGCCCGAGACGACGACCGAAGTCGACCACGGCGAGCGCGGAGGTGACGTCCGATGAGCATGCCCTTCTACGTCGCCCCCGAGCAGGTGATGAAGGACCGCGCCGACTACGCCCGCAAGGGCATCGCCCGCGGTCGCAGCCTCGCCGCCGTCGTCTACGACGAGGGCATCCTCGTCTGCGCCGAGAACCCCTCGTCGACGCTGCGGAAGATCTCCGAGATCTACGACCGCATCGCCTTCGCCGGCGTCGGCAAGTACAACGAGTTCGACCAGCTCCGCATCGCTGGCGTGCGCCACGCCGACCTCAAGGGCTTCTCGTACAGCCGCGAGGACGTCGACGCCCGCAGCCTGGCCAACGCCTACGCCCAGATCCTCGGGCAGATCTTCACCCACGAGATGAAGCCGATGGAGGTCGAGATCCTCGTGGCCGAGATCGGGGCCACGCCCGAGGACGACGAGCTCTACCACATCCTCTACGACGGCACCGTCATGGACGAGTCCGACTACTCGGTGCTCGGCGGCGACGCCGACGCCATCGACGACCGCCTCGACGAGAGCTGGGAGCCCGGCCTGTCGCTGGTCGATGCCCTCGGCGTTGCGGCTGCGGCGCTCGCCGGTCCCGATCGGCACCTCACGGCGACCGACCTCGAGGCCGCGGTGCTCGAGCGGGCCAGCACCCGCCGGGCGTTCCGGCGCATCGAGCGCGACGAGATCGCCGACCTGCTCCCCGAACCGCCGCCCGACGACGAGGACGCTGACGGCGAAGCCGGCACCGCCACCACCGACGGTGAGGCTGCCGACGGCGAACCCGCCGGCAGCTGAGATCAGCGCTGGCAGGCGGCCGTCAGCCCGCCGGCCACGGCCTCGGGGTGGCCGCTGCACACGTCGCTCGTCGGCGCCGTCGGGCCCGAGCTTCGGGGGCTGACGCCCAGCGTGACCAGGCGGACCAGCCCGAAGGTGGCCACGGCGGCCAGCACGACCGCCACGAACCACCAGCGCCGGCGGTACGCGGCCCACGGCTCGGTGGCGAAGGCTTCAACCTCGCGGTCCTCGACGCCGATGGAGAAGCCATGGTCGACGTCGTCACCCGGGGGCAGCAGGACCGTGCGAGCCTCCTCGAGCTCGCCGATCGGCACCAGCACGTCGACGTTGCCGAGCGGGTACACCGCATCCGCGCCGCGCAGCTCCCAGATGATCCCCTCGGCGCCGAGCTGGGCCGTGAGGATCCTCGCCTCGAAGTCCGAGACGCCGCGGGCGACGGGCACCAGGCGGAGGGCCTCCACGGACGCGAAGCGTACCGGCCCAGCCTCCGGGCCCAGGCCCTGGTCGCCCGGGTCCACGCGATCGGCCACCGGCACATGCACGTGCGGCAGCGGGTCCGCCCGATAGCGTGACCCTGATGGAGCGGCGCATCTTCGGTCTCGAGAACGAGTACGGCGTGACGTGCACGCTGCGCGGCCAGCGCCGCCTGAGCCCCGACGAGGTGGCCCGCTACCTCTTCCGGCGGGTGGTCTCGTGGGGCCGGTCGTCCAACGTGTTCCTCGCCAACGGCGCCCGGCTGTACCTCGACGTCGGCTCCCACCCCGAGTACGCGACGCCCGAGTGCGACTCGATCTACGACCTCGTCGTGCACGACAAGGCGGGGGAGCGCATCCTCGAGGGCCTGCTCGACAGCGCCGAGCAGCGCCTGCGCGAAGAGGGCATCCGCGGCGTCATCTACCTCTTCAAGAACAACACCGACTCGGCCGGCAACAGCTACGGCTGCCACGAGAACTACCTCACCAGCCGGCGTGACGACTTCAGCCACTACGCCGAGGTCCTCATCCCGTTCCTCGTCAGCCGCCAGATCTACGCCGGCGCCGGCAAGGTCCTGCAGACGGCCCGGGGCGCCATGTACTGCATCAGCCAGCGGGCCGAGCACATCTGGGAGGGCGTGAGCTCCGCGACCACGCGCAGCCGCCCGATCATCAACACCCGCGACGAGCCCCACGCCGACGCCGAGCGCTACCGCCGCCTCCACGTCATCGTGGGCGACTCGAACATGAGCGAGTACGCCACGTTCCTCAAGGTCGGCACGGCGTCGATCCTGCTGCGCATGCTCGAGGAGCCCAACGTCGTGCTGCGGGACATGACGCTCGAGAACCCGATCCGGGCGATCCGCGAGATCAGCCACGACATGACCTGCACGCGCAAGGTCCGCCTGGCCAACGGCCGCGAGGCAAGCGCGCTGGAGATCCAGAGCGAGTACCTCAACCGGGCGCTGCGCTACGCCGAGCGCCGCGACCTCAGCCCGCTCGAGAAGCAGGCCCTCGACATGTGGGAGCACTGCCTCACCCAGATCGAGAAGGACCCCCTCGGCCTCGACCGCGAGTGCGACTGGGTCATCAAGTACAAGCTCATCGAGGGCTACCGCGAGAAGCACGACCTGCCGCTGAACCACCCCAAGGTCTCGCTGATCGACCTGCAGTACCACGACGTCAACCGCGAGCGCGGCCTCTTCTACAAGATGCAGCAGCGGGGACTCGTCGAGCGGATCTGCGACGACGCCGACATCGACACCGCCGTCGACCTCCCGCCGCAGACCACGCGGGCCCGGCTGCGGGGCGAGTTCATCCGTCGGGCCAAGGAGCGCAAGCGCGACTACACGGTCGACTGGGTGCACCTGAAGCTGAACGACCAGGCCCAGCGCACCGTGCTGTGCAAGGACCCGTTCAAGGCGCGCGACGAGCGCGTCGAGAAGCTCATCGCCTCGCTCTGACGCTCCGCAAACCCCGAGCGGGCCCGTAGTACGGTCCTGCGCCGTGGCCCCGGTTGCAGCTCCATCCACCGTGGCCGCGCCCGACGACGCGCCGCCGGCGCCGAGCGACGGCGGCCGGCGCACCTCGACGCGTGCCCCGCGCCGGTGGCTGTGGCCCACGTTGGTCGTGGCCGGCTGGTGCCTGCTGATCCTGGCCGCGCTCCTGCGGCCCATCGGCCCCGTGCACGCCGACCAGGTCGACGCCGTGCCCACCACGTACGCGCTCCCGGGCATCCAACCCACCGGCTGGGTCGAGCAGCAGTTCACGGCGCGGGAGCCGGGCCTGTCGACGGTGTCGATCCGCTTCGGCACGTTCGGCCGCGCGCTGACGTGCACCCTCGACACCTCGCTGGTCGACGCGCAGGGCGCGCCCGTGGCCGTGGGCGTGCTGCCGTGCGCGTCGATCCCGGACTCGCAGCTCGTCCCGGTGATCGTCACGCAGCCCCTCGCCGACAGCGCCGGCGCGACCTACCGCCTCCGGATCACGATGCGGGGCCAGCCCACGGCCGAGGGCGTGACGTACTTCGGCGGGCGCCCGGCCGAGGGGAGCGCGCCGGCCCAGCTGTCGACGCCGACGACGACGCCGTACGCCCTCGAGCTGCAGACCGAGTACGGCCCCGACACGCGCGCCGCCGAGCAGCTCGGGCTCGTCCTCGACCGCATCGGCGACTACGGGCCGCCGTGGCACGCGCCGGTCGCGGTCGTCGCGCTGGTCCTGGCCTCGATCGCGCTCCTGGCCGCCGCCACGATCGCGCCGCGGTCGACCGGCATCGTCCTGGTCGTCGGGTTCGCGGTGGCCAAGGGGATCCTGTGGTCGGTGGTCATCCCGCCGTTCAAGGCACCCGACGAGCCCGCCCACTTCGCGTACGCGCAGTTCATGGCCGTCGACCACCAGATCCCGCGGCGCGACGAGGGACTGCCGGGACTGCCTCCCTACAGCCCCGAGCTCGACGCCGCCCTCGACGTGTTCCGCCAGAGCAGCACCGAGCAGGTCATGCCGCCGGTGGACCGCGCCGACTTCGGCCCCGCCGCCGACGAGGCCCTGCGCCGGCTCGACGAGGCGGGCGACCGGTCTCGTCACGCCAGCGGCAACGGGCCCGCCGCGGGCTACACGCCCGCGTACTACGTGGTCCCCGCAGTGATCCACGCGGTGGCCCCCGGCTCGATCGACGCCCGCCTCGGGTGGATGCGCCTGTGGAGCGTGGCGCTCGGCGCGGTCACGGTGTGGGCGTCGGTCATGCTCGGCCGCCGCCTGTTCCCCGGTCACGATCCCGCGGCGCTCCTGCTGGGGGTCGCGGTCGCGCTCCAACCGATGTTGAGCCAGCAGACGGCCAACGTGAACAACGACGCCCTGTCGATCGCGATGGGCGCCGTGTGCACCTGGATCGCCGTCGCGCTCACGGACCCGCGCCGGTCGCGGTGGTGGGCGCCGGCAGCGGGCGCGGCGTTCGGGATCGGCATGTTGGGCAAGCCGCTGGTCGCGGTGTTCGCGCCCGTGCTGGCGATCGCCTGGCTGATCGGTCGACGCCGCGGCGCGCGGGCCACGCCGTGGTGGTGGGAGGCCGGCACCGCGGCCGCGGGCTTCGCGGTCACATACGGGTCGTGGTGGCTCTACGCCAACCTCGGCGGCTACCGCGCCGTGCTGATGCCGACCCGCCCGGGGGAGCACACGCTCGGCGACTTCCTGTCGAGCCTCACCCAGGACTCGCTGGCGTCGAGCCGCGGCATCTGGGTGCGCCAGCTGTGGGGTGACTTCGGCTGGGTGAACCGGCCCTTGCCGCCCGAGGTGCAGCAGGTGATCCTCGCCGCGCTGCTCATCGGCGTGGGGTTGGTGGCCGGCTGGCTCGTCGTGTCCGTGCGTGACGCCCGCCGTGCCCGGCGGGGGAGCGGCCCGTGGTCGACGCCCGCCGGCGCCGACCTGGCGTCGGGCACCGCCGTGTGCTTCCTCGTCGTCGCCGGGACCGTCGCGTTCCTCTACGTCCTCATGTACACGTTCTTCCGCCAGACCGGCGCGCTCGACTTCGTGCAGGGTCGCTACGCGCTGCTCGCCATGCCGGCGTTGCTGGCGCTGCCCGTCCTGGTCCTGCGGCGGTTCGCGCCGCGCCTGTCGCCGGTCGTCCCGCTGGCCGTGATCACGTGCGCCATGGCGGTGCTCAACGTCATCGCGCTGGGCGTCCTCGTCGACACGTCGTACCTGTAGCGGTCGTCCGTCTCGCGGGTCGCACCCCGGCTCACGGGGCGGAGGTCGTCGCCAGGTAGGGGTCGACGAGGGCGACGCCGCAGCCGCGGCACACCTGCTCGCGCATCGGCGTGACCGCATCGCAGGTGTCGCAGAACACGATGCGGTCGTGGGACGACGCCAGCTCCCACAGCGCCGAGAAGTGCGTGTACTGCCAGCGCTCGCGGTAGAGGCCGTCGACCGCGGCCCGGTGCTCGGGGGAGCGCTGGAACGAGCGGGCGTCGTCGATCGAGCGCCAAAGGGCGATGAGGGTGATGCTCGGCCCGTCCATGAACGTGAACCGGCGGATGAACCCGGGCGCCTCGGCGAGCAGTGCCATGAGCGGAACGGCGGCGGCCCAGAAGCCGGCGGCCCGATCGGGATCGGTGAACGTGGCCTGCAGGAGGAGCACGGCGCCCGCGCCCTCGGGTCCGAGGCTCCCGTCGGGGCCCTGCTGGGTCACCAGCACCCCGGGGGCGATGGCCAGACCGGGGATGGCGGCCATCGCCGCGATCACCTCGCCCGGCGGCGGTCCGGTCAGCAGCTCGGTCATGTCGTCCTCCGCTCGCCCATTCATCCTATGAACACTCGGATGAATACGGTGAACGTAGGATGGATCCTCGTGGCCGTCAAGGATCCCCACCGGGGCGAGCGCGGGGCGAAGGCGTCGGCGCCGCGTGGGTACACGTCGCCGGTCCGCCAGGAGCAGGCGGCCCGCACGCGCGCCCGCATCGTCGCCGCCGCCACCGACCGGTTCCTGGCCGACGGCTACGGGCGCACCACGATCGCGGCGGTGGCCCGCCAGGCCGAGGTCTCGGTCGACACCGTGTACGCCGTGTTCGGCACCAAGGCCCGGCTGCTCACCGCCGTCATCGACGCCCGGTTGGCCCCGGCGGGCGACGCCAACGTGATGGACCGGGTCGAGGCGCAGGTGGTCGCCGACGAGGTCGACCAGCGGGTGCAGATCCGCCGCTTCGCCGAGGACATCGCCGCCGTGCTCGAGCGCGTCCGGGGCGTCTACGAGATCCTCCGTTCCGCGGGGTCGGTCGAGCCCGAGATGGCAGCGATCCACGCCGAGATGGACGGCTACCGCCTGACCAACATGCGCCGGGCGCTCTCGTGGATCAGCGCACGGGGCCCGCTGCGCCTCGACGACGACGAGGCGGCCACCCTGTTGTGGACCATGGCCAGTCCCGACGTGGCCCGCATGCTGCTCGACGGCCAGGGCTGGACGGTCGAGCGCTACGTCGACTGGCTCGACGCGACGCTCGCACGGCTCCTGCTCCCCGAACCCTGACCGGCCGCGACGTCGCGACCGGCTTCGATGTCACAGGGGCTGCGTACGGTCGTCGCCATGGGTTGGGTCCCCGACGACGACGACGGCGAGCAGCGGCCGGGCGAGGTTCCCGGTGCGCAGGCGCAGCGTGCCGTGCGGGCGGCGACGGCGAGGTGCCGTTCGATCGCCGCGCAGATCGCCATCCTCCAGGCCGAGCTGGTCGACGCCGTCGCGGACGTGGTCGAGCTCGAGGGGTTCCTGGGTGGGATCTCGGCGGCGGCGCACCTCGCAGCGGAGTGCCAGCTGACCGGCGCCGAGGCCCGACGCAGCGTGGGGTTGGCCAAGCGCCTCCGCGTCCTCCCGGCGTTGTCGCAGGCGTTCGCCACCGGTCGGCTGTCCGAAGGGACCACGGTGTCGCTGGCATCGGTGGCGACCCCGACGAACGAGCATCGCCTGCTGGAGACCGCAGCCGATGCCAACGCCAGCCAGTTGCAGCGGATCGTGCGCGACTACCGGATCGTGAAGGACAACCTCGACGATGCCGACGGCCGA
>Ga0075364_10002419_pt1 | contig 10458 bp, 8 predicted proteins | sample EndMetdeltDD1764_FD_71517 | JGI IMG/M metagenome (GOLD analysis project Ga0075364, IMG submission 71517) | Populus endosphere microbial communities from Tennessee, USA - Endosphere MetaG P. deltoides DD176-4 | ecosystem: Host-associated > Plants > Roots > Endosphere | place: USA: Tennessee...
CACCGAGACGACTTCGGCCAGCTGGCCGACCTCGAGCGTGAGGCGGCCGAGGTCGACGCGGCCGCTGGCGTTGACGATGTTGCGGGCCTGGACCAGCGCGCGGAATCCGGACAACTCGATCCTGACGGTGTAGGATCCGGGCGGGACCGCGCGGAAGGTGAACGCGCCGCGATCGTCGGTGACGGCGGTGCGGCCGTCGCCGGAGGCGTCGTTGGTGAGGGAGACGGTGGCGCCGGGCACGACCTGGGAGCTCGCGTCGACCACGAGGCCCGAGACGGTGCCGGTGTCCTGGACGGCGGCGAGCGAGACGAACGAGGCGAGGAGAACCCCGAGACATGCAGTCATGGCGCCGTGTGATACGATCCTTTACCGATAAAGTCAATTTACTTTAACGCTAAAGCCATAACAGCGCCCGCATGCCCGCGACCACCACCATGAAACGCATCGCCGGAGAGCTGGGGGTGTCGATCACCACCGTCTCCAAGGTGCTCAACAACCGCGAGGACATCGGCCACGCCACGCGCGCGCGCGTCCTGGCCAAGGTCGCCGAGCTCGGCTACCAGCCCAACGCCGTCGCGCGCAGCCTCACCCTCCGCCGCACCCACACCCTCGGCATCGTCATTCCGGACCTGATGCACTCGTTCTTCGTGGAAATCGTCGCCGGCATCGAGGCGGCCGCCAGCGCCCGCGGCTACGGCCTGCTCCTCTGCAGCTCCAACGAGGATCCCGCCAAGGAGCGCCTCGAGCTCGACATGCTCCGCCAGCGGCAGGTGGACGGCGTGGTCCTCGGATCGGCCAACGCGGCCGGCAACACCGACCTGCTCCAGCAGTTCGCCTCCTTCGGCATCGGGCTCGTCATGATCGACCGCGACGACCATCCGGACGTGGAGTGCGACCGCGTCGTCACCGACGACCACGAGGTCGGACGCCTGGCGGCGGCGCACCTCATTTCGCAGGGACGCAAGGCCGTCGCCCACATCACGGGCACGCAGGTCGTCCACGCGCGGCGGCGGGCCGACGGCTACCGCGCGGCGCTGAAGGCGGCCGGCGTCAAGGCGCGGCCTGAGTGGATCGTTCGAGGCGGGTTCAAGGAGGCCGATGGCTATCGTGGCATGCAGAAGCTCCTGTCGATCAAGCCGCGCGTCGATGCCGTGTTCGCGGCCAACGACCCGGCGGCGATCGGCGCGATGAAGGCGATCTGGGACGCCGGACTCGAGATCCCGGACGACGTGGCCGTGATCGGCGCCGGCGACATCACCTTCGGCGATCTCCTCCGCGTGCCGCTGTCCACCGTCAGCTGGTCGCGCGAGGATCAGGGCCGCGCGGCGGCGCAGCTGCTGCTCGACCGCATCGACGTCGACGTCAAGGAGCCGCGGCGCTCCCAGCGGATCGTCATTCCTCCCCGCCTGGTGGCGCGGCGATCGAGCGGCGGCAAGTGATTCGCGCCGCGATCGTCCTCTCGGCGGCGCTCCTCTGCCTCTTCCCCGCCTGGCCCGGACCGGCGCAGAACGCCGGCGCTCGCGCGGCACGCCGCGCCGAGGGCGGCGGAGGCATCGACACGCGCCGCGAACGCGAGCGCGTCATCGCCCAGGCGAACAAGTTCCTCAAGAACGCGCCGGTGACCGTGACGGGGTCGCGCGCGGCCCGGAGCGCGGGCGGCATCCACGACTACTTCTCCGAAGGGGACTACTGGTGGCCCGATCCGGCGAATCCGGACGGCCCCTACATCCAGAAGGACGGGATGAGCAATCCCGGCAACTTCAACGATCACCGCCGCGCGCTGATGCGGCTGTCGGTCGAGATGCCGGCGCTCGTCGCGGCCTACACGCTGACGAAGGACCGCAAGTACGCGATCGCCGCGGAGCGGCACGCGCGCGCCTGGTTCCTCGGGCGCTCCACGCGCATGAACCCGTCGCTCCGCTACGCGCAGGCGATCCACGGCCGCGTCACCGGCCGCGGAACCGGCATCATCGACACCATCCATCTCGTCGAGGTCGTGCGCGCCCTCGAGCGCCTCGACGACGCGCCCGGCTGGCAGAAAGACGACGCCGACGCGGTCCGCCGCTGGTTCGGCGACTACGTCGAGTGGCTCACCACCGACCAGTACGGCAAGGACGAGCGGGACGCGACCAACAACCACGCCACCTGCTGGGTGATGCAGGTCGCCGCCTTCGCCTCCTACACCCACAACACCGGGCTGATGCAGGAGTGCCGCACGCGCTTCAAGACGGTGCTGCTGCAGCAGATGGCGCCCGACGGCAGCTTTCCGCGCGAGCTCGGGCGCACCAAGCCGTACGGCTACTCCCTCTTCAACCTCGAGGCGATGGCGACGATCTGCCAGATCCTCTCCACTCCGGAGGACGACCTGTGGACGTTCGAGCTGCCCGACGGCAGGGGCATGCGGAAGGCGATGGCCTACATGACGCCGTACATCCGCGACAAGCGGTCGTGGCCGAAGCCGCCGGACGTGATGTACGACGAGCACTGGCCGATGCGGCAGGCCAGCCTGCTCTTCTCCGGCGTCGCGTTCGCCGAGCCGTCGTACTTGGATCTGTGGTCGCGGCTGCCGGCGGACTCGGACGTGGAGGAAGTGGTGCGGAACTTCTTCATCCGCCAGCCGCTCCTCTGGTTCGACTAGCCCCGGCTGCGAACGCGCCTCCGCTGCGCAGTCCGGACCGGCACATCCTCCTCGAGTTCGCCCTCGACGAGGGGCCGCTGCGCTACCGGATCACGCGCGACGGCGCGGCCGTCGTCGACTGGTCGCACGCCGGCATCCTCGTCGACGGCCGCGACCTGGGCGCGACGAGCACCGTGCGCGCCTTCTCGACGAGCGCGACGAAGGCCGACTACGCGACGCGCGGCGTCCACGCGGTGGCCCACGACCGCAGCGTCAACGGCACCTACCGGTACGACGGATTCTCTCTCGAGGCGCGCGTGTTCGACGACGGCGTCGCCTTCCGCTTCGTCCTGCCGGCGGCGCCGCGCGCGCGCACGCCGGACGAGGCGACGACGTTCGTGCTGCCGAAGGGATCGACGACCTGGTCGCACGATCTGCACATGCACTACGAGTCGCTCTACGTGAAGCGCGCGATCGACGACGTGCCGGCCGGCGACTGGGCGGCGCCGCCGGTCACGTACAAGCTGCCCGGCAACGGCGGCTACGCGTCGATCACCGAAGCGGCGCTGACCGGCTACGCCGGGATGGCGCTGCAGGCCGACGGCCGCGGCGGCTACGCCGCGCGGCTCGGGCATGCGCACCCGGTGTCGTATCCGTACGCACTGCGGTATTCCGCCGAGGACGTCCAGCGTCTCGCCAAGCCGGCCGCCATCGCGGGCGAGATCGTGACGCCGTGGCGCGTCGTGATCGTGTCGAAGGATCTCAACGGCCTCGTCAACAGCGACATCGTCCACAACCTCGCACCGCCGCCCGACCGGACGCTCTTTCCCCAGGGCATCGACACGCCGTGGGTGAAGCCGGGCCGTGCCGTCTGGCGGTATCTCGACGGCGGCGACAACACCTACGAAGGACTCAAGGGGTTCACCGACCTCGCGGCCACGCTTGGCTTCGAGTATCACGTCGTCGAAGGCATCTGGCGGCAGTGGACGCCGGAGCAGCTGAAGGCGTTCGTGGACTACGCGAGCGAGCGGCACGTCGGCATCCTGCTGTGGAAGCACAGCCGCGACCTGCGGACGCCGGAGCAGCGCAAGGAGTTCTGGGAACTGTGCCGCCGCAACGGCGTCGCCGGGGCGAAGATCGACTTCTTCGATCACGAGGCGAGGGAGGTCATCGACCTCTACGACGCGCTGCTGCGCGAGGCGGCGGAGTCCCGTCTCGTGCTCGACTTCCACGGTGCGAACAAGCCGACGGGCCTCGACCGGACGTGGCCCAACGAGCTGACGCGGGAAGCCGTGTACGGGTTCGAGCATCGCGGCACGTCGCCGTGGGGCCCGCACAACACGACGGTTCCGTTCACGCGATTGCTGGCGGGAGGCGCGGACTACACACCCACCGTCTTCGGCGATCGCAGACGTGAAACGTCGATCGCCCATCAGATCGCAACGGCGGTCGTCTTCACGTCGCCGCTGCTGGTCTACGGCGGGAATCCGCAAAGCTTCGTCGACAGTCCCGCGAGCGACATCATCAGGCACATTCCGGCGACGTGGGACGAGACGGTCGTGCTGCCCCCGAGCGAGATCGGCGAAGCGGCGGTGTTTGCGCGTCGGAAGGGACGCGACTGGTACCTGGCGGGCATCACCGGATCTGACGCGCGAACGGTGACGGTGACCCCGTCCTTCATCGGAAACGGCCGCTTCTCGGCGGCCATCGCGCGCGACGATCCGTCCGGCTCCGCGGCGGTGAAAGTCGAGACGACGGCGGTCTCGTCCACGTCGCCTCTCACCTTCGACCTGCGCGCCGGCGGTGGATTCGTCGTGCGCCTGACCCCTTCCGGCTCATGAGCGTACGCGCGTACCGCGCGCCGGGGCGGGTCAACCTGATCGGCGAGCACACCGACTACAACGACGGCTTCGTGATGCCCATCGCGATCGACCGCGCGACCATCGCGACGATGACGCCGCGCGGCGATCGGCTGATCGTCGCGCGAACGGGCCGTCGATCCGGCGCGCTCACCATCTCGCTGGACGATCCGGGCGCCAGGCCGGGCGGCAGCTGGATCGAGTACCTCCGCGGCGTCGCTGCGATCCTCGAGCGCCGCGGCCACCGGCTCGTCGGCGCCGACGTCGCCATCGAGAGCGACGTCCCCACCGGGGCCGGCCTCAGCTCGTCGGCCGCCCTCGAAGTGTCGGCCGGGTTCGGGCTCCTCGACCTGGCCGGGCACACGATCGATCTCACCGAGCTCGCGCTCGCCTGCCAGCAGGCGGAACACGAGTTCGTCGGCACGCGCTGCGGCCTGATGGATCAGTTCATCGCCTGCCACGGGCGCGCCGGGCACGCGCTGATGCTCGACACGCGCACGCTCGAGCCCGAGTGGCTGCCGATTCCGGCGGGCGTCCGCGTGCTCGTGTGCAATTCGATGACGAAGCACGCGCACGCCACCGGCGGCTACAACGAGCGCCGCGCCGACTGCGAGGCCGGCGTACGGACGCTCGCGGCCAGGCATCCCGGCGTCCGTGCGCTGCGCGACGTCGCCATCGCCGATCTCGAAGCGCAGCGCGACGAACTGACCGATCGCGTGTACCGGCGGTGCCGGCACGTCATCACGGAAAACGCGCGCGTGCTCCGGGCGGCCGAGGCGCTGGCGAGCGGCGAGCTCGACGTGGTCGGCTCGCTGATGGTGGCGTCGCACGCCAGCCTCCGCGACGACTTCGAGGTGACCACACCGGAGATCGACGCGCTGGTCGACGCGGCGCTCGGCTGCGAGGGCGTCTACGGCGCGCGCATGACGGGCGGCGGGTTCGGCGGCTGCACCATCGCGCTGGTGGACGAGCCGTCCGCGGAGGCGGTCGCCGGCGACGTGCAGCAGCGCTACCGCGCGGCGACGGGCCTGCGGGCCGAGATCTACCCGTGCACGCCGTCGGCCGGCGTGGGCCGCATCGCCTGATGAGAGACCTCACCGCTCCGCACGTGCGCTGGAACCCGCTGCGGCGGCACGGCGCAGCGCGATCTGACCCCGGAAGACGCGGCCGCGAGGCTGCGCGCGCTCGGCGGACCACTATGCCGAGCGCCCGGCAATCCCGCCGGAGCAGGCCCGCGCTCGTGGTACTGTTTGGCTCACTCGTGATCCTGATTCCCGGCGCTCCCGCCTTCAGGCGGACGTCCTGAGCTCACTCGGAGAGGCACTCTGTGGATAGCCGCCGTGCGCGCATCGCGTTCACCTCGTTCGCCGCGCTGTTCTCGATCGTCGGGCTGGCGCTCTACGGCCTGCCTTTCTACTACGACTTCATGGTGCGCGAGTTCGGCTGGTCGCGCGCGCAGGTGACCTCCGGCAACGCGATCAGCAAGCTGCTGATCGGACCGCTCTTCGGCTTCGCCGCCGGGTGGATCGTCGATCGCTTCGGTCCCCGGCGCCTGATGATGGCCGGCATCGTCATGGCCGGCGGCGCGCTGATCGGCCTGGCGCACATGTCGGCGCTGTGGATGTTCTACCTGTTCTACGTCTTCAACGCGATCGGCTACGTGTGCGGCGGGCCGCTGCCCAACCAGGTGCTGCTCTCGCGCTGGTTCGACAAGTCGCGCGGCAAGGCGATGGGGTTCGCGTATCTCGGCATCGGCATCGGCGGGTGGCTGGTGCTGAAGCTCTCGCCGCAGCTCGTGCAGACGTTCACCTGGCGCGGCGCGCTCCAGGTCCTCGGCATCGCGATCATCGTGATCGCCTTGCCGCTGGCCTATTTCGTCGAGGACGAGCCCCCCTCCGCCCGCCAGAATGGCGCGCGCGCCGCGGCGGGCGCGCCGGCAGATCTGCCTTCGATGTCCGGCCTCTTCCGCGATCCCGCGTTCTACCTGCTGGCCATCGGCAGCATGTGCTCGATCGCGGCGGTCGGCGGGGCGAACCAGCACCTGAAGCTGTACCTGAGCCTCGACCTCAAGTACTCGCAGGAGATCGCGGCGACGATCACTTCCACGGTCCTCTTCTGCAGCATCTTCGGCCGCCTGCTCATGGGCTGGCTGGCCGACCGGATCGCGAAGAAGGCGGTGATGATCCTGATCTACCTGCTCGTCGCCAGCTCGATCCCGCTGCTGCTCGCGGGCAGCTCGATGCCGGCGCTCTACGCGTTCTCGATCGTGTTCGGGCTCGGCCTCGGCGGCGAGTACATGATCATCCCGCTGATGGCCGCGGAGCTGTTCGGCGTCCGCGTCCTCGGCCGCCTGCTCGGCGTCATCCTCACGGCCGACGGCGTGGCGGAAGCGACGTCGCCGATGCTGATCGGCTACCTGCGCGATCACTCCGCCAGCTACCAGACCGGGTTCCTCCTTCTCATCGGCGTCGCGCTCGCGGGGACCGTCGCCATCGCGATGCTCCCGAACCGCCGTCAGCAGGTGCAGCATGTCTGAGTTGAAACGTCGGGAGTTCCTGTCCCTGCTCGCGGCGTCGCCGTTCGCCTTCCGCCTGAGCGCGAACGCTACGGAGAATCAGAGGGGCGCGGAGTCGAAGATCAAGGTCGGCTACGCCGCCATCACCTGGGGCGGCGACGATCCGAAGGCGATCGACGAGGTCGCGGCGGTCGGGTTCAAGGGCATCCAGCTCCGCGGAAGCGCGTTCGATCGCTGGAGCGCCACGCCCGGCGAGCTGCGCGAGATCCTCTCGAAGCGCGGACTGACGTTCGCGGTGCTGTCGAGCGGAAACCTGAACTACCAGCCGGACGGCGTCGCCGCCAGCATCGACACGCACGTCACGCACGCGAAGTTCCTGCGCGACGCCGGCGGGCTGATGCTGCAGGTGATCGACGAGAAGCCGAAGGATCGCGCGGTCACGCCGGACGACTACAAACGCCTCGCCGGCGCGCTGAACGACCTCGGTCATCGCACGAAGGCGATCGGCGTACCTCTCGTGTATCACCACCACATGAACAGCACCGGCGAGCCGCCGGCCGCAATCGAGGCGATCCTGAAGCAGACGGACGCGGCATCGGCGGGCCTCCTGTTCGACATCGCGCACTATCAGCAGGGCGGCGGCGATCCGGTCGCGTTCATCCGCCGGCACGGCAAGGCGATCAAGGTGGTGCACCTGAAGGACGTGCGTCCGGTCGAGGCCGCACCCGGATACCAGTGGGTCGAGCTCGGGCGAGGCCGCGTCGACGTCAAGGGCTGCGTCGCCGCGCTGAAGGACACCGGCTTCGCCGGCTGGGCGATGGTCGAGCTCGATCGCGTCGTGGACGCCGGCGGCACACCCAAAGCCAGCGCTGAAGCGAACCGCGCGTTCGTCGTCAGCGAACTCGGGCTGACGCTGTGAAATCGTTCGCGCTGATCCTGCTGCGCACGCTCATCGGCTGGCACTTCGCCTACGAGGGTTACTACAAGCTGATGCAGCCGGGCTGGTCGCGTTCGGGCGGACTCGTCGCGCCCTTCAGCGCCGCCGGCTATCTGAAGAGCGCAACCGGTCCGCTCGCCGGCGTGTTTCACGCGATGGCCGCAAGTCCGTCGATCGTGCAGGCCACCGATCTGGCCGTCCCGATCGGACTCCTGCTCGTCGGCCTCTCGCTGATGCTCGGTTTCTTCACGCAGCTTGGCTGCGCCGGCGCGATCGCCTTCCTCGCGGTGTTCTACGTGTCGCAGCCGCCGCTGAGCGGCATGCCGCAGCCCAACGCCGAAGGCTCGTATCTGTTGGTGAACAAGAACCTGATCGAGCTCGCGGCCGTCCTGACGATCATGGCGTTCCGCACGGGCGCGATCGCCGGCCTCGATCGCTTCCGGCGATCCGCCCCGAGCGCGTAGGCCTCAGCGCAACGCGCGGTGCGGATCGCGCGCGTGGAGCGTCAGCGCCACGGCGAGCGCGCGCGCCGGCGTCAGCCGCATCAGCGTGCCGCGCACCGCACTCCGCACGCGGCTCCTGGTCGTCGTCATCGCCGCGATCCGCGGACCGCTCCTGACGACGCTCCTCGTGCGCGGCGCGCGGACCCGCTCGTAGCGTCGCAGCGCGGCCGCGGCGTCCGTTCCGCGCAGGACCAGCCCGAGCGCCACCGCGTCCTCGAGCGCGAGCGCGGCCCCCTGCGCCGTGTGCGGCAGCACCGGGTGCGCCGCGTCCCCCAGCAGCGTCACGCGTCCCGTGCCCCAGTCGTGGATCGGATCGCGGTAGAACAGCCGATCGCGGCGAAGGTCCTCCGGTTTCGCGGCATCCGCGATCGCCAGGGCGTTCGCGTCGAATCCGCGCAGGCACCGCTCGATCGTCTCCGTCACCGCGCCGGACGCCAGCTCGTCGACGAGCGAGATGTACCAATAGACGGCGGACGCGCTCGCGCGCGCAAAGCCGACCTCCACGCCGTCGCCGAGATAGATCGCGGCGTCGGCCGTGCCGAGACGATCGCCGACGTCATGGCTGACGCCGCGGAGCGCGTGATAGCCCGACGGGCGCGGCGGCGCCTCCGCCGGATGCAGCGCCTGGCGGACGACCGATCCGACGCCGTCGGCGCCGACGACGATGTCGCCGCGCAAGCGCGACCCATCGTCCAGCACGACCGCCGCCCCATCGTCCCCCGGCGGGGCGAGGGTGACGGCGCGGCGGCCGAGGATGAGGGCGTCGGGGCCGACCGCGGACAGCAGCGTGCCGTGCAGCGCCGGACGCAGCGTGACGACGGACTGCACGGCGTGACCGCGCAGATCGACGCGCTTCATCACTCGCCCATCGGGGCGGCGCGCCTCGAACGACTTGACCTCGATGCCGCGGGAAACGACGTCGTCCTTCAGGCCGAGCTCGCGCAGCGCCGCCAGCGCGTTCGGCGCCAGCGCGAGCGCAAACCCGAGCTCGCGCGGACTCTGCGCCTGCTCGACGACGCGCACGTCCCAGCCTGACCGCCGGAGCGCAATGGCCGCGGCGAGCCCGCCGATGCCCGCGCCGACGATGATTGCGGCCTTCATGTGGGCGAATGCCGAATGACCGAATGTCGAAGGCGGCTCACCGCTCCACAAGGTACAGATCGCGACCGGCGTTCTCGACGACGAGGGTGTCGGGATCGCGGCGGGCCGCCTCGACGTCAATCGACTCGAGCGGCGCGTAACCGAGCTTCACGCGCTCGCAGACGTCGGGAGGAATGGCCGACGCCAGGGTGATCTGATAGCGCGGCGCGATCTTGCCGTCGGCGAGGCGGCTGCCGTAGCTGACGTGGGCCAGGTGCGCGGCGACGCAGAGGTTGGCGCTCAACTCGTCCGAGCCGTCCACCATCTCGCGCACCTGCTCGAGCGGCGCGTAGCCGTACTTCTCGATCAGCCGTCCGTGCGTGGTCGAAATCCCCTTCAAGTGCGGCGCGTAGATCACCAGCTCGCCGCCGTGCTCGATGATCGCACCCAGCTTGTAGCTCGCCTTGCCCGCCACCCACATCTCGTCGTAGTGCTCGTCGAGCAGCGCGATGACGCGGCGGTAGCGGCGGCCGGTGTAGCGGACGTGCACCTGCGCGCTGAGGGCGGCGGCGCGGCGGACGGTCTCGCGGAGCGTCCCGGTGAAGAGACCGTGCGTCCGCAGCCCCGCGGCCGTGCGCGTCACCACCGACGTCAGGCCGATGACCGGCGTCGTCACGCGATCCGCCGCGGCCTCGATGACGTGACGCGTCGGGGTCTCGACGCGTCCGATCACGCGCTCGATCGTCGCCAGCGCGCCGAGCCAGTGCGTGAGATGCGTGAGCGCGGGACCGGCGACGCCGGGAAAGAAGTATTTCGCGCCGCCGGCGAAGCCCGCCACTTCGTGGGGAACGACCGCGCCGAGGACGAGGACCAGATCGTAGGCGCCCGGCGCCAGCCGGACGTTCAACTGGATCGGCACCTCACGTCGCATCAGGCCGCCGGTGAGC
>Ga0075364_10002420_pt1 | contig 10450 bp, 13 predicted proteins | sample EndMetdeltDD1764_FD_71517 | JGI IMG/M metagenome (GOLD analysis project Ga0075364, IMG submission 71517) | Populus endosphere microbial communities from Tennessee, USA - Endosphere MetaG P. deltoides DD176-4 | ecosystem: Host-associated > Plants > Roots > Endosphere | place: USA: Tennessee...
GACGTCGCCATCGGCGCCGGCGCCTTCGTCTGTGAGCCGGCGTTGCTGCCCGCGCCCTGCGCGTTGTACAGCGGCGCGCCCTGCTTGCCGATCGGGTTGCCACGGTCGATCGGCGGCCGGGTCGCAAGAATGAAGGGGAGTGACTTTGAACTCGCCTGCGAATGCTCTGAAGTATGCTTGCCTTCTGAAGATTGCATCCCGGATGCATTGTTTGAGGTGGTCGAATGGTTGACCGCCGCTTTGAATTTCTCCACCTCTTCGAGCGAAACGGCACCGTAGGTTTGCGGTGGAACGTTCGTGTCTCTGACCGTACCAGCGGACTCGACTGCCATTTGCCTCTGCCTTTCTCTATTGCCCATGCCATCGGGTTCACGAAGACCCGCAGGGCGTACGGGGGTGCGGTTTGAATTCCCACACCCGCTTCATGCCGACGCTCGGCGCCTGGCGCGGCTTTTGTGCCGATGAAACGAAACGGATTCAGTGATGCAGATCACTGGCGGTCGCGCATACGTGCGACGAAGAACGTGCTGACGCTCCCTTTTCGAACACGCCATGATCGAGATCGACGAACCAGGGTCCAGGTTCGCGCCCGACCCGAGTTCGCCAACTCAGGAGGTTCCGCGAAATCCTACCGAGTTCGTCAAACCAGGCGTTTGCAGCGCGATGCTATTGCTGCAATTGTCCACTGCAGCGGCAGGATCGATCCTGAGATCACGAGCCAGGAGCGCCTTGCAGCGGTTCGCTGCCGGTTATTGCAACCAAAAAAGCGAAAGGGTGAGACGCCAATGGGTCTGATATCGGAAGAAGCACGCAGGATGATTGGTGCTTCCGAGCCGCCTGTTCAGGTCGAAATCAACCGTCGTGATATTGTGAAGTACGCGGTCTCGACCGAGCAGGTGCGGAAGAGATATCTGAGCGGTGATGAGGCGCCGCCGATGTTCCTGTTCGGCGTGCTCCGTCCTGTCGTGCCGCTGGATCAACTCGGGCCGGACGGGATCGCCAGCGCCTCGCTGATGCCGGAACTTCCTCTAAAGCGCGTCATGGCGGGCGGCACGAAGGTCCGCTACTTCCGCCCGATCAAGCCCGGCGACGTTCTGGTCGCGACTCGCTCTCTGGCCGATATGTATGAAAAGTCGGGATCCCAGGGCCCGCTGATTTTCCTGGTCTACAAACTTGACGTGAGGACCGAGGGCGGCGAGCCGGTGGCTGAAGAAACCCAGACCCGCATCGTCCGCTAAGGAGCCGAAGTATGCCGAAATTCGCAGACGTCATGCCCGGCACTGCGCTGCCCGAACGCCGCTACAGGCCAACCAACGTCTCGTTGTTTCTCTACAATGCAGCGATCTGGAATGCCCACCGAATCCACTACGATGAAACCTATACCAGGGATGTGGAGAAACACCCGACCATCGTAGTGGACGGGCCGCTGCAGGGGGACTGGCTTACCCAGGCCGTGCTGAACTGGATGGGAGACGACGGCGTCTTGGTCGAATTCGAATATTCGAACCGCCGGGCCAGTTATATCGGGGACACGCTGGTCTCTGGCGGAAAAGTAGAATGGGTCAACCCGGAGGCGCGCGAGGCCGAATTCTCCCTGTTCGTTCGGGTTGAAGGTGGCGATGTTACCACCCCAGGCCGGGCCATCGTTCGCTTCAACGCCTAAATTCGGAATCCGCGTGCTTCGCTGCCGAGCACGAACGGAGGCTGATGCTACGAGATTCTCGGTAGCTTTGGCACGTGTTATCCCAAGTTCGCCAACTCAGTAGGTTTTTCGGTTTTCCTCATGAGTTCGGACTTGGCGCAGGCCCTTCAACTCATGAGGTTTGCCTAATTTCATCATGAGTTCGCGTTTGATGAGGTTTGGACGCGATATCTGGAAACTGTTAGGACCTGTTATTGGCGGCGGCGAGTGTCGGGTTCTGCCCGTGGACCGCAATATCTATTTGCGATAGTCTTCTTCGACGAATTCGCCTGCTAGGGTAGCCTAACCCACCAAAACACTGGATCGCGGCGTCGTGAGATATTGTCGAGTCGATAGCCGCGCGAACTCAAGGATGCGCCATGAGCCGCATGCCGCTCGATATTGCCGATCCTCGCGCCGCGGCCTACGCGACGCCTCTTGAAGACTTCGATGTGAGCAGGGCACGCCTGTTCCAGGACGATGCCCAAGGGCCATTCTTCGAGCGGCTTCGCCACGAAGACCCGGTGCACTACTGCCGCCAAAGCAGCGGCGGGCCCTATTGGTCCATCACCAAGTATAACGACATCAGGCAAGTCGATTCCGACCACCAGAGTTTCTCGTCTGACTCCACGCTCGGCGGCGTTACATTGCACGACCGGGCCGACGATTTCCGCTACCCGAGCTTCATTTCCATGGACGAGCCGTTGCATCGGCCGCAACGCACGAGCGTTGCGCCGATGTTCGACCCGCCAAAGCTCGCCCAGCTGGAAGACACGATTCGCAGCCGGGCCGGCGCCATTCTCGATCGGCTTCCCCGCAACGAGACCTTTAACTGGGTACAACTCGTTTCAGTGGAACTGACCGGGCAGATGCTCGCCACCCTGCTCGGCTTCCCGTTCGAGGAACGGCGCCAACTCATCCGCTGGTCCAACGTCGCCACTGCCAACCTTAATGCCGGCGTGATCTCGACTGAGGCGGAACGCGATGCCATCCTGCAGGAATGTGCTGATCGCTTCATCAGCCTCTGGAACGAGCGAGTCAACGCCGGTCCGACGTCCGACCTGCTTTCCATGCTTGCGCATTCGCCAGCAACGCGGAACATGGACAGGCGCAACTTCCTGGGCAACATCCTGTTGCTAATCGTTGGAGGCAACGACACGACGCGCAACTCGATCAGCGGCGGACTCCTGGCGCTCAACCGTTTTCCCGACCAGTACCGGAAGCTGCGCGACGATCCGAATCTCGTCGACAAGATGGTACCGGAAATCATCCGCTGGCAGACACCGGTGTCTTACATGCGCCGCACGGCGCTGCGCGACGTCGAACTCGGCGGCAAAAGGATCCGAAAAGGTGACAAGGTTCTCATGTGGTACACCTCCGGCAACCGCGATGAGGAGGTGTTCGAGCGGCCGGACGACTTCATCGTTGACCGGCGGAATGCCAGGAACCACCTCTCCTTCGGTTTCGGTATTCACCGCTGCCTCGGCCTGCGTCTTGCCGAGATGCAGTTGCGCGTGCTCTGGCAGGAAATCATGAAACGCTTCCCGATCATCGAAGTGGTGGGCGAGCCGAAGCGCATCTTGTCGAGCTTGCTGCGCGGTTACGAGGAATTGCCGGTACGCATCCCGGCGTAGGGCGGACACTCACATCAGAGGGAGTGCGCAAGGTAACGATTTGCGCGAAGATACTTGCTGCTCACGGCTGACTTGTTAGTCAAAACTCATGAGGTTTGAACAGAAAGCTACTGAGCTCTTCAATTGTGTATCTCGCCTGCTGCTAGCCAGGAATTGCCTGACCAGATTTATCTCGTCCCATGAGACGCATGGGCGCCAAGGGCGCTCCCGGTCGCTTGGCCGCTGCCGCTAAATCGCTCATCAGTTCGCAGGGTAAACGAGGGAGCCCTGCAATCGGGCGAGCGAAGGCCGCAGCTCAGATGATCCCCTTTACGGCGTTGCCGAAGCGTTCCGCAGGCGCAACCCATAATCCGCGCTGAATGAATCCATCCGACCATCTGAGGTGTGATAGCTTGGCACGATAGATCTTGGGGCCTGGGCGCCTCGGTGGGGGCAATGAAACGGCGAAGGTTCAATCCCGATGATCTTGCGCAACAGAAAAACAACATCGTCAAGGTGAGGAAGCGGCATGTCGACGGCGTCTCTCGTAACCTATGAATGCAAGGACAAGATCGCGACGATCACGCTCAATCGTCCCGAGAAGCTGAACGCCTTTACTGATGACTCCGTCCGCGAACTGATCGTGAGGATGCGCCAGTTCGATACCGACAAGGACGCCTGCGTCGCCATTCTCTGCGGCGCCGGCCGTGCATTCTCCTCAGGCGCAGACGTGCAACAGCGGCAACTGCGCACGCGCGACGAACTGGAGCGGCTCGGCGGGCCCTCCGGCGAAGGCGCCCGCGCCGGTGACGTGTTCACCCGCGCGGTCAACTGGAAGCCGGTGATCGCTGCCGTGCATGGCTATGTATACGGCATGGCCGTCAACATGGCGCTTGGTTGCGACCTGATCGTCGCCGAGACCGGCACGAAGTTTCAGGTCACCGAAACGCCGCGAGGCCTCGGCGGCGCGCGCTACTGGGGCCTGCTTGATATTGTCGGCGCGGGCGCGTTCGGCATGGAGGTCGCGCTGACCGGCCGTGTCTTCACTGCGGAGGAAGCGCTCACCGCGAACATCGTCAGCCGGGTAACGCCGAAGGGCGAGTTCATGGCGGCAGCGCACGAACTCGCAAAGGCGATCGCCAGGAACCCGCCGCTCAGCGTCCAGTCCGTTGTCCGCACACGCCGCTGGTACGTGGCCGAACGCGATCGCGAGACGGAGATGCAACAGGCCGCGCTGAAGCTGCACTTGACCGAGGATTTTCAGGAGGCGGCCCGCGCCTTCGTGGAAAAGCGCGAACCCGGACCGTTCAGGGGGCGGTAGGGCGCTTAGTAACCCGCGACTTTCTTACCTTATGGTTCGCGGCTTTGCGCGCCTTGGCCTGAAACCGCGCGGCCATCTTTTAAGTGTTCTTCTGCTGCTTGAACACAGCGCATTGACGGTTATCGACCTTGGCTTCATTGACTTCGGGCCGCGCAACAGAAGGGGAGTTGTATGACCGGCGCCGGACAAAAGCACGACACGGCGACCACCGAAGTTGCAATCGCTCATCGTTTTGAGGAAGGTCGCCTTCACGCGTATCTGCATGGTCGCATCGCGGGCCTTGGCAGCCGGCTTGAGGTTCGCCAGTTCCAGGGCGGAACGTCCAATCCGACATTCCTGCTCACGACCGACGGAGCCGAGGGGCCGCGACACTATGTGTTGCGCAAGAAGCCGCCCGGTGCGCTGCTTGCGAGTGCCCATCAGGTGGACCGCGAATTCCGCATCATGAAGGCACTGGAAGGCCTCGTACCGGTGCCTCATATGCAGCATCTTTGCGAGGATCCCGAGGTGATCGGCGCTGCGTTCTACGTGATGGATTATCTCGACGGACGAATTTTTCGGGACGCCCGGCTCCCGAATTTGCCGCCGGCAGAGCGAACCGCGATCTACGATCAGCTCAATCTGACGCTAACGAAGCTGCATCAGGTCGACTTCAACGCGATCGGACTTTCGGACTATGGCCGGCCCGGCAACTACTTTGAGCGGCAGATCAAACGCTGGACGAAGCAGTATCGCGACGCCGAGACCGAGCTCCTCCCCGAGATGGAAGCTTTGATCGAAACTCTGCCGAAGCTTGTGCCGGCCGACGAATCCATTTCCATCGCGCATGGCGACTATCGACTTGAGAACACGATGTACGCTCATGACGCACCACGTCTGATCGCGGTACTTGACTGGGAGCTTTCGACCATCGGCCATCCGCTGGCGGATATCGCCTACAACTGCTTCCTCTGGCATTCCAATCGGTCAAGCTGGGGGACATTGGACGGTGTCGACTTTGCAACCAGCGGCATTCCCACCGAGGAGGCCTACCTGGAGGCTTACTGCCGCCGGACCGGACGGCCGGGCGTTGCGCACTGGAACTTCTACCTGGCATTCTCAGTCTTCCGCCTCGCCGCGATCAGTCAAGGCGTCTACAGGCGCGTCCTCGCGGGCGTCGCCGCGAGCAATCGCCGCGCCGAGAATTCCGCTCCGAGCCTTTCGCGCCAGGCGTTGGCGATATTGCAGCGATGATCGGCTGTCGGAACACCTCAGCAGCTTTCTCTGATTTCCTCCTGAGTTCACGAACTCAGCATGTTTCTATACAAACCTACCGAGTTGCGGCCGCGAAGCTCAGCCGTAAACCGCGGACATGCGGCCGGTCGAAGCGGTGGCTGGCAGGCCACGGGCAGCGGCGGGCCGAAGCACCCGTGACGATCGGGTGAGACGACGCGCGGCGTTTACGCCGCGCGTCACGGTGGGATCTTTGCTTTGCGTGACGGCGTCAGTGAGAAAGAGTCTTTGCCGAAATTTGCATGCCTTTTTCCAGCATTTCATAGACACAGGCTTTGCCAGGGGCTATCGCGTCATGCGTCGCGAAGCGTTGGATGGTTTGGCAAAACGACCGGCTTCACATATCGAGGTGAACTCATCTATCCCGATTGAGGGCGGGAGCACGCCGTCGCTGCCGCGCAAGGAATGGGGCATATGTCACCGCGTGCCAGCAAAATACTATCCGCAGTAGTGCTTTGCGCCCTGACGCCGGGCGCTGCGCTCGCTCAGAGCGAGCTCCTCATGTTCGGTCTTTGCCGCAAGATTCCCGACGATGCGGCGCGGCTGAAGTGCTTTGATGCCATCGTTCCGGCGCCGCAGAAGACGGATCAGCCGAAAGCGGTCCAGGAGTGGAGTATCGAGGACTCAAAGTCTCCGGTGGACGGTTCAGCAGAAGTGTTCGCGACGCTCACCAGCGAAGACGGTCGGAGCGAATTGATCATTCGGTGCAAGGAACGCAAGACCGAACTCGCTGTCATGCCGAGCGGCCTGTTCGCTCTCGATCGCGGTACCGTGCTGTTGCAGATCAATGACGGGCCGGCCGTCACGGCAACGTGGCGCGCATCCAGCAACAGCAAGGGCTTGTTCGCGTCGAACGCCACCGCCCTGATCAAGACCCTGCCGGACGGCGGAAAACTTTTCGTGAGGGCAACCGGCTATAATCGTCAGGCCGACGACGCTACGTTTCAGCTCGGCGCTGTGACAGTGGTGAAAGACCGGGTTTCTGCTGCTTGCAAATCGCCGCCGGAAGGCGCCAGCAGTCCTCCGAAAGCCGGGCCAGCGCCGAAAAAGAAATAACTCACCTTCGGTGGAGAGACTTTGCTTGCGGACGGATATCGAGGTTTTCTGTGAAAACCTGGAGCCGACCTTCTCTGCTTGGACCAGTTGCTAAGCTTCTTTCTTGCCGAGATAGAGCGCGGAGACGCCGCGCTCGCGAAATCCACGGTTCAAGTAATTGTCGCGGTCAACGACCTCTCCACTGAACAAGTGTGAGACGGGTTACATCGCCCACCGCCAGGCGTTGCTAGGGTCGTTTGCGTGGGGCTTGGACATTTGCCAGCCCGAACAACCAACCGGAGGATACAAATGTTCACCAAGTCTCTGCTTGCGGGGGTCGCCGCGCTTACGTTCGCCGTCGGTTTTGCGCCCGCCGCGCAGGCGCTCCACTTTCACGAGAAGGTGGTCTGCCAACATGTTCACCACAACGGGCACATCCATCAGGTGTGCAAGGTCGTTGTTGTGCCGCATGGTCCGATTTTCGGCGGTCATCATCACCACCATGGCCATGGTCACGGCCACCACCATCATCATCACCATCATCACCACCACTAAGCGCTACCGCCGAGCGTCCTTGATCGCTTGAGCGGACAAGGACGCTTGTGCAGGCCGCGGCTGGGCTGGCCTTTCAGTTGAGCTTGCTGATCCAGGAGGATCTGCGCTTTCGTTGCCAGCTCCCGCAGTTCGCCGGCACGCAGCCGCTGCGCGACCCGTTGCTCAAGAGCGGCAGCGGCGAACACTGGACGCTCCTCAAGAACGTCGGTGCCCTTGCCAGTCTCAAGCTCAGTGAGTTCATCTACGCTCGTCAGGTCCGCGTTGGCAGCGTATGCGGCGACCGCCTTGCGCTGCGCTTCCAGGTCCAACCAGAGCGGCACTGCTAAGTTGCGGAACGCGGTCAGCGCGGCGCGATGGCCTCGAATTGCGGCTTCGCGTCAAGGAAGACGACGAGACCGTTTTTCATGTAGCCGATCAGGAAGGCGCTGTAGAGCACGAGCATAAGCGCGAAGACGAAGTTCTTCACGGTCATCGAGAGGTAGAAGGGCTGCAGTTGCGGTGCGGCACGCGCGACGAGCGCGAAGAGAAGGTCGACCAACAGCAGGGCAACCACGATCGGACCGACCAGCATGAGGCCAGTCGTGATCATGGTATCGAGCAGGCTGAGAAGCAGACCTCCTGCTTCGCGACTGAACAGCGGCAGGAGGCGGCGAACCGGCCAGATGCCATAGCTGTCGTAGACTCCTCGCAACGTCAGGTCAAAGCAGCCGGAAGCGAAATAGAGCGCGATGATGATAAGCACGAGGAGTGTGCCCGTGAGACTGCTCTGGTTTGATCCCATGTCGCTCAGGGTGGCCTGCGAGGACCCGCGTGTTTGGTCGAGTATGTCGCCGGCCGCCTCCGCTGCATACAGTGGCACGGCCAACACGAGGCCCACGACGAGGCCGACGACGACCTCCTTCAGGAGCAGGGCGGCGATCAACCCGAGGCCGAGCTGTTCGTCGCCGAGGTGAGCGGCAATCATCGGGATGAGCGGGATCGCGAGCACGACGGCGATGGTATTGCGGACGAAGCCGGTCACGCCGAGGCGGTCGAACACCGGGAAGACGATCATCATTGCGAGCATCCGGGCGAGCGCGAAGGCAGCCGCCACAATATAGGGCTGCAACGGTCGGAACGGATCGCCAATGAGGTCCATACCGCTATCCCCGTATCGGGTCAGCGCGTCATGCTGGGAAAAGCGTCGAGGATGCCCGATGCCTGGTTGGCAATCTGCTGCGACAACACAGGGCCCAGCAGGATCATGAGGACCAGGACGGCGATGAGCTTGACGGCCTGCGGCAAGGTCTGGTCCTGGATCTGGGTCAGCGCCTGAAGCAACCCGACCAGCAATCCGATCACGACGGCCGCGATCAGCACGGGAGACGAGACGATCAGGATGGTCATCAACGCCTCGTTGACCTTCCCGAGAATGCTATCGTGATTCATGGGCAGTTCTCTGGGCTGTCCTCAATGTGCAGCGTCACGCCTCACCCATAGCTCAGGATGAGACCATGCATGAGACGCGACCAGCCGTCCACGGCGACGAACATGAACAGCTTGAGCGGCAGGGATATCACTGTCGGGGAAACCATCATCATCCCCATTGCCATGAGAATGTTCGAGACGATGATGTCGATGATCAGGAACGGCAGAAAGAGCAGGAAGCCGATCTCGAACGCGCGAGTGAGCTCCGAGCTGACGAAAGCCGGCAGCAGAATGACGAAGTCATCTTCCTTGACATTGGCGCGGAATGATTCCGGCCAGATGCGTGCGGTGGCCGAAAGGAAGAACTCGCGCTCGGCGGGTTTCGCATAGCGCATGAGATGGGCCTTGACCGGGTCCTTCACCGCATTGGCTGATGACTGGAGTTTATCAAGCGAGCTGTAATCGAGCGGGTTCGCAGCGAGGCGATTGGAGACGTCATTCATGAGCGGCAGGCTGACGTAAACGGTGAGAATGAGGGCGATCGAATACAGCACCAGGGTCGGCGGTGTCTGCTGCAGGCCGGTGGCGTTGCGCAGGATGAACATCACTACCGAGATCTTGAGGAAGGCGGTCATCGTCACCATGAAAAACGGCAACAGCCCGAGCGCCGTCAGGAAGATGATCATTCCAACAGTGCTGGGAGCGTCACTCATTGCCGACGATGCTCACGATTCGCACACCGAGACTCTCCCCGATCCGCACCAACGCGCCGCGACCCAGCCGCCTGCCGTTGGCCATGATGTCGATCGGCTCGTCGAGCGGGCGGGCCAGCGGCACCAGCGCGCCTGGCGCCAGGCGCTGGAGCTCACCGAGCGAAAGTTCGACACGGCCGAATTCGAAGACGAGCCGAACCGGCAAGTCGTCCAAATCCGCATCATGCAGGCCGGTCTGGCCGGACGGCTCGGTCGGATTGCCCATGCTTCACTCCCAGGATGAGCCACGGCCGCGCAGAGGGCGCGCCGCGACCATGATGCCTGCCGGGCTCAATTCGACAGGGATGACAAGAGGTTCGGCGATGATGGCTTTCGCCGGATTGTCGGGCTGACACTCTACATTGGCGAACACGACATCGTCGAGCGGCGGCCGCTGCATCGCGTCCGCCGTGATTGTCGCAGCGTCCGCGGGCAGGCGAAGCGCGAAGGGCAGGGCGATGGTGCTCTCGTCGACGAACGGAATGTTGTCCGCATCCGAGGCCGTCGGCGGAGACGCGCGGACCTCCCTGGAGGCCGGTATGACCTGCTGCGCGTGCATCGTGCCTCAAGCCCAGCTTTGCTCTGTTGCCGACGCGGCGGCCATGATGGCGCGCTCCTCGAGATCAGCCTCGGCATAGACGTCCGCGAGTCGCTCTGCCTTGCGCCGTTCCTGCTCGGCCAGGCCCTCGAGCTTCATCACCGCGCGCTGGCAAACGCGGTAGGCCTCGCGGGCCGCGTCGCGCGCCACCTCGGCCTCGTGCACCGCCTTTCGCGCTTCCTCCTCGACGAGGCGCAACCGTACGGTCTCTGCCGC
>Ga0075364_10002421_pt1 | contig 10450 bp, 8 predicted proteins | sample EndMetdeltDD1764_FD_71517 | JGI IMG/M metagenome (GOLD analysis project Ga0075364, IMG submission 71517) | Populus endosphere microbial communities from Tennessee, USA - Endosphere MetaG P. deltoides DD176-4 | ecosystem: Host-associated > Plants > Roots > Endosphere | place: USA: Tennessee...
CACGCCGGCGAGACCACCGGGCCGGAGACGGTCTGGGAGTCCCTGCGGCTGCTCGGCGCGGAGCGGATCGGGCACGGCACGTCGTCCGCCCAGGACCCTGCCCTGCTCGCCCACCTCGCGGAGACCGGGGTTCCGCTCGAGGTCTGTCCCTCCTCCAACGTCGCCACCCGGGCGGTGGCGAGCCTGGACGAGCACCCGATCGCGGCGTTCCGGGAGGCGGGGGTGACGGTGACGGTCAACTCCGACGACCCGCCGATGTTCTCGACGACCCTCAACCGGGAGTACGAGATCGCTGCCGGCCTGCTGGGGCTGGACGAGGCGGGGGTGGCCGACCTCGCGCGGGCCGGGGTGCACGCGTCGTTCGCCGAGCCGGACGTCCGCACCCGGGTCCTGGCAGAGATCGACGAGTACGCCGCCGGCCAGGCAGGGAGCTAGCGCCGGGAAATAGTTCAGGCCCCGCAACCTCATACGATGCGGGGCCACGTCCAACGTAGGTGGACCTTCGGGCCGAGCCCCGCATTGACGCGGCGTGTCGCACGCCGGCCACGCGGGACCGGGTGACCGGTCTCACCCGGCTCCGCCACCCCAAAGGGTGTCGAGGGGCCGTGGAGGGGGTAACGAGGGAGCATGGACAATCGACCCCGCTCCGGCCCGGTACGGGTCGCCGTCGTCAACGACTACGAGCTGGTCGTCCGTGGCGTCGCCGCGCTCCTCGAGCCGTACGCCGACCGGGTCTCCGTCGTCGAGCTCGACTCGAAGGTCGCCGTGATCAAGGACGTCGACGTCGTCCTCTACGACACGTTCGGCCAGGTGCAGGGTGACGGCCTGCAGCTGGACGACCTGGTGGACGGCTCACCCACGAAGGTCGCGGTGTACAGCTGGAACGTCCAGCCGGACCTGGTCTCCCGCTCGATCGAGCAGGGCGCTTCCGGCTACCTGTCCAAGAGCCTGCAGGGCGAGGACCTGGTCCGCGCGATCGAGGCCGTCCACGCCGGCCACGTCATCGTGCCCACGAAGCCGCAAGGGCGGGACCGGGACGCCGGCGACTGGCCGGGCAAGTCCTTCGGGCTCACCGCACGTGAAGCGGAGATCATCGCGCTGATCACCCAGGGCCTCTCCAACCAGGAGATCGCCACACGGAGCTACCTGTCGATCAACTCGGTCAAGACCTACATCCGCACGGCCTATCGCAAGATGGGCGTCTCGAGTCGCTCGCAGGCCGTGCTGTGGGGCGTCAACCACGGGTTTCGTCCAGACGTCATGCGGGACACCTCGCCCCAGCAGTAGCAGCAGGCTCAGCCGGTGCCGACCTGCCGCCGCAGGTCGCGCATGATCCGGGTGAGCAGGCGCGAGACCTGCATCTGGGTCACGCCGAGGGACCGGCCGATCTCCGACTGCGAGCGCTCTTCGAAGAAGCGCAGGTAGACCACCCGTCGGTCCCGCTCGGAGAGCGTGCGCATGGCCGGCGCAAGGGTGCTGCGTGCCTCCACGGCGGCCTGGCTTCCCGACCCCTCCGCGTCGTCCTGGGCGAGGGCGTCACCGAGGACGAGGCCCGAGTCGTTGAGCGGCTTCTCCAGGGAGGGCGGGTGGAAGCACCCGTAGCCGGCCACCGCCTCGCGGAAATCCTCGCCGCTGACTCCCAGGTCCTGCTGGACCTCGTCGTCCTCGGGCTGGCGGCCGAGCTGCTGCTCCAGGTCCTCGATCGACCTGGCGATCCGCCACTGGAGCTCCTGCACCCGGCGAGGCGGACGGATCATCCAGCTGTGATCGCGGAAGTAGCGCTGCACCTCGCCCCGGATCGTGGGGACGGCGTAGGTGAGCAGGTCCTTGCCCATCGCGGGCTCGAAGCGCCGGACGGCCTTGACGAGGCCCTCCAGGGCGGCCTGCTCGAGGTCGTCCACGGGAACCCCGCGGCTGCGGTAGCGCGAGGCCACCGCCTGTGCCACGCCGATGTTGGCCACCACGACCTCGTCGAGGAGGCGGCGGCGTTCGGTCTCGTCGTCGGTGGCGTGCGCGCGGTCGATCAGGTCAGCGGTCAGCCGGGACCGTTCGGCCCGGCTACGGGCCCGGCTCTCGACGCGGCGGGAGCGGTCGGGCGTGGGTGGGACGGCATGCTGCTGCTGCGTGACTGTGGTCATGAGGAGGGCTGCTTCCGAGAGAGCGCACCTTGCCGTCTTCTACAGCAAGAAGTCGGTCGTCTAGACCGGAACTCCCCACGCTAACGGGTTCCGACCAGGGCAGAACCTCCCTAGGGGTGGAGGCCCGCAGCGCGGCCAGGCACCGCTCAGCCGAGCGCCCGGTCCAGGTTGATCGCGGCGCTGATCAGGCTCAGGTGCGTGAAGGCCTGCGGGAAGTTGCCCAGCTGCTCGCCGGTCAGCCCCACCTGCTCGGCGTACAGGCCGAGGTGGTTGGCGTAGGTGAACATCTTCTCCAACGCCAGCCGGGCGTCGTCGAGGCGGCCGAGCCGGGTGAGGGCCTCGACGTACCAGAACGAGCAGAGCGAGAACGTGCCCTCGCGTCCGTCGAGCCCGTCGCTGCTGTGGTCGAGGTCGTAGCGGAAGACGAGGCTGTCGGTGACCAGGCGCTTCTCGACCTCGGCGAGGGTGGAGACGAACCGGGGGTCGTTGGGGGCGACCAGCTTGAGCATCGGCATCAGGAGGACCCCGGCGTCGAGGGTGTCGCCGCCCTCGTGCTGCATGAAGGCTCCGACCTCCTCGTCCCAGCTGTGCTCCATGATCCGCTCGTAGATCTCGTCGCGGACCCGGCCCCATCCGCCCAGGTCGCCGGGCAGCCCCCGCTGCCGGGCCATCCGCATCATCCGCTCGATGGCCACCCAGCACATCAGCCGGGACACGGTGTGGGGCCGCGGCTCGTCGCGGGTCTCCCACATACCGGCGTCGTCGCGCTGCCAGTTGTCCATCAGCCACTCGAGGATGTGGGTGAGGTCCTGCCACGCGTCGTGGCTGATGCCGGGTCCGTACTTGTTGAACAGGTAGACCGAGTCGATCAGCTCGCCGTAGATGTCGAGCTGCAGCTGCTCCACCGCGGCGTTGCCGACCCGGACCGGCCTGGAGCCGCGGTAGCCGCTCAGGTGCTCGAGCTCGTGCTCCTCGACGGGGACCTCGCCGTCGATCGTGTACAGCACCCGCAGCGGACCGAGCTCGGGGTCGTCCACGCCCTCGCCCATCCGCTCGGAGAGCCACTCCATGAACGCGGCGGCCTCGTCGGTGAAGCCGAGCTTGAGCAGCGCGTAGATCGTGAACGCGGCATCCCTGATCCAGACGTAGCGGTAGTCCCAGTTGCGACCCCCGCCGATCTCCTCGGGAAGGCTGGTCGTGGGTGCGGCGACCACCGCACCGCTCGGCTCGTGGGTCAGCAGCTTGAGGGTGATCGCCGAGCGGTTGACCATCTCGCGCCATCGGCCGGTGTACGTCGACCTGGCGAGCCAGTCGCGCCAGAACTCGGCGGTCCGCTCGACGATCCGCTGGTTGTCGGCGCAGTCGACCGGGGCGAGGTCCTGGCCGGGCTCGAGGACCTGGAGGACGAACAGGTGCTCGACGCCGCCGGACCGCACGTCGTCGAGGTCGACCTCGGCGACCACCTCGTCGCCCTCGATCACCAGGGCTGCCGTCGAGGACAGGCCCAGCCGTACGCCGTCGCTCTCGATGAGGATCCCGCCGTCGACCTCGGTGAGCCGCGGCCGGGCGCGGCCGTAGTCGGGCCGCGGGGCGACCCGGGTGCGGATCCGGGTGTGTCCGCGGACCGCGCGGACCCGGCGTACGAGGCACTGCCGGTGCTCCGGGTCGTGGGCCCGGACCACGGGCATCAGGTCGTGGACCTCGGCGACGCCGTCCTCGGTGAGGAAGCGGGTGACCAGGATCGCGGAGTCCGGGACGTAGAACTGGTGGCTGGTCACGTCGTCCCGGTCGGGGGCGAGCGTCCAGGTGCCGCCCTGCTCGGCGTCCAGGAGGGACCCGAAGACGCTGGGCGCGTCGAAGCGCGAGGCGCAGAACCAGCCGACCGTCCCGTCCGCGCCCACCAGCGCGCAGGTGCGCAGGTCGCCGATCAGCCCGTGCTTCGCGATCGGCAGGTAGTCCTCAGCCACCGAGGCGCCACCCGCCCTGCGGCAGGTCCAGGGCCGCCTGCGGGCCCCAGGAGCCCTTCTCGTACGACAGCACCTCCGGCGGGTCGTCGAGCAGCGGCTGGCACACCTCCCACAGTCGCTCGACCTCGTCGGCGCGGGTGAACAGCGTGCGGTCGCCGCGCAGCACGTCGAGGATGAGCCGCTCGTAGGCCTCGAGCGGGTCGGCCTCGGGGAAGTCCTGGGCGAAGTCGACCTTCATCACCGCCTCGACCAGCTCCATGTCCGGGCCGGGCTTCTTGGCGCGCATCTCCAGGGAGATGTGCGGGTCGTCGGTGAGCTGGAGGACGAGCTCGTTCGGACCGGGGTCGGGGTCGGGGGACAACGCCGCCCACCAGTCGCAGGCAGGGTTGCGAAAGCGCAGCGTGACGGTGCGGCAGCTCAGGGCCATCGCCTTGCCCGTGCGCAGGTAGAACGGGACACCACGCCACCGGTCGTTGTCGACCCGCGCCTCGATGGCCACGAACGTCTCGACGGTGGACTCCGCGTCCACGTCCTCCTCGTCGCGGTAGCCGTCGTACTGGCCGAAGACCACCCGGTCCCGGTCGAGCGGCTGGAGGTCCTGGAACAGCCGGGCCTTCGCGTCGCGCAGGGCTTTCTCCTCGAACGCGCCGGGGTCCTCGAGCGCCACGAACCCGAGCAGCTGGCACAGGTGCGTCGAGATCATGTCGCGCAGGCAGCCGGTGCCCTCGTAGAAGCTGCCCCGCCCCTGGATGTCGAGCTCCTCGGGTACGTCGATCTGGACCGACTCGATGCTGCGCCGGTCCCAGGACGGCTCGAAGAGCCCGTTGGCGAACCGCAGCGCCAGGATGTTCTGGACCGCCTCCTTGCCCAGGAAGTGGTCGATGCGGAACACCTGGTCCTCCTCGACGACCTCCTTGAGCGCCGCGTCGAGTGTGCGGGCCGACTCCAGGTCGAGGCCGAACGGCTTCTCGACTACCAGCCGGGCGCGGTCGGTCAGTCCCTCCCGGCCGAGCATCGCGATCATCCCGAGCATCGCCGACGGCGGGACCGAGAGGTAGACCAGCCGGCGTACGTCGTCGCCCAGCTCCTCCTCCGCGGCCCGTACGGCCTCGGAGAGGCCCGACCCGTCGTCCGCGCTCGAGGTCTGGAACGACAGCCGGGAGACCAGCTCGTCGGCCACCTCGGCGTCCAGGTCCTCGACCTTCTCGTCCAGCGCCGCGCGGATCGTGGCGCGGAACTCGTCGTCGGTCCCGGGGGAGTGCCGGCCGCTGCCGATGACCCGGTAGTCGGCCGGGAGGCGGCCGGCCTCCGCGAGCCGGTAGAGCCCGGGGAAGAGCTTGCGGCTCGCGAGGTCCCCGGTCGCGCCGAACAGGACCAGGACGTGCGGGGCGAGGCCGTTGCCGGTCTGCGAGTCAGGGGGCATGCCTGAATCGTTACCCACCCCTGGTGGCCGGGTGTCCGCACGGCTTTGCCGATTCGCCTTCGCGCGCGGAGACCCCGACGTACCGTGAACGGGTGAGAAACGAGTCTCGTGGTGTGACCCGTGTGGTCGGCCTCCTGGTCCTGTCCCTGTCCGTCGCGCTCAGTGGTCTGGTCCTGGCGTCACCTGCCTCGGCGGTGACCTCCACGATCGACTACACGCTCGACCTGGGCGACCCGACCATGAGCACACCGCTCGGCGGCGACAGCACCGGGCCGTGCGTGGACGGCACCACCCCGGGCGTCTACGCGTACGAGGTGGTGCGGTTCAAGCCGACGGTCTCCGGCAGCTACACGATCTCCGAGGGCGCCTCCTCGCCCGACGGCCGGGTCGGCATCTATGCAGGCGACTTCGCTCCGGCGAACAAGGTCGCGAACTGCGTCGCGTTCGTCGACGACAACACCTCCTCGCCGTTCAGCGTGTCGCTGAGCGCCGACACGACGTACACGATGGTCCGCTCGTCGGGCAGCACCGGCGGGCTCGGCACCTTCCAGTTCGACGTCGACGGCCCCGGTGTCCTCACCGTGCTGACCTCGACGGTCACGACCCTCACCACGTCGCCCAACCCGTCCGAGCTGTCCAAGTCGGCGACGCTCAAGGCGGTCGTGGCGGGAGGCGCGACACCGAGCGGGACCGTCCAGTTCCGTGACGGCGCCACCCTCCTCGGCTCGGCCCCTCTCGTCGGCGGGGTCGCCCAGCTCGGTGTGTCGTCCCTGGCGGTGGGCAACCACACGCTCAGCGCGGTGTACCTCGGTGACGCCACGCACGACGTGTCGTTCGGTGTCGCCCTGCACAAGGTCAAGTTCGGCCCCAAGCCGAAGATCAAGATGTGGGTCTCGGACAAGACCCCCTACCTCGGGCAGAAGATCAAGATCGAGTGGATCGCCACCGGGGCCGACAAGCTCAGGGCCAGCGGTGACTGGCACGGCAAGCGGCCCAAGAAGGGCAGCAAGAAGATCAAGATCAAGAGCCTGGGCTTCCACATCTACAAGCTCAAGGCGACGAACGTGAACGGCAAGGCGCGGGCGCGGATCAAGGTCGTGGCGCAGCGGGCCCCCAAGAAGCTGACCGTCACCGTGCCGGACGAGTTCGTCACCGTGAACACGCTGGTGCGGGTCAAGGCGGACGGGCTGGACGCCAAGGAGCGCTTCAAGGTGTTCCTGGAGGACGATCTGCTGACCAAGGGCTTCGCGGACAAGCGCGGCGACGTCAGCGCCCTCGTGCGCATCCCCAAGGGGACCGAGGAGGGCGAGTACACCCTCAGCGTGCAGGGCAGCAACGAGTCCCGGGTCGGCAGCGTCGACGTGTTCGTCCTCGCGCCCAAGGAGCTCGACGTCGAGGTCGAGAAGCCGAAGGTCCGGATCAACGGCACGCAGACGGTGAAGGTCACCGGGCTGCAGGCCGGCGAGGCGGTCACGATCACCTACCAGGACGAGGTCCTGGTCGAGGCGGTCGCGGACGAGGACGGCGAGTTCGAGTACGAGTTCCCCGTGGGCGGCAACGTCGGCAGGGCGACCGTGACCGTCGAGGGCGGGATCCCGGCTCGCACCGGCAAGGCGAGCTTCAAGGTCGCTCCGGCCCCTAGTACCGGGACCTAGTCGGCTCTACACTGCGACCCTCAACGGGGGAGGGACCTGGATGAGTGCGAGACGAGCTGCTGCGGCGCTTGCCGCAGCCGCGCTGCTGGCTGCGCCTGCGGTCGCGGGCGCCCAGACGGCGGACCGGACGGCCGGCAAGACGATCACCGGCGACAACGGCAAGAACAAGCTCAAGGGCACCAACAAGAAGGACACGATCAACGCCAAGGGCGGCAACGACAAGATCACCGCCCGAGGTGGCAACGACAAGGTCGACGCGGGACCGGGCAAGGACACGGCGTACGGCGACGACGGCAACGACAAGCTCGCCCTCGGCACCGGTGACGACACGGCGTACGGCGGCACCGGCTCGGACACGATCCAGGGCCAGGACGGCAACGACGTCCTCCAGGGCGAGAGCGGCAACGACCAGGTCGCAGGCGGCCTCGGCAACGACACGATCACCGACCCCGACGGGGACGACGCCCTCGACGGCGACGACGGCAACGACACCATCGACGCCGGGATCGGCAACGACAAGGTCAACGGGGGTGGCGGCAACGACACCGTGCGCGGTGGCGACGGCACCGACGCCCTCAACGGCAACGCGGGTAGCGACAACATCGACGGCGGGACCGGCAACGACGACATCAACAGCGGCACCGAGGACGACGTCGTGACCGGTGGCGACGGCAACGACCGCATCCAGCTCGGGACCGGCAACGACAACGGCATGGGTGGCCTCGGCAACGACGACATGATCGGCATCGACGGCAACGACGTGATGGACGGCGGCGACGGCGACGACCACGTGTCGGGCGGCCAGGGTGACGACCGGCTGTTCGGCGGCCCGGGCGACGACAACATGGATGGTGGCGACGGCGACGACATCATCTACGGGGGACCTGGCGGCGAGGGCCTGCTCCGGGACGCGAACGGGAAGGGAAGCATCACCGGCGACGCCGGCGACGACATCCTGGTTCCGGGACCGGGGCGCGACTACGCCTACGGCGAGGAGGGCGACAACCTGATCGTCGCCCGCAACGACGGTGACCTCGACGAGCTCTACTGCTCGCGTCTCGACCCTGCCCAGGCCGACGGCACGATCATCTACGTCTACCCCGACAACGGGGATCCCGGCCTGGCCATCGACACCACCGACGACGTGCGCAAGTGCGGGCGGCCGATCGCGATGACCGAGTCGGCGTTCGCGAGCAAGTACCCCGCCATCGACCTGTCCCTGGTCTGACCCCGGCTCCGCCTGCCCCGAGCGGGTGGGTGACCGCCCACACCTGTCCAAAAGGGTGAATCCGTGCGGAACCGCCACGCGGCGGCGTTACAAGATCAACAATTGATCTACACATCGGTAACGTCGACCCACCGGAGCGTCCCGTGTCCCGCACCACCCGTCCGTCCGTCCCCCTGCTCGCCGCCCTCGTCGCCGCGATCCTGTCGGTCTGCGTGCTCGCCGTGCCCATGACCGCGGAGGCCCGCACGCAGACGGGTACGGGCGGCAACAACAAGATCAAGGGCACGAACAGCGACGACAACATCAAGGCCCGGGCCGGCAACGACCGGGTCAAGGCGCTGGACGGCAACGACCGGGTCACCGGTGGGGCCGGCGACGACAAGCTGCTCGGGGCCGAGGGCGCGGACAACCTCGCGGGCAATGCCGGCAACGACACGCTGTTCGGCGGCCCCGCAGGCGACACGCTCAACGGTGGCGCCGGCAACGACGCGGTGAGCGGGGACGACGGCGACGACCGGGTCCAGCTCGGCGTGGGTGACGACAGGGGCTACGGCGGACTCGGCAACGACGACCTGATCGGGATCGACGGCGACGACATCATGTTCGGCGACGACGGCGAGGACCACGTGTCCGGCGGCGCCGGACACGACGCGCTGTGGGGTGGCCTCGGCAACGACAACATGGACGGTGGCGACGGCAACGACGTCATGTACGGCGGCCCTGGGGACGAGGGCAACCTCAGCGGCTACGACGGCAAGCGCAGCATGACCGGCGACGCCGGTGACGACATCATGGTCCCGGGGCCCGGCGAGGACGCCGTCTACGGCGAGCAGGGGTACAACCACCTGTTCGCCCGCAGCGACGGCTCCCGCGACAACCTCTACTGCTCGATCATCGCCGACACCTCGCAGGGCAACGGCCTCCTCACCTACGTCGGCAGCCCGGACGACCTGCGCACGAAGCTCGACGACGTCCGCAAGTGCGACATCGAGATCCTCACCGAGGAGGAGTTCGTCGCGAAGTACCCGGGGATCGACCTCTCCCTGGTCTAGCGAAGCACGTTCCTGCGGCTCGCCGGTGGATACCGGTCAGGTGTGACGAGCCTGCCGGCCTCGACGCTCGAGGACCTGGAGAGCAGGGGCCAGGACGTCCGGGGTCTCTGGACCCGGCGCCTGTTCCTGGTGGCGCTGGCGCTGGTGCTCGCCGCCGCGCTGCTCGGCGTACTCGGTGCCCGGTCCGCGACCACGCAGGCGGAGGCCGACGGCTGGCGGCTCGAGCTGGAGTACCCGTCGGTCGCGCGGCCCGGGCTCGACGTCCCGTTCACGGCCACCGTGACCCGGGACGGAGGGTTCGGGGAGAAGGTGACCCTGGCGCTCACCGGGTCCTACCTCGACCTGTTCGAGACCCAGGGCTTCCACCCCGAGCCGGACTCCACGAGCCGGGACGGCGACCTCCTCTACCTGACCTTCGAGGCGCCTCCGCAGGGTGAGACGTTCACCGTGGCGTACGACGCCTACATCCAGCCGGCCGCGCAGTCCGGCGACGGCGGCGAGCTCAGCATCGTCGACCAGGGCCGCCGCGTGGTGACCGTCGACTTCGACACCAGGATCTGGCCGTGAAAGGCGGGCGATCGTGGAGATCGTGATCCGGGCCCTGGTGGTCTTCGCGTTCCTCTGGGTCGTGACCCGGGCCGTCGGCCGCTCGACGCTCGGCGAGCTCAGCACCTTCGAGCTGCTGCTCTACGTCACCATGGGGGACCTCGTGCAGCAGGCGGTCACCCAGCAGGACTACTCGATCACCGGTGCCGCCCTGGCCGTCGGCACGTTCGCGATCCTGACTGTCGCACTCTCCTGGACGCAGTGGCGCTTCCCCCGGACCCGGGACGTGATCACCGGACGCCCGGTCCTCGTGGTGGCCCACGGCGCGCCCGACGAGGCGGCGATGCGGCGCCAGCGTCTCTCGGTCGCCGACCTTCTGGTCGCGGCCCGCGAGCAGGGGATCCGCAGGACAGCCGACATCGAGTACGCCGTGCTGGAGGC
>Ga0075364_10002422_pt1 | contig 10448 bp, 9 predicted proteins | sample EndMetdeltDD1764_FD_71517 | JGI IMG/M metagenome (GOLD analysis project Ga0075364, IMG submission 71517) | Populus endosphere microbial communities from Tennessee, USA - Endosphere MetaG P. deltoides DD176-4 | ecosystem: Host-associated > Plants > Roots > Endosphere | place: USA: Tennessee...
GTGTGCCGCGACCGGCGGCGCCGACCTTCCGCTTGCGGCGTCGCTGGCAGCCGCGTTCTGCTCGGACCTGGCAGTCGCGGCGGCCGAAGATGCGCTTCAGCTCCACGCTGGCATAGGCATGACCTGGGAGCACCCGATTCACATCTACCTCAAGAGAGCCAAGGCCGACCAGCTCGCGCTGGGCACCAGTGACCACCATCGGGCCCGAGTTGCCGCGCTGGTCGACCTTGGCGCTCCGCTCGTCCACGTTGGGGCGGTCGAGGCCAGCATCGGAGGCCACCCATGAGCAGCGAGGACGGCTTCGCGGTCTTGAGGGGCGTCTCGAGTCTCGAAATTCGTCTCACGCGGCCCACCCAGTTGAACGCCCTCACAGCAGAGACCCTCAACGACCTTGCGGATCTGCTCCACGAGACTGCAAGTGACCCAGCGATCCGTGTCGTCACGCTCACCGGCGAGGGCCGCGCATTCTGCTCGGGAGCCGATCTGGGCGAGCCGGACAACGAAGATGGATCGGTCAGACCAAGGCATTGGGTTGCGACGCTGAACGCAGCGAACCGTGTGATCCAAGCGCTCCAGGCGACGCCACAGCCCGTGATCGCCGTGGTGAACGGACCGGCTGTCGGCTTCGGATGTTCGCTCGCGTTGGCGTCCGACTTGATCATTGCCTCCGAGAAGGCCTACTTCCTGCTCGCGTTCACCGATGTCGCATTGATGCCCGATGGTGGCGCGAGCCTGCTGGTTGCCGCATCGATCGGGCGGTCCAGGGCCCTTCACCTCGCACTCGTGCCCGAACGCGTTCCGGCACGTTCAGCACTTGAGTGGGGGCTCATCTACAAGGTTGTGCCAGGTTCTGACCTGGATTCGGCCGCCACGGAACTGGTCGATCGTCTGGCCAACGGAGCACCTCGCGCACTCGCCAAGACCAAGTCTGCCATCAACGGGCTCTCACTCAGTCTCCTGGACCAGGCGCTGGCGCTTGAAACGGCAGGGCAATCCGAACTGTTGGCTGACAGCGATTTCCAGGAGGCGATATCCGCCTTCCGAGACAAGCGTCCCCCGTCGTTCATGTCTCGTTAGGACAAGCCCGCGCTGCGGAGGGCCGATGCCGCAAGCGCCGTCCCACTGGGCGGCCCGCGACGTGGTGCTCGGACCGCTGCAAGCGGGCTGCCTACGAAGAGCGCCGGGCGGCGGCCAACGGTGCCATCGCCGTAAAGGTCGTCGAGAAGGTCGTTGTCCAAGACGCCCACGACATCGGCGAGTGCGCCAACCGAGTCATGGCGTCGCCGGCTGCCTGCCGGCGGATCCTCGACCACCTGGGCAGAGGTAGCTAGGGCCGACCAGCTCCGCGACCCGAAGTGGGACAGACGCGAACCACAGTTCGAGCAGACGGCCTTCGCCGATCGGAAGGTCGGAGGATGCGCGCCCTGATGTTCGACTCCTATGCCCAAGCCCTCGCCGACGTGCGCTCGTGCCTGGCCGCTTTGGCCGACCCGTCGACCTATCGGCCCTCAGTGGACTACGACCATCTCCTGCTCGACATCGACGCGATGCACGGCGGCCTCTTCCCGGCGACGCGCCCGGTCACCGGCACGACCTCCCAACTGCACCGCCGAGTTGTGCTGGGACGGGACACAAACGGGAAACGGGCCAACTGGGGCGGGCTGACTGGCAAAAACACAAACAGCCCCTGGACCGCGTTTCCGCAGGCCAGAGGCTATTTGAGAGTGGCGACCCCGACGGGACTCGAACCCGCGGCCTCCGCCGTGACAGGGCGGCGCGCTAACCAACTGCGCTACGGGGCCAGGTTGCTCTCGGGCCCGGGGGCCTGAAGCGGTGCGACTCTAACGCACGGTGCGCGGCCGTTCCCAATCGTGGTGACCGGGCTCTCGGCGTACCCCCAACGGGATTCGAACCCGTGCTACCGCCGTGAAAGGGCGGGGTCCTGGGCCGCTAGACGATGGGGGCCGGACTGCGCGGACAAGGGTAGTAGACGGATGCGGGGACCCCGCGCCGGCTCCTGTATGGTGATCGCCGCTCGGGCAGGTAGCTCAGTTGGTACGAGCGTCCGCCTGAAAAGTGGAAGGTCGGCGGTTCGACCCCGCCCCTGCCCACGAGCTCTTCGCCCTCGCCGGTCTCCGGCGGGGGCGTTGCTCGTTCAGTCCAGATCCTTGCGGAGATGGACGTCGTCGATGCCGGCCCCGTTGTCGACGAACGTCTGGCGGGCGCCGGCGTCGTGGGCGTAGACGCGGAGGTGTACGTCGCGCACGCCGATCTCCTGGACGTGACGGCGGAGCGCGCCGAGGAACGAGCGGGTCAGCCCCTGGCCGCGGAACTGCGGGAACAGGTCGATGGTGTTGCCGAGGAAGTCCACGGCGCCGTCGTCGTCCGTCACGAGCGTCGCCCACGCGCGCCCGACCGGCTCCCCGTCGACCAGGCCCATCATCAGCAGCTCGCCCTCGGGTGGGGCCTCGTCACCGAGGCGCGCCACCCGCTCGTCCAGCTCGCCCATGGGAGCACCGCTGCCGGCGAGCACGCCGGACCGCTCCATACCCGAGCGGAGGAACGCCGAGACCTCGGTGGCGAACTGGCGACGCTCGTCGGCATCCATCGACCGCACCGAGACCCGCTGGTCCTCCTGCAGCTCGGGGGCGGTGTCGGGGTCGAGGCGCTTGGAGACCGTGGTCATGGTCGCCTTGAAGCCCGCAGCCCGGAAGACCCCGGCGAGGTCCGGCGGCACCGCGGTCACCAGCGTCACCACGCCGCGCGTCCGCACGTGGGCCTCGAGGGCCATGAGGACGGCGGCCCACGCGTCGTCGGCGTCGTGGGGCAGGGTGCTCTGGAGCCGCCTGACCGAGGCGCGGCTCCGGCCGCCCTGCTCCTCGTAGGTGAGCACGGCACCGCCGGCGACCACGTCGTCCACCACGAGGACGACCGCGTCGTAGCCGTCGCCCTCGGTCGGCTCGGGCAGCGGAGCGCTCGTCACCGTGGCCGCTCGCCACTCCTCGAGCTGGGCGGCGGGCATGGGCGCGACCCGCGCCGTCACCACGGGCGGCGCCTCACTCCAGCTTCAGCTTCTTCGACTTCGAGCCCTGGACCCGGTCGCTGGAGACCAGCTTCACGACGTACGTCGTGATGCCGGCTCCGTTGGCGTCGGTGACCTTGAGCACGGTGTCGCCCTTCTTGCCCAGCTGCTTGGACTTGATGGACTTCAGCTTGCCGTTGACCACGCGGAAGAACTTGACCTTCTCGCCCGTCACCGAGTCCGGCCCCTTGACGACGAGCTTGTCCTTGGCGCCGGCGCTCGAGCCCTTGAGCTTGATCTTGACCTTGCCCTTCGTGGACCCGAACGCGGTGGTGCCGTTGACGCTCTCGGCCGGGTTGCCCGTCAACGAGACGCCACCAGGGGCTGCCGCGGCGGTGACGAGGGCGAGCTTGCCTCCGGTCTCGGCGCCCTGGGGGTTCTCGACCAGGTCGTCGACGGCGACCGTCAGGGCACCCAACGGGTCCGTGCTGCCGGTCAGCGAGAGCACCCGGGCCGTACCGTCGAGCATGGCGGCATCGGGCGTCAGGCCGGGCACCAGCTCGATGCCCCGCGCATAGGTGGCGCCCACCCGGCGGTTGGACAGCGGCGTGCCGGCGACCGTCAGGGTCGCCCGCTGCGTGACGTCACCTCCCGGGGTGGACGTCGCGTTGACCGGTGCCAGACCGAACGTCGCCTCGCCGGCCGTGAACGTGACGGTCTGGTCGGCGTTCGAGCCGAGGTGGTAGTCGAGGGTGTAGTCGCCGTCCGGCCCCTGCGGCACGAAGACGGCGGGCGCACGGCCCAGGTTGTCCGTCGTCGCCGTTTCGTAGGTCGCCGGCGGCGGCGAACCCGTCGGGTAGACCCGATAGCTGACGGTGCCACCGGCAGGCATCGGCTCGCTCATCTGGTTCTTGACGTAGAGGTAGAGGTCACCCGCGGCGTACTCGTTGTCGTCGAACACCCGGCCGTCGAGGGACGCGGGGAACACGGTCTGTGGGGTGGGCACGTACGTCGCCACCGTGGCGGAGAAGTCCGTGCCGCCCTCGAACGCGTCCACGTCCGTGGTGTTGACGTAGTAGCCGTCGATCGACCCACCCACCTGTTGGTCGCGCACCTTGCCGTTGGCATCGGTGTAGCCGACGAGCGAGCTGTTGCTGGTGCGCCGGATCTCGGCTCCCGCGATCGGCTGGGCGGAGCCGTCGGAGACGCGGACGGTGACCGTGGTCGGCTGTCCCACGGCCACCTGCGGTGCGCTCGCCGACACGCCGGCCACGGTCTGCGCGGCGAGGGGCACGATGCGGACCTCGTCGGTGTCGAGCTCACCGGCCAGCGCGATCGTGTCGCCCGGGTCGGCGTCGAACGCGGTGATGTCGAGGTCGGCCCGGAAGGAGCCGCCTCCGGGAACTGCGGGTCCTGCGAGCACCTTCAGGTCGGACGGTTCGACCGTGGCGTCGACCTTGCCCTGGAGGGTCTGGGTGGCCGGGTTCCACCACCCGACCTGGACCGTGCCGTTGGTCGCCGAGGTCTGGCCGGGGACGGAGGCGTGCGTAGCGGTCCGCCCGGTGCTGGCGTAGGGCTGGTCGAAGAAGCCGACGTTGGCCGGTCCGCCAGGAAGGCGGCCGACCGAGATTGATTCCGTGCCCCACTCGGCGCGGGCGATGGCCACCCCCTGCCGGGTGGAGTAGGTGGCGGCGCCGCCGACGGTGGCCACGGCCCGGACGGCGACCTCCTTGCCGACCAGCGCCGGGTCGGGCACCCAGGCGAGCTCGGTGTAGTCCCCCGTCACGGTCGGAGCGCCCGGGACGGCGGTCCACCCGGGCGAGCCGTCACCAGCGGCCGGGTTGGTGTTGAGCTCGAAGGAGATGGTCGCCGCTGGATCCAGCCGCATCGCTGTGAGCGCGATGGCCGAGCCGAACCCGTCCTGGCGCACCGACGCGTCGTTGCCCTGGTTGTAGAGGCTCAGGAGCACCACGCCCGGGCCCGCGGCACTGGCCGGGCCGGCGGCCAGGCCTGCCGTCAGGCCGGTCACAGCCAGCGCGCCGACCGCGCTCGCGGCCAGTCCCTTGGTCAGTCCGATGCGCATCCCCGAAGCCCTTCGTCGGTCCGCGAACGCGGTGCCGCGGCGGTGGCGAGACCGGCAGAATACGACGGATCAGCGAGTCACGCGACGCCCGCGGACACGGTCGCCGGATCCGCGAGCTCGCGCCGCTCGTGCCCCCAACCCGGTCCGCGGAGCAGGAAGGACACTCGGTCCCGCCAGGTCTCCGCCGCGGCGACGTCACGCCCGATGTCGACGAGCTCGTGCGTGGCGATCCGGACCGGGTTGTAGCTGTCGATGTTGGTGGTGAGCCCGTAGACCACCGGTTCGGTCTCCGGCTCGAAGGTGCCGAAGAGCCGGTCCCAGATGATCAGGATGCTGCCGTGGTTGCGGTCGAGGTAGCGCCGGTTGGAGCCGTGGTGCACGCGGTGGTGCGAGGGGGTGTTCAGCACCCGCTCGAGCCACCCGATGCTGCGGATCGCCTCGGTGTGGATCCAGAACTGGTAGATCAGGTTCAGCGCTCTGGCCTGCTCGATCATCGGCGGTCGGACCCCGATGAGGCCCAGCAGCGAGTACGGCACCGCGATCGTGATCGACTCGGCGACCGGCTGCCGCAGCGCGGTGGAGAGGTTGTAACGCTCGCTGGAGTGGTGTGCGACGTGCACTGCCCACAGCCAGCGGGACTCGTGGCTCAGCCGGTGGTTCCAGTAGTAGACGAAGTCCCAGCCGAGGATCGCCGCCGCCCAGGCCGGCCAGCCGTCGCCGAGGTCGAGCCGGCTGCGCCGGAAGAACGACTCCCCCGAGGTGCGGGCCGCCCAGAGCGTCGAGACCGTCAATGCCGTGCCACCCACGGCGGCCACCGCCAGGCCGCCGTGCAGGCGCTGGAGCGGCGAGCGCGTCGGTCGCTGCCCGCGCGGCACCGCCGGGGCCTGACGCAGCCCGGCGAGCTCCTCCTGGACCTCGCGCACGTCGTCGGGGACGGTCTGCGGGTCAGGCAGCCGCCCCTCGCGCAGGCGGGTCCGGATCACGTCACCGACGGTGGTCAGCACCGCGGCCGCCGCTCCCGCGGCCAGCAGCACCCGCCCGTAGCGCCCACGCCCGATGGTGACCGGGTCGAGCACCCTCCGCGCGACGTACGGCGCGACCAGGCTGCCCGCACCCATCGCGAGGCTCGCCAGGGTGTCCGCCGTCTGGTAGTCGCCGGCGCGCGTGCCCGGCTCGACCGGGTGGGAACGCTGCCACGCGATCTCGGCGCCGATCGCCGCTGCGTATGCCGGGATCGCGAGCACGGTCAGATCGACCTTCACCACGCGAGCATCCCACGCGTCGGAGGCCGGGACGGCACTCGTCGGGGTGAGCCCACCCGCCTGACCTGCGGATACCCTGCAGGGCGTGGCGACAGCTGACCAGCTCAACGTCCGGGTCGAAGGCCCGCCCGACGCTGCGCCCATCGTGTTCGTGCACGGATTCGGGTGCGACCAGCACATGTGGCGGCACGTCGCGCCGGCGTTCGCCACGGACCACCGGGTGGTCACCTTCGATCTTGTCGGTGCCGGCGGCGCGGACCCCGAGGCCTGGGACCCGGCGCGCTACGACTCGCTGGACGCCTACGCCGAGGACATCCTGACCGTCGTCCACGAGCTCGAGCTGCGCGACGTCGTACTGGTCGGACACTCGGTCTCCGCGATGAGTGCGGTGCTCGCGGCGGTGGCAGAGCCGGACCTGTTTGCAGCGCTCGTGCTGATCGGCCCGTCTCCTCGCTTCATCGATGACGGCGACTACCGGGGCGGCTTCGGCAAGGCCGACATCGCCGACCTGCTGGCCTCCCTCGACAGCAACTACCTCGGCTGGTCGACCGCGATGGCGCCGGTGATCATGGGCAACGCCGAGCGTCCCGAGCTCGGTGAGGAGCTCACCGCCAGCTTCTGCCGGATGGACCCTGAGGTGGCCCGTCAGTTCGCCCGGGTCACCTTCCTCAGCGACTGCCGCGACGCGCTCCCGGCCGTGACCACGCCGACCCTTGTGCTCCAGTGCCGGCAGGACGCCATCGCCCCGGTCGAGGTCGGTCAGTACGTCGCTGACTCGATCCCCGGCGCCCGGATGGTGCTGCTCGACGCCACCGGCCACTGCCCGCACCTGAGCGCACCTGACGACACCATCCGCGCGATGCGCGACTTCCTGCCGTCCACCGAGCCGGTGCCCGCATGACCGTGGCCGAGTCGGGCCAGGCCTCGGACCACGACTCGGACCAGGACTCCGAGCGGAGCTCCGACCGGGCCAGGGTGGCGTTCCTCGACGCGCTGGTCCACGACGACCCGGTGGCCCTCTACGAGTCGGCGCCGTGCGGCTTCCTGACCACCACCCCGGACGGCGTGATCGTCAAGACCAACGCCACGTTCCGCACCTGGGTGCGCCGCGAGGCCGCCGAGCTGGTCGGTGTCACCAACTTCGCCGACCTGCTCACGGTCGGTGGCCGGATCTACCACGAGACCCACTTCGCCCCGATGCTGTTCATGCAGGACCAGGTCCACGAGGTCGCGCTCGAGCTGGTGCGGCCCGACGGCACCAGGCTTCCGGTCCTCGTGAACGCCTCCCTCGCGCGCGGCGAGGACGGTCGTCCCCGCGCCGTCCGGATCGCGGTCTTCGACGCCACCGAACGCCGGCGCTACGAGCGCGAGCTGCTCGACGCCAAGGAGCGGGCCGAGGCCTCGGAGCTGGAGGCCCGCGCCCTGGCGCGGACCCTCCAGCAGACGCTGATGCCGCCGGCGGCCCCGACGATCCCGGGCCTGGACCTGGCGGCGGCGTACCACCCCGCCGGCCACGGAACCGAGGTCGGCGGCGACTTCTACGACGTCTTCCCGGTCGGGACCGACGACTGGGTCGTGACGTTGGGCGACGTGTGCGGCAAGGGGTACGACGCGGCGATCGTCACCGCGCTCGTGCGGCACACGATCCGCGCCCTGAGCGTCAGCGAACGGCGCCCGGCAGCGGTGCTCAAGGGCCTCGACGATGTACTCCACCACCACGAGACCGACCGGTTCTGCACCGCCGCGCTGCTGCGCCTGCAGCGGGACGCCGACGGCTGGCAGGTCACCTCAGGAGTCGGGGGTCACCCGTCGCCGCTGCTGCTGCGAGCCGGCCAGGACCCGGTGCCGTGCGGTGGGCGCGGACCCCTCCTGGGTGTGCTCGACAACGCGACCTACGAGGACGGCTGCCTGCGGCTCGAGCCGGGCGACGTCGTGCTGCTCTACACCGACGGGGTGGTCGAGGGCCGCCGCGGTCGCGAGCTGTTCGGCGAGGACCGGCTCCTCGACACGGTCGGGACGGGCGGTTCGCACCCGACCGAGGTGGTCGACGGGCTGATGAAGGCGGTGCTCGACTTCCAGGAGGGCACGCTGCGCGACGACGTCGCGATCGTGGCCTTCGGCGTACCTGCCTAGGGTTCTAGTCGCGCACGACCGCGCGGTTGCCTGCCTTGTCGATTGCGATCGCGATGAAGTGGCCGTCGCCGAGCGACCGCAGCTTGCAGGTCTTGACCCCGGACAGCTTGTCGGTGGCCTTGCACTTGCCGTTGACGATGCTGACCTCGGGCTTGTCGCGGTCGATGTCGATGTCGTCGACGACCACGGTGGCAGCGCCACCGTCGACCGCGTGGATGGTGCGGCTGACCGACTGGTCCTCATCGCTCTTCTTCAGCGTCACCTGGAGCGGGCAGTCCTCGGCGAGCTCGGAACCGTGCGGGCGGCAGGTGAACAGGACGTCGACCGGGGTGCGGTACCAGCCCGACTTGGACGGCGGGAACTTGCTCAGCACGCGCGCGGTGATCTCGGGGTCTACCCGGGTGAGCGAGTCCATGGAGGCGGTGTAGCGGTCGTCCCCTGAGTAGGCCGCGTAGACGGTGCGGGGCCCACCCGTCGGGAGGACGTAGTTGAGGGTGGCGCGACCGTTGGCCGCGACCGGTGCACTTCCGACGGGGGCTCCGCCGACGCTGAACGTCACGGTGCCCGAGGGCTTGAAGCTGTTGGCCTGGGTGCCGCCCGGCAGCTGGCCGGCCAGGTCGGCAACGAGCGTGGTGGCCGTGGTCAGCACCGCCGTCGACGAGCCGGCCTTGTCCACGAACTGCTGGTAGGACTGGGTGCCCTCGTTGTAGACCATCGGGTCGGTGGGATAGAAGTTGGCCTGCACCAGGTAGAAGTCGCTGCCGACGGTGATGTCGAGCGGCAGCCCGCCCTCATCGACCAACGGTGCGCTGGTCGCCTTCCCATCGGCTCCGAGAGGCATCGGAGGTCCCTGCTCGAAGCCGTCCACCACGAACTCGATGGTGCCGGCCGACACCGGGTTTCCACCATCGGTGACCTGCGCGGTGACCCGGATCTCCTGGCCGTAGACAGAAGGGCTCGGGGCAGACCGGGTCAGGGTGATGGTCACCGGGACCGGTGACGCCTGCGCGGGTTCTGCCAGCAGGACCACGGGGGCGCCGATGACAAGCGGGAGCGCGAGCCCGACGGCGACTCGGCGCATCAGCTTCTTCATGGTTCCCCTCTCGGCCCTTCACGTGACAGACCTCCGCGCACTGTAGGCGCACCCACACTGGCAGGTCGATGGTCTGTTTGGGCGATGTTACGTCGATGGACGCTGTGCGGGGCTCACCCGTTCCCTGGGTACGTCGAGTCTGGGGATCCCTCCGAGCCGGCGCTGGTGGCGCACGTGGTCGGCGTAGCGCTCCAGGGTCCGCCACAGCGTCTGGTGTGCCGACCACGGCAGCGGCTCGGCGCCGTCGTACCAGCTCTCACCGAAGGCGATCCAGACCGGCACCCACTCGGCGGCCTCGTCCCAGGCCCCACGGCGGGAGGTCAGCATCCGCCGCCGGATCTGGAACGCCGTGCGCGGGCCGTCGTCGCAGATGGGTGCGGTGGCCACCGGCCAGAGCCGGAGGTCGAGCGTCATCAGGTGCACCTCGAGGTCGCGCAGCACGCGCGGGTCGACCAGGACGGTCGCGGCGTTCTCGTGCGGGGCGCGTGGCACCCGAGAACGGTCGCTCCGAGCAGCCGACCTCGTCAAGGACCCATCCACAGGGGTCTGCGCACCCGACGGAAGTCATGACAGGCCTGCACAGGCTCGCCTAAAGTTGCGCTGCTGGCCCGTCTGAGGCCACCACACCTATCCGGGGGAATCATGCGCGCACGCCGTACGTCCGTCCTGGCTGCCCTGGCGCTGCCGCTGGCACTGGCCCTGAGCGGCGCGCTGAGCGTTCCGTCGACCGCGAGACCCGCCGACAGCGACCGGGCCTCGAGTCCAACCACCGGCCGCTTCATCACGACCTCCAAGCAGGGCGTCGTGCTCGTCGACGAGAACGGCAAGCGCCAGCACACCCTGATCAAGGCCCAC
>Ga0075364_10002423_pt1 | contig 10448 bp, 12 predicted proteins | sample EndMetdeltDD1764_FD_71517 | JGI IMG/M metagenome (GOLD analysis project Ga0075364, IMG submission 71517) | Populus endosphere microbial communities from Tennessee, USA - Endosphere MetaG P. deltoides DD176-4 | ecosystem: Host-associated > Plants > Roots > Endosphere | place: USA: Tennessee...
ACGATCGGGACACCGGCCTCACGCGCGAGTTTGACGTAGCCCATGCGGCCGCCGAAGTCCACATCGTGCCGTTGCCACGACGGCCGGAAGACCTCGTAATCGCCGCCCGGGTAGACCAGCAGTGCGGCGCCGGATTCCAGCGCCAGCTCGGCGTTTTCGTGGTTGGCGGCCACCGTGCCGAACTTACGCAGCGAGCCCAGTCCCGGCATCGATACGACGAGGTTGTGGGCGAGCTGATAAAACGGCCGCTCGACACCGAAGTAGGAGCAGAACGCCAGCGTGAAGACGAAGGTGTCCGGCGGGAGGTTGCCGCCGCTGTGGTTGCCGACCATGAGTACGGGACCGTCGGCCGGGATCCGGTCCAGACCGCGAACGTCGGCACGGAAGTAGAGCGACGCCAGCAGCCACAGTCCCGGCAGCTGCTCACGGATGTAGTCGGGGTCGCGTTGATCCAGGTCGGCCTTCGGCACCCGGGACGCCACCTGATTCCGAGTCCAGTTCAATAGGTCGCCGATCCCCGCCATAGCGGGTTTATTGACCGTGGACGCAAGGTTGAAACGCCGCGTTCCGAAAAACCCGGTACCCGCGTTCCCACCTACTTCTAGTAAGCTCCCCTGCACCACCTTCTCGTGAAGGAGTCCGCCATGGCAGCGTTGCCTGCTCGGGAGATCGACCCGGGGCCCGTACAGATCCAGGCCCGCAAGGTGCATTTCGACCTTGCGGACGTCCCGCTGGAGTGGATCCCGGCCCACCCGGTCGCCTCCACCATGATCAACCTCTTCAACGTCGTGCTGCCCACGGCAGAGCACTGGTTCGTCGAGACGTTCAACGAGGCCCTGCCGTTGGTCAAGGACCCCAAGCTCGCCGAGGACATCCGCGGTTTCATCGGCCAGGAGGCCACGCATGCGGCCGCTCACGACGATGTGATCCGCGACTTCCTCGTAGGCAATGGTGTCGATCCCGCGCCGATGCTCGAGATGGTCGAGTACCTGTTCGGAAAGGTCTTGGCCCCAACAACTTCCACCGATCCGAAGCGTCGCCTGAACAATCTGTGTGAACGCCTGTGGATCATCGCGGCGATCGAGCACTACACCGCCGTGTTAGGCGACTTCGCGCTCAATTCCACCTGGGACGACCACGGCGCCGACCCGACGATGGTCGACCTGTTCCGGTGGCACGGCAGCGAAGAGGTCGAGCACCGCAGCGTCGCCCACGATGTGGCGGTGTACTTCCATAACAGCTACCCCGCCCGCATCAAGGCCATGGCACTGTCCGCATCGGCGATCTTCGCGTTTTTCCAGCGCGGCACCTGGTACCTGTTCAAGTCCGATCCCGCCAACGACATCAGTTGGTGGAAGATGCAGCGCCTGCGGATGCGCGACTCCGGGCTGGGGCTGCTGCCCAGGTTCCGCGTGTTGTTCGGCTCGCAGACCCTGACGTACTTCCGCCCGGCGTACACACCCGAGGAGATGGGCTCGACCGCGCAGGCCGTCGCCTACCTGGCGTCCTCTCCCGCTGCCCGCGCGGCACACCTTTGATGGGCCTGCGCGAGCGCTACCGGCAACTGCCGACCAACCCGTTCCGGCCGGGGCGCCGTGACGTGATGATGGGTTTCGCCGGCGCGGTGATCTCCGGGATGGATGCGCTGTCGCATGTCACCAAGAAGGTGACGCTGCCGGAGGCATCCGACCGGACCCGGGTCCTGCGGGTGGTCGACAGACAGACAGTGGCCCACGACGAGAACGTGGTGGCGCTGACATTCGCCGCGGCGGACGGTGGGCCACTGCCCCGCTGGCATCCGGGCGCCCACATCGATGTGGGCCTACCCAGCGGACGGTTGCGCCAGTACTCACTGTGCGGCGACCCTGATCGCGCCGACGTGTACCGCATCGCGGTGCGCAGGATTCCCGACGGCGGCGGCGGTTCGGTCGAGGTGCACGACGCACTCGGGGTCGGTGCGACGGCGACGACGCAGGGCCCACGCAACGCGTTCCCGCTGACCGTGCCCGGTTACGGCTCACCGACGAAGCAATTCCGGTTCATTGCGGGCGGTATCGGCATCACCCCGATCCTGCCGATGCTGGCGCTGGCGCGACGCCTCGGCGTTGACTGGTCGATGGTCTACGCCGGACGTACGCGTGACAGCCTGCCGTTCATCGACGAGGTCGAGCGGTTTGGCGACGAGGTCCGGATCCACACCGACGATGACGGCGGGCTGCCGTCAGCGTCGGATCTGCTCGGCGACTGCCCGGACGGCACCGCGGTCTATGCCTGCGGGCCTGCTTCGATGCTCACCGCCGTTCGGTCGGAGTTGGCGGGCCGCGACAAGGTCGAACTCCATTTCGAGCGCTTCGCCGCGCCGCCGGTGGTGGACGGCAGGGAGTTCGACGTCACGGTCGCCTCGACGGGACGACAGATCCGCGTCGGCGCGGACGAGACTCTCCTCACCGCGTTGAAGCGGGCCGACGTCGAGGCCCCCTACTCCTGTCAGCAGGGTTTCTGCGGCACGTGCCGGACGCGGGTGCTCGACGGAACGGTCGACCACCGCGACACGCTGCTCACCGACCCAGAACACGAGAACCGGATGATGTTGATCTGCATATCCCGGGCAGCCGACGGGTCGCGCCTCACACTCGACCTCTAGTCGCATCTCGTACTATTCGGCCATGCCGTTGGCCGAGGGTGCGACTTTCGCGGGTTACACCATCGTGCAGCTGCTCGGCGCGGGCGGCATGGGTGAGGTCTACCTTGCGCAGCATCCGAGACTGCCGCGTCGCGACGCGCTCAAGGTGCTGCCCTCATCGGTGTCCGCCGACAGCGAGTACCGCGAACGGTTCGACCGTGAGGCCGATATCGCCGCCACGCTGTGGCATCCGCACATCGTCGGTGTGCACGATCGCGGCGAGTTCGACGGTCAGCTGTGGATCTCGATGGATTACGTCGAGGGCACCGATGCGGCGCGTCTGTTGCGCAAGCGCTATCCCGACGGGATGGACAGAGGCGAAGTCGCCGAGATCATCTCCGCCGTGGCCGATGCCCTGGACTACGCACACCAGCGCAACCTGTTGCACCGCGACGTCAAACCCGCCAACATCCTGCTCGCCAACCCCGAGGAAAGCGATCAACGAATTCTGTTGGCGGACTTCGGAATCGCGCGCTGGACCAACGACATCAGCGGTCTGACGGCGACGAACATGACGGTTGGTACCGTGTCCTACGCCGCGCCCGAGCAGCTCATGGGTGAGCGCCTCGATGGCCGGGCCGATCAATACGCGTTGGCGGCCACCGCATTTCATCTGCTGACCGGGTCGCCACCATTCCAGCACTCGAACCCCGCTGTCGTCATCAGCCAGCACCTGTCGGCGACGCCCCCCGCAATCGGCGATCAGCGCCCGGAGCTCGCGGGACTAGACCCGGTACTCGCCAAGGCGCTCGCGAAGTCGCCGGCGGACCGGTTCGAGAAGTGTGCCGATTTCGCCCGCGCCTTGGCGCATCAACTCGGATCTGCAACGCCCGCCGACATCGGCACGAGCCTGGCCGCCCCGGTGGCAAAGCGCGAGACAACACCTCGGCCCTCGTGGGTGCGCGCCGGCGTCATCGTCCCGGCGATCCTCGGCGTACTGCTGGTCGCCGCGATCGTGGTGGCGGTGTTCGAGGCGGGGCGCGCCGACGACGAAGACCGCCCCGCGGCCGCCCCGACCACGACGCCTGCCTCGGTCACCAGGCCGACATTCACGCCGCTACCTCCGCCGCCGGAGCCGCCGGCGTCGGCAACGACAACGACTCCGCCGACCGCGGACACCACGACGGTCACCACGACGACAGCAGCACCTGCCGCCGTGGTGATCGGCGCCGCCTGCTCACCCGTGGGCAGCACGTCGACGATGGCCGACGGCTCGACCGCCTACTGCTCCACTCTGCAGCCGACCGGCGACTCGGTCTGGTCGCTGACTGAAGGCACCGTCCCCAGTCCGACGGTCACCACCGAGCCGACCGACGAGCCGTTGCCGGTCGCCGAGGAGAATCCAGTGCTGTTGTGCATGCAACAGACCGGGCAGACCCGTCGCGAATGCCGCAGGGACATCCGGGAGAGCAACGGCTTGCCCCCGCTGCCATGATCCTGACCACATCTGACCGACTGGCTCTCGCCGATCTGGTGCATCTGTATGCCTCGGCGGTGGATGACCGTCGGTTCGACGATGTGGTCGAATTGTTCACTCACACTGCCGAACTGCGATTGCCCGATCCGCCGCGGTCACTGGATCCGGTGCGCCCGCACCATGGCCGTGACGGCGTCCGCGCGGCCATGGCGGCGCTGGCCGCCGTGACTCGCACCGAACACGCGATCGTCGGCGAGGTGTACGCCCAAGGCGATCGCGCCGACTACGCCCTGGGCCGGATCACCTGCATCGCGCATCACTGGACGATCGCCGGCGATCAAATCACCGATCTGGTCTGGCATCTGCGGTACGACGACGAGTACCTGCGCACCCCGAACGGCTGGCGGATCCACGGCCGCGCGCTGACCATCAACGCTATCGAGACGAGGCCGGTTCGTCGTCTTCGAGCGCCGAAAGCAGACGATCCAGCAGCGGCTGCTGGCCTTTCAGCAGCTTCAACCGAGCCTGCGCCACGGGAAACCAACCCACCCGGTCGATTTCGGGAAACTCCCTGATTGTCCCCGAGCCCTTCGGCCACTCCAGCTCGAAAGTGTTGGAGAACGTGCCATCGAGGTCGAGATCGCCGCGGACGGCGAACGCCGTGATCACCTTGCCACTGGGCTGTTTGACCGGTTCGAAGTCTAGGCGCGGGCCGTCGGGTGCGCGCTTGCCGAGTTCCTCGCAGAACTCACGCTGCGCGACCGTCCACGGATCTTCCCCTTCGGTGTACTCCCCCTTGGGGATTGACCACGCGCCGTCATCTTTGCGCGCCCAGAACGGCCCACCCGGATGGCCGATCAGCACTTCGAGTTCACCGTCGACGATGCGGTAGAGCAGCAGCCCCGCACTGAGTTTGGGCACCACTCGAGCTTAGTGAGTACTCGCGCTAGTCAGTACTTGCGGTCACCCTCACTGCTGTCGAAGAACGCCCAGTCGCCGTCATCGGACTTGACCTCCATGCGCCACCCGAGTTCCGGATCGGCCTTCTGGTCGACGAACCACGCGTGGGCATCGCCCGCGCTCTCGATGTCCTTCGTGTCGACAACGTCACCTTTGGGATTCAGCACGCGATATGTAGCCATACCACTAACGTTCCCGCTGCCTCCAAATCCAATCAGGATCCAATCAGTCCGGTTTGGGCATCGGGATGCCCTCGCTGGTGGAGAACCGTGCATCCTCCTGCGTCGACAGTCCGAACGAGACGATCGACCGGTCGAAGAACACGTCGGTCAGATACGCCAGCGACACCGCCCATCTGTTGACGAATCGCGGGATCGCGTAGATGTGATAAGCGCGGGTCACGACCTTGGCCGGGAAGCCGGACAGCTGCACGTTGAGCGGATTGGCGACCGCGTACCGCGGGCCGAGGTCGACGACCAGGCCCATGTTGCGGTGTTTGTAGGCCTTGGCTTTGCCGTAACCAAGGCTCGCTGCGACGTTGCGGGCCAACGTTTTTCCCTGCCGGGTGGCATGCTGAGCGGTCGGTGGGGTGATCTTGCCAGGCTGTGTGACATCCGGCACCGCCGCCGCATCGCCGGCCCCGAATACATCGGGATATCCGGGGACCTGCAGATCCGTGGTGACCTTGAGACGGCCCCGCTCGGTGGGCAGTCCGAGTTTCTCGATCAACGGCGCGCCGGTGACTCCGGTAACCCATGCGACGGTGTGGGTGCGGATCAGCGAGTCATCACTGAGCACAACGTGTTCGGCGTGGACCTCGGCCAGCGTGACGCCAAGGCGCACGTCGATACCACGCGCTTTGAGCACCCGCTGCGCCGCGGCTCCGAGCTTCTCGCCCACTTCGGGCATCACCTGCTCGGCCAGGTCCAGCAGGACGAACTTCACGTCGGAGGGGTCGAAGCCCATCTGTTTGGCCGCGGAATCGGCGAGGGCCCGCAGTTGCACGGCCAACTCGGTGCCCGAATACGACGCGCCGACCACCACGACCGTCCGCCGCGCCTCGGCCCGTCCGGCGTCGTCATCGACATCGGCGAGTTCGAGCTGTTCGAGCACATGGTCGCGCAGGTACAGCGCCTCTGCCGTCGACTTGAGGCCGCGCGCGTGCTCGGCCAGCCCGGGGATGTCGAACAGCCGGGTCACCGAACCAGGCGTCAGCACCAACCGGTCCCACGCCAGGCTGCGGACGCGCTCTTCGGGGTCGGTGTACGTCACGGTCTTGGCGTCGAAGTCGACCTCGTCGACCCGTCCGCGGATGGCCTGCACGCCGCGTAGGGCGTTGGCGAGCGGAATGGCGACGAACCGCGCATCGACAAGTCCACCGGCGACGTCGGGCAGCAGTGGCGTGTACAGCATGTAGTCGACGGGCGAGATGATTGTGATGTCGACCGAAGCCCCATCTTTCAAGTGTTTGCGCATCTTTCGCGCCAACTGACGGGCGCATTCGAAGCCGGTGAACCCGCTGCCGACCACCACCACCGAAGTCATCGTTTCCACCTTACGGAAGGTGGTCCCGCCGTCGTAGTCCCCCCGATGCCGAACATGATTCACCAGGCGTCCCTTTCATTTCGCGACGCGGATAGCGGATGCTGGAACCCATGACGGGTCCGCTGCGCCGGTTCGATCCGTTCCGGCCGATCGACATGCTGACGTCTCTGTGGTCGTCGGCGGCGGTGGGTCCGGTCAGCAGCGGCGCGGCCATGGCCTACCGCACGCTGTTCACGACTGTGCGCAGGCTGGTGGTGGGCCGCCGGCTCGCGATCCGGCTCGACGACGGCCTGCTCACGCTGACGGTCACGGAGTTCGACTCCAGGCTCGACGTACGCGGTCTGGCGGTGGGGCAGCTCAACGACGTCCGCATCGCCGTCCGCGACATCCGCTGGGAAGACCAGACGTTCGACAACGCCACAGTGGTGCTGCACAACGTGCACATGCGACCGACCGCGCCGCCCGTCATGGTGGCCGCTCCGGTGGATCTCACGTTGGAGGTGCCCACGTCCGCACTGCACGATTTGTTCCGCTGGGCGGCGCCGCGGCTGTCCGGTGAGGTCGGCAACGACGGCATTGCCCGGCTGCGGATGGCCCGACGGCCGATGCTCGGCCACCTCGAGATCGACGCGCGCCTCGACGGTTCGACGTTGTGGCTTCGGCCCCGCGTCCTCGTCGTCCGCCGATCACGTGTGTCCCTGCCGGCCAAGACCCCGGCCTATCCGGTGCGCCTACCCGAGCTGCCGCACGGTCTGCGGCTCACCGGCATCCGCTTCGCGCCCGATGCAATATGCCTCTCGGCGTCGGTGTCGGAGTGGCAGATGGACATGCCGCGCAAGCGACTGGAGGACATCCTCGGTCAGCTCAGCGTCGCCGGCGTGCCGCTCAACCTCACGCGATTGACCCGCCTTCTCTAGCCGGTGTCGCTGGCTCGTCAATCTTGTTGACGCATAGTCGATTCTGCCAACCGACGGTCAGATCCTGCCAGTGGAATTAACACGCTCAACTGCCGGTTCAACAAGTCAGGGTCCAAAGAACTCGGAAAGCAAGAAAGAAGGCAGTTTCGTGAACAGGATTGGATTTGCCACCGCGGTCGTCGGCGGTGTCGCCGTCGCGATCATCGGATTGGCGGCTCCGGCCGCAGCCGCACCCAGTGGCTCGGACAATGCAGTACAGACAATCGGCCAGCTGCGCTCGCAGGGCTACACCGTGATCGTGAATCGTCTCGGTAACCGCCCGCTGGACCAGGCCGACGTGGTCGCGGTTCGCCCAGGCCAGAGCTACACACACATCAACGCTGGTCAGCCGGTTTACGGGAGCCAGACGAACTACTCCACGGTTCAGGACAACATCGTCTACGTCGACGTGAAGTAGCCCGAAGACCATCAGGAGGGGCATCCCACGGGGTGCCCCTCCTGCATTTTGCGACAATGCCTGTCTTGTGACCGAAATCGCGCGCTACCAAGAGGGACCCGTAGAGGTCATTGTTTCGCGCGACGGCGACGATCTGGCGTTCTCCTCGGCGTACGAGGATTTCGGTAGGACTGTCACCGACGAATACCGAATTCCGGCCCACGAATTCCTCCGTAAGGGCCCGGGGCCCTGGCCTTGGTTCGACCTGGGGTCCAGGCGCGACGGCGTGCTGGAGGTCCTGGACGGCCTCGGGGCCGGACGTCCCGCCTGGACCGAACCACTCGCGCCGACAGACCTCGATCTTTTCGAGCGCGCACATCGCGGCGACACCCGGGTCATCGAACTGTTGGCGATGGGCGCGGACCCCGACCCCGTCGATCCGTGCGGCGCAACACCGCTGTGGTACGCGCTGCGCTCGCTCGCCGCCGGCATCTCGGTTGCCCTGATCGACGCGGATGCGGACGCGGGTCGCCGCATCGAACTATCCGCTGGCGGTGAGAAATTCACGACGATCCTGCATGAGATCGTGCGGCGCGGACGGACCGTCGCCCTCAACCACGCGCTCGCGCGCGGCGTCGATCCCGGCCTCGTCGATTCCGACGGCGCCACCCCGATCCACGTGATCAACGACTCGGCGGACAACGTCAACCCGGAGATCGTGCGCGCGTTGGTGCGCGCCGGCGCTTCGGTCAACGCCCCGCTGCCCGGGGGGACCCAGCCGATCGAGCTCGCGGCGCGAATGATCCTGCCCGCCACCGTCGCCGCCATGGTCGAACTCGGCGCCGACCCCGACCGTGGGCTGGACTCACTGATGGCGTGGTGGTCGGTCGGCGCGAAGTTCAACGGGTACCGGGCCGCCGCGGTCGCGGAGGTCGTCGACCTCTTGCGCGCGGGCGGAGCCGCGGTATCGCAACGCCACCGTGAACTCGCGGCGAACGCCGGAGCATCAGAGGTCGAGGCGGCGCTTCGCCGCTAGAGTGCCGGTGTGCCCAGGTACTCCCGATATGTCGCGATCGGCGATAGCCAAACCGAGGGGCTGTGGGATGGCGATGACTCCAAAGGTCTCGTTGGCTTCGCCGATCGCCTCGCGGTGATGATCGACTCCCACCACCCCGGCTTGTCCTATGCCAATCTGGCCATCCGCGGCCGTCGGATCAAAGATCTGCTCGACGAGCAGCTGCCGGCGGCGCTGGCGTTGCAGCCGGACCTGGTCTCCGTATGCATCGGGATGAACGACGTGACGCGCCCCGGCCCGTATTTCGGCCAAGCCCTCGCCGAGCTGGACGACTTGCACGCGCACCTTGCCGGCTCCGGCGCGACGGTGCTGACGACCACTTTCCCGGACATCGCGAAGATCTTGCCGATCGGCCGCGTGATCGCGTCACGCGTCGAACAGATCAACGACGAAATCCGCAAAGCCGCAGTGCGACATGACTTTAAACTCGTCGACCTCTATGACGCACCGTCGATGACGCTGCCGGACACGTGGAGCGCCGACCGGGTGCACGGTTCGGCCAAGGGTCATCAGCTGTTCGCCGCCGCTGCCGCCGAGGCGCTGGGCCTGCCCGGCAGCAACCACGACTGGGCATTGGTCGACGGCCCCCCGAAGCGTCCGTCGCTACGGTCGCAGGCGGTTTCGCAGGTGTTGTGGACGCAGAACATGCTGATGCCGTGGCTCTGGTATCACGTCCGCGGTAAGTCGGCCGGTGACGGCCGCGGGCCCAAGCGTCCTCGGCTCGAGGGTGTCGCCGCCTAGCTAGACGCCCGACCAGGCGCCGTCGATGCTGTCGGCGACGTCGATGATCTTCGCCTTTTGCGAAGCCGGGCTGTCGATCTCGCCAGCGACGTGAGCCGCGATGAATCGCTTGATCTCCGCGTCGATGCCCCCGACTATCCGAACCAGCTCACCGCGCAGCGACTTCGACGTGACGTGTATAGAGATGTCGGACGCCCGTGGCTTTTCCACATCGAGGATCAACAGCAGCGGTTCGGCGGCACGCGCCGTGGCACGCAGTGTGATCTCGCCGAACACCATGAATTTCGGCTTGTCGATCCGCAGGTCGACGACGAGGTCGATCTCCAACGGGATCCGGATGTCGAACGTGATCATGTCGCCGATGTCGCGGGTCAGCCGCGGTTCTTGAATCCTGACCTTGGCGGTCACCTTGGCGACCTTGCCCGGTCCCTGCGCCATCGGACCCATCTCGAATTCGTCACCCGCGATGGAGGCGATCGCACCGCCGACTCGCTGTTCGGTCACGGCAATCTCGAAGAACCGGCGACCGAACTGCTCGTAGGTCATCTCATCGTCGACGGGCATGGTGCTCATACCGTCTCACGTCCGGCAGTCGCACACGGTCCAACGCGACCGAATCGAGATAACACCGCTGCTAGCGCTCGGCCTCGCTGCGCGCCTCGGCTCCTGTCTCA
>Ga0075364_10002427_pt1 | contig 10444 bp, 10 predicted proteins | sample EndMetdeltDD1764_FD_71517 | JGI IMG/M metagenome (GOLD analysis project Ga0075364, IMG submission 71517) | Populus endosphere microbial communities from Tennessee, USA - Endosphere MetaG P. deltoides DD176-4 | ecosystem: Host-associated > Plants > Roots > Endosphere | place: USA: Tennessee...
GGCGCGATCGGCCATCGAGCTGATGGCAGGGCTGTATTGGGACATCGGTGAGGGAAATTGCCCCGCCAAAGCGCCTGCGGACCTCTAAGCACATCGGTATGGCTGCAAGGTTCCACGCACCCACCAGGGCGTCGGGATGCGATGCGCGCTTGAGGCAATAGCTGTCCGACCACCGCACTCTCGCCCACAACGACAAACAGCACCCAGTTCGTCGGACTGCCGTTCTCCTTCGCCGCGGCAATCGCCTTGGCAAATGCCAACGACCGGTATCGAACACGGCTGCATGGTGCGTGCGGCCATAGGCGGCCAGTGAACGGCAACAATGGTGTTACCCGTTCTGCCCAACAAAGGAGTGCCAATCATGAAGACAATCATTTCCGCTCTGCTCGCCCTGTCGGTTCTGGCCGGAGTAGGTTCTTCCGCAAACGCGTTCGATGCGAAGAGCTTCTATGAGGAGCTGGATCGCTCACGCACGTAAGAGCAGAGCACAATGCACCTCCCACCTTGCTTCTCGGCTCGTCTTGCCGGACAGGTACCCGACGGCACAGCCGAGAAGCGCCCCCTTCATGCTTCATCCGCTGCAGACCAACATGCACATCAACACAACATGCAGGCTTGACCAAGGGTTGGAGAATCCCAGCAATAGCAGGGTTTCCGGCTGCGTCGGCAGGCCCCAGGCAATGACGATCGCTGCGGTCGCCGATATCACTGTCGCGTGCGCGGCCCTGGATTGCGGATACTCGGCTGGGTTTTGGCGCCAGGTGGATCTGGCCATAACACGCCGCGACGAAAGCCTACATGCTCGGCCCCTGGAACCTAACGACGGGTCCGCGGTTCGCAATTCCTCCTGAGAGCCAGCGATCGCGCGGCGCTGGCTTGGTGGAGCCACGCGTACGCAAACAGGCGAAGGAATCGCAATAGACCTTCGCTAGGTTGTTGGCTCAGAAACCCCGTACTGCGTCTTGATTTGGCAGGTCGCTGAGCATGGCAGCAGCCGCGGCCACTTGACCAACTGGGTCTCGCGCGCCGAGTTTCGGCGTGCAGGTCCTTGGGCTGATGGGAAGGCCGGGTCGCCCCGAGAAATTGCAAGGAACGACACCGGCGGCGGCGTTGCGAAGGGAGGAGTTCGCCCTCGCCGCAGTCTGCTTGTGAGCATCGAATCCAATGCCCCAGCGGGGAACGACGGCGGACCCGCTGCAAACCGGACTAGGACGTGCAATGTCCGTACCGCGTCGCTCCCCACCGACACCCAACACTGTTCTACGCGGGCTGGCGTTGGTAAAAGTCAATCGCCGGCCGCTAACCATGCCAGGTCGTTTGCATGCCGGCTCGGCCAACGGCCAAACCAACGCCCGAGCACGACAGCGGAGCCGCGCTGCCACGTCGGTTTCCCAGCTGTTGGCAAGATGATACTATTGCCCCACAGCGCTTGCAGGAGGACGTCTTGCCCAAGATTGAGCGCGCGTTGCGTCTCAAGCAGGTGCCGTTTCTGGCACAACTGTCCGCCCCTGCGCTGGAGCGCATCGCCCAGACTTGCTCGTGGCGGGAGTTTCCGGCCGCTGCACAAATTCTCGACTATCAGGAGCGCTCAACGGATGTGTATTTCCTGATCTCGGGCAAGGTTCGCATTATCATCTACTCCTACGACGGCAGGCAGGTCGTGTTCACCGATCTGGGATCGGGGGCGATGTTCGGCGAGATTGCCGCCATCGACCGCAAGCCGCGATCAGCAAGCGTCGAGGCCATCGAGGATTGCACAGTCGCCTCGCTCACAAGCCAGCAATTCGAAAATCTCATGCTGCAGGAACCTCTCCTCGCCCTGGCCACGCTTCGACACGTGACGACGGACATGCGCAGGTTGTCGGATCGCGTGCTGGAATTCAGCACGCTTGCGGTGCGGAACAGGATTCACGCCGAGTTGCTGCGCTTGGCCAACATGGCAGGCCGCGAAGGGGCTGGGGCACTGTTGCAGCCGGCTCCATCGTTATCCGAGATTGCCAGCCGCATCAGCACCCACCGCGAGGCTGTCTCGCGCGAGATCAGCCGCCTGACTGACATCGGCCTGCTGCAGCGCGAGGGCCGCAACATGCGGGTCATGGACGCATCGCGTTTGGCGGCCCTGGTAGCCGAGGCAAAGGGCGAATAGGCTATTGCCGGTTCGCGAGGGTGCTCATCCCCGTTGCAACTCACGCTATGGTCATGCGCGGTTTGACGGTGCGCGATCGTCCAGGCCGCACAGATCGCGCGCGAGATTGCCACGCGAAAAGCCGCGCCGCTCGAGCTCTGCAGGTGGCAGCTTCCTCAATTCCTCGTACATTGCTGCAGCTTGGTAGTAATGCGAGCAGGCAGCGAATACTGACTTTGCCGACCGCAACCACCGGGCGATGGAGTTGCGGATGGGGCGCCCCCGGCTCTGGGAGGCCGCGCTGTCGATCACCGTCATCTTCGGTAGCTCCTTGGGATATTGCTAGCTGCGGCCAGCCCAACGCGGACAGACGGTCCTGGTCGTTGGTATTTGCCAATGCTGTGGCCGCGTGCGACGCGCTTGCCGGCTCGCGCTCAAGACAGATCGAGAGCTCTGAACGTGCCCGCAAAGCCGAGAAGCGGCGGCTGGAGCCGGCATCCCGTTACATGCGGGTGCGATCCAGCTCTTCCCAGAAGGCTTTGGTATCCCAGGCAGCGCTCGCGGGGGCGGCAATGCCTGCCAGCACCGAGAGCGCCAGCAGGGCGGATACGATCGTCTTCATGTGGGTACTCCTTCAATCGGACGGGACGGACAACACCATTGTCGCCATCCGCCGGCCCCTGAGGGCACTCGCATCATGCAAACGGCGGCCATGTCGGTCGTTGGCATTTGCCAAAGGGAATTTCTTTGGCTCTCAAGCCGGGCAGCTATTCTGATGCTGATTTCAGCGAGCCGTTCGACGCCGCGTTGAGCATCGAAGGGACTTGTCGATGGGCAAGCGTAGGACCGTTTGCAACAGCAGCCGCGGGGCGCGTAGACTGCAGTCGATTTTCAGCTTGGCGCGCGCGCAGGCGCTTCGTTCGAAACTTCTGGAAGGGGCTCATTGCTCGCCGCGTGCGCGGCTAGGTCAGGCAAGCTGTTTCGTTTTGGGAGTTACCCCATGGGCAACACGCTGCAGGGGCTCGATCCCCGGCTGAAGAATTTGATTGATAAGGTTTTGCCTAGTCGTTTGGCGGACGAGGGCGAAACGTCCGTGCTGGTGCTCGCCTATGGCAAGCTCGACGAGGAGCTCCTCAAGAAAAACGGTGCCACGCATATTGTCCGATTGACCGAGCATATCTGGTCCGTCCGGGTCGGTTCCAACCGGCTGCTCGACCTCAAGCAGCTTCCAGAGGTTGTCTACATCGAGGCCGCCAAGCAGCTATCTCCAACGCTGATACGGTCCGTGTCCACCATTAAGGCCGGTCCAGAAAACGTCGGCGGGGAGGTTGATGGCCGAGATGTCGTGGTGGGCATCATTGACTACGGCATCGATTGGACGCTGCCGGACTTCTGCGACGAGACCGGCGCATGCACGCGCATCAAATTTCTCTGGGACCAGTCGCTGACCGCCAATGAGGCCGAACGGGCGCCAGAAGATTTCGACCGGGGCGTGGAATACACCGAGAAGCACATCAATCGTGCCCTCGAGGCTTTGCGACAAGGCAGCCGGGCGCAGGCTTTGTCCATGGTGCGGCATCGGCCTTGGCCGGAAAGAAGCGACGATGCGACCGATACCGATGGGCATGGCACGCATGTGACCGGCATTGCTTGCGGCAACGGCGCAAGCGGCAGTGCTGGTTGTCCAAGTTGTCGCCGCCCGCCCTCGTCGACCGGGTACGTTGGAGTTGCGCCGAGGGCTTGGATCGTGTTCGTCCATCTTCCCCGCGGGCGGATCCTGGGACATATCGGCAAGCGCGACGGATCGCTGGGTAACTCGACTGAATTGGCGGAAGCCATCGCCTACTGCTACCGGAAGGCGGATGCGCTATCGGCGCAGCTCGGCAAGCGCGTGCCCTGCGTCGTCAATCTGAGCATGGGTTTCAACGGCGGCAGTCATGACGGCGAAAGCCTGGTCGAGCGCGTCATCGATACCATGATGGAGGGGCGAGGACGCGCGATGGTCGTTGCAGCTGGCAATCAGCGCCAGCAGCGCACGTATTTCACCGCCACCGTCGAGCGCGGAACGCCCTATCGTCTCGCCTGGAAGATGGGCCTCGGAGAGGCCGCCGATATGACGCTCAATGAAATGGAGATCTGGTATCCATCCACATGCATGCTGAACGTCAGTCTGATCAATCCGGCAGGGCAGCGCAGCGAATCCATCGAACCGGGGGAGCGCAAGTCGTTCACGTTAGGAGATATTTCCGGAGTCATTGATTCTGAACGGTTTACGACTCTGAACAGTGATGCCCAGATCTACTTGCGGGTGTCTCCAGGAGGTCGAGGCAAGTTGGAGGGCAGGTGGACCGTGGAACTCACGGCTGCCTCTGGTGCCCCCGTCCCCTTTGATGCATGGATTGAAAGGGAAGCCGGGCCTGGATTTGCGGATGAGGATCCCAGGCAGTCCAAGTTTGATGGCCAGCTGCTGCCGCCGGGACGGCGCGCGACCAGTCTGACGGTCCCCGCTACGGCGCGCCGTGCCATTGCCGTGGGCGCGGTGAGCAAGCGCGATACGCCGGAGCTTTTCCAGTACAGCGGAACGGGTCCGACCAGAGATGGCCGCCTGAAGCCCGAAATCGTCGCACCGGGTATCGACATCTGCAGCAACGATGTTCGCTTCGACAGAGGCGATGCAGGCATCTGCACCCAGGTGCAGAAAACCGGTACCAGCATGGCCGCGCCACATGTTGCGGGCGTCGTGGCTTTGATGTTTCAAGTGAATCCTCACCTGACCGCGGCGCAGGTCAGGCAAATCCTCATTGCCTCAGCGGCACGCCGCCCTGGCGATCCTGATTTTGATCCGCAACGAGGATTTGGCTTGCTTGATGCGCGCCGAGCCGTTCAGCTGGTCAGAGAGACCTTGTCCTAGCGATGTTGGTAGGTGTCATTAACAACCAGCCAAAACACGAGCCCGACCAGGCGCGGCCTCGGGTCCTCATCACGGGCGCAGGCACCGGACGCGCCAACAACTTGGTCAGGAGCCTGAGAGCCGGCGGCCACGCCATCGATATAGTCGGCTGCCACAGCGATCGGTTCGTTCTTGCCAAGTCGGATACCGATTGGCGCTTCCATGCGCCATCGCCTTCATCTGCGGCCCAATTCGTCGCTGCCTGCCGACCCATCATCGAGGCGAACGCCATCGATTTGATCATCCCCAGCAGTGACGCCGATGCCCTGGCTCTGGCTAGGATCGAGCGTCAACTGGCGTGTCGCGTGTTCCTTCCACCGGCGGAAATCATCGACCTGTGCCAGGACAAGTACCTGCTTTGCCAAGCCCTGAAAGCGCACAATCTGCCCGTACCCGAAACAGCGGCCATTGGCGATCATTCCGACGTCGTGAGGGCATTTGAGCAGTTCGACCACTGCCCGATGCTGTGGTGCCGCATGCGTCACGGCATGGGCTCAAAGGGCGCGACCAAGGTTAGGGATGCCGATCAGGCCTGGAGCTGGATACGCTATTGGAATGAGATGCGCGGCGCCCCGATCACGCAATTCACGCTTTCCGAATACCTGCCGGGCCGGGATTTCAACGTGCAGGGCGTTTGGCACGACGGCAGCGCCATCCTGATCAAGATGTGCGAACGCCTCAGCTATCTCGACGGGGACAACCGACCTAGCGGCATGTCCTCCACTCCGGCCGTGGCCAAGACGCTGTGTGACCATGAAGTGCTGGACCTCTGCGAGCTGGCGGTTAAAGTGATTGCACCAGATGCCTGCGGGGTTTTTAATCTCGACCTCAAGCAGGACGTGAACGGTAGAGCACGGATCACGGAGATCAACGCCGGCAGGTTTGCGATGATCACCAACATATATGATCTGACCGGCCGCCATAACATGGCGCAGAATTATGTGCGGCTGGCGCTTGGGCAATTGCCGGATGTGGATTGCGCGAGAGACTTCGCTGCCGATCACTATCTGGTCCGCGACTACGATACGCACCCTCTCATTGCCTCTATGGAAGAGATCGCCGGCGATGGGAATGCCTGGCCACCTTCAGGTAGGCTACCGGCCAGCAAGAAAGGGACGCGCGCGGACTCATAGTCATTGGTATGTGGAGCATGCAGGTTTCAGCAAGGGGAGATAGAAGATGTGTGGCGGACCGGTTGGAGACGGGCAATCATATTGGGGCGTAATCCAGATCAAGATCGCGAACGGCCAGATGACGGCCGCTCAGCTTCAAACCTTCAAGGAAAAGCTGACAGATTTCTTGAACGGCAACCAGACACAAGCTGGGCTGCCGCAGAACGCTAGCGCATCGCTGGCCAACGGGGTCATCAAGACCGATGACCCTGATGATGGTGCGACCGTCAAACTGGTGAACCGCAATGCCTGAGCCTCCAAGATCGAGCCAGCAAAGCTCACCACTCATGCCGGACAGCAACGGCTCTCTCGACACGTTGCTCAAAGATGACCTCATCGAAGTGCGGGGCTGCCTATCGCGTACTGAGTGGGAGCTCGTGTATCTGGCCGCCAACAAGTTCGCCCAATCATGTGGGCTGAGCATTGCCACCTTCGATCTGCAGCAAGCCGAACTCGGTGCACAGCGAAAGGTTGAGCGCGCCGAGCCGGCTGCGGGCACCGAGCTTTGAATGATTGCCTTCGGCTAGCCGCCGAGATCCGACCACAGTGCGTGCGCTTGGCGAAGCGCTTCCTCGCCTAGGCGGTGTTGCCCGCACTTCGTGTGCAGGCGAGAAAGGCCTTCATAGCAGAGCACGGCAAGCGGGCGCATTCCAAGGCTTAGGGCCAGAGTCAGGGCGCCATCGAAGAGTTCTTCTGCTGCCTGCGCATCGAACGGCTCTGATGCAAGGCGAATTTCACCCAGCAATCGCAATGCCCATGCTTGATGCCCTCTGGCGTCGCTGCGCGTCGCCAGCGTCAACGCCTGCCTTGCCTTGCTCTCGGCGAGGACATGACGCCCCGCCAGCAGATGGGCAGCTCCCAAGCGCTCGAATAAGCGCGGCGCATCGACCGCAACGTGCATCGTTTCAGCCTCTGTAACAGCATGCTCGATCAACGCCACGCCGGCGTCGGTCTCACCATCCAAGGCACGCGCTAGGCCGAGCGCCGAAGAGAGCCTGGAAAGCCAAAAGGGGAGGGACCAACGTTGACTGACGTCGAGTCCTTTTTGCAGGGCGGACACCGCTTCTTGGTAGTCTCGCCGATACAAATAGAGATGTCCCTGTCCCCAGTACGCGAAGGCCATGCTGAGTGGATGCTCCGTCTTGGTCACCAGCGCCACGGCGGCAGATGCATGGTCCGCGGCGCGAGTGAACGCGCCGAGCTCGGCATGGCAAAGCGTAAGCCAAGTGTGGCAGACGACAGCTGGCAACGCCGACATGCCAAACCGGCTGCACGCTTCGTCCGGTCCGATCAGCTTTAGACCCGCTTCGAGAAGCTCTATCGCATCCCGGTATCTAGCCAACTGATAGTAGGGTTGAGCCAATCGGAACGCCATTTCCACCCTTAGCGCACGGTCCCCCTCCTTCTCGGCGATCTGCAAGGCGCGCAATCCGTGCTCAACCGCTTTTGCTTGGTCATTCGTGAGGCAATGGTAGTTGCTTTCAAAGGCTTCGAACTGGGCTGTACGTTGGGGTACATCAAGAGCCTGGATGAGTGGACGCGTCTCGGCCAGGAGCTGTCCAACCCGCTCGACTTCGCCAAGATTGAGAAGAGCATAGCGCAGCAAGAAGCGCAGCTCGACCGCGAGTTGCCGGTTGCCCGGCAGGTCGCCTACCATGTGTAGCGCCTTAAGGGCTTCCTCCGAGTGCTGCACGGTCTCCTTGTGTGCGGATCGATCAAACGCCTTCTTGCCGGCTTCAAATGTATAGCGCAGAGCACTATCCCACTCGCCAGCCTGCAAAGCATGGCGCGCCAGCTCTTCGACATGGTCGATGGTATACTCCCGATGCCGCTGTTCCATGCTTCGCAGAATGGCGGCGTGCATCGCTCGGCGACGATCGCTCAGCAGGCTGCGATAGGCCACCTGATAGGTGAGCGCATGCTTGAAGGTGAATTCCGGCTCAGGCAAGCGGCGTATCTGATGAATGAACTCGAGGGCTTGTAGTTCTTCAAGGCGGGTTTGCAAGGTCATATCATCGATGTCGATTGCGGCTTTCAGATTGGGATAGGAAAAGTCCTTGCCGAACGCGGAAGCAAAGTCGAGAACGTGCTTTTGCTGCGCGTCCAGCCGATCGATGCGCGCTTTCAAGGTGGCCTGCACCGAAGCGGGCAGAAAATCGATCTGGTCCAGCGGACGGGCGAGGCGCGCGTCGCCGCGAGTGCCATGCAGGATTTCCTCGGCCCTCAGCATGTGCACGCATTCTTCGAGGAACAAGGGATTGCCGGCGGTTTGTTCGATCAGGCGAGCCTTCAAGGGCGCTAGGTCGGCCCGCACTCCGAGCAAGTCGTCGAGCAGCTGCTGCGCGGTTGCGGCAGGCAGGGACGCGATCGGAAGCTGCCTGAAATAGGTCCTTCGCCCCCAACCGGGGACATATTCGGGACGATAATTGACGAGCAAGAGAATGCTGCGTGTAGGAATGAAATCCACCAGCTTGTCGAGCAGGGCTTGAGTTTCGCCGTCGACCCAATGCAAATCCTCGAAAACGAGGCACAGAGGTCGTACGCGAACCTCCCGCAGTAGGATGTCAACAACTGCTTCCTGCAACTTGCGGCGACGCTCGCTGGGGTCGTAGTTGCGCCAGCTTTCATCATCGACATGCAAACCGAGCAGATCCAGGACGGCGGTCCTGTGGGCCGTCGGCACGGCGCCCAGTTTTTGTAGCTCGCTGTCAATCTTACCCTTGGCGCGCTGTGGGTGATCACCAGTGTGGATATCGAAATAGGCGCGCAACAGGTTGATGATCGGAAGATAGGGCGTGGCTTTGCCGTAGGAAACAGAACGCGCCTCAAGAACCAGCGCATCTTTCAGACGATTAGAGCGTATGAACTCCGCCACAAGTCGTGATTTCCCGATCCCCGGCTCTCCGACAAAAGCTACGACCTGTCCCTCGCCGCGACTCGCCTCCAACCAGGCATATGAAAGGATGTCGAGCTCGAGCACGCGCCCAACGAAGCTGGTCACGCCGCCATCGGCTGGTCGGCGAAAGCGTACCGGCGTTTGCCAAACGCCGTCGAGCTGGAAGACCTCAACTGGATCACTAATGCCGCGAATTTCGGCCTTACCGCGGCTGCTCGCCCTGACTACGCGCTGCGCCAGGCTTAAAGTGGCGGCGGTCACCAGCACTGTGTTCGGGGCTGCAAGCCCTTCCAACCGCGAGGCAAGTGCGACGGTGGCGCCCACTGCATCGAGCTCAAGCAGCAGATCATCTGAAATACGCTTGACGACGACTTCCCCGGAATTCAGTCCGACGCGCACCTGTATAGGGTCATTGTCCTCCGCGCCGTTGAGGTGCTCGATGCCAGCGACGAGTTCCAACGCCGCAAGGCAGCCCCGCACCGCGTGGTCTTCTTGCGCCACAGGCACACCAAACAAGGCTTCTATGCCGTCGCCAAGCGGCTTGACATAGCCCTCGAAGCGAAACACGGCACGGCGCATGACTTCAATCACGCGTCCGAGCACGGCATTGGCTGTTTCGGGATCTTTACCGTAGGTGAGGCGGGTCGAGTTTACGACATCGGCGAACAAGACGGTTGCATGCTTGCGCTCACCTTCAATTCTCGCGCGCTCAGTAAGAATCTGTTCAACGAGATGGTTCGGAATGTAGCTGATCGGAGGGCGAGGCGGCTCGGCGGATTTGGAAGTGCCGGTGGCACTAGCGCCGCAGCCGGGACAGAACTTGTGTGCCGAATCAAGTAACCATCCGCATTGCGCGCAGGTAGAAGCAGAGAGCGAGTTTCCGCAATGCCCGCAAAAGCGGGCGTGGGGCAAATGGTTGTGCGAACCGCAGTTCAGGCAACGCATGACAGGTTACCATCTTTGCCGAACAGCCCGCCGGATCGATCATAGGCGCGTCTCGCGTAGCATGCCACGGGAGGTTTCCCGTGGGAAATGACACACCCGCGCGGCTTCAGCATGCCTGACGCACCATTGCCTCACAACTTAGAGCGCGGTTAACTCTTCGCCGATCTTGGTCAACGGTTCAGTATCGAGAGCTGGCGCCAGCGTACAATCGCTAGCGACCGCATTCGGACCGCACGGGTACGCTATGTTCTCCAAACTCAAAGCCGCGTGGAGTCGCCTTGTCGGGTCCACATCCGAGAAGACTTCGGTTCCGGTCGTTGAGTATAAGGGTTACCGCATTCGCGCCACTCCCTATC
>Ga0075364_10002428_pt1 | contig 10443 bp, 4 predicted proteins | sample EndMetdeltDD1764_FD_71517 | JGI IMG/M metagenome (GOLD analysis project Ga0075364, IMG submission 71517) | Populus endosphere microbial communities from Tennessee, USA - Endosphere MetaG P. deltoides DD176-4 | ecosystem: Host-associated > Plants > Roots > Endosphere | place: USA: Tennessee...
CGCTTCACCGAGGACGAATCCGACCGCTACCACATGGCCGTGGCCGAGGTGGTGACGCTTCCCAACGGCATGCGCGTGCTTGTCGGCCGCGATACGACAGACGTCGAACGCATCCGCACCGTCGTACGCGACGCGCTTGTGCTGGCGCTCGGCCTCATGGGCGCCGGCGCGCTGTTTGCCTGGTTGTTCGTCGGCCGTCACGCCCTTCACAGGCTCGACCTCATGTCTCGCTCGTCGCGCCGCATCCTCGCGGGCGATCTCAACGAGAGATTGCCGGTCACGGGCGCCGGGGACGAGTTCGACCGCCTGTCCGAAAACATGAACGCCCTTCTGGCGCGCGTTGCCCTGCTGCAGGAAGGGCTGCGCCAGGTATCCGACAATATCGCCCACGACCTGAAGACACCGCTGACTCGTCTGCGCAACCGGGCCGAGGCAGCCCTGGTGGACCGCCAGGCCGAGCCGCGCCAGGCGCTGGAAGCTGCGGTGGCGGAAGCCGACCAGATGATCCGCACCTTCGACGCGCTTTTGATGATCGGGCGTGTGGAGGCGGGGTCTCATCCGGTGGAGAAGGTCAAGGTCGACCTGTCGGCCATGGTGGCCGATGTCGCCGAGCTGTACGAGCCTTTGGCCGAAGAGGCCGGCGCAACCTTGCGGGTGGACACCCCCGGCCCGGTAGAGGCGATGGTGAGCCGCGAGCTGATCGCGCAGACGCTTTCCAACCTGATCGACAATGCGCTGAAATACGGTGTCGCCTCCGGCGGGGCGTCGGAGGTTCAGGTATCCGTGACCAGGCGGGATGGCATCTGCCGCCTGGTGATCGCGGATAATGGGCCGGGTATCCCCGAGGCGCAGCGCGAACGCGTGTTCGAGCGCTTCTATCGGCTGGATTCCAGCCGGACGAAACCCGGCTCCGGGCTGGGCCTGTCGCTGGTGCAGGCCATCGCGCGGCTGCACGGCGGCGCGGTGCATATCGAAGATGGGGCACCCGGCTTGCGGGTTGTGATCGAATTCCCCGACGGGATAAGCTCCCCGGCGTAATGGGGAGGGGCATAGGCGTGACGGACAGTCTGATCGGCGGGCAGGCGGAGCTTGTCCCAATGGATGCGGCGCGGGCAGAGGCCTGGCTTGCCGATCTCGGCGCGGCAGCGGCGGAAGCCGGCTGCGAAAGGCTTGCCCGCTTCCTTGCGCGCGATACGGCAGACCGCCAAAGGCTGGGCGCCGTCATGGACCTGTCGACCTATCTGAACGGGCTGTTGCTCGCCCATCCCGAATGGCTCGAACGCCTGTTCGTGGAATCGGCCCAGGCCCGTTTGTCGGATATCCTGCGCGAGCTTGCCCAACCGCTGGCAGCGGATGCCGGCGAGAAGGGCGAGATGGCGGCGATGCGCCTTGCCAAGTCCGAATTCAGCCTGCTCGTGGCGCTGCTGGATCTGTTCGGGGTCGAGGACGAGGACTATGTCACCCGCCATCTGTCGGCATTGGCAGAAGCCTGTACCAGCCGCGCGCTGCGCTTCTGCCTGACCGACCTGCACCGGCGCGGGCAACTGCAACTGCCCGACCCGGACAGGCCGGAACTTGGATGCGGGCTGTTCGTGCTGGGCATGGGCAAGCTGGGCGGGCGCGAACTCAACTATTCCAGCGATATCGATCTTATCCTGCTCTTCGATCCGGATGTGCCGGCCATCGTCGACCCGCCCGAATGCGTCGAGATGTTCTCGCGGCTGGCGCGGCGCATGGTCCGCATGATCGGCGAGCGCACCGGCCAGGGCTATGTGTTCCGGACGGATCTTCGGCTGCGGCCCGACCCCTCGGCCATGCCGCTTGCCATCCCGCTTCCGACGGCCCTCGTCTACTATGAAAGCGCCGGCCGCGACTGGGAGCGCGCGGCGATGATCAAGGCGCGCTGCATTGCCGGCGACACGGTCGCCGCGGACGAGTTCCTGGCTGCGATCACGCCCTTCGTCTATCGCCGCTATCTGGATTTCTCGGCCATCCGCGATATCCAGCACATGAAGGACCGGATGGACAGGCATCGCGGTTTCAGCGGTCTCGGCGTTGTCGGCCACAACGTCAAATTGGGGCGCGGCGGCATCCGCGAAATCGAGTTCATTGCCCAGACGCAGCAACTCATCGCCGGCGGGCGCGCCCCGGAGCTGCGCCAGCGGCGCACGGTGGATACGCTGCAGCGCCTGTCCGAAGGCGGCTGGATTTCTTCACAGGACAGCGCCGAACTGATCGAGAGCTACTGGTTCTTGCGGCATGTGGAACATGTGCTGCAGATGATGGCCGACGAGCAGACCCATACCTTGCCCGACGCGCCCCATGACCTTGCCCGTGTGGCGCTTCTGGCCGGATTCCCATCGCTCGACCTGTTCTCCCGCACGCTGCTGATGCACCTGGCGCGCGTGGACAAGCGGTTCGCCCGCCTGTTCGCCGGGCGGCAGGAGGCCTGCGACGTGCCGGCCGTGGTGGCCGCGCTGAGCGACGAAACGGACGAGGAAGCGTTGGAGTGGCTGCGGGAGGCCGGCTATCGCCGGCCGCAGGATATTGCCCACATCGTGTCCGGCTGGGGCGCGGCCCGCTATCGTGCGATGCGCTCGGAGGCGGCACGCGAGCAGCTCGCCAGGATGCTGCCCAACATCCTGTCCGCCTTTGCCGAAGGGCGGGATCCCGATGCCGCCATCGCGATCTTCGACCGGTTCCTTGCCGGGTTGCCGGCCGGCCTGCAATTCTTTGCCCTCATCACGTCCAACCCACGCCTGCTGGATCTCATGGCGCTGATCCTCACCTCCGCGCCGGGCCTGACGGAAACCATCGCGCGGCGGCCCCACGTCTTCGACGCCCTCATCGACCCGACCTTCTACGGAGAGCTGCCAACCCGCGCGCTGATGGGCGAAAGGCTGGATGCCTTCCTTGCGGATTCCCCATCGCACGAGGACCGGCTCGACAGGCTGCGCATCTTCGCCAACGAACAGAAGTTCCTGATCGGGGTGCGTCTCCTGTCGGGCGCCATCGAAGGGGAAGAGGCGGGCACCGCGCTGTCCGACCTTGCCGATACGATCATCCCGGCGCTGCTGCGCACGGTGGAAGCCGAGTTCGCCCTCCGGCATGGCCGCGTGCGGGGTGGGCGGATCGGCCTTCAGGGGCTTGGCCGGCTCGGCAGCCACGAACTGACGGCATCTTCCGACGTGGACCTGATCCTCTTCTACGATCACGACGAGGATGCCGAGGAATCGGACGGCGAAAAGCCGCTGCCCGTGTCCACCTACTATACGCGGCTGACGCAGCGCCTGATTTCCGCGATGACGTCGCCGATGGCCGAGGGCGTGCTCTACGAGGTGGATTTTCGCCTGCGGCCGTCCGGCAACAAGGGGCCGCTGGCGACACATGTGGACGCCTTCCGCCGCTATCAGCGCGAAGAGGCATGGACCTGGGAGCGCATGTCGCTCACGCGCTCGCGTCCGATCGTCGGCGGACAGATGCTCATGGAAGAGGTCGGCACCATCATCCGCGAAGCCATCGACGTGCATCGGCATGATGAGGGGCTTGCCGCCGATGTGGCGGCGATGCGCATGCGGATCGGCCGCGACAAGCCGGCCCGCGGTCCGCTGGACCTGAAGCTCATCCCCGGCGGCCTGATCGACCTGGAATTCATAGCGCAATGGGCGATCCTGTCCGGCACCGTCGCCGACACTTTGATCGGCGCCTCGACGGCCGACATACTCGATGCGCTGCAGAGCGCGCGTCCCGAGCTGATCGATCGCAAGCTGGCAGAGACGATGCGCCTGTTTACCCGGATCGTGCAGTTGAACCGGCTTGGCACAGGCAGTGCGCGCACGGTGGAAGATCTGCCACGGGGCCTTGCCGAGCGTATGGCGCGGGCGATCGGGCAGGAGGAAATTGCCGGCATAGAGCCCGAAATCGCCCGGCGCGCGGAAACGGTGCGCGCGGCCTTCGAAGAGCTGTTACCGCTGGCCGATGCCAAGGCAGGCTGATGGATAGGGCGGCGTCGGTGCGCTCAGGCGTCCGTGCCGGCCGGCGATAGAAGCGGCATCCGGAACGAGACCACCGTTCCGCGGCCAACCCGGCTGGAGATGCGCATGGACCCGCCCTGCAACTCCACCAGCGAGCGGGCGATCGCCAGGCCAAGGCCCGTACCCTTGTTCGTGCGGGTCAGTTCGTTTTCGACCTGCTCGAAGGGGAGGCCCAGCTTCGACAGGGCCGACGCCGGAATGCCGATGCCGCTATCGGCAATGGAGATCAGCGCATGGCCGCCCGCTATGCGCGTGCGCAGCCGCACCGTGCCGCCATCGGGCGTAAACTTCACCGCATTGGACATCAGGTTCAGCAGAACCTGCTTCATCGCCCGCCGGTCGCCTCTCAGGCGCATCTCGGCCGCAAGTTCGCGCTTGAGGGTCAGCTTCTTGGCTGCCGCCTGCACTTCGAGGATGCGGATGGCCTCGCCGGTGACGGCGCCGACATCGATTTCCTCGAGCGCCATGACCATGCGGCCGGCCTCGATCTTCGACATGTCGAGGATGTCGTCGATGAGCTTGAGAAGATAGTGCCCGCTCTGATGAATGTCGGACGCGTATTCGCTGTATTTCTCGTTGCCGATAGGCCCGAAAGCGCAATCGCGCATGATCTCTGAAAAGCCGATGATGGCGTTCAGCGGCGTCCGCAACTCGTGGCTCATATTGGCAAGGAAGGTCGTCTTGGCGCGGTTCGCCCCTTCCGCCCTGTCCTTTTCGACGATGTAGCTTTCGTTCATTTCCGAAAGGGCGCGCGCCTTGGCCTCTGCATCGCGCCGGGCGGCGGACAGGTCGTTGATGGTGGCCATCAGGCGCCGCTCGCTGTCGCTCAGTCTTTCCTGATGCACCTTGAGCTGCGTAACATCGGTGCCGATGGACACGTAGCTGCCGTCGCCCATCCGGCGCTCGGACACCTGCAGCCATCGGCCGTCCGCCAGCAGCGCCTCGGAGGCGCGCTCGCCCGCCACGAAGCTGGGGCTGGTCAGCTTGCGTTCGGCGATCGGCTTGCGCGACCTTGCCGAGATGCTGTCCTTCGTCGCGCCGGATGCGATGTCCCTGTCGGAAAGGCCGAAGACCTCCTGATACTTCGAGTTGCAGAGGACGAGCCGATCCTGGCTGTCCCACAGCACGAAGGTTTCCGAGATGTTCTCGATCGCGTTCTGCAGGCGGGTGTTCGCCTCGTTCGTCATGCGCGCCAGCGTCTGGTTTTCGCTGACATCCACCGCCACGCCGATCAGATGGATATCGTTCTGCGCATTGCGCACGACTTCGGCGCGCGCGCGCAGCCAGATGAACTGGCCGTCCGAGCGGCGCATGCGGAAGGAGCGCTCCATATTGACCAGGCGTCCGGATGCGATCTGCCGCGCGATCTCGAAGAAGCTGCCGTCATCCGGATGGATCAGGCGCGATACCTCGCCGAACGAGAGGACGCCTTCCTGCGGTCGCATGCCGAGGATTTCGTACATGGACCGCGACCAGTACATGCGTCCGCGCGCCAGATCCCAGTCCCACAGGCCGCAACGGCCGCGCGACAGGGCGGTGTCGACGCGCTGATGCGCCTCGGCAAGCATGGCGTCCGTCATTGCCACCCGTGCCGACTGGCGGAAATAGGCAAGAAGAATGGTCAGAAGCACGATGCCGGTCAGCGCGAACAAGGTGACGTTGATCGAGGCAATGCGCCGCCAGTCGGCAAACAGGGCGCGCTCCGGCTGGATCAGAACGACGGCGCCCAGCGGGGCATTGAGGATGCTTCCGGCGATCAGCGAAACCTCGCCGTCGATATCCGCACGCATGACGCCGGCCTGCTCGCCGAAGACCAGCAGTGCTTCCGCCTGGCCCAGGGATTCTGCCGCGTTCCGGCCCACGAGGGTGTCAGTACCGGTGGTGGAGGCAACGATGCGGCCGGAAATATCCGTCACGACAGCCTTTGCGCCGTGGTCGGCGATGCCGAGGGGAAGCGCCTCGGACAGGAGGCGCCTGGCACTGGCCGCCGCCGTGGCGGCACCCGCGCCGTCCTGCGCGTCGTCCAGCCGCAGCATGGTTGCCGTTATGGCAAGGCGCTCGCGCGCCGCGGTCTCGATCGCGCCGCGATGCTCCATCAGCGAGACGAAACGCACGAATGCCAGGATGATCAGGAAAAGCACCGCAAGGAAGGGGATCGCCTTGCGCAGGCCCGGCTCTAGGCCGGCCAGATTGACTTGCGGGTTGCTGAAAAATCGCTTCAGCCACGTGCCGGCTTGCGACAGGCCGTCGAGCGTGGCGCGCACCGGCCTGAGGCGGCCTATGCCGCGCCTGGCCGGCACTCCCCCAGCGTCCGCCACCATGGCAATTGCCCCCGCTTGCCGTTGCCGCCGCGCCTACGCCGCCCGGCCCCCGAATCGGCCTCAATGAATCAGAGGCCGAATCACTTGTCCAGTGCGCCAGGGGCTAAAACCCTTGCGAAAGGGTTGATCTTTCAGCGCAGGGTGCGGTCCAGTATGTCGGCCAGGTCGCGCGACAGGCCGTCCCGTCCGGCCAGTTCGCTCAAGGCTGCCTGTGCCGCCTCGCGGCGCTTCGGCTCCATCGACCGCCACGAGCGGAAGGCCGTGGCCATGCGCGCCGCGGTCTGGGGGTTCAGCGTATCGAGCTTGCCCAGCATATCCGCCATCCAGCGGTAACCGGCGCCGTCGGCCCGGTGGAAGACGTAGGGGTTCAGCCCTGCCAAACCGGCCAGCAAAGCGCGGGCCCGGTTGGGGTTGGCAAGGCGAAAGGCGGGGTGCGCGGCCAACGCGACCACCTTGTCCAGCGTGCCGGCGTCCGGCGCGCTCGCCTGGAGCATGAACCATTTGTCCAGGACAAGCTGATCGTCCACGAAGCGGTCGTAAAAGGCGCCAAGCGCGGTCTCTGCTGCGGCGGACCCGGCAAAATGATGGGTCAGGACGGTCAGGGCGGCCAGGCGGTCGCTCATGTTGCGGGCCGTCTCGTATTGCGTCACCGCAACCGACGGATCGCGGGCAGCGGTGGCCAGCGGCGCCAGAAGCGTGTTCCTGAGTGCACGCCGGCCGGCGGCCTGTGCCGAGGGGGAGAAGGCGCCCGTGTCGGCCAGCGCGCGGCGGAGCGCCTCGAACGTGCCCTGTCCCCGCCGGCCAAGGGCAGCCAGTGTGCTGACGCGCACCGCATGGATGACGTCGGTGTCCACATCCCGGGCAACAAGCCGCGTCAGCTCCGTTTCGCCGGGCAGGCTCACCATCTGGGCGCGCAGGGCCGGCTCCAGCGTCTCGTCGGCCGCCGCCGCAACCATGGCGTCGAGGACACTGTCGGGAGCGGCGTCCTGTCCGTTGCGGATGGCCGCCACGAGCGCGTCGCCCACCATGTCCGTCAAGGCGCGCCACCGGCCGAACGGGTTGGGGTCCAGCCGGGCCAGCGCCAGCCTGTCGGCCTCCGCTTCGTTGTAGCGAAGATCCACGGGCGCGCTGAAATCGCGCAGGATGGACAGATAGGGACGTCCGCTGAGACCGTCGAACGTGACCGTCGCCTCTTCGCCGGTCAGGTGGATGAGGTCTCCGTCGACGCGCGCGTCGGTGCTGGCCCCGCTGACGTCGAGATCCTGTCCGTTGGCGCCCACCAGCCCGTAGCGCACCGGAATATGCATCGGCCGGGTGCCCGTGCCTGCCGCGCCCTTGTCGAGGGATTGGCGCAGGCGCAGCGTCAACCGGCCCGCCGTCTCGTCGTAGATCTGCGAAACCTCCAGCTTCGGCGTCCCGGCCTGCTGATACCACAGGAAGAACTGGCTGAGGTCGATGCCACCGGCATCCTCGAAGCAGGTCACGAAGTCTTCGATGGTCGCCGCTTCACCGTCATGGCGCTCGAAATACAGGTCCATCCCGGCCCGGAATTTCTGTTCGCCGAGGATGGTGGCGATCATCCGGACCAGTTCGCTTCCCTTGTCGTAGACCGTCGCCGTGTAGAAATTGTTGATCTCGCGGTACTGCGTCGGGCGCACCGGATGCTGCAGCGGCCCCTGGTCTTCCGGGAACTGGTTCGCCTTCAGCGTATGGACGCTGGCGATCCGCTTGACGGGGCGCGAGCGTTCGTCCGACGAAAACTCCTGGTCCCGGTAGACCGTCAGCCCTTCCTTGAGGCAGAGCTGGAACCAGTCGCGGCAGGTGATGCGGTTGCCCGTCCAGTTATGGAAATACTCGTGTGCGATGACGGTTTCGACGCCGGCATAGTCGGCATCCGTGGCTGTGTCGGGGTCGAGGAGAACGTATTTGTGGTTGAATACGTTCAGCCCCTTGTTCTCCATCGCGCCCATGTTGAAATCCGAGATGGCGACGATGTTGAAGACATCGAGATCGTATTCGCGGCCGAAACGGCGCTCATCCCATCGCATCGATCGCTTCAGCGCATCCATGGCGTAGCCGGCACGCTCGCTCAATCCGCGCTCGGTATAGATGGTCAGGGCCACCTCGCGTCCGCTGCCGGTCACGAAGGTCTCGCTTACGGCGTCGAGCCGGCCTGCGACGACGGCGAAGAGGTAGGAAGGCTTGGGGTGCGGGTCGAACCATTCGGCGAAATGCCGTAGCTCGCCCAGCGGGCCGCCGCCGACCGGGTTGCCGTTGGCAAGCAGGATAGGGGCGGCCTCGCGGTCGGCCTCCAGCCGCACGCGATAGGTGGCAAGGCAGTCCGGCCTGTCGAGGAAATAGGTGATGCGGCGAAACCCCTCGGCCTCGCATTGCGTGCACCAGACCCCGTTGGACCGATAGAGGCCCATCAGCTTGGTGTTGCGCTCCGGCTCGATCCGCGTTCCGATCGCCAGCCTGAAACGCCCGCTCTGCGGCAGGCCACGTACGGTGAGCCTGTCTGCGGCAGCCTCGAAGCCTTGGGCCGGCACCGCAACGCCATCGAGCGCCAGCGTCGTCAAGGTGAGTTCGTCGCCGTCGAGGCGCAGCTCTGCATCGGCCGGCGCGCCGGGCCGGCGCTCGAGCTCCAGCGTCGTGTCGATCTCCGCATGTCCTTCGAAAAGCCGGACCGTCATGTCCACATGGTGGATCTGGAAGTCGGCCGGGCGGTAATCCTCGAGCCTGATCGTAACGCCGTCTTCGTCGCGCATCGCGTCCTCGCTGGTCATGCCGCCGTCGCGCTCACGCTATGCCACCGCGACGGTGGGAACTTGATCCGTTTGCACCGCGCCGATGGGTCGACGCAAGCCGGTTGAGATAATAAGACTGGCGTAACATCCGTTACTTCCGTTCCCTCCGCGTCCAGTCCGGCCTCGTTTCCATGCCCAGCCTGCCCAAGCCATCGCATCAGGAGCCGCGCCCGCTCTACGGCATCGGCCTCAAGGTGCTGTCCGTCATGATCTTCGTCGGGATGCAGACCTGCCTGAAAGCGGTGGGCGACGATGTCCCGGCGGGGCAATTGGTGTTCTTCCGATCCTTTTTCGCGCTGATACCGGTGGTCATCTATCTCTGGTGGCTTGGCGATCTCAGGACGGCTCTCGCCACCGACGATGTCGGCGGCCATTTCATCCGCGGCATCGTCGGCGTCACCTCGATGGGGCTGGGTTTCTTCGCGCTGTCCCGGCTGCCCTATCCGGAATGGATATCGCTTTCATACGGGGCGCCGCTCTTGACGGTGGTCTTCGCGGCGATCTTCCTGAAAGAGGTTGTGCGCGCCTATCGCTGGGTTGCCGTGCTTGTCGGCCTGTGCGGCATCGTCATCGTGGCCGCGCCGAATTTCAGCCTGTCTTCGGGCGATATGGATTCGGCCCATGCGGTGGGCGCGCTGGCCTCGCTGGGCGGCGCCGCCATGGCGGCAATCGCGATGATCCAGGTGCGGCGGCTGGTGGCACATGAAAAGACGGCCACGATCGTCGTCTATTTTTCCATGACATGCAGCATCATCGCCCTGGTGACCGTGCCGTTCGGCTGGGTCGTGCCGGACGGGAGGCAGGCGATGCTGCTTGTCGGGGCGGGCCTTTGCGGCGGGGTCGGGCAGTTGCTGCTTACGGCCTGCTACCGCTATGCCGACACGTCCACCATCGCGCCTTTCGAGTACACGTCCATGATAGCGGCGGTGGTGATCGGCTACTTCGTCTTCAACGAAGAGGTAACGGCAACGACGCTGCTGGGTGCCTGCATCGTCATATCCGCGGGCCTGTTCATTATCTTTCGAGAGCACCGGCTGGGGCTGGAGCGGCGGCGCGCCCGCAAGGTCAGCCCGCCGTCTCCTTGACGGGCGGCCCGGCCTCGGGCGGGAAACCCTCTTCATCGTCGTGCTGCGCCGTGGCGATCTCGTTCGCCACTTCGGCGCGCGGGTCCAGCGCAAAGGTGGCCGGCGTCTGGGTGCGGGCCAGCGGCGTCGACTGGAAGTCGTCGCGGATCTCGGCCGGCAGCGACTGGCGCCGCGTCGTACGATACAGGGTATAGGC
>Ga0075364_10002429_pt1 | contig 10441 bp, 10 predicted proteins | sample EndMetdeltDD1764_FD_71517 | JGI IMG/M metagenome (GOLD analysis project Ga0075364, IMG submission 71517) | Populus endosphere microbial communities from Tennessee, USA - Endosphere MetaG P. deltoides DD176-4 | ecosystem: Host-associated > Plants > Roots > Endosphere | place: USA: Tennessee...
CGTCGGAAGCTGGTGTTGGGCGTAAAGCGCGCACTGCGAAATCCGTGGCTGTTTCGAGGGTTGATGGTGGTCTGGCGGCTCTATGACCACTTCACCAACAGGTAGAGCAGCTAGCAGGCGAACGGTGAGCAAGGTCCAACTAAAGCACCCTCCCTCTAATCACTAGTCAATTGGTGTAGGAGGACAAGTGCTTCACAAAGCGCTAAAGACCATCAGGGAAATGCATCAACTGTCGCAGGGCGACTTAGCGACGGCTCTTGGTGTGTCTCAATCTCACCTGTCAGAAATCGAGACGGGTCGGAAGAAGAACGTTTCGGTGCAGCTTCTCAGTCGCTATGCCGGGGTCTTCGAAGTCCCCCCCTCCACGTTCCTTAGCTTCGCTGAGGCGCTGGAAGGCCAGTCGGAAGCACGGCGGAAGAATGCCCAACGGCTTCTCAGCGTATTGGAATGGACTCTAGACAAGCCCCATGACCGAGCCGATTCGAAAAAGTCGCTATGACCTGACTGACTCACCCTTGTATCGACTAGGTCGCATCCGCGACCTAGCAGCACTTCTCGGGTGGCGTGGGACGCCGAGTGGACTGAAAGCATTTAGCAGGCGCCTCGACCACTACGACATCTTCAAGCGGATCGACCCCAAAAGCGGGAAGACTCGGCGCATTGAAGCTCCCAAGGACAGTCTCAAGCGACTACAGCGCCGAGTGAACGCGCTTTTGCAGCGCATCCATGTCCCCGAGTATCTGCATTCCGGAATTCCTGGTGGATCGTATCTGACTCATGCAGCCGCCCATTTTGAGAGTGACGGTGCCACGCTGACAGCGGACATCAGCAAGTACTACCCCAGCGTGGCTACAGAGCGGCTGTATCTCCTGTTCCGCAACGACTTTCGCTGCTCCACCGACGTAGCTTGGACACTCGCGCGCCTTCTCTCTTGTGAAGGCCACCTCGCGACAGGGAGTCCAGCGAGTGCCCTTGTCGCTTTCATGGCTCATCGCAAGGCATTCGATGAAATCGCCGACCACGCTATCAAGCGCGGCGCTACCTTCTCGCTTTACATGGACGACTTGGCCTTTACGGGGCAAGGCATCAACCGCTCCGATGCTGCGCTGGCCGCGTCAGTCCTCGCTCGCTTCGGCTTGAAGGTGAAGAGCGAGAAGACGCGCCTCTTCCGCGCGTCCGAGCCTAAGTTGGTCACTGGCGTCGCTTGGCGGCGCGGAGTTAGGAGAGCGCCGAACTCACAGCACAGGCTTATGGGGCTCGCACTCAAAGATCTTCAGAGATCTCCCCGCGACCCCGCGTTGCATAAGAGCGCCATAGGCCGCCTGCAACACGTCGCGTTGCTAGCTCCGGGGCAAGAGCAATCACTCCGGCAGATGGCTCGGTCACTGCGTAAGAGGCTGCGATCTCTTCAGGATGAGCTGTAGTCTGAAGTTAGTCATCCGATTGCACAGGACTACGGCGACGGGGAACATTTTGTCCGCTACGTTCTTCGCACCATGGGTGCGCAGTCGCAAATCAAAAAGAACCTCCCCGGCGCCATTACTCTCACCTGGTAGGTTCTTAAATAACCAAACTTAATTCACGAGCAAATCGAACCTCTCGTTCAACAGAGTTTTAGAAGCGTCGTAATGCATAGATTGTCCAGATTTAACCAACGCCTTTAGATCATTATCGTCTAGAACGATCATATAGCCGCGCCCGTCCTTAGCTGTATCTCTGCACATCTCATTAATCTTAGCTCTGTTGCTGACGCCTCTACATATGAGTATTCCAAATTGCCCACGCGAAGGAGAGAACCTTCCAGAAAGCTGATCGAGCTCCGGATTTTTTACATCCTCGGTGTAGTTCTTGCACTCAATGAACACGTAGGGTGCCGCGTAGTGCTTGGCAAGCCATGCGAAAAAACCGTTCTTGGCTGCGTTGCTAAACCTAATATCGATAATCTTCCTTCTTTGATTGATCGCCGCCTGACGAACTGGATGCACGAGCGAAGGATAGAAGAGCGCAGAAAGCAGCCCTTCCATCGCACGCTCATACTCGACTGCATCCGCTCTGCCGGCGGGCACATCGAAGACCTTTGCCAGGAGATCGATCAGCGAAGGATTGGTCGATTTTTCCAACTCAGCTAAGTAGCTATTGCTGATCGGCGGAGTTGGCTCTTGTGCGCGCTCTCTCTTGTATTTCTCCAAAATACTGGGGTTCGCCTCCGTAAGGCTCGATATTGAACCCTTGCCACTTCCATACTTTTTAATCAATGACTTCTTGGTCACCCGCCGCTTTTTACTTTTAAGAACTTCTACTAAGCTCGACCCGCTTGCCAAGTGCTGCCTTTGCAGTTCCGGCAATAGATACTGCCTATAGTATTTCCCAGGATCATAAGCGCCAGCCAGGCGCACGATCGACTTTGGTACCAACAGAAGAATCTCGCCCTTAGGCATGGGGAGATCAACATGACTGGCTACCCAGCTCTTACTTTGGATATCCCAACACGCTCCTGACGAGACCCCCGCAACCATGGGAATTCCGTAATAGCGGCACATGTCCTGGGTGTATTCGATTAGGGGGCCGCGGATGATGTTGCAGACGGCATCCGAGATCATGTCGGCGCCTACACCATCAATCAAGAGAGCAGTGTCCTCAAGATCAGAAAGGACGCCTGACTTCGCTGCGTTGCTATTGAGAAGCGAATTCCACACCCACCCGGCTGATCCACTGCCAAATGCGTGTCCTCTAGAGCGGCCAGAGGAGTAACCAAGATGGAAGTCGTTCCGCTCGCTCAACGAAGCCAGTAGCCGAACGGCCTTCGCCTTGTCACCATTTTTTACGGCGTCCAGTACTGTCTCGAAAAAGCTTTGTAGTAGGGCAACGCAGTGACTTGACCAAGGCGTCTCTAGAGCCCGTATTGCAGTTGGCTCCACAAAGACGGGCAGATCGGTATCGAGAGGCACATCTACGAAGTCCAACTCGGCTTGCTTTTTCTTCAGCTTGTAGTGCGTAGAAACTCGCATCCTCCCCCCTGTTGAGACACTGAAGGCCACCCCGCTCGGTACTGCCCCTTCTTCCGCTCGTATTTAGCGCATGGCAAGAGCGTGGCATACACAATGCCACGCTTTAAAGAGAACGCACCTTAGCTGCAACCTTACCAATCAAACACTTAGGCGCCTGCCCTCTAACCCCTCTTTCCGCAGTAAGCGCCTCATAAGCCGGTCGAGCCTTACGCTCCAGACGCGCTAGGAAGCGATTTGGGACGCATCAGCTGACGAGCGCTACAGGGCTAGCTCCCCTACCCCCGAAGAGCGCTCAGAAGCGCATTCAGCCAGCTTGGTGAGCTTCTAAAACTACTTACCGCGACGCGTAGCGATCAACGCGTCGTGGTAGTCGCCATAGTGACTTCGCGCGCTGTCCGAGATCGCCACGCGCCCTGCTTTGTCAACGCTGAGCAAGCCCGCGTCGTATAGCGCGTGGAGGTCTTTGCGAAGCAGCAAGCCGTCACCGGCCTTGTTATGCCCTTTGTGCCAGCTTCGCCCCTTGATATGGGCTGCATCCAGCGTTCGACGGATGTTGCACCCGCTAATCGCACATGCCTCGTTGAAATCGACATAGACGCGTTTGCGAAAGGCAGCCTGCTCTGGCCGAACAGCTTGGCGAGAGAATTTGCTCGCGCGATCCTCCAACGTATCGGCCTCCGGCTCAGTGTCCACGAAGACGCCTGGGTCAGTCACTGCTCCTAGCCAGTATCCATAGAGCTTCTGACGTTCAGCCGCAGCGTCTCTAACACCAAATTCGTTCTCTAAGCCCTCTGAGCACTCTCCGGTCTCCTGATTGACTACAAGCGCGGTCAGAATCGGCTCGCGCCGTTGCTTGGACTCGTGCCCGAGCGCACCTAATGCCGCGATCAGATTGAACCTGTCGAGGCTGAAGGCTGCCATGAGTGCGCCATAGGTCGCCGTGGTCGAGCGGCGTGCGACTTCAATAAGCCATGCACGCACAGCTGGAAGCTTGGCGTGGTACGGAGGGAGGCCGCCTGGCTTGAGCAGCTTGCGCAGTTGACCATCGACCGACGGTCCCACGTTACGGGCTGGCGCGAGACCCTTGAGCCAGGGCTCACCCATACGTTCCAGAACAGCGGAGATGTTTTGCATACGACGCTCGAAAGCGCCTGCGTCTCTGCCGAAGCGAACTTCCAAAGCATTGTAGAAGCTGGTCTTAGTGAAGGGCTCACCACTGGCGTGAAGCTCTTCCATCTTCCTATAAGCCGCAACGGCTGCCGCAAGTTCCAGGTTGCTCCACCTAGAGCCTTCTTGATCTGCCATATGTACAACCTTGTAATGAAGCGCTTGAGCGAACGATACCTCGTGTCACACATCTACTGAAGTCAGCCAGGGTAGAAAAGACGGAAGCACAGTCAACCGACGCCACATCTAGAGCATCACCGGAGTTATCAATGCCGTTGACAGGTGGCTACCCCGGATGAATCTGCTGGACGGCGCGAGACGACGTCCATGCATAGCATCAGCGAGGCCGAAGGCCGAGACGGGTCACCATGCATGTGAAACTAGCCTCAAGTACCGGATAGGTCTATTCGCGCCGGAGGCGCGAAGGTGGACCGTCGGAGCGAGGGCCGAAGGCCCGAGTCACCGAGGGTCCACTCACCGAACATGCATCACTTCTGCAAAAAAACTCCGGCACGCCGTAGAGATTTTAAGCTCTTAAAGATGTTGCTCTTGGCTCTTAAGGCATGCGTGACATGCCAATAGAAGTGAGGTTCGATTCTAGTTTGCCGTCCCTGCCGTATGCTCCCTGCGCCTCCTGCGGTGCCTGCGTTGGCGCTCCCTATCAACCTTCCTCTTGTGCGCTAGTCGAGGGTCTCGGCTGCCCGTCACCGCAACAAGCTGTCGAGTGACCTGACGCCTGAAGCTTGCACACGCAACCCCGACCGGACAGCTCGCACAAGGCGAGCCCTTTGCGACGCTTCTGCCTCCAAAGCAGGCGGGCTTGTACACGGCGACATTAGTCTCACCATCAGCTTCTGCGAAGGTTCCAAGCGCTTCTGCGTCGGCCACCAAGTCTGGGGTGAATAGCATTCGAGCGCGTTGTAGGGACAGTAGTCCGGGGACGCCCAGGTACTTTGCGAGCCTTCGAGTCCGATCGGGTGCCCGCAGCACGTCATTGCGCAATGCCTGCATCGCCGCCGCCTGCACAGGATCATCGACCCGCCCCGAGTCGAAAAACCGCCGGTCCCAGTTGGGTAAAAAAAGCCGATCACTAGTCTCTTGCCAGCTGGGTCGGCCCCTAAGCCGCGCTTGGGTGTGCTTTCCAGAGAGCAACTGATTTGGCCGAGGAGGCCTCTTCCATTTGTCACCAGTCATCTTGCCCTCTAACAGAATCTCAAGGAACAAGTCGTACGGAATCCCGAGCTCGTCTGCCTTCTGCCTCGCCCTCCAAAGAGAGTTCATCTCGGCCACAGAATTCTTTTCGAAGCTGCTCTCCATAGGGCCCCGTTTCGCCGGCCGAGCTCGATCGACATGCTTGGCGAAGCACAGCAGGCTGGCGGCCGCAAACTCCTGAGCGAACAGCTCTGTCCGCTCCAAAGGCGTCATATACCGGTACTCGATCCACGCCAACTGCTGCAGCAACGGCTCCATAGCTAGGAGCTCCCGCTGGATGTACTGCCGCTGGAAGCGACTCTCGCCCTGCGAACGCACGTCAGGATCTTCGATTTCACGTAGGGCTGTCCGCTCTGCAACTCTGGCATGTGCTGCCATAAGCAAATTCACGGATTTCTTCTTTGGTTTTCCACGCACTTTTAGGCGAGTGTTTGCTGTCTTCCAGGTCTTCATACAGTTTTCTCCAAAAAGGCCTCGTTGCCTTTTGAAAACTGTACGAAGGCGCTTCATGGCTACTGCCTTCGGGCGGTGGGAGTAGCCATCGAACGTTTGGCTATGATTCCTTCATGGACAAAAAAGCTGACTACGAACTCTTAGAGCTACTCGCCCTGCGTGACGCGCTGGATCGCGTTCTCAAGGCAGCGTTCTCGTCGACGGTAGAGAGCGTTCGCTGCTACCAGGTCCTTTCGCGTCTGCAAGGTCGCGAGAGTCTGACGACCGCCGAGCTTTCAAGAACAACGTTGATCCCAGAAGCAAGCGTCAAGCGGACCATTGACAAGCTGGTGAAACCTGGCCTGGTCTCCCGAACTCTACAGCGAGAGCCTGGACTGGATCAGAGGAGGACGCGCGTAAGCGTCACTGAGTCAGGACTTCTTGCACTCGCGGAAGCGGTCGATGCCAAAGAAGACCTTGTGAGTTCGCTGAGCCTGTCCGCCTTACCAAGGAATAGCGGTATCTGGGAGCGCCTGAAAGAAGTTAGAGAGGAGCTTGAAGATCATGAGGAGCGAGCTTCGAAACAGCGTCAACGCCCGCCGACCAGCCGCGTCAGCGCCTCTCAGAAACCCTAGCTTGTTCGTCAAAGACCCCCGAGAGCCGCTTCATAGAGGTGCGTTGAAGGGCAGAAAGTCCGCTAGAAGACAGCGCCGGTGGATAGCACAGCATGGCGCTGGAAGTTGCACAGCCCGCCATCGATCGCTTCAAGCTCGCGGTTCACTTGCGCTTCGTATGCGAATCGGAGCGCGATAGATCTCTACTGGGGCTACGTTACTGGACTCCGGCAGCAAGGGGACGCTTAACGTTGCGCTATCGATGGATAAACCATCCTAGCCGGCCACCCCTCTTGGCGAAGCTCTTCCTCAAGCGCATAGGCAGCGCAGACCGCGCCAAACCTTCCTGCAAATGCTTCGTGATGACAACCGGGAACCTCTACTTCAAACCGGCCTTCTTGGTGCTCCGTGATCGCGATCTCGATCATCGCCCCCACTCCTTGTGCCTAGAAGCCCCGATCGTTAGACCAATGGAACTCGAAGTCAGTCAGCAAACGCCCCGCTGATTCGTCCGGTCGCATGCTTTGCGACCAGCAATCGGACGATGCCATGCATGCCCTCCCCACAAGCAACCAAAGCCGCCCTCCGTCGCTCTCTGGAGCCGAAGGTCATTCCGCCTGCGGGCCTCGCTGAATTGCCGTTTCTCGGCCATACGAGCTTCTTCGACCGTGGCTGGCGAAATCCAGTGGTCGGCGACAACTACCTGCGCACGGAGTGGGAGGCTTACCGCAGTGACCCAGGTTGCTCCAGCCGGTTAGCCCGTGTAATACAGACCAATGACGGGACTTTTGAGGTCAGCTGCGGGGAGGCTCTCGCTCGGATAGCTCACCCCCCAAGCTGCTTTTGAACTCGCGGCAGGCTGGGCAATGGCGAAGCTAAATCCCTAGCTGAGCGACATTGCTAGGTCCAGACGTTTCAGAGGAATTCTGGGCCAATCGGTTGTGAGCATTGAACTCTACGCACAGGGGTCATCGTTCTGCCTCAGGGGCAGTCCGCAATCCCGCAAATAAGCGCAGACCTAGGCCTGACATAGACATCAGGATGAGACTCTAGCGAGCAGGTGTGCCGCTGGAGGCTGCCACCCAAGTTAGCGGAACGCCAGATACACTCGACGCTCAATCGGAATGGAAACCGCGGATGGCTATTTCAGCAGAGATGAGGCGGCTCGCTAGCAAGTGGATGACGCAACGGGATTGGCCGAAGCGTCTGGAGTGGTTGGAGATTGACGGCATTAGAGGGTGGACCGGCCAGCGGATTGACTTCCAGTTTCCTATCGTTGCGCTTGTTGGTGAGAACGGCGCAGGAAAAAGCACTGCTCTGCAAGCTGCGGCAGCAACGTACCGCTCGACGCCGAAGGATCGATACGCGTCCGATTTCTTCCCGGATACGCCATACGAAAAGATCCAAGGCGCTAACATCCGATACTCGTTCCGTGAAGGTCAGAACTCCTCCACGAGGAACATCCGAAAGCCCTCCAATCGCTGGCGCGGTAATCCTGAGCGGCCCGAACGGAGAGTGGGCTACGTAGATCTTCGTCGCATCCAGCCAGTCGGCGCGCGTGTAGGTTACGGCAAGCTCCTTAAATCAGGCGTAGCGGAAGGCGAATTCGTCGAGTTCGATGCGGGGAAGCTCCAAAGGCTCAGCCAGATAGTCAACAAGCCGTACAGCCGTGCTGGCATCTCAACGACGACCGCCGGCGTGGACAAGCCAATTCCGGTTCTCACAGTCGGCGGGAACACCGTGTACTCAGGATTCCATCAGGGAGCAGGTGAGATCGCAGCTGCTGAACTGTTGGCTGTTCAGTACCCGCGTTATGGGCTTGTGCTGATCGACGAGATCGAAACCTCCTTACATCCACGAGCGCAGAGGCGCCTGATGCGTGACCTAGCTCGGGTGGCTCGAGACCAAGAGCTTCAGATCGTCCTTACCACTCACTCTCCTTACATCCTAGCTGAGCTTCCACCAGAAGCGCGGATCTACATCATGGACGGCTCGGTCGGTAAGACCATCGTCACTGGCGTCAGCCCAGAATTTGCAATGAGTCAGATGGATGATGAGAACCATCCGGAATGCGACCTGTATGTTGAGGACAAACGCGCGGCCGCGTGGCTCGGAGAGATGCTCGCGAAAGGCAATCGTGACGCTCTCTCACGCTCGAAGATCATTCCCTTCGGCACAGCGTCGGTCGGCAAGGCGCTGGGAATAATGAAGCATCAAGCTCGATTCCCCAGACCTTCTCTAGTGTATTTAGATGGTGACCAGGATCCCTCTGACGGATGCCTCATCCTTCCTGGCGAGGACACGCCCGAAGTAGTTGTAATGACGGATCTTCAGCAGCATCACTGGAGCGGCGTTGCTGAGCGGATTGGTCGCGGCCCTGCTGAAACTATCGATGCGTTGAACGCATGCGTCCTGCTGGAAGACCACCACCTTTGGGTCAACAACGCAGCAGACAAGTTAGTCGTAGGCGGCGACATCCTTTGGCAAGCACTCTGCTCTTCTTGGTGCGCGGAGTGCGCAAGCCCTGAGGCTATAAACGAAATGACTCAACCTGTGCTAGATGAGCTGCAAGCCTGATCTAACCCCTCTTCCGAGGGGCTCTTCTTGGCTACTGACACGCAAAAAGGGCAGCGCAAGTGTAGGGCCGACGACGCCGGGGGCTCAACGCGGGAGTGCCGGCGCGGCCCTCTCAGTGCCCATCGTCCTCTTCTCCAGCTCGCCTCTGACGCTCGATCTCCTCGAGAAGCGGAGCATATTTCTGAGATAAGTGAGGCCAGGACGGGTGCCCCTCAGTGACGTGCTGTTCTGGAACATTTTTCCCGCTAAGAACCAGTCCCTCGCCGAACTCGTGCGGCTCCACTTTCGCGAAACCGAGGTGCAGGCTCGTTGAATTTGCATTCACCTCTGAAGCCTGACGCCTTGCCTTATTCCCATCGTCATCGAACAGAATGCCGACCTCTTTCTTGCCGTGTATCGTCTCGTTTAAGACCATGTAGCTGCGCACCATAGCCTCCCGCTTTCTGCCCATTCCGCCCACCTCGCTTTGCAAAAGACTATAGACGCTAGCTCGTTAGCATCTCATAGGGCACCTACGGCCGCACTCCGTGAGAGGGGCAATGTGTAATGGTCCGATAAGACTTAAGCGCGACGGATAGGCCTTCTTCGAACATAGGCTCTTGGGTCATCGGAGTGCAGTCGCCCCCGCGCAGACCCTGCACATTGAGTGTCGACACCGCAAATGCGGTGTCGCATCTGCAGTAGCTACTTCTGCGAGCGCTCGCCCTCTTCGGCAGCTTCTCGAAGCTCTCTATAAGTGTATGAGGGCTCCTCTTCCTCTTCACTGGTTGGCTCTTCGATGCTCACTTCATCGAGGTCCGTTTCGTCCGCGCCTTCCTCCTCCGCCAGGGACGGAACGCCCGTGCCACAGTGCTTACACACCGTGGCTTCCCAACGAATTTCTTCAGCACAGTGTGGACAAGCGCGCTTGTCTTCTTCTCCGTCCTGACGATCGCGAACTGAGCCGAAGCCGAACAGTAGCACTCCGATAAGAACCATGCCGCCAGTCAGCATCAGGTAGGTGTTGCGCTGCTCCATCAGAGAGAAGTTCTGAACCCTGCCGCCACCCGGCACTGCCACGCTCGTATCGACATTGAGTGAGAACACGAGCAGGACCAACCCTGCCCAAATCAGAACTTGGCCAAACCCTTTCATATCGCCCCCTTAAGGATGGTCCGCAACCGTGCGAGCCTGCTATCTACACCTACTGTAGAGCTGCCATGAACAGGTGCCAAGGGCCACCATTGGGGTCGAGCTTCAATGCCTGTCTACCTTGCCCAAGCCCCCTGCCAGCGCCATGTTTGTGGCGCGACTCAAGACCACCCGCGAGTTACGCGGAACGTCTCAGCGCGCGCTGGGGGCGCTCATAGGCTTGAGCAAGACAACTGGTTCCACGCGCATCAATCGCTACGAGCAGCTCGCGTCACGCCCCGATATCGACACTGCCGCCGC
>Ga0075364_10002430_pt1 | contig 10432 bp, 3 predicted proteins | sample EndMetdeltDD1764_FD_71517 | JGI IMG/M metagenome (GOLD analysis project Ga0075364, IMG submission 71517) | Populus endosphere microbial communities from Tennessee, USA - Endosphere MetaG P. deltoides DD176-4 | ecosystem: Host-associated > Plants > Roots > Endosphere | place: USA: Tennessee...
CTGCAGGATTTCGGTCAAAAACGCACCGTATCGCTGCTCGAGCCCTTCGAAAAGCTCGCTCTGCGGAGCTTCCACCGGGATCTCGGGGAGCAAAGCGACAGCTTCTTCCTCTTCGTCGACGAAAATGTCGGCGAGGACGTTTGAGGTAACTCGAGTCTCCAAACGGATGTTCTGAAGCCTGGAAAGGTTGATGCGTGTCGGTGAAGGGGAAGTCGCCGTCTTCGGGGTAGGCGCCGATGCATGCCCGGCCGTACGCGTCGCGCTGCTTCCGGCGTGAAGACGCTCGTAGAGAGACTTCTGATCGATCCCCAGTCGCTTGAAGATCGCCTCCAGCTTCCTGACCTCGTCGGCGTTCAGATCGCCGTCGGCGGAAGCGAGCGCGACCAGTTCGGCGGCGATAGCGTCCCGGGCACGTTCGGGGACATCTTTCAGGCGTTTAAGCCAATCATCCAGGCGCGCGGGATCCTTTTCGTTGAGTGTTAGCTCCGCTTCCAGCCTCCGTTTTTCGTCTCCGGACAGATCAGTGGCCAGGCCGATCCGGTCAAGAAGTGCCTTTCTTTCCAGTTCGTGGAATTCGCCGTCGGCATAGCCAACGACCATCCCCAGCATCGTGGCGAGCTGCTGCGTCCGGTAGGCGTCGTTCGCTTCCGCGGGAAGGGGCTGAGAGATCGGAAACAGGATAGCCCTCTCGTCGCCCGCCGACGACTTGACGGCAAACACCGGATCGAAGGTCGCCCCGATCCCAAAGCCGGAAAGGGCCTGGCTTAGGTCGCGGAGCTTGGCCTTGCCCGGGGTGGTCGCGATCTCGAGGCCGACCTGCTCGGCAAGGCGATCGATCCGTGTCTCGGCGGCTTCGTCGGCAAGACGCCGGATACCTGCCAGCGGATCGCCGGGCAGGCTCGCGGCCGCCGTCAGCCTTAGAGCCTCGGGGAGCTTTGATATGGCAAGTAAATTCGGCTGGAGGCCGGGAAGGCGTCCGAGGGTGCGGCTGTAGTCGTCGAGCTGCTCCATGCACTCGTTGAATACCCTCCGCGCTATCCTGATCGGCTCCTCCCGGTCGGTAATGTCGGGGATGTCTCCGCCAAGGACCTTGATTTCGAGAGTGAAGCTTCCGCTGCAGGCCTGGTATTGCTTCTTGAGCTTTTTTGTCCGTCCGGCCCTCGGTCGATAGCCAGCCGGATAGAGCTTCGCGAACTCCAGAAGGTAGAGTTCTCGTAAAAGTGCAGGCACGCGCTTGGCAGGCGTGCGGACGCTGGTCTCCGGATGCGTCAACGCGAAGTGGAGCATCAGATCGGCCTCGATCGGGCGTTCGTCGCGGACGTGGATACCGAGGGCAATCTTGACAGCGGCAGGGACCTCGTAGCCGTTGGGCTCGACCCTGGCGAGGAACTGCGCGGAGGGTTCACCGCTCCTAAGCTCGGCTGCCGTCAGCAACTCAGTGGCGTAACGGTTGAAAGAGCCGTTATGGCCGTAGACATCGAGAAGCCGCCTGACCTCTGTCAGCACGGTGATCGCGTCGGACGGCTCGACATCAAGCATCAGACGTCTTTCGAGACCGTAGAAGTACAAGAAGACGTAGCCAATATAGTCGTCAGGGTTCGACCTGCTGCCCGCCAGCCATTCGAGATACGACCTCCTGGCGTCCGGGGACATACCGCCGTATGTCGGCCAGTAACCCATGGATACGCCCGCCGGATCGCGGCCTCGTCCCACGGTCAGCGCCGGATTGACCAGGCAGTTCTCGTTTTCGTTCGGCCTTCCTTGCTTACCGAGGAAGCCGCCAAGGTAGAACATGCCGCCCGGGATCGTGATGGAAGCGACCGTGACGGACTGCCCCGGCGATATCCACCCGGCTCCGGCCGTTCTGGCGGCGGAGGACTCCTTCGTCAGGGGAGGGGATGCGGGCTTTGGTTCGGCGGCCTTTGCTTGATGGAAATTCAGCAGGGTGCCTGACTGGTTGGGAATCGGGAGAGGGACAACACCAGTCTTACGCCTCCGCTCGGTAATATCGGTCAGATCGTCATTCTCGCCATCGGACAGCGACTTCGGTTTGGAGGCGTTTGCCTTGATCCAGTCGTTGACGCCCCTGTTGTGAGCGTCCATCGAGGCGGCACGGTCCAAAGACGGCGGTGTTACTACCACAGCCGTGGACTTTTCCGTTAGAACGCGGAAGGCGTCTTTGTCCCATATCAGCTCTGCGGCAGTATCGCCGTCAGGGATCGCAGACGCGCCATTGCGGCTAGCGGCTTGCCGCCTTCGCTTCCGTCGCCTCCAGAGCAGAGCGACACCGCCTACCGCAAGGCCGACAAATGCCAGGTTCCAAGAGGCGTTGTTACCATAGGAAGGAGCCGTGGATGACAGGGGAGCCACAGCGTCGCCGCCCGAACTTCCTGTCGTCGGCGGGACGCTGTCGGCCTTCCGCCCGTTTTGAGCCCGCTGCGTAGTTGTGGTGTTCTCGACGGGCTTGGCCTCCACGGTTGGTACGACCGTGCTTGAAGAGGACGCGCCGACTGGACCTAGTGGCTTGGCCTCGACCTCCGGGACCTTGGGTAATGGCGTTACGTTTTGCGACGCAACGGCAGGCTTTTGGTCTTCGGCTGCCGGAGGCGGCGGGAAAAGGCGGCCCATCGTCGCCTGGTCCGCCGAGCCAGTAGGAGGCAGGCCGTTTGCCATCTGGTACGCCCGAAGCGCCGCGACCGATCTCTTGCCCCACACGCCATCGGGAACGCCCGGCTTGAAGCCCTTGTCCGCCAGCGCCTTCTGGATATCACGGACCAACGGGTCCGCTGCCGTGACCGAAACAGCGGTCAACGAGCCCAGCAAGCAGCCAGCAATAACCAGAATAACAATCGGTCGGAACTTCACGAAAATCTCACCCCGAAGTAGACATCTACTATACACGGCTAGCTTGTATGGCCAATAGCTCATTTACATTCGCCGTCTTGAGATTGTGTCTTCGATCCGTCGCCGACTCTGTGCGGACTGCTCCTCGTCGCTGCTGCTTAAGCGTCCACGGCCCGACGCAAGGAGACGTTTGATCGGGCCGTAACACACCTATCGCCACATTTCGATTTTCGATACATTCCGTACTGCCCGTAGGCACTTATTCTATTTGATCTACCGGTCCACGGTTCGATTCTGTTCAAGGCGAAAGCATCATCGCGTTCGTAAAGACGCGTAGTCGGAAATGAAGCTCGGGCTACCTGAACGTCGGCTCTGCGCCCTCATCCCTGTCATACACATGGCGGTGGCCATTCACATAACCGGCCATCTCCCTAGCCAGCTCTTGAATTGGAGGCGGCCTGCCGCCGATGGCTAGCCCCCGTGTACTGCGTGTCAGTTCTCGGAGCCGACAAAGATGTCTGGCGCTCCGGATCAAGCAATGGCGCGTGTAGACCTGTTGCGCTAAAATCATCTGATGCACTTTCGCGACGACTCACTCCTGCTCAGCGCGTCCGACCTTGTCGGGCACCTGAACTGCCGACATCTGACCGGCCTCGACATCGAGGTCGCGCACGGCACACTTGCCAAACCTGCTTTCTGGGATCCTCTATTGCAGATCCTCTGGGAGCGCGGCATACGCCACGAACAGGGCTTCGTCGATCATCTGAAGGCACAAGGATTCGACGCCACCGTGATTGACGGCGTCGGGATCGATGACGGCGCCGTTGCGCAGACCCGCGCGGCCATGATTGAAGGCCATCCCATTATCGTGCAGGGCGCATTCCGGCTTAACGGTTGGGTCGGCCGCACCGACATTCTTCGCCGCATCCAGACGCCAAGCGATGTCGGCGCATGGTCATATGAAGTCATCGACACCAAGCTCGCCCGCGAGACCAAGGGCGGCACCGTCTTGCAACTCTGCCTTTATGCCGAACTCGTGGCCTCGGTGCAGGGCCTGACGCCTGCACATTCCTATGTCGTCGCCCCCTGGTCCGACTACGAGCCGCAGATTTTCCGAATGGACGACTATGTGGCCTATTACCGGCGGGTAAGGGACGGGCTCGCGCGCGCGATCGACGAGCACCGCGGGCCGGAGACCTATCCCGACCCGAAAACGCATTGCGATATCTGCCGCTGGCAGGATCGTTGCGATCAGCGGCGGCGCGCCGACGACCATCTCTCCCTCGTCGCCGGTATCAGCAAAGTCCAGATCGACGAACTCAAGCGTCAGGGCATCGCGACCGCCGCCAACCTTGCGGTCATGCCTTTACCGCTTGCCTGGAAGCCCGCGCGGGGGGGCGCCTATTCCTATGAGCGAGTCCGTGAACAGGCGCGCATCCAGGTGGAAGGCCGCGCGGCGAGCGCCATGCTCCACGAATTGCTCCCTGTGGTGCCGGGGTTTGGGCTTGCAAGCCTGCCGGCCCCGTCCTCGGGCGATATCTTCTTCGACCTCGAAGGCGATCCCTTCGCAGGTGAAGGCGGGCTCGAATATCTGTTCGGCTACAGCTTCGCCGCCACGGATGGCACCGCCAGCTACACCTGCGACTGGGCTTTTTCCCGCGAGGACGAGAAGGCGAATTTCGAGCGCTTTATCGACTTCGTCATGGCGCGTCTCGAACAGCACCCCGATCTGCACATTTACCACTTCGCGCCCTACGAGCCGGCGGCGCTCAAGCGGCTGATGGGCCGCTACGCGAGCCGCGAGGAAGAGATCGACTTCCTGCTGCGCTCCAAGCGCTTCGTCGATCTGTACGGCGTTGTCCGGAACGCCTTGCGGGCGAGCGTCGAGAGCTATTCCATCAAAAAGCTCGAACCGCTGTACGGGTTCGCGCGCGACACGAAGCTGTCCGACGCAAACATGGCGCTCTCTAAGGTGCAGGCCTGCCTGGAGCTTGGCGATCTGGAATTCATCGATGATGCCGACCGCACGGTGGTCGCCGGCTATAACAGGGACGACTGCGTTTCGACCTGGCAATTGCGCGACTGGCTTGAGACCCGCCGCGATGAACTGGTTGCAGCGGGCACGGATGTGCCGCGCCCGGAGGCACCGGAAGGCGAGCCGAGTGAGAAGCTCAGCGAATGGCAGGAGCAGATCAATGCGCTCATCGACCACCTGACCGGCGACGTGCCGCCCGATCCAGCGGACCGGACATCGGAGCAGCACGCGCGCTGGCTGCTCGCCCATTCTCTCGACTGGCACCGGCGGGAGCAGAAGGCGCTGTGGTGGGAGTATTTCCGGCTATCGGATCTCGCGGCGGAGGACCTGCTCGAAGAGCGGGCGGGCCTGTCCGGCCTTTCCTTCATCGGCGCAACCGGCGGCACCGCCAAGGCACCGATCCACCGCTACAGCTTCCCGGCGCAGGAGACGGAACTGCGCGGTGGCGAAAGCCTGCGGAACATGGGCGGTGCCCATTTCGGCAAGGTCGAGGAGATGTCGCTGGACGAACGCTGGGTCGACATCAAAAAGCGGGGTGACACAGCCGATGTTCACAGCGAGGCCGTTTTCGCTCACAAGGTGATTGATGCCGACGTGCTTGCGAAGGCGCTTGTTCGCATCGGTGAACATGTCGCCGCGAACGGCATGGAGGGCGATGGCCGATACAAGGCGGCCCGCGATCTTCTCATGCGGATGCCGCCGCGGATCGGCGGGCAGCCGCTCCTGCAGGACGGCGAATCTACGCTCGACGCCGCGCTGCGCATCGCACCGCATTTGCAGCCGGGCGTCTTTCCGATTCAAGGGCCACCCGGTGCCGGCAAGACCCACACTGGCGCCCGCATGATCGGCGCCCTTGTCCATGCTGGAAGGACTGTCGGCGTGACCGCCAACAGCCACAAGGTGATCCGCAATCTTCTGAATGCCGTCGTGACGGCGGCCGACGAGATGGGCGTCGATGTCCAGTGTATGCAGAAACCTGCCGAGAAAGAGGACGACGTTCACCGTTTGCGCTTCACGACTAAAGCACCTGAGCTGCTTGGTGCTATCAGCCACGGCGTTCACGTCGGCGGTGGCACCGCGTGGCTTTGGGCGTCGCCCGACGCAGCCGAAGCCGTCGATGTACTCTTTATAGATGAAGCGTCGCAGATGGCGCTTGCCAATGTGCTTGCCGTCTCTCAGACGGCATCTACCATCGTGCTGCTCGGGGATCCGCAACAACTTGACCAGCCGATGCAGGGCAGCCACCCAGAAGGCACTGACGTCTCATCGCTCCATCACATCCTCGGCGGTGATCAGACAATTGCCGCCGACCGCGGGCTCTTTCTGTCCGAGACATGGCGGCTTCACCCTGACATCTGCGCCTATACTTCCGAGCTGTTCTACGGCGGCCGTCTTCACCCACGGCCAGGCCTGGAAGTGCAGGAGATAAGGTCGGGCGGCCGTGTCTGCGGCGCAGGCCTGCGTTACGTATCCGTGCCGACCGAAGGCAATCAGAGTTCGTCGCCTGAGGAAGCTGACTGCGTCCGCGACTTAGTGGATGAGATCCTTGGTACGGGGACGACATGGATCGACAAGCACGGGGTCGAAGCGCCTGTTACGCTCAACGAAATCCTCATCATCGCGCCGTACAATGCTCAAGTCATCGAGTTGCAGGACCGGATCCCCGCCGGCCGCATCGGCACGGTCGATAAATTTCAAGGTCAGGAAGCGCCGATCGTCATCTACTCGATGACGACCTCAAGCTATGCAGACGCACCGCGCGGCATGGAGTTTCTCTACAGCCTCAACCGGCTGAACGTGGCTACCTCGCGCGCCAAATGCATCTGCGTGCTTGTCGCCTCGCCCTCCGTCTTCGAAGCGCAGTGCCGGACGCCGCGGCAGATGCAGCTTGCGAACGCCTTTTGCCGGTATCTAGAGAGAGCAAGCGTGGTCTGAGCGGCGTGGTTAGATCGCTTAAGAACACTTCACAGCCTCGTAACAGTTGGAGCCTTCGCGACGTTCAACGTGCCGCGCTTAAACGCAGACGGCTGGCTAGCGAAGCCGTATCGCGACGCTTAACAGAAACCGCGCGTTAGCTTTGGGCCTTGTGGGACTGAACAGTCGGCATTGATCAATGTCTGCTTCGTCCAGACTAGGACTCCTAAGCCGTCGGTTCCTCCGGCGCCGTTGCGGTCATCGCCTGCGGGTCCCCAGCCAATTTGGATCGAAAAAATCAGTCAAAAACGACTTGCCTAGGGACCTTGGATTCTCACGTGATTTCAATGATTTAGGTGAAAATCCGTGAAACTCCCTCTGTTTTCCTGCCGCGAGCGACCGTGGATGCCACCTTTGTGCTTTGGCTTTGGGCATCAGTCAACGGAGCGCCAGAGCGGAAATAATTTCCGCTTTCAGGAAGAAGGTCGCATTGCCGGGGATGGCCGGTTTGCGCCGATATCGTTGAAAAACTCGACGGATTATCCGCTGGGATGCTTTCTTGGTCTTTCGGACGCTGAACTATGCTGCGATCTGCCCCGCGCCTTGGCGGGAGGGTACAGGTCGATTCCGCCCTTAGGCGGCAATGGCACCGCATGGCGGCATCTGAGGCCTGAGTTTGGCCAGCCTCCTCAAGTTCTGTGCCATTGCCGCGAGCAGGAATTCGTCTCTCGCGCCACATGGTCCTCTAAGCCGCAACCGTGCCATCCGCAAAATGCGTTTGAGGTGAGCGAAGAGCATTTCGACCTTCTTTCGACGATGCCGTGACTGCTCATATTCAGGTGTCTTGGCAATCGCTCTGGCTACATCGCGTGCATCCTCGTTGAGATCGCGCGGTGCTTTGCGCATAGGCATGTTCGGGCAGCATCGAGGCTTCAGTTCACACTGATTACAATCCTTCTTGCTGGCACGGTAAAGCCGGGTCCCCTCGGCCGTGATTCCCGATCTGGGTGGATCGTAGGTGCGGTGGAATTGCTTCAGTTCCTTTCCTGCAGGGCAAAGGTACTGCTCTTTCTCAGCGTCCCAGGTGAAGTCGGAACGCGAGAAGGTGCCGTCCGTCCGCTTTGACTTATCGAAGACCGGAATGTGCGGTGCGATCTCCTTCTCTTTGACCAGCCAGGCAAGGTTGTCGGCAGAACCGTAGGCACTGTCGGCCGCGAGGTAGTCGGGCCGCAAGCCGAAGCGGTTCTCGGTCCTGTCGAGCATCGTACATGATGCCCCAACCTCCGCCTGACGGATTGCCCGTGTCGCCTCCACATCCACAATGACGCCGTGATCGGTATCGATCAGATAATTGGTGGCATAGGCGAAGAAGGCATGGCCTTTGTGGGCACCGGTCCATTGGGCGGCCGGATCGGACGGGGAAATAAACTTCGGCGTCACTGGTGAGGCCGCGCCGAAAGCAGCATCGTCGAGAACGGCCAGATATTCCTGTACCGAGCGGCCAGCATCTTCTTTGGCCTCCCATTCCGAACCGGGCACCGATCGCTGCTTGTTGGCGTCGGCCGCGATCAGGCTGGCATCAACCGCAAATCCTTCCGCACTAACCAGTCCCTGGGCAAGACAGCGTTCCACCGCCGTCTCGAACATAAGACGCAGGATGTCGCTTTGCCGGAACCGGCCATGACGATTCTTCGAGAAAGTGGAGTGATCCGGAACTTTGCCATCCAGTCCAAGGTGGCAGAACCAGCGATAGGCGAGGTTGAGATGGACCTCCTCACATAGCCGCCGTTCAGACCGTATGCCCATGGAGTAGCCGATGATTAGCATGCGCATCATCAGCTCAGGATCAATCGAGGGGCGGCCGGTATTGCTGTAAAAGGGCTTCAACTGTGCTCGCACACTGTCGAGTTCGAGATGACGGTCGATACCGCGCAGCAGGTGGTCGGTAGGAACGTGATCATCAAGGCTGAAGTCGTAGAAGAGTTGCGCTGGAGCTGCCTGACATCCCATCATCGCTCAATCCTCCCCAAATCAATGAGACGATTGAATCATGCCTATCGTGAAAAGAGAATTCGATATTATATTCAATCAACAAAGGCTTCGAAACGAACTGGTTTTGCCATGACGCAAGAAAAAACCACAGCCATGCGGCGCACAGTCTCGCTCATCAAGATCGTATGGTCAGTGTCGATCATCGTCGCAGCGACTGCGGTGGGAGCCTTGATTGGTTGGGAGAACCATGGCGTTGTCGGAGCGGTTGCTCTTGGATTCGTTGGCCTCGTGGTTGGTGGCTTCCTGAGTTCGCCTTCGTTACTTCTGCAACTCATTACTTGATATCTCGCCAATGTTGATCCACCTCACATCGAGGGTGTTTTTCAACGGTATCGGCCAAAAGCTGACAACAGCACAAGGTCGGCCTATGTGGGCTTTGGCTTTTCGACTGTAAGAGTAGAGAATTAGCAGACCGAGGAGAAGAGACTTGCGGCCGCCATTGAGACGATCGGCATCGCACAACGGGCCGTGCTGGACGATCGTTACCGACACGCGACTAAGCTAAACTTTTGGCGCGACAGTCCTTCGCGTATGTTCAGCTTTGAACTGTGACACGGCGGCCTTTTTGGCAGAACATCCGTGTTTGCATAAAAGCGATGGTAATAGATGCTCCTTCCGCGCATCTCGAACCTCACTGCAAAATTCGCGGATCTACTAATTGAGCAGCGGCTTCGGCAGGTGTTGATGTATTCTATATGATCAAAATGAAGGCGCAAAAAATCTCCTTCCGACTGCACTAACTCAGGCAGCACGCGTGTTGCCATCCTTTCACATACGCGTCATGCTGATAGGAAATTGGAGATTGCGGGTTGAGTCATCGCTTAACGACAGCCTTACGAATATGTGATGCCGCAAAAGCGATACTCCGCAAGACTCGAAGTTTCCCTGGCGAGGAGTCAAGTGATCAGGACGTTGTCCTCCATGTGAAAGAGATGGGGGTCGAGCCGATGCTCCTCGCTCTCGCAATGGAGTTGGCATTGAAAGCATGGTTTGTTTTCGATTTTGACGACCCTAAACACTCCAAGTCACATGACCTCGCCAAATTATATGGCCGGCTCAAGCCAAAAAGTCAGGAGAAACTGGATCTGGAGTTCAAACAAACCGTTGCACCGTATCATCCCAACATCCTCTATGTCGATTACGGCATCGAAGATGTACTTTATCAGCATAAGGATGCCTTTGTAGACTGGCGCTACATGCACGAGCCAAAATCGACTATGTTTGACCGTGGCGCGTTTGAGGCGACGTTGGATATGGTTATTAGGGAGTTTGACAAACGGTACTATACCGAACCGGTTCGCCCCCCTTTGCCTCCCGAATCGTTTATGCCCGGAAAGTTGTAGAACTACTTATCGGAGTCAGACCAAGTCCCTTCGCCGATTTTGGTGGCTTTCGAGGACTGCAGTCTTCAACCAAAGCATCGATATGAACGTGCAAGGCTGCGCTATTGTATTTGGCGTGACCTGCTGACCTGCCACTGAGAATTTCCTCCAGAATGGATTAGAGTCCGGCCTGTTAAAGGACGGACGAATGAAGAAGCAGCGATTTACGGAAGAGCAGATTATTGCGGTGCTGAAGGAGCAGGAG
>Ga0075364_10002431_pt1 | contig 10429 bp, 9 predicted proteins | sample EndMetdeltDD1764_FD_71517 | JGI IMG/M metagenome (GOLD analysis project Ga0075364, IMG submission 71517) | Populus endosphere microbial communities from Tennessee, USA - Endosphere MetaG P. deltoides DD176-4 | ecosystem: Host-associated > Plants > Roots > Endosphere | place: USA: Tennessee...
TCATAAAACCGCTCGGCATCGCTGTTGACGACCACGCCGAGCGAGACGCAGTCGATGCGTGTGCAGATGCCTCCGTCATACAAGGGGGCGCGGGCGTCGATGGCCACCATGTGGGCCTGGGTCGGGTCCCCGATGCGGTCGGCGCCGTGGGTTTCCAGCAGATGGCGCAGCAACACCCCCTGGTTGAACGCCGTGCCACGAATCAGAAAGTTGTCCGAAGGCCATTCGCCGCGCTCGTTCTGGCCCCAGGCCTCGCGCAGCCAGTCGCGGTTGGACTCGAACCCGCCTGCCGCCAGCACGCAGCTGCGCGCCGTGATGCGCTCATCGCCGCAAAACGCCGCCACGAAGCGCCCGCCGTGTACTTCGATGCGATCCACCGGTGCTTCGTAACGCACCTGCACGCCAAGGGCCTGAGCGCTGCGGTAGTACGCATTCACCAGGGCCTTGCCACCGCCCATGAAGAAGGCGTTGGTGCGCGCCACATGCAAGGCGCCCGACAGCGGTGGCTGGAAGTGCACGCCGTGGCTGCGCATCCAGGGCCGGCAGTGCGCCGAGTGCCGCACCACCAGACGGGCCAGCCGCTCGTTGGTGAGTCCGCCGGTGACCTTGCGCAGGTCCTGCCAAAACTCTTCTTCGGGATAGGCGTCGACCAACACGTCCTGCGGTGCATCGTGCATGCAGCGCAGATTGCGGGTGTGCTGCGAATTGCCGCCGCGCCAGGCCTGCGGGGCTGCCTCCAGCAACAGCACGCTGGCGCCGGCCTCACGCGCCATCAGCGCAGCGCACAGGGCGGCATTGCCGCCTCCGATGACAAGGACATCGGGCTCTTCGTACAGGAGTCTCATCGGGTCTCTCGTGGGAACGCCGGAACAGGTCCAGCACGGGAGAGACTCTAGGCCGGCCAGCACCCTGCGTGGAGTGGACAGCACTCATGGGGGTATCACGAAGATAGATACCCCATACGGCTATGGGGAGAGGCCCTTACGTCTGCCCGATCCAGGTAGTGCCCGGCCACCGCCCTTCGCCGACGAGCGTGCGTGTGCAGTCGGTCAGCACCAGGCGGGCCGCCAGCGCAGCCGGAGAGAGCTCATCGTCCGGCAGGCTGCACAGCAGGTTGACGCGGCGCACCGGCACGCCCGTCAGCCGCGCGCACCGAAAGCGCGTGGCAGCGTCTGGGTATCTGCCCAGCGCCGCCCAGGGCTGCAGCGTCGAACCCAGGCCCGCATCCACCGCCGCCATCACCATCGCCAGCGAGTCCACTTCCAGCACCACACTGGGAGCGATGCCGGCGCTGGCAAAGGCTGTGTCCAGCGTGCTGCGCAGTCCGTGAGGCCCGGTCGGCAAGATCAACGGCTCCTGCGCCAGGCCTGCCAGGGCCACCTCGGCCGCCAGCTCGCCGGCAGCCGCGCTGCGCACCAGAAACAGGTCTTCCTCCAGCAGCGGAAAGATGGCCCAGTGCCGCGCACCGGCGGTCTGCTGCACCTGATGAAGCCGGGTATCGAAGAGCACGGCCACGTCGAGTTCGCGCGCGTTCAGCATGGCCTTCAGGTGGCCCGACATGCCCTCCACCATGTGCAGGCGCACATCGGGATAACGCAGCCGCATGGCCTGCATGAGCGGCAGCCCCAGCGTACCGGAGGTCGTGGGCGCGAGGCCGATGGTCACACTGCCCGACAGCCGCGCCTGCTGCGCCGCGCGCACGGCCTGATCGGCGTGCCGCAACGTGAGCTGCGCCTCTCGAAAGAACGCGGTGCCCGCCTCGGTGGGCGACACGCCACGCGGAGTGCGGTGCAGCAGGCGCGTGGACAGCTCCCCTTCCAGACGCGTGATCTGCTGGCTCAAGGCCGACTGGACTACGTCCAAGTCCAGCGCCGCCCGGCTCATTGAGCCCAGCTCCACCACTCTTACAAAATACCGCAGCTGTCGCAGTTCCATGGTTCCCTTGTCTCCCAACCGACCCAGGCACGCATCAGGTACCCGCAATCGCCTGGATGTTCGCACAGCCTCTGCTCCTGCCCGAGCCCCGGGTTTCAGAGCGCGTTTGAACGATGCGCGGTGGCCCCTGAACAGCTAAGCCACCGCAGGGCTGGACGACTCGGGCCGCCGCGCCAGCAGATGAGACAGCCGTTGAAGACCCGCCTGCAGGCGCCCTCGGTCCTTGATGCTGCCCAATGAGATCCGGATGGCATTCACGGATTGGCAGCCAGTGGCAAATGCCTCTGCCGGCATGACTGCGATGCCCTCGCTGTTTGCCGCAATCGCAAGCTGCGAGGAGCTCCAGTACCCCGGCAAATCGAGCCATACATGCAAGCCATCTCCAGCGCCGCTGTACCGACCCGCCAGAAGGTCCCTCGCCATTCGGTGGCGCAGACGCGCCTCCTTGCGTACGCCCTCCATCAATGCAGCAGCCGAACCGTCGAAGATCCACTGCGTAGCCAGTGCCGCCGTCAGCGGCGCGACCATCAGCGCAAACGATCTCAGCGCGGCAAGAAAACGTTCTCGTTCGCGCGGATCACGCAGGTGCACGAAAGCGACACGCAAGCCGGGCGTCAGGCATTTCGACAGGGTCGCGATGTAGACCACCTGTTCCGGGGCGAACGTCGCAATGGGGGGTGGCGGCGTCTCCGCAAGCAGCCAGTAGGGATCGTCTTCAACGATGCGTACGTTGCAGCGCCTCGCGATGCTGGCCAACTCCCGGCGCCGGTGTTCCGGCATGGTGGTGGCGGTCGGGTTCTGCAAGGTCGGATTGAGATAGACCAGCCTGGACTGGTGCTGGAGGCAGGCTTGTTCAAGCCTCTCGGGCACCATCCCGTGTTCGTCCGCTTCTACCGCAATGATGCGCCGGCCGAACTGGGTCGCTGCGGCGCGCAATCCGGGATAGCTTGCGGGCTCTGCGAGGAGCACATCACCAGGCGCGGATAACGCAAGGATCGATGCGGCGATCGCCGCTTGCGCGCCTGGGCAGACCACCACCTCTTGTTGATCCAGACATCCCAACATCGGCTCGAGCCACTGGGCACCCGCCTTGCGATCAGAGTCGCCCCCTCCGCCCGTGTGGTAGTTCATCAACAACTGCGCATCGGCTTGCATCAATATCTGAGACATACCCTGCTTCAACAGGTCGTCGAAGTCCACGCCATCCGGCGGTGGGGGGGTGTTCATGCTCAGATCGAGTATCGAGGTCCATTCGACTTTCGGGACCGCGACATAAGTGCCCCGGGCGCCACGCCCCTCCAAGAGGTGGCGGCGTCTGGCCTCGCCATATGCTCGCGTGATCGTCGTCAGGTCGACACCCAGTAGCGCGGCCAACTGGCGCTGCGGCGGAAGACGGTCACCCGGGGTTAAATATCCGTCAGCCACCGCTGCCTGCAACGCATCCGCGATCTGCAGAAAGCGGGGCCCGCCCTGCACGACCAATCGCGGCAACCAGATGGGCGAATCGTCATCTTGCATGGTGTTTCAACGGCGGCGTTTCTCACGATGTATGGATATTGCTTCTACGTACGATGCCTCAGAACGTGCAGCAGCTTCCTTCTTGTCACCGCCCTGACCTGCGAAGTAACTGCTCACGATGCACAGTGTCAGGCCATCGGCCGGAAATTCTAAAAAAATGATCGATTGGATACCCGTAGTCTTCGTTACCTTCAAGGTGCTCGTGTTCGGCACGTGCATGTTCTTCGCCATCAAGTGGCATTACGACCAGGGGAAGCAAGGGATGAACAAGGGCGCGCTGCTACGCGCGGGCGCCAAGGTGGCTGCCGTCCTCATGCTATTGCTCCTGTGTCTGCTGCTCTTCACATTCGGCCTTGCCAAAACGCTCGGTATGGACTTGAGCCTCCCATGATGGCGAAGCCTGGACGGCGAGATCCATTAATGCCAAGAGCCTTGCATTCGCCGTAAGTGGATTCAACCGGCCGATACAGAACATTGGCTGAATATCTCCGCCGGAGTACGAAGCCACGCCCCCCCGGGCGTCGGTTTAATTGACTCGCGAGGCATTCGGCTTGATCTGCGAAAGCTCTGACACCGACGCCTATTACAAGCACTTGACGTTCTCTTCGCAGTCGCACTGCCATGGCAGCGCGGGTCACAGCGCTGACCAACATCAATTTGCGCATCTGACGCTTTATCAGCGTCGCAATCCAAACTGTCCCGTATTCCAGACATCTCCGCCCCTCAAACCTAGGGCTCAATGGGAGGTGCGATGAATAGCAGAGATAACCCGAGGAATTCAAGAGCGTAAACTTGCTCTGAAGCGCTCAGCAGGCTCAGCGAGAAACCGCGTCCTCCAAACTGCCAGTTGCAGGCGCTCGCTACATAGTCAATTCGGTGGCAGATCTGGTCCCGATGCTGGCGCGCAGCCCTAGAAAAACTCGCTCAAGGCGTAAAGCCCTGACAGAAAGACACCCCGCTTCTCTATAGCTTGCCTTCGATGTGCTCCGGCGCTGCAATGGTGCGCATCCACTTGACCGACTCGACCTTCCAGCCTGGCTCGCGCTGGAGCAATCCCATCACGCCGGGCAGGTGTGCTGCGCCGTAGGTGACGTATATCTTCTCACGCTGATCAGCCAATAGCTGCGTGGCCAAATGCCGGTTTCGGAACGTGAGCACGACGGGGTCCATCGCGTCTTCGGAACCACCGGCAGCCCGACGCATCACATAAGTCATGATGCCCCTGCACAAGGTTCCGGCCAGCGCGTTCTGGCGTTCATCGCCCGTCTTCTGTTTTTCGATCAGGCGGGCGACGAAGTCCGGAGCATCGTCGCCGGCAGACGTGGCCTTTGTGTCATCTCGCTTGCGCATTGCATCGGCGAAGACCGGATCTGACTGCATCAACCGGTCGTACTCCTGCTTCATGGCGCGCGTATTCACATCCATGGTCACATGTCGCTCCGGATGCGCCTTGGCGTCGGCCACCAACGGGTCGAAGTAGTCGATTTGGTAGGAGAGGCCGCAGGTCTGGCCCAATTGCCGGTAGCTGTCACCGAGATCCTTGCCGTGGCTGAGGGCATTGCGGAACCAGGCGTCGGCCTCGGCGTCGCTGTTGGCCACGCCCTCGTAGGCCAGTACATAGCCTTCGGCCAGCGCCTTCTCCAGGTCGTAGACCACCGCTTGGTAAAAGCGCTCGGCGCCTACGTGCTGCATGCCCTGGAGCACTACGGTTCTCGCGCCGTTGCTCAGGGTCACGGTAGGCACGATGGCCGGGCGTATCTCCGTGGTGATGGCCAGGAAGTAAATCGGTGCGACGGCCAAGCCGCACAGCAGGAACCACAGGCCGATACTGCTACGCAGCCACGTGCGGAACCAGGAATGCAGTCGCGAAGGTCGCCAAATCCAGCGCCACAGCACCGCCAGCGGCAAGGCGAGCACTGCAGCCAAAAGCCACAGAGCCAGCAGTGACAGCCAAGTCACGCTCCTCAGCACTGGCAGTGCCATCAGAAAAATCAGTAGCAGCGCTGCCCAGCACAGGGTGGAGAAACGGACGGCCAGCAGACTACTGTGAACGGACTTTACGGGCCCGGGCTCAGCCAGCGCAACGTGCCGCACCACGTTCAGAATCGCCGTCCGGCGCCCCAGTCGCCCGCATCGCACTTGCCACTGAAGGCATTGATGCCCTTGATCTCCACCAGACCGCTGTGGCGGTCGATGTTCACGGTGGGCCGGTTCAGGGCATTGATGCGGTAACGCGCTGTAATGCGGTCGGGCGACATCTGCACATCCTCCAGAGGCCACCAGCCGTCGTTGCCGCCGGAGTTGAGGGGCGGGATCAACTTGCCGGTCAGATGGACACGGCCGCTGCCGTCACGGAAGTCGAATTGCACGCCTGTCTGAAATTGCTCTGTGCCCGACTCCATGCGCTGCATAGGCTCGTAGCGTTTACGCCTCTCATTCCATTCGTAACCCGAGTGGGCGGAGTAAGCAACGTGCTCCCCTTGCCCGTAGCAGACCAGGGTGACGACGTCGGGACGGTGGGGCTGCGGCGGCGTATCACCGGGAATCCCACCGGGCCGGCAGTTCTGCTCAGGAATGCGGTTGATGGCAGCGTAGCGGCCATCGCTTGTGGAGATTGCTACGCAGGCGCGCTGCACATCGCTCCACCAGAAAGTCCACGACTGGTCGCGCACGTGCGTGGCACGCACCATCTGGTAGCCGCGAGCCTCCATCTGCGTTTCACCGGAGGCGCCGCGAGTACCTACTAAGTCCTCCAAATCCGGCGCCGACTGTGCCTGCGCAGTCGCGAGGCAAAGACAAGCAAGCGCAAACCCGCACGCGGTTCCTCTTTGATGTCGAGTCATGTCCAGCACTCCCTTCTTCAGAAAACGAAATGTCTGCGCCGCGTGACCATAACAATCCAAGCCTTTCAGAGTACCAGGCTACGCAGCAGCACGTTGTATGCTTCTGCATCAACTGGGCTGGACGGCCGCATAGATGATTGTCAGCTGGTTTTGTCGGGTAGAAAGGCCAACTGCCTGCATGGCCTCAGGGTATGTGTGAGCAACTCGCTGGGCAGCCCTCCCCAACTGCCGGCCTCCTGCATCTACATCTATGTTGGGACCACGAAGTCCAGAGCACTCACCGCAGGCCGTCATTTGGGCTGCGGGTTCGGCTGTGTGACAAACCAGGGGATTGCCACGCGCGGTGGCGTCCAACAGTGCAATTCACTTGCCAGGTCGGTCCCATAGGCCGTGCTCGCCTTAAACTCAAGCCGCCGGCTGCGATCAAACAAAGTGCAGTTGATAAGTAGCCGCTTAACAGCAATCCATTGGGCAACACCACGCCGGCACCATCGTAGCTGGATGGTCGTAGCGCGCAAGCCGATTCGCTTACGGTGCCCGAGACCGCACCGACTTCGACCATATCGCCGGACTGGTTTGGCCGTTCAAACATAGGCACCAGGCCAGAGACAAAATTACTCACTCCGTTCTTGCAATCCGAAGCCTACACCCTCACCGAGTGTGTCGAGTACGAGAGCAAGGTGCTCTACCTTGAATCCAATATTAGATAGCCACCAGCGCTAAGAGCAACAACACGCCGCAGTAGTTCAGTCGAACGATGCTGTTCCTCGCGCGCCGGGGAAAGCCGACATCACTTTGGCAACTCGTCACGCAGTACACGTCGCAGTGTGCCCCTGACCAGTACGCATTCAAGTAGATACGACAAACGACACCTCGCACCACAGCAGTAAGACTTGGCCAACATCAATGCCGGCAGCCAGGAGCCGACTGCTGCCCCAACACGGCCTGGTATTCAGCACTGGCCTGCTCAATCATTTGCGCAAGTTCCGCCAAAGCCAGTTGATGGCGCAGCGCGACCTGCTGAAGACTCTTGTGCCCCGAGACGGTCAAATGCACCTCCACCAGCCGACCATCATCCTTATTGTTTCGTCTGGTCACTAGGCCTGCATCCTCGCAGCGCGTGACGAGCGCCACCACGCCGTGTGGCTTAGCTTGCAATCGTTCAGCCAATTCGCCAATGCTGGCCCACTCCCGGCCGGGCATGCCCTGCGTATGCAGCAGTAGTTGGTACTGCAGAACGGTCAGCCCAGCCTCCTGAGAGACGTCCTCGCTGAAACGCAAGAAGCGCCTGAGCTGATAGCGGAACTGGGACAGGCGTTCCAACTGAGGCTTGTCGATTTTCTTCATGTTGTTATGCCCATGCAGGGTTTTTGATCGGCATTGCCGACTTTACACGGCCATCTTCAAATTCCCCTTGCGCAATATGTCATAACATGACGTAAATACATCATGAAATGATATAAATCAGCCGGTTGCTGGTTCGTATCAAAGAAGGAGACAAGTGTGAACACACGAATGCGCATTCAAAATCAGAAGGACTTCGGGGCCGGCTGCCTCTATATGCTTGCCGGCGTGGGCTTCGCCATCGGCGCCGTTGGGTACCGGGTGGGTGACGCCGCCCGGATGGGACCGGGCTGGTTCCCCTTATGGGTAGGAGTTCTCTTGGCTGTCATCGGCGCGGTCATCGTTACCACATCGCTCAGGTCTGGCGCGGCGCCCGAGAAAGTCAAGCGACCCGAGTTCAGCAGTCTGGCATGGGTGCTCGGCGCCGTTGTCCTGTTCGGGTTGTTGCTCAAGCCTGCGGGATTGGTGGTCTCGCTGATGGTGCTGGTTGTAGTTTCCAGTCGGGCTAGTCACGAGTTCACTTGGCGAGCGGCATTGACGAATGCAGTGCTGCTGACGTTGTTCAGCATCGGCGTGTTCATCAAGGGCATCAACCTTCAGCTGGACCTTTGGCCAGCTTTCTTGGGCTGAAGGTGGTGACGTCATGGAATTGCTATCCAACCTCGCCCTTGGGTTCGAGACGGCGCTCTCTCTGCAGAATGTGCTCTATGCGTTAGTGGGTTGCCTACTTGGTACCTTGATCGGGGTTCTACCCGGTCTAGGTCCCTCAACCACTATCGCGATGCTGCTGCCTATTACCTACACGCTGCAGCCCGTGTCGGCGCTCATCATGTTGGCAGGTATCTATTACGGTGCTCAGTACGGTGGATCAACGACCGCCATCCTGGTGAACCTGCCCGGGGAATCGTCGTCCGTGGTAACGGCTATCGATGGGTATCAGATGGCACGCAAGGGCCGTGCTGGCGCAGCCCTGGCAACAGCTGGCATCAGTTCATTTCTTGCGGGCTGTGTTGCTACGCTGGTGCTGGCTGCCTTTGCGGTCCCTATGGCTGAGCTGGCCTTCAAATTTGGTCCGGCGGAGTACTTCTCGCTCATGGTGCTGGGACTCGTCGGTGCCGTGGTGCTGGCCTCTGGCTCGTTGCTCAAGGCGGTGGGCATGATCCTGCTCGGGCTTGTGTTGGGACTGGTGGGAACCGACGTGAACTCCGGGACCGCCCGGTACTCTTTCGGCATTCCCGAGCTGACGGACGGGGTCAACTTCGTGGCGCTGGCGATGGGCATCTTTGGCTTCGCTGAAATCATTGCAAACGTCGAGCAGCGCGAACATCGAGAAACCTTCACCAACAACGTAACCAAGCTCTTCCCTAGTCGGGAGGACTTCCGCCGATTCATCCCCGCCGCCGCGCGCGGCACGGTGCTGGGCACCATGCTGGGTATGCTGCCAGGTGGCGGCGCCACGTTGTCAGCCTTTGCTTCATATACGCTGGAGAAGAAGCTCTCGCGTCACACCAAGGAGTTCGGCCACGGTGCCATCGAAGGCGTGGCCGGCCCCGAGGCCGCCAACAACGCGGGCGCACAGACCTCATTCGTACCGCTGCTCACGTTGGGCATTCCCTCCAACGTGGTGATGGCACTCATGGTCGGCGCGATGACCATCCACAACATCCAGCCGGGCCCACAAGTGATGACGAGCAACCCGGAACTGTTCTGGGGTCTCATCGCCTCCATGTGGGTTGGCAACGCGATGCTCATCGTGCTCAACTTGCCACTCATCGGTCTCTGGGTGAAGCTGCTGAAGGTTCCTTACCGCCTGTTGTACCCGGCAATTTTGGTGTTCTGCTGCATCGGTGTCTACTCGATCAACAACAATACCTTCGACGTCTTCATGACGGCCGGACTGGGCGTGGCTGGCTACTTGTTTGCCCGCTTCGGCATGGAGCCAGCGCCTTTGCTGCTGGGATTCGTACTGGGTCCGATGATGGAGGAAAATTTGCGCCGTGCACTTCTTCTGTCGCGAGGAGACTTTGGCACCTTTGTTGACCGTCCCATTTCTCTAGGCCTGCTTATCGCTACAGCCGTATTGCTGACCATTGTGGCACTGCCGGCGGTGAAGAAGAGCCGGGAAGAGGCCTTTCAGGAAGCCTGAACGAGCTGAAGGAGGGCCTGCCCCTTCACTCGTGCGAGCACTGCAGCGCTCTGCGGAATATTGATGCGGTGCGTCTTTGGCACGGGCAGTATGTCCGCAAGGGATCGCCGACCTCGGAAAAGGCTGCGTGAGAAAGTCGACGATGTCATTTTCAGTAGGTGTTGAGTCATCCGAGGCGCAGCAGGTGGACTCAGTATTGCAGGCACGGCGTATCTGGGTCCCTACGGTTACGAACAGGTGGTCAGTTCCAAGCAGCTGGTTGAATCCACTCGCCATAGCCGTCTGCCGCACTTCACAAAAGCGGCCCTTCAACTGACGCAAGTTGAATGGCCGCTTCACGCTTCCTTAGACGACTGCAATGGGTTTGGCCGAACAGCTCACGTGCGCACTCGGGTGCGCAATCCTCGCGCCTCACCCAATCCAGTTGCCCCACATTTGCGCCACTAGAGCAGTTGCTGTTGGCAGCAGCTGCGCGGGCGAGGACATCGCCGTCGGCCTGCTCCTTTGGCGTGGTGTTGCGCACTTAGAGAAGGCACACTTCTGCACGGCGTCGCAGCGGGTTTACGTCTACGCCCGGCGTCACTGCGAACAGCACATGGCGCGCACGTACGCGCTCCCCGTGGGTGTCACTACGCCCCATACG
>Ga0075364_10002432_pt1 | contig 10429 bp, 7 predicted proteins | sample EndMetdeltDD1764_FD_71517 | JGI IMG/M metagenome (GOLD analysis project Ga0075364, IMG submission 71517) | Populus endosphere microbial communities from Tennessee, USA - Endosphere MetaG P. deltoides DD176-4 | ecosystem: Host-associated > Plants > Roots > Endosphere | place: USA: Tennessee...
CACGTGCACGGGCGCCGGCGCCTGCGTGCCCATGGCCCAGGGGGCGGGTGCGGCCGCCTCGGGTGCGATGACCGGCGGCGCAGCCACCGGCTCGGGGGGTGCCTGGCCGAGCACGGCGTAGCTCGTCACGGGCCAGCCCCGGCGCAGCTGCACGTCGCGCAGCGCCTCGGCCAGCTCGAGGGCGGTCGACGGGCGCTGGCCCGGATCCTTCGCCATCGACGCCACGAGCACGTCGGACAGCGCGGTGGGGACGCCGTCGACCAGGAGGGGCGCCACGGGGTCGCGCAGGATGCGCAGGATCACGGCCGCCGGCGCCTCGCCGGGGTACGAGACGAACGCGGCGTGCCCGGCGATCAGGTGGTACACGGTCGACGCCAGCTCGTACACGTCGGTGGCCGGCGTCGCCGGCGTCCCCTCGAGCAGCTCGGGCGCGGCGTGCAACGTGGTGAAGCCGATGGCCGCGCCGGTGTCGGCCGACGCCGCGTGGAGCCCCGCCACCCCGAAGTCGGCCAGCGCTGGTTCGCCGTAGCTCGTCAGGAGGATGTTGTGGGGCTTGATGTCCCGGTGGAGGATCTGCGATCGGTGCGCCGACTCGAGGGCGCCGGCCACCTTCACCCCCATGGCGACCGCATCGAGGGCGTGGACCGAGCCGTTGGCCCGGAGCACGTCGATCATCGACCGGTCGCACAGCTCGAGCACCAGCACGGGCCGGCGGTCGTCGGTCTCGAGCACGCGGTAGAGGGTGACGATGTGGGGGTGCGCGCTCAGGGCGCCGAGGGCCTGGGCCTCGCGCCGGAACATGTCGACCACGTGCGGGGGCGCGTCGCGGACGTCGAGCACCTTCAGGGCGACCGGCCGGTTGGCCGCCACCTCGCGGGCGCGGTAGACCGAGGCGAAGCCGCCCCGGCCGAGGGGCACGACGTCGGCGAACCCCGGGAGGCCCAGCTCGCCCGGTTGTCCCTTCCGTCTGGCCACGACCACGCTCCTCGAGTCCGTCCGACGCACCACCTCGTACCCGACGAGGGGAGGGTAGAGGCGTCCGAGCCGGAGGGTCGAGGCCAGCCGAGCCGCAGGGTCCAGGCCGGCGCACCGCCTCCGGTCCGCCCCCCGGCGAGGGCCGAGTTGCCCCGAACGGGGCCGACTCGTATCGTTGTAGGTCGCTCTGCGCCGGGTCCCCGGCCCGCCGTGCGTCCCGATCACCCTCGGGAGACGGCCTCCGCGCCGAGCAAGGGTGCCCCGTCGGGCACCGGATCCGCGTCAGCAGCAAGCCCGCCAGAGGAACAGGTCGCCGTGCCCACGTACAGCCCCAAAGCCAGCGAGATCGAACGATCCTGGTACGTCGTCGACGCCGAGGGCCTCACCCTCGGGCGCATGGCCACCGAGGTCGCCCGCGTCCTGCGGGGCAAGCACAAGCCGACGTTCGCGCCGCACATCGACACCGGTGACTTCGTCATCATCGTCAACGCCGACAAGGTCGTCCTGTCGTCGGACAAGGCCGAGAAGAAGGTCGTCTACCGCCACTCGGGCTACCCGGGCGGCATCCGCAGCCGCACCTACCGCCAGCTGCTCGACACCCGGCCCGAAGAGGCCGTCCGCCGCACCGTCAAGGGCATGCTGCCCAAGACGCGGCTGGGTCGGGCCCAGGGCGGCAAGCTCAAGGTCTACGGCGGCCCCACGCACCCCCACGGCGCGCAGAAGCCGCAGCCACTGCCCATCCCCCACGCCAAGGCCACCGTCGCCTGACGGGCTGCCAGATCGCACCTGAGGAACCACCGACATGGCCAAGCCCCTGACCCAGACGACCGGACGCCGCAAGCGTGCCGTGGCCCGCGTCCGGCTCCGTCCCGGCACCGGCAAGATCACCGTCAACAAGCGTGAGGTCGAGGACTTCTTCCCGTCCGAGACGCACCGGATGATCCTCACCGAGCCGCTGCGGCTCACCAACACCGCCGAGGTCTACGACGTCGACGCCACGCTCGGCGGCGGCGGCTCCTCGGGCCAGGCCGGCGCCCTGCGCCTCGGCATCGCCCGTGCGCTCATCGAGCTCGATCCCGAGCTGCGCATCGAGCTCAAGCGGGCCGGCTTCCTCACGCGTGACGCACGCGAGAAGGAGAGCAAGAAGTACGGCCTCAAGAAGGCCCGCAAGGCGCCGCAGTACTCCAAGCGCTGACGCCGGCGACCACGTCTCGTCGTTCCGACGCTCCGTCGATCCGCTCCGGGTCGACGGAGCTCGGCGTTTTGGGGCGTCCGGTGCTCGGGACCCGTGATGGAGTTCGGTGCACGCGACCCGTATCCTCGGCGGGCTGAGGTGGTCCTCCTTGCGGACCACCCCGGCGGAAGCGAAGGTTGGCGATGACCCTGAAGTTCGGTACCGACGGCGTGCGCGGCCACGCCGACGAGTTCACCCCCGGCTTCGTCGCGGCGCTCGGGCGGGCGGCGGCGCGGGTGCTCGGCGGAGCGCCGGGGAGCGGACAAGGCGGCGCCGACCGGTTCGTGATCGGCATGGACACCCGCGAGTCGGGACCGGCCATCGAGCAGGCCCTGCGTCGCGGGGTGGTGGCCGAGGGCCGTGACGTCGAGTTCCTGGGCACCGTGCCGACGCCGGCGGTGGCGCTGCTGTGCGCCCGGGAGGGCGTGCCCGGCGCCATGATCTCGGCCTCGCACAACCCCTTCGTCGACAACGGCATCAAGTTCTTCGCGGCGGGTGGGCTCAAGCTGACCGACGCCGTCGAGGAGGAGCTCGAGGCGGTCCTCGACGAGCTGCTCGCCACGGGTGCGGGCGGCGAGCGCCCTGCGGCCGACGAGCCTGCGTCCGACCCCGTCGACGTCAACCGGGTCGAGCACTACGAGTCGGCGATCATCGAGTCGGTCGAGGGTCGCTCGCTGGGCGGTCTCCGGGTCGTCATCGACTGCGCCAACGGCGCGGCGTCCACCGTGGCCCCCGACGTGCTGCGGCGCCTGGGTGCGGACGTGGTGGTGATCCACGCCGAGCCCGACGGCCGCAACATCAACGCCGACTGCGGCTCGACCCACCCGGCGTCGCTGCAGGCGGCGGTGGTCGAGCACGGCGCCCAGCTCGGCCTGGCGTTCGACGGCGACGCCGACCGTCTCCTGGCCGTCGACCACGAGGGCCACCTCGTCGACGGCGACCACCTCATCGCGCTGTGCGCCATCGACCTGCGCGATCGCGGCCAGCTGGTCGACGACACCGTCGTGGTCACCGTGATGACCAACCTGGGGTTCCGGTTGGCCATGGCCGAGCGGGGCATCAAGGTCGTCGAGACCCAGGTGGGCGACCGCTACGTGCTCGAGGCCCTCGAGGCGGGTGGCTACGTGCTGGGCGGCGAGCAGTCCGGCCACGTGATCTTCCGGCGCCTCGCCACCACCGGCGACGGCCTGCTGACGGCCGTGCAGGTGCTCGACCTGCTGGCCCGCTCGGGCCGGACGCTGGCCGACTGGGCGGCCGAGGCCATGACGCAGCTCCCACAGGTCCTGAAGAACGTGAAGGTGGCCCGACGCCGGCCCGACGTGGCGACGGCCATCGCCGACGAGATCGCCGCCGTCGAGGCCGAGCTGGGCGACCGGGGCCGGGTGCTGGTGCGGGCCAGCGGGACCGAGCCGCTCGTCCGGGTGATGATCGAGGCCCCCGAGGTCGAGATCGCCGATGCCGCCGCTGACCGGCTGGTGGCGGCCGTCGTCGAGGCCTGCGGCGAGCCCTGACCCGGCGATGACCGGCGTCTGACGGGCGCCTGACTGGTTCCCGTGCCTCCGGCATCAGCGGGGGCCCGCGTATCACCACACGGCCCCTGCGCTCTTCATCAAGCGTTTCCCTGAGCCTCGTGATTTCTGGTCCCGGGTCGTTTACAGTGTCCGGGTCCTGGTCGGGCCCTTGGCGGAGGGCGGCGGGCACAATGGTGTGCCGAGGCCGGGGACATCCGTGGCGGAGAACGCGGCGGCGGTCGGTCGGACCTCGGTCGGCTGTCGATCTGGCAGTTCGGGAAAGGGAGTGGCAGCACCCATGTGCGGCATCATTGCCATCGTTCGAGGACGGGCGCAGCGCGTCGCCCCCGCACCGGAGGAGGTCCTCGAGCTCCTCGCGGGCGTGCCCGAGGCCCTATCGGGTCGGTCGGCCGGGGGGTCGGGCCTCCAGGCGGCGCTGTTCGAGGCCGCCGAGCGGGTCGGCAAGGTCGACACGCTGCTGCGGGGTGCGCCCGGCGTCGAGGCCCTGCTGCGGGAGCGGTCGCTGGTGGCCACCGTCGACAACGTCGCCACCGGCCTGTGGGACCAGATCCTCGACATCGAGGCCGCGCTGGACCGGGATCCGGCGCTGGCCGACGGCGACCTCGAGGGCACCAACGCCGCGCTGATCGCGCTCAAGGACGCCGTGTGGGCGCTGCAGCGGGATCGGTTGCGCACGGCGCGGGCCGTCGAGGACCTGGCCGGCCCCGAGGCGGGCACCGCGGCGATCGAGGGGTACCTGTCGGTCCAGCAGGCGCTGTCCGCGCTCGACCGGCTCGAGGTGCGCGGCCGCGACTCGGCCGGCCTGCACCTGCTGGTGCGCAACCACGGGCTCGACCTCGACTCGCCGGCGATCGCCAACGTGATCGCCGACCGCTCGGCCGACGCCCTCTTCGGTGCCATGGCCGTGCGCACGCCCGACGGGCAGCTGAGCTTCGTGTACAAGGCCGCCGCCGAGATCGGCGAGCTGGGCGACAACACCACGGAGCTGCGCGACCAGATCCGGCGCGACTCGCTGCTGCGCCAGGCCCTCGCCCACGCGGACGCCGAGCTGCTCGTCCTGGGCCACACGCGGTGGGCCAGCGTCGGCATCATCAGCCAGGCCAACGCCCACCCCCTCAACAACGAGGAGCTCGAGCTCACGGGGGGCCCGTACGTCACCGCGGTGCTCAACGGCGACGTCGACAACTTCGCCGACCTCAAGGCGACGCAGGGCCTGCGCATCGCCAACGAGATCACGACCGACGCCAAGGTCATCCCGACCCTGGTGTCGCGCCGGCTGGTCGCCAACGCGAGCGCTGGTGGCGCGTCCGACGTGGCCGAGGCCTTCCGGCAGACGGTCAACGAGCTCGAGGGCTCGGTGGCCATCGCCGCAAGTTCGGTCTCGTCGCCCGACCAGCTCATGCTGGCGCTGCGGGGGAGCGGCCAGGCCCTCTACATCGGCCTCGCCGAGGACACGTTCATCATCGCCAGCGAGCCCTACGGCGTCGTCGAGGAGACGGCCACGTACCTGCGCATGGACGGCGAGACCGAGTCCGACCCGGGCAACGTCGCCAGCCGCGGCCAGGTGATCGTGCTCGACGGCACGGCCGCCGGCACCATCGAGGGCGTCACCCGCTACTCGTACGACGGCAACGAGCTGCCGCTCAAGGCCGAGGAGCTGGCCGTCGCCGCCATCACGACGCGCGACATCGACCGGGGCACGGCGCCGCACTTCCTCCTCAAGGAGATCTCCGAGGCGCCGTCGTCGTTCCGCAAGACGCTGCGGGGCAAGCTCGTCGAGGCCGACGGTGGCCTGCAGGTGACGCTGCCGCGCGAGACGATGCCCGACGACATCCGGCAGTCGTTGCAGGATGCAACCATCCGGCGCGTGCTGGTCATCGGCCAGGGCACCGCCGCGGTCGCCGGGCAGAGCCTGACCGTGGCGCTCGCCCCCGCGGTCGAGCGCGGGCGGCTGACCGTCGAGGCCATCCTCGCCACCGAGCTGTCGGGCTTCGACCTGCGGGCCGACATGAGCGACACGCTCGTCGTCGCCGTGAGCCAGTCGGGCACGACGACCGACACCAACCGCACGGTCGACCTCGTGCGCGGGCGCGGCGCCAAGGTCATCGCCATCGTCAACCGGCGCAACAGCGACCTGACCGACAAGTCCGACGGCGTGCTCTACACGTCCGACGGGCGCGACGTCGAGATGTCGGTGGCGTCGACCAAGGCCTTCTACAGCCAGATCGCCGCGTGCTTCCTGCTCGGCTACGCCATCGCCGAGGCGGCGGGCGTGCCCGACAGCGAGGACCGCGCCGAGGTGCTCGAGGCCCTGCGGGACCTGCCGGCGGCGCTCGAGCGCACGATCGAGCTGCGGCCGCAGCTGGCCGAGGCGGCCCGCACGTTCGCGCCGAGCCGGCGCTACTGGGCGATCGTGGGCAACGGCGTCAACCGCATCGCCGCGCAAGAGGTGCGGATCAAGCTGAGCGAGCTCTGCTACAAGTCCATCGCCTGCGACGCCACCGAGGACAAGAAGCACATCGACCTGTCCTCCGAGCCCATGATCCTCGTGTGCGCGGCCGGCCTCACCGGTTCGACCGCGGACGACGTGGCCAAGGAGGTGGCGATCTACCGGGCCCACAAGGCCGCGCCGATCGTCTTCGCCAGCGAGGGGGAGGAGCGGTTCTCCGCCGCCCTGCAGGCCATCCTCGTGCCGGCCACGCACCCGTCGCTGGCGTTCGTGCTCTCGGCCATGGCCGGGCACCTGTTCGGCTACGAAGCGGCCATGGCGATCGACGCGCTGGCCCGCCCCCTTCGTGAGGCGCGCGGGTCCATCGAGGCCACGGCAGCCGAGCAGCGCGACGAGGCGTCGGGCGACGGGCTCCTCGAGCGCCTGGCGCCACGGCTCGAGCCGAGCGCGGCCCGTTACTTCGAGCACCTGCGGGCGTCGGACTACAACGGCCACCTCGAGGCCAGCACCGCGGTGCGGGTGGCGTCGCTCCTGCGCTTCGCCCTCGGCACCGCGCCGCTCGAGGCCTACGACATCGAGTACGGCCGCCAGGGCTCGCCCAGCGTCGTCGTCGAGGACCTGACCAGCGCGCTGACGCAGGCCATCGAGGAGCTGACCCGCCCGGTCGACGCCATCAAGCACCAGGCCAAGACCGTCACCGTGGGCATCTCCCGATCGGACGAGGGCCTGCTGCAGGCCGGTCTGGTCAAGGAGGTCCTGGCGACGGGCACCGCCCGCGACCGCCTGTCGTACGAGGCCCTCAAGACGCTGGCGTGCCTCGACCCGCTGGTGGGCGAGGTGCTCGGCTACACCCGGTACCGCATCGATGGTCGCGTCGACGTGCCCGGCGAGGAGGCGACGGTGTCCGTCGTCGACCGCGGCGGGATCGCGCTCGACCTGCGCAGCCGCACCGAGGGGAACCCGAGCCTGCGGGGCACCAAGCACCGCGTCGCCAGCGAGCGCGTGGTCACCCTGGCCATGGGGCGCTCGGACGGGCGCACCGTGCTGCTCGTCCCCGAGGTCAAGGACAAGCGGACCACGGGCCTCGCGCTCCTGCACGTGACGCTGCGCGACGACCTCTCGCTGCCCGCGCTGCGCACCGTGCTGCAGGGCTACCGCCACCGGTACAACGCGCTGAAGGACGTGGTCACCGAGACCGAGCCGACCTTCCGTGACGACCTGCTGACCGAGGTGCCGATCGTCGAGCTGATGACGGCGCCGCTCTACGACGTCGCCGACCACTGGCGGCTGTGATCACCGCGCCGGGACGGTCACGGGGCACGATGTCCCCGTGACCATCATCGGCGTGGGGATCGACGTCGTCGAGATCGAGCGCATGCGCACGGTCCTGGCGCGCACGCCGACGTTCCCGGCGCGCTCGTTCACCGAGGACGAGCAGGCGTACTGCGGCGCCAAGAAGGACCCGACCGAGCGGTACGCGGCGCGCTTCGCGGCCAAGGAGGCGGTGCTCAAGGCGCTCGACGAGAGCATCCTGCGCATCCCTCTGACCGACATCGAGGTCGTGCGGACGGACTCGGGCAAGCCCATCGTCCGCCTGCACGGCAAGGCGGCGGCGCGCGCCGGCGAGCTCGGGGTCGTCGAGTGGCAGCTGAGCCTGACCCACTCGAACCTCATCGCCGAGGCCATCGCCATCGCCATCGGCGGATGAGCGCGCCGGCGGGCTCGGCGGGCTCATCCCGCGAGCATCCGTCCTAGGGACAGGTGGCGATGGCGTTGGCCACCACGACGGCGAACACGACCTTGCCCCAGTCGTTCGGGTGGATCGTGTCGCGGGTGATGCCGGTGCCGAACGAGCCCACCGCCTGGTCCCAGCTGGCGTAGCGCACCTGCGGGTACGCGCCGGCGAAGCCGGGGAGGAACGTGCCGTTCCAGGCGCGGGCCCAGTGGTTGAGCCCGGCCCGGTCGGTGTGCGTGCTCACATCGACGAGCACGATGCACCGGGCGCCCTTCGCCACCGAGAGCATGCGCCAGATGCCGAGCGACGAGTCGTACAGGGTCTGGTCGAGGTACGCCGGGTCGGTGAACACCCGGGACCCGTAGCCGGCGTTGTTGGCGTCGTTGGTCCCGAGCGCGACCACGAGGATCTCGGGCGGGTTCGGCAGCGCGAAGTAGTCGGCGACCGTCGGGAACCGCTCGCCGATCGTGAGGTTGTTCCCGGCGTTGACCGCGACCTGGTACGTGGGGTCGAGGGCGCGATGGAGCGTCGCGAAGCTGTCGACGGTGATCGAGTCGCCGATCACCGCGACGCGGCGGCCCGCCGGGTTGCCCGAGTACACGGGCAGGCAGGCGGTGGCCGCGACGACGAGGGCGACGACCGCCGCTGCCAGCGGGACGAGGTGCCGGCGGGGGGTTCGTCGATCGGGGCCCATGGATCGTGAGGGTGGCACAGCACGACGCGCCCCCGCCCGTCGGCCGGTCCGGCTGCGGTTGAATGGCCCGATGGTCACCATCGACGTCTCCCAACGCCGCGCCCGCCTGGCCCGGCGCCACGCGCTGGCGCAGCCGGTGCGCACCGTCGAGGAGGCGTGCGCCTCGGTGTTCGGCCTGCACTCGTCCGATCCGGCGTCGGTCCACCTCTCGGCGCGGGCGCGCGTCGAGGGCTACCGCGTGGCGGACCTCGACGACGCGCTCTACGAGCGGCGCTCGCTGGTCCGCATGTTGGGCATGCGCCGGACCATGTTCGTGATCCCGACCGAGGTCGCGTCGACGATGGACGCGGCGTGCACCAAGGCGCTGGCGCCCGGGCAGCGCACGCGCCTCGTCGGCTACATCGAGGAAGCCGGCATCTCGAGGTCCGGCGGGCGGTGGCTGCGCACGGTCGAGGCCCGCACGCTCGCGGCCCTGCGCGAGGCGGGGCCGTCCACGGCCGTCGAGCTCACCAAGCTCGTGCCCGAGCTCGGGCTCAAGCTCACGCTGGGCGAGGGCAAGACGTGGGGTGGCACGGTCGGGATGTCGACCCGCGTCCTGTTCCTGCTGGCCACCGACGGCCACATCGTGCGGGGCCGACCCCTCGGCGGGTGGACGTCGAGCCAGTACCGGTGGGCCGCGACCGACGAGTGGCTCGGCGCGCCGCTCGACGAGCTGCCCGCCCCCGAGGCCCGGGCCGACCTCGTGCGCCGGTGGCTCACCGCGTTCGGGCCCGGCACCGAGGTCGACATCAAGTGGTGGACGGGCTGGACCGTGAAGCAGGCGCGTGCGGCGTTGGCGGCCGTCGACGCGGTGGCCGTCGACCTCGCCGACGCGGGCGGCCGGCCCGGCTACGTCCTGCCCGACGACCTCGATCCGGTCGAGCCGCCCGACCCGTGGATCGCCCTGCTGCCGGGGCTCGACCCGACGATCATGGGCTGGAAGGAGCGTGACTGGTACCTGGGCGCGCACGCCGGTCCGCTGTTCGACCGCAACGGCAACGCCGGGCCCACGGTGTGGGTCGACGGGCGGGCCGTCGGCGCGTGGGCGCAGCGGGCCGACGGCTCGGTGGCGGTCGAGCTGCTCGAGGCCGTCCCCGCCCGCACCCGCAAGCGGATCGACGCCGAGGCGGCCCGCGTGGCCGAGTGGTGCGACGGGGTGAAGGTCACCGTCCGCTTCAGCAACCCGCTCGTGAAGGAGCTCGCCGCCTCCTGAGCGACCCGCCTGCCGACCGAGCCCGGTCGGTGACGTTCGGCGTGTGGGCCACCGATCCGGTGGTTCGGCCTCCAACCGTTGGTCGACGCCGGTGACGTTCGGCGTGTGGGCCACCGATCCGGTGGTCGAGGCACCGACGAGGTGGTGGTCGGGCAGGATGGCCGGCATGATCCCCGTCGTCACGCCCGAGGAGATGGCCGAGATCGACCGGGCGGCGCCCGAGCCCGTCGAGGTGCTGATCGGCCGGGCCGGTGCCGCCGTCGCCCGCTCGGCGCGGGAGCTGCTGGGCGGCACCTACGGCCGGCGCGTCGTCGTGCTCGCCGGCAAGGGCAACAACGGCAACGACGGGCGCGACGCGGCGCGCCGCCTCCGAGCGCGGGGCGCGCGGGTCGTCGTGCTCGACGCGGGGGAGCGGCCCACCTCGGTGCCCCCGTGCGACCTGGTGATCGACGCCGCCTACGGCACCGGCTTCCGCGGCGACCACGCGCCGCCGGTCGTGCCCACGTCGACGCCGGTGCTCGCCGTCGACATCCCGTCGGGCGTCGACGGCCTCACCGG
>Ga0075364_10002433_pt1 | contig 10426 bp, 9 predicted proteins | sample EndMetdeltDD1764_FD_71517 | JGI IMG/M metagenome (GOLD analysis project Ga0075364, IMG submission 71517) | Populus endosphere microbial communities from Tennessee, USA - Endosphere MetaG P. deltoides DD176-4 | ecosystem: Host-associated > Plants > Roots > Endosphere | place: USA: Tennessee...
TGAGGTTTCCCACGCCCGCCGGAAAGACCGTCTGCATGAGGGGCACGTCGAGCTCGAAGTTGGCCATCCACCATCTCTTGTGGAGATCGAGGATGTCGGCGCGGTCCTGCTGTTCGGTCATCGTGGGTTCCTTTTTCCTGGTCGGTGTTCTCTGAGGGGGTGTGTCGCGTTCCGCGAAACGCGGGGTCACTCCACGGCGGCGAAATGTCCGGGGGCGACCTGGCGGAGGGGGACGCTGGGGTCGGTTCGGTCGACGGCGCCGCTCTGCAGCTGGCTCCTCCACCGGCCCATCGTGGCGTCCCGCTCTCGTGGATCGAGGCTCGGCGCGGCGTCGAGCAACGCCTGCGTGTAGGGGTGCAGAGGTTGAGAAAGCACGGCGCTGGTCGGCCCCGTCTCGACGAGGCGCCCGCGCAGCATGACGGCAACGTGATCCGACACACTCTGTGCGCTCCGGAGGTCGTGGGTGATCAGAACGTAAGTGAGATCACGGTCGTGCTGCAGCTGCGCCAGCAGTCGCAGGATCCTCAAACGGACCGACCCGTCCAGGCTCGCGGTGGGCTCGTCCAAGACGATCAGCGCGGGGTCGGCGAGCAGCGTTCGTGCGATCGCTATCCGCTGGGCCTGCCCTCCCGACAGGCTGCGCGCCGACGTTCGCGACAAGAGCGATGGGTCCAACCCGACGTCGGCCAGAGTGTCGGCCATGCGATGACGTGCCGCCGAGTCGACGCGTCCGGGAATCGCCTCGGCGAGGATCCGCTCGATCGTCCAGGTCGGGTCCAGGGACGAGCCGGGGTGCTGGAAAATGAGCTGGACGCTGCGCCGCAGCGCGGCATCCTTGAATCCCGACGGGATCTCCCGCCCGCCGATCGAGATCGAGCCGGAGGTGGGAGCGACCAAGCCGGCGATCACTTTCGCCGTGGTCGACTTGCCGGACCCGGACTCGCCCACGAGCGCGAGGGTCGTTCCGCGATCGACGGACAGCGACACGTCCGCGACCGCGTGGACGACGTGGCGGCGACGTCGGAACTCCACTGAGAGTCCTCGCACTTCAAGGAGCGGAGAGGTTGATGCGGTCATCGGAGATCACCTCCGTCGTCGATCGCGAGCGCACCTCTGGACACCTCGCCGTTGACCGCTGCGACCAGCCGGATCGTGTACGGGTGCTCGGCGGCCGTGAGAATCTTCGCGGAGGTGCCCACCTCTACGGGTACACCGCCGTACAGCACGAGCATCGTGTCGCACATCGTGGCGGCGACAGCGAGATCGTGAGTGATGAGGAGGACGGCGCACCCCAGACGGGTCACCGTCTCGTGCAGGAGCGCCAGGATCTGGGCCTGAATGGTCAAGTCGAGACCCGTTGTCGGTTCGTCGGCGATGATCAGCGACGGCTCCGCCCCCACCACCATCGCGATCACCACGCGCTGGCACATGCCTCCCGATATCTCATGCGGGTAGCTCTGGCCGACGCGAACGGGATCGGCTATGCCCACATCCTCCAGCAGCTCGAGGCTGCGCGACTCGGCCCGCGCCCGATTCATCCCGGCCGCACGCAGCGATCGCCTCAGCTGAGCGCCGATCGGCATCAGAGGATTCAGGGCGGCGCGCGGGTCTTGGAAGATGACACCGATATCGACGCGGTCGTTGCCGCGTCGTCGACGTCTTCCCGCGGATGCGGTCACGCGGCCGTCGACGCGCACCTCTCCCGCTCGCACGCTCAACGACGGCGGAAGCAGCCCCGCGATCGCGAGCGACGTCACGGACTTGCCCGAGCCGGACTCGCCAACGATGCCCATCACCGTTCCCGCGGCGATCTCGAAGGAGAGGTCGTCGACCAGAGTCGGACCATGCGCGCCGACGCCGACCGTCAGGCCGGACACGCTTACCGCAGATGTCCGAGTGTCAGTCATGTTGCCCCCTCGCCATTCCGTCGGAGATCAGGTGGAAGCCGACCGCTGCGAGAAGGATGAAGAGCCCAGGGAAAAGGGAACTCCACCAGATGCCACGGACGATCTCGGCACTGCCCTCGGAGATCATGACGCCCCACTCCGCCTGTGGCGGATGAACGCCGACCCCGAGGAACGCGAGCCCTGCCAAGTAGAGAATCGCCGATCCGCCAACGAACGCCGCCTGTACGATGGCGGGCCCGGTCGAGTTCGGCGCGACGTGCGTCCACGCGATCACCAGGGCGCGCACGCCGAGCACGCGGCTTGCCAGTACGAAGTCCTGCCGGCGGATCGAGAGGGCCCTTGCCCTGGTCAGACGCACGAACTCGGGCACCGCGGCGAGCGCGACACCGGCTACCGCGAAGACCACGCCGTCACCCAGCGCGAACGCCACCAGGATGGCGAGGACGAACGCGGGGAAGGCCGCGAGAATGTCGATGAATCGCATGATGATCTCGTCGACGACGCCTCCCATGAAGCCGGCCAGGGTGCCGAGGACCGTCCCCACGGTGAAGGCCGCTATCGCGCACGCCAGCGCCAGGGTCAGGTCGAGCTGGATTGCGTCGATCGTTCGCGCCAGAACGTCTCGTCCGTACCGATCGGTGCCGAACCAATGTTCGGCGCTCGGCGGTTGCGATGCGTCGGCCGCGGCCGTCGCGAGCGGATCGGGAAGGAAGTGGGGGGCGATGAAACCGACCGCCAGCATCCCCACGAGGAGGGCGACTCCGCCGATGACGAGGGGGTTGAGCCGGGACGACCGCGCCCGGCGCGGACTCTTCGGCTTGGGCGGGGTCGGATGCACGAGAGGAGCTGTCATGAGCGGGCACCTGCCAGACGCACGCGAGGATCCATCCACGCATAAATGAGATCGAGTGCGAGGGAGAGGAGGACGACGGCCGCGCCCGCGCACAGGACGAAGCCCTGGAGCGCGGCCAGATCCTTGTTCGCCAGCGCATCGCTCGCGTAGCGGCCGAGCCCTGGCCAGGCGAAAATCGTCTCCACAAGGACAGCGCCGCCGATCAGACTCCCGACCAGCAGCGCGAGGGCGGTCACGATGGGAGGACCGGCATTGCGCAGTCCGTCTTGGACGATGACTCGGGCCTTCGATATCCCCAGCGATCGCGACATCCGGACGAATCCCGAGTCGAGTTGTTCGACCATCTCGTTGCGGACCAGTTTGGCGATGAAGCCCGCAGCGAGAAGCCCGATCGTCAGTCCGGGCAGCACGAGCATGCTCGCCGCGGCGCCGAAGGTCGCGAAGTTGCCGGTGAGCAGCGCATCGACCGTGTACATGCCGGTGATGTGTGGCGGCGGGTCGAAGCCGCGCGGGAGGCGACCCGTGGGTGTGGGCAGCAGGCGAAGCTGGTACGTGAAGACGAACACGAGCACCAGAGCGATCCAGAAGCTTGCGACCGACGATGCCACGACGCTCGCCGCACGCACGAGGGCGTCGATCCACGTCCCCTTCTTCGCCGCCGCCAGCACTCCGAGCGGGAGCGCGATGACGGCGGCGAAGAGGAGCGACGCGAGGATCATCTCGGCGGTCGCGGGAATCCTTTCCATGATCTCCTGAGCCACAGGACGGCCGGTCCTGATGGACGTGCCGAGGTCGCCGACGAACAGGCCCGACAGGTACCGAGCGAACTGCTCGAGGAGCGGCACGTCCATCCCGTAACGGGCGCGCACGGCGGCGAGATACTCTTCCGACTGGTTGTCGCCGGCGAGGAGGACGGCCGGGTCGCCGGGGATCACGCGGGTGACAAAGAAGACCACCACGCAGATACCCAGAATGCTGATCGCCGCGGTAAACAAGCGACGTCCCATGAAACGACCCATGACGTGTGCTCCTCTCCTTCGACTACTGCTGGGCGATCAGTTCGAGCCGCGGCTGACGGTCATCACCTGAGCCCACGCCCTGCAAGTCGGCCCGTCGGACGATCGCGGTGCCATCCGTGAACAGGTAGGCCATCGGTGCATCCTCTAGGGCGATCTTCTGCGCGGCGAGTGCGAGCTCGTCCCGTTCAGTGGAGTCGGTGCTCACGATTCCGCGATCGATCAGATCGTCGAGCTCAGGGTTCGAGTACCCCACGAAGTTGGTCGGTACGCCCGATCGCAGCAGGAAGTAGAGCTGATAGAACGGATCCATACCCCACGACGACCACCAGCTGATGAACATGGGAAGACTGTGCTCGAGGCGGCGCTGCGAGAAGTCCGCGTTGCTCAGCGGGGTGACATTCACCGTGATGCCGATCTCGCCGAGCGCCTCCTGTACGAACGTCGCCGCCTGCACGTGCGCGGAGATCGCGGAGGAGACCGCGAGGTCCACCTGGATGTCGCCCGCGCTGTGGCCGGCGTCTTCGAGCAGCTGGCGCGCCTGGTCGAGGTCGGTCTTGTAGGCGAGGTCGAGTCCTGCAGATCCCGCGATCGGCTCCGGGATGGGACCACCCGCGACCTGTCCGTATCCGAGCATCACGGCATCCGTGATGGCGTCATACGGGACGGCGAGTGAGATGGCCTGGCGCACGCGCACATCATCGAAGGGAGCGATCGTGTCGTCGAAGCCGAGGTAGTGCACGGATCCGGTTGGATCGACGGTAACGCTCAGCTCAGGATTCTTCGCGGCCTCGGCCAGCAGCTCAGGCGGAAGCTCGAGTGCGATGTCTGCTGCGCCGCCTGACACGGCCAGAAGGCGTTGCGTCGCATCAGGGATGACATCGAGAGTCACCGATGTCGCCGACGTGTCCAGGAGCTGACTCGTCTCAGGACTGGGCGCGAGGGTGAGCGAGCTGCCTGCAGTCCAGTCCTGGATCTCGTAAGGGCCGGAGGGGGTCGTCTCGGTGGCGAAGAATTCGAGTGCCCACGGGTCGTCGGTGGTCGCGTGCTCGTCGGCCACGGTCTTGTCGAGGATGGCGAAGGACTGGAAGCTCAACATCTTCTCGAGCACCGCCGTCGTGTGGTTCAACACGATCGAGAACGAGGAATCGTCGATCGCACTGACGTCGGCGGCAGCGTCCGCGATCCCCATGAACAGCGCGAGTCCTCGCGAAGTCGAGACCGAAGAGAGGGTGCGCTGGATGGAGTAGACGGCGTCCTCCGCGAGGATCGGCTCACCGCTGGCGAAGCGCGCATCGGGATCGATCGTGATCACGGCCGATAGTCCGTCGTCGGCCCACGTGATGCTCTGGGCGATACCCGGCTCGTACGAGTCGATCGGTGTCAGCGTGCCGTCGGGGTCGATGTCCATCTGCTGGAGGAACAACGTCCCGTAGATGTTGCGGTTCACGAGCGATCCGCTCGTGGAGCGGATCGAAGCCGGGTCGAGACCGGTCACATCGTTGCCGGCGATGACCAGCGACTGGATTGCCGAGGGCGCATCGCCGGTCGATTCGGTCGCAGGAGCGGATGCGCTGCATCCGGCCAGTGCCACAACGATCAGAGCGCCTATCGCGCCGACCACGGCTCGGTGTCGTGACGCCGGGTGGCTGTTGATTTGTGTCATGTGAGTCACTTTCGTTTCGATGCCGTTGGATAGTCCGCGGTGGTGGAACGAGTGGAGCGTCGGAATCGGAGGTCTGGGGCGTCGGATCAGTCCACGAGCGCGGACAGGGCGCCTGCTGAGAGGAACCCGGACGCGTGCAGGTTCTGGAGGAACGAGCGATACGGCGGGTGGCTCGCGATCGCGGCATTCGCATCAGCGCGTGCCTCGTCGAGCCGTCCGGCTCTGGCGCGGATCACCGCGCGCCACACGAGCGGCTCAAGGTTCGGAGACAGGATCTCGTCGGCTCTGCTGAGGGCGGCTTCCGCGCGTTCGAGCGCTTCCGAGTCGTCAGCAGTACCGGCGACCAGCGACGGGGAAAACAGTGCTTCCCCGAGACTCCGATAGCCGAGCTGCAATTCGACGAGTCGGGAGAGCTCGTCTATGGGGGTTGGGTGGTCGTCCACCCGCAGGTCGACGAGAACATCCGTCCACGGCGCGGCCGACGCCGCGATGCGCGTGACCACGAGCATCGCTGACTGCTTCCCGCGGATGTCGCCGCCCGCGGACTGACCGGCGTGCAAAGCGGCGACGAGACGCTCGGCCAATGGTCCCGTCGACGTGCGATATGCGTCTCGCATGGCCTCCCACACGGGAGCGGCAAGCATGTTGCCCATGCAGATCAGGTCGTCCTCCGCGAAGCCTCCGGCGGGCACGACGCAACGCTCACCCGTGTATACGGCCGAACCGTGGTCCGCCGACATGATGCCCACCTGTCGGATGTCCGCCGCGGAGTCCTCTGCGACAAGCGCTCGAAGGACGCCCTCGGGATCGCCTTCCTCCTCCAACGCCGCAAACCCTCTCGCGATGTACGAGGGATCGGCGAAGGCCTGGCTCGCGATCACGCCGACACCCGGGAGGGATCGGCCGACCAGGCTGCCCACGGCGAAAAAGTGGGATTGGCTCGCAATCCCCATCTCTCCGGCCCCCGCATCGCGGGCGATGATTGTGAATGTCATGGTGCACCTCCAGGACTGCCGACCGCATCGTGAGCGGTCAGGTGAGCGTCGATCAGTGCGGCGACCGCGTGCGGAACCTCAAGCATCGGAAGGTGCCCCGATCCCGGAAGCACGATCAGCTCGGTTCCGAGCTCCGCCGCGAGCTCGGCGGGACCGCCCGGGGCGAGGGCGGGATCCTCTTCCCCGACGAGTACGAGAGCAGGGGCATGAGGGGCGGACTCGATCGTCGCGCGGCCCGAGTCGGCGAGGCGCCCCTTGATCACGCCCAGGATGACCTCGGGAGAGTTCGCATTGGAGAGCAGGAGTGCCCGGTGGACGAGCTCGATCGGTGCCGAGGCGGAGAGCGAGACACCGGGGATCACTTCCCGGAACCACGCTCGCGCACCTCTCGTCCGCAGCGTCTCGATGTCCCCCAGAGCAGCTGACTGTGCGGAGTCCGCCGGGGCGAGTCCGCTTCCCATGGAGGTCGTCGAGATGACCCGGTCGGCCGCGACAGCCCCAAGGTATGGAGCGAGCACGCCGCCCATCGAGCCGCCGACGAGGTGTGTCCGGGTGATGTCGCTCGCGTCCAGAACTCTCAGGCAGTCGTCCGCCCAGTGCCGCAGTCCGAAGGGGCCGGCCTCGGTCGAGGTTCCGTGCCCACGGAGATCCATGGCGAGATATCGACGGCCGGGATCGAGATGTGCGATCAGATCGGCCCAGACGAGAGCCTGCATGTTGAGCGGATGCAGAAAAAGCACGGGCGGCCTGGTCGAGGCGGCATCACCCCACTCTCGGACGACGATGTCGCCACTCTCGCCGGCGACGAGCCGGAAGCTCATGAGCGACCCTTCATGGACGGCAGACCGTCCCGCCCGAACGCCTCGATCTGGCCCACGAAGTCGGACCCCGTCTGCGGATGTAGCGACACGACATCCACTCCGTTGTCGAAGATCGCATCGATGGCACGCGCACAGTCCGACGGGGTGCCGCACACAGCGAATGCGTTGATCCATTCATCGGGTATGTTCCAGCCGATATTGGCCGGATCTCGCTCGATGATGGTGCGCAGCTCATCCGAGATCCCCATGAGATCGGTCTTCAGTCCGGGAGCGCGGAGCAGATGCGTGAACCACGGGCGCAGGCTGTTCCTCGCGGCTACCGGATCGTCATCCACAGCGAAAGGCACGATCGCGACCGTGCTGTGCTCCTCGGGTTTGCGACCGCTGGCCAGCCGCCCCGCTGCGATGCGTTCGAGCGCGAACTGCACGTACTCGGGGTTCGCCGATGCCATGGAGAAGACCGTGCCGTCTGCCCAGCGACCCGACTCCTCCAGCATCTGAGGACCCATCGCCGCGACGAAGATCTGCACCACGTCACCGATCGGGTACTCCATCGACACGTTGTTGAAGAAGAACTCGACATCCTCGGTGAGCGTCTCGCCGCCGAGGAGCCGCCGGATGGCACTGGCCGCGGCGCGTGTCGAGGCCTTCGGGCGCGGATAGGAGATCCCGACCTGGTCGAGCCACGCGGGCACGCCCGAGCCGAGCCCGAGCGTGAACCGCCCCGGGTACGCGCCCGCAACTGCGGTCACGTCCATGGCAAGGTGCGCCGGATGGCGGGCGTAGACCGGCATGATGCCGAGGCCGACGCGGATCCGCTCGGTCGCGCCGAGGGCGACCGCCGCACTGGCGATCCCGCCGGTGAGGAAAGAGTCCTCGGCTACCCAGATCTCGTCAAACCCGACGGCCTCAGCCGCACGTGCCGCAGGGATGAGCTCGTCAGGTCTCGTGTTGTGGGCACCGATCCCGGCGGCAACCACACGGCGGGACGTCACCGCGCACACCCCTTGAGAGGGCGGTTGCCGTCGACGGATGGCGAGGGCTCGGGCACGGTCTCACGCATGGTCTTCTCTTTCCGTCGGGTGGTATGAGTGAAATGCAATTTCATTTCCTAGGTGGTACGAGCATGTTGCGCCGGAGTTACATCTCCTTGATCCTCTGCTGTCGATCCACGGACTCGGACAAGATCCTCGGCCAGAGATCCTCGTATTTTCGGGCGATATGGACGAGATATTCGACCCGAGGATGCGACCGACATGATGCGACAGCAGCGAAAAGTTCTTCGTGCCGATGCATAGAGCGAGCGAAATCGGATTACATTCAGTCCGAAGATTGGATGCCGATCCGTTTGGCACCGTCCACGTGTGAAGGAGGGGGAAGTCATCGACAGGCCTGCAACCGGCGGTGTCCCGGCCCGCGCCTGGCTTCTGCTCACGATGGGAGTCTTGGCGCAGTGCGCCGCCACGGTCTCCGTGAGCACGCCGGCGTTCCTGATCCCGCTCTTCGTGACCCGCGACGGACTGACGCTCGCGCAAGCAGGGTTCCTCGCATCCGCTCCGACCCTGGGTATCTTGCTGACCCTCATCCTGTGGGGTGCGGTGGTCGACCGCTGGGGTGAGCGCTGGGCGATGGCCGGCGGATTGGCGCTGACCTCGCTGTCTGCGGCGTTGGCGATCATGACCGACGGATCGCCGTTCTTCGCACTCGCGCTCATCCTCGGCGGGGTCGGTGCAGCGAGTCCGAATATCGCGGGAGGTCGACTGGTCGTCGCCTGGTTCCCGCGCGAGCGTCGGGGTCTGGCGATGGGGATCCGACAACTTGCGCAGCCATTCGGTGTGATGATCGCGGCGCTCGTCATCCCGTCGCTCGCGAATCAGAGCGTCGGCGCCGCATTCGCCGTTCCGCTGACCGCTACCGGAGTGGTCGCGGTGCTCTGCGCCATCCTCGTGGTGAACCCGCGGCGACGCCCCGAGTCGCCACTGTCGCCCCCACCGGCCGCGAACCCCTACCGTCGGGGGTCGTTCCTCGCGCGGTTGCACGCTGCATCGGTGCTGCTGGTGGTTCCTCAAGCCGCCTTCGCGACGTTCGGACTGGTCTGGCTCGTCGTCGGACACGACTGGCCCGAGACTGCGGCCGGCCTCGTCGTGGGCCTCGCCCAGTTCGCTGGCGGGATCGGCCGGGTGGGTGCAGGACTTGTCAGCGATCGCGTCTCCTCCCGAGTGCGACCGATGCGCTGGGTCGCGATCGGTGCCTGCGCTGCCACGGTCGTCCTGGCGACACTCGACCGACTCGACGGCCTCACGCTGGCCATCACTCTTGTCGCGGCGACAACTTTCTCGACCGCCGACAACGGGCTCGCCTTCACCGCAGCCGCCGAGGCCGCCGGACCGGCATGGTCGGGGCGAGTGCTGGGTATTCAGAACACCGCGCAGTTTCTGGCACACGCGGCCGTGGGTCCCGCCGTCGGCGCGTTGATCGGCGTCGTCGGATACCCGATTGCCTTTCTTGCCGTCGCCGCATTTCCGGCACTGGCGATCCCGGTGATTCCGCGTAGAGACGCAGTGCCCTAGCCCGATCGCAGCGTTCGGCGATGAGTGCGACGACAGTTGCACCCTCCGCGGGGCGGGAGCAGTTGGTCCGGTCTATCTGGAAGGGCCGATGCCCCGGGGAGCGGATCGGGGGTCACCGCCCCCACACGACCGACACCGGTGACTGACCTGCACGAACCGGGGATGTCGACGCGGGGACACGGCGTCACCGTCAGTCCCGATCGCGCGTCGAGGGTCCGAGAGGTGCGTCGCAGTGCGGGGATCACACGTAAGAAACCCCGGACCTGTCACGGTCCGGGGTTTCTTACGTGTATTTCTTCAGTTGCGGGGACAGGATTTGAACCTGCGACCTCTGGGTTATGAGCCCAGCGAGCTACCGAACTGCTCCACCCCGCGGCACAAGAGATAAACCTAGCACGGGTTTCGGACGTCGTCCAATCGAGGGCAGGCGAGGGCAGGTTGCCGCCGCTCGGTGGCCGCGCGAGGATAGGCGGGTGACCTTCGCCCTCGCCGTCGCGCAATTCGCGCCCGGCATCGATCGCGCCCGGAACCTCGAGGTCATCGCCGAACTGGCGGCGGATGCGGCGGCCCGCGGGGCACGAATCGTCGTGTTCCCCGA
>Ga0075364_10002434_pt1 | contig 10421 bp, 5 predicted proteins | sample EndMetdeltDD1764_FD_71517 | JGI IMG/M metagenome (GOLD analysis project Ga0075364, IMG submission 71517) | Populus endosphere microbial communities from Tennessee, USA - Endosphere MetaG P. deltoides DD176-4 | ecosystem: Host-associated > Plants > Roots > Endosphere | place: USA: Tennessee...
GAGCTTGTCGAGCGCGACCTCGCCCGCATCAACCAGCCTCAAGGCTGCGAGCAACTCGCCGCGAAAGAACGAGGTACGGCGTCCGCCTTCGCAGATCAGGGTCGCCAGCGCGTGGGGCAGGAAACTGTCGCCCATTTCGCGCCCGTAATCGCTCTCGACGCCCCAGATCGCCGCGATCACATGCCGGTCGACGCCAAAGCGCGCCTCGGCCGCGCGCAGCGTGTCGGCGTGCCTCTCCATCATCGCGCGGCCGTCGGTGACCCGTTGCTCGTCGACCAGAAAGCTCATGTAGTCCCAGATCGCGATCCGGCTTTCCGGCTGCACCTTCGACAGCCGCAGAACTTTTTCGTCCGGCTTCGACTGGTCGAGCGCGCGCACAGCAAGCGACCGGCTGACGCCCGCCTTCACCACGCCCTCGCGCACCCCTGCGACACAGGCTTCAAAATCCGCGGCCGCGGCAGGTCCCGCACCGAAAAGGCCAAGGAACAAGGCCAAAGCTCTTGAAGGCGCCGACATGGATTTGCGTTGCTTTCCGCTCTGACGCCCGCGGCGTGGCCGGCAGGCCGCGAGGCCGAGCGCTATGATTCCTTGCATGACCGATACCAATTGAAATGACGTCGACCGGCAAGCCCTGCGCGCCGCTCGGAGCGGGTTCTGGCAAACGGAACGCAGCCTTTGTTTCGTGACTTGATCTTTCCCCCGAACGGGTTTGAACTTCCAAGGTACGGCGTCGCTCCGCCGCGCCGTTGCAATAAATAGAACAAGAGGAAGCGACCCTACGGAGGACGTACCATGCGCAGCAATACGATCGAGGTGAAGCCCATCGCCGGCGCACTCGGCGCCGAGCTTCACGGCATCGACCTCGCCCACATGAGCGACGACGATTTCGCCGACATGCACGACGCGTTTCTTGCGCATCAGGTTGTCTTCTTTCGCGACCAGAAGCTGACGCCGATCGAACAGATCGGCGTCGCCAAACGCTTCGGTGAAATTCATCTGCATCCCTACATGCAGGGCCTGCCGGACCATCCCGAAGTCCTGGAGATCATCAAGCGCGAGGAGGACACCAAGAATTTCGGCGGCGGCTGGCACACCGACCAGGCCTTCTCGCCAAGGCCCGCGATGTGCACGCTGCTGTACGCGAAGGAGTCACCGATCTTCGGCGGCGACACCATGTTCACCAACATGTATGCCGCCTATGAGGCGTTGTCCGACGCCATGAAGCAGATGCTGGCGCCACTGAAGGGACTGTTCCTCGGCGACCGCAGCGCCGCGGCCGGCGGGCCATCGCGCAAGGAGAAGTATCTCGGCCAGGGGATCATGAAGCCGAAGGATCCCGGCGCCGATGAAGGCACGCAGGCCGAGCATCCGATCGTGCGCACGCATCCCGAGACCGGGCGCAAGTCGCTGTTCCTGTCCTCACACACGGCGAAGATCGTCGGCATGACGGACGAGGAAAGCGCACCGATCCTGTCGTTCCTGCGGCAGCATTCGGTCCGTCCCGAATTCACCTGCCGTTTCCGCTGGGAGCCCGGCTCGTTCGCGATCTGGGACGACCGCTGCACGCAGCACTTTGCGATCAACGACTACAACGGCCAGCGCCGCGTGATGCATCGGATCACCGTGCGGGGCGACGTGCCGGTGTAAAGCCCTCACTCCGAGGACGCTTGTCCAACCTCAACCGTCATGCGCGGGCTTGACCCGCGCATCCATCACTCTTCAAAGGAACGTCTTGCGAAGCAGATGGATTGCCGGATCAAGCCCGGCAATGACAGATCATGTTTTTGCCGACGCTGCCCTCAACTCATCGATCGTCTTTGTCGCCGTGATCGCCTGCGGGTCGAGCAGGCAGTGCAGGATCGCGGGCCTGCCAGAGGCCACCGCGCGTTCGAACGCGCCCTGAAACTCCTCCGTCGTCTCCACCCGCTCGCCATGGCCGCCATAGGCGCGCGCGAGTGCGGCGAAATCCGGGTTCTTCAAGTCCGTCGCCGAGATACGGTGCGGATAGTTGTTCTCCTGATGCATGCGGATGGTGCCGTACATGCCGTTGTCGATGACGACGGTGATGAACGGAATGCCGTACTGCGCCGCCGTCCCGAATTCCTGGCCGTTCATCTGGAAGCAGCCGTCGCCCGCGAACGCGACGACAACTTTGCCCGGCTGCTGCCGCTTCGCCATCACCGCTGCCGGCACGCCGTAGCCCATCGAACCCGACGTGGGCGCAAGCTGCGTGCCAAAACCCCTGAAGCGGAAGAACCGATGGATCCAGCCGGCATAGTTGCCTGCGCCGTTGCAGATGATGGCATCCGCCGGCAGGTGATCGCGCAGCCAGCACATCACCTCGCCGTACTGGAAGCGTCCCGGCAGTTTTCGCGGAGCATCCGACCAGGCGAGGTAGTCCGCGTGGGCCGTCGCCGCCTCCTCCGCATTGCCGCGGCCACCTGTGTCGAGCGACGCAAGCTTTGCGGCAAACGCGATCGGGCTTGCCTGGATGGCAAGCGCCGGCTGATAGACGCGCCCGAGCTCTTCGGCGCCCGGATGCACATGTACGAGATTCTGCTTCGGGCTCGGGATGTCGAGCAGCGTATAGGACGACGACGGCATCTCCGACATGCGTCCGCCGACCAGCAGCAGCAGGTCGGCCTCCTTGATGCGCGCGGCCAGCTTCGGATTGGGGCCGATGCCGAGGTCGCCCGCAAAATTCGGATGATCGGCCGGAAACAGCTGCGCGCGGCGGAATGACGCTGCAACCGGAATGCCGGCCCGTGCGGCAAAATCCGCGACCGACTTGCAGGCGGCGGCATTCCAGCGCGAGCCGCCGACAATCATGAACGGCTTCTTCGCCGCCTTCACCATGTCGCCGAGCGCCTTCATGTCGGCCTCGGACGGTGCGGTATCAGCCGGCTCGATCCGCGGTGCATCGGCGACCACCGCCATTTCCGTGAGGATGTCCTCCGGCAGCGAGATCACCACCGGCCCCGGCCTGCCCTGCATCGCCACGCGAAAAGCCCGCGCCACCATCTCGGGGATGCGCTCGGCGCTGTCGATCTCCACCACCCATTTGGCAATCGAGCCGAATACGGCCTTGTAGTCGAGCTCCTGAAACGCCTCGCGCTCGCGCATGCCACGCTCGACCTGGCCGACGAACATGATCATCGGCGTCGAATCCTGGGCGGCGATGTGGATGCCGTGGGCGCCGTTCATCGAGCCCGGACCGCGGGTGACGAAGCAGATGCCGGGCCGGCCGGTCAGCTTGCCATAGGCCTCGGCCATGATCGCAGCACCCCCTTCCTGGCGGCAAACCAGCACGTCGATCGACGCATCGTGCAGTGCATCAAGGACAGCAAGAAAGCTCTCGCCGGGCACGCAAGTCAGCCGCTCCACACCCTGGATTTGCAATTGGTCGACAAGAATGCGGCCGCCTGCTCGGGAATTGCCTTGTGCTCTCACGATGTCACTCCTTTTAGCCTCGAACGAGCCGGTCCCGTGGAACTGGCGTGCCACCGTAACAGGTCCGACAGTGCGACCGGTAGCGCCCGTTTTCCATGCAGAATGCGGCGGTTAGCTACTTGACCTTACTGTCGATGTTAATGCATGGCTGGATGTCACCAGCTGAAACTGCGGCACCGTCCGTTTTGAGGCGAATGTCGAAAACGAACGCTGGCGTCAAGAATAACTGCGAAAAACTCGCACAAAAAGACGAAACGGGAGGTACTGACGTGACTCGTCCGATCATTCGGCTTGCATCGATCGTGCTGGCAGGAACAGCAATCCTGGCAGGGCCTGCCGTTGCGCAGGTGAAGCTACCGCCGACGCTGACGGCAACGGCCTACGACACCGGCACGGCCGGGTTCAACATCACTGTCGCGATCGGCAAGATGATGAAGGACAAGTACGGCACAGACATGCGCGTGCTGCCGGCCGGCAATGACGTTGCGCGACTGCAACCGTTGCGGACCGGCCGCGCAGCAATTTCGGGCATGGGCTCCGGCGTCTATTTCGCACAGGAAGGCGTGTTCGAGTTCGGCAGCAAGGAATGGGGCCCGCAGGCTGTCCAGACCACGCTGACGACGGTGGACTGCAACGCCGGCAGCCTCGGTGTCGCGGCCGACACCGGCGTGAAGACCCTTGCGGACCTGAAGGGCAAACGCGTCGGCTTCGTGGTCGGTTCGCCGGCGCTGAACCAGAACACGCTCGGCGTGCTCGCGTTTGCGAATCTCACCGAGAAGGACGTCAAGGTCGTCGAATTCGCCAGCTACGGCGCCATGTGGAAGGGTCTCGTCAACAACGACGTCGATGCCGCCTACGGCACCACCATCACCGGCCCGGCCAAGGAACTGGAGTCCTCTCCGCGCGGCATTGTCTGGCCGCCGACCCCGCATGACGACAAGGCCGGCTGGGCGCGTCTGCAGAAGATCACGCCGTTCATCAACCCGCACACCGCCACCTGCGGCGCCAGCATCTCCAAGGACAAGCCGATCCAGCTCTCCAACTATCCGTATCCAATCTACACGGTCTACGCCAACCAGAAGGAAGACGACGTCTACATGCTGACGAAGGCGATGATCGAGGGCTACGACGCCTACAAGGACGCCGCCCCGGGTGCGACCGGCATGGCGATCAAGGCGCAGACCAAGAACTGGTCGGTGCCGGTGCACAAGGGCGCGGTGAAGGCGCTGAAGGAATCCGGCGCCTGGAGCGACGATCAGGAGAAGTGGAACAACAACCTCTACAAGCGCCAGGAGACACTGCAGGCGGCCTGGACTGATTACACCAAGTCCAACCCGCCGTCTGACGCCAAGGAGTTCGGCGACGGCTGGATGAAGGCGCGGGCCGAGGCGCTTTCGAAAGCGAACATGGAAAACGGCTTCTGACGGGCAGCGGTAGCTGAGCGGGATCGGAGTGAGGGGAGTATCGATGTCCACAGTGTCTTCAACCGATCCCGCCATAGCAAAGGCCCCCAAGAAGGTCGTCTTCGACGATCCGCACGCGCAGACTGCCGGCCTGAATGAAGCCGAGGTCACCCGTGTCCGCACGCTGAAGGGCGTCTGGCGCTGGGCGCTGATCGTCGCGACCGCTGCGACGATCCTGCTTTGCATCAATCAGCAATTCTCGCTGCGTTTCTTCATCGGCTACACGCAACTCAACACGGAATACTTCTACCTGCTGATCGCACTGATGCTGCCGTTCACGTTCCTGATTTTCCCGGGAACATCGACGGCGTCGCTCGATCGCATCCCCTGGTACGACATGGCCCTGTTCGCGATCACCTTTGGGGCTTCGATCTACCTGATGCAGTACATTCGTGCAGCCGCCTCGAACGGCTGGGAGTTCGGCGGGGCGCCGCAAGGCGTCATCTATGCCGGCTTCGTCATGTGGGTCGTGCTGATGGAGGCACTGCGGCGCACCGGCGGCTGGAGCCTGCTGCTTAGCGTGCTGCCCTTCACCGTCTATCCCCTGTTCGCCGAGGCAAGCTGGCTTGGACCGTTCCGGGGCACCCAATCGACGCTCGATCTGGCCGTGTCCTATCACGTGCTGTCCGGCGAGAGCCTGCTCGGCATCCCGATCCAGGCCTTCGCCGACACTGTGATCGGCTTCCTCGTGTTCGGCACCGCGCTGATGATGACCGGCGCCGGCAAGTTCTTCATCAACATCGCCTTCGCCGTTTGCGGTACCTTCCGTGGCGGCGCGGCCAAGGTCTGCATCTTCGCATCGGGCCTGCTGGGCATGATGTCCGGCTCGATCATCTCCAACGTGCTGACGGCCGGCACGATGACGATTCCGACCATGAAGAAGACGGGCTTTCGCGCATCCTATGCGGCGGCGATCGAAGCTTGCGCCTCCACCGGCGCGGTGCTGGCGCCGCCGGTGATGGGCGCCACCGCGTTCGTCATCGCGCAGTTCCTGAACATCAGCTACGCGGAAGTCGCGCTTGCCGCGATCATTCCCGCGGCACTCTACTATGCGGGCCTGTTCATGCAGGTCGACGCCTACGCCGCGCGGCACAATCTCAAGGGGCTGCCGCGCGCCGAGCTGCCGCGCGCCTGGGACACGATCAAGGAAGGCTGGTACTACGTCTTCGTGATCGCGCTGTTGATCGTGATGCTGCTCTACTTCAAGCGCGAGAGCCACGCGCCGTTCTATGCGACGGCACTGCTGCTGGTGCTGAACCAGATCTTTTCGAAGGACACACGCTGGACCTTCGCGACCATCGGAAAGTTCTTCGAAGTCAACGGTCGCACATTCGTCGAGCTCGTCGGCATCCTCGCCGGCTGCGGCCTGCTGATCGGCGCGTTCTCGATGACCGGGGTGGTCTCGAGCCTCGCCAACGACCTGTTGCGGATCGCCGGCGACAACGCGTTCCTGCTGCTGGTGATGTGTGCCATCACCAGCCTGATCCTCGGCCTCGGCCTGACCACCACGGCCTGCTACATCTTCCTCGCAATCCTGGTCGCGCCGGCACTGGAAAAGGCCGGCCTGAACCGGATGGCCGTGCACATGTTCATCTTCTACTGGGGCATGCTCTCGTCGATCACGCCTCCGGTCGCCATCGCCTCGTTCGCGGCCGCCGGCATCGCCGGTTCGCCGGCGATGAAGACGGGTTGGGAGTCGATGTGGGTCGGCAGCATCATCTACTTCATCCCATTCTTCTTCGTGCTGAATCCCGCGCTCGTGCTGCAGGGCAACTATGCCGCAGCCATTGGCCTGATGGCGCTGGCCGGCATTGGCACGCTGTTCATCTGCGGCGGTATCCAGGGTTATCAGGCGTTCGTCGGCAACCTCAGCAAGGCTGGCCCGATGGAATGGCCGCTGCGGGTGCTGTTGGTCATCGGCGGCTTTGTGATCGCAACGCCCGGCGGCGGCATCAATCCGCTGAGCCAGGTGCAGATCACCCTGCTCGGCGTCGCCATTCTGACCCCGACCATCCTCCTCGCGTTGGCGCTGACGCGGCGGGCAAGCCGGCCCGCGGTTGCCGCCTGACAGTGGCGTCTCAGCAGCAGCATTCGGGGCGCCCCTTAAGTCCGGACTGCATGCATGACCATGCCCGCACTCCGGATCATTTTTTGGAGCGATCATGTCGATGAATCTCCCGTCCGGAGGCACGGCAGCGCCGGCAGAGAAGATCGTCGTCACGGATCCACACATTGAAGACACGGGCCTCAGCGAGTCCGAAGTCACTCGCATCCGCACGCTGCGGGGATTCTGGCGCTGGGCGCTGGTGATCCTGACGCTGGCGACCATCCTGCTCTGCATGAACCAGCAGTTCGCCTGGCGCTTCTTCATCGGCTACACACAGCTCAACACGGAGTATTTCTATCTCCTGATCGCGCTGATGCTGCCGTTCACCTTCCTGATCTTTCCAGGCTGGTCGAAAGCACCGCTCGATCGCATTCCCTGGTACGACCTGGCGCTCTTCGTCATCACGTTCGCCACCTCGCTTTACCTGATGACCTGTATCCGCGCCGCGGCGGCGAACGGCTGGGAGTTCGGCGGTGCGCCGACCGGCGTATTCGTCGCGGGGCTGATCATGTGGGCGGTGCTGATGGAGGCGCTGCGCCGCTCCGGCGGCTGGAGTCTGCTGCTCAGCGTGTTTCCCTTCACGGTCTATCCGCTGTTCGCCGATGAAAAGTGGCTTGGCCCGTTTCGCGGCACGCAGTCCGATCTGTTCATCACCACGTCCTACCACGTCCTGTCCGGCGAAAGCCTGCTCGGCATTCCGCTGCAAGCCTTCGCCGACACTGTGATCGGCTTCCTGGTCTTCGGCACCGCGCTGATGATGACCGGAGCTGGAAAATTCTTCATCAACCTTTCCTTCGCGCTGTGCGGCACCTTCCGCGGCGGCGCCGCGAAGGTTTGCGTGTTTGCGAGCGGCCTCCTCGGCACCGTCGGCGGCAGCATCGTCTCCAACGTGCTGACCGCCGGCACGATGACGATCCCAACCATGAAGCGGACGGGCTTTACCGCGTCCTATTCCGGCGCAATCGAGGCCTGTGCCTCCACCGGCGCCGTGCTGGCGCCACCGGTGCTCGGCGCAACTGCATTCGTGATGGCGCAGTTCATGAACACGAGCTACGCCGACGTCGCGCTCGCAGCGACCTTACCGTCGGTGCTGTACTATGTCGGCCTGTTCATGCAGGTCGATGCCTATGCCGCGCGCCACAAGCTGAAAGGGCTGAAACGCGCCGAACTGCCGCGGTTCTGGGACGCGTTCAAGGAGGGTTGGTATTACCTGTTCGTGATCGTGATCCTGGTGGTCATGCTGCTGCACTTCAAGCGCGAGAGCCACGCTCCGTTCTACGCCACCGCCCTGCTCGTCATCCTGCATCAGTGGTCGGGACCCGCGCCCTGGAAGCGCGGCAACACGGGGGTTCTCGTGTTCTCGATCCTCGTGAGCGGCTTGATGTTCTGGTACGACATCAACAACGCCGTGCTGTGGGGCATGTGCATTCTCGCCGCGCTGAACGAATTCTTCCCGGGCAAGAACTGGGGCGGCGCACGCTGGGTCACCTTCCTCGAACTGAACGGCAAGACCTTCGTCGAACTGACCGCCATCCTCGCGGGATGCGGCCTTTTGATCGGCGCGTTCTCGGTCACCGGCGTGATCTCGAGCCTCGCCAACGATCTGCTGAGGATCGCCGGCGGCGACGCCTTCCTGCTGCTGATCATGTGCGCCGTGACGAGCTTGATCCTCGGCCTCGGCCTGACGGCAACCTCCTGCTACATTTTCCTTGCCATTCTGGTGGCGCCGGCGCTGGAAAAGCTCGGCCTCAACAAGATGGCCGTGCACATGTTCATCTTCTACTGGGGCATGCTGTCGGCGATCACGCCGCCGGTCGCGATCGCGTCATTTGCGGCTGCGGGCATCGCCGGCGCGCCGGCGATGAAGACCGGTTGGGAGAGCATGTGGGTGGGCAGCATCATCTACTTCATCCCATTCTTCTTCGTGCTCAATCCGGCGCTGCTGCTGCAGGGCGAGAACCCCTGGCCGGAGGCGTTGGCGCTGACTGCCCTGCAGTGCTTTGCAATGTCGTTCATCTGCGGCGGCATCCAGGGTTATCAGGCGTATGTCGGCGACCTGCGCGGCGCTGGCGCGGTGGAGTGGCCGATACGGATCCTGCTGGTCGTCGGTGGGTTCATTCTGGCCACGCCCGGCGGCGGCATCGTGCCGATCTCGCAGACTCAGATCATGATGCTCGGCGCCGCAATCCTGGTGCCGACCGTGGCCATCGCGCTGATGCTGATCAAGCGCCACGGCACACGCGAGGCGGTGACGTAAGGACGTAGCCCGGCGGCCTTCGGCCGCGGTTCTTAAGAACGCCGATGCTTCGCATCGGCTATGGCGAAATCCGGGGTTTCCTGCAGCGGAGCCAGCCCGGATTTCGCTGCGCTCTATCCGGGCTACACCACCGCCAGCGCAGGTCAGGCTTCGCGATACCAGTCCTTGAGATTGCCCATGTCGGTGTCCCAGCCGCTGATATCGACCCTCATCTTGCCGGAGACGGCGGCGACGCGCGGCCGGTAGACCACAGGGATCACCGCGTGATCGCCGACGGCGAGATCGTTCATGCGGATGAACATCGCCGCACGCTTGACCGGATCAAGCTCGCCTTCGGCGTCCGCGTAAAGCTTGTCGTATTCGGCGTTGGTCCAGCGCGTGATGTTGCGGCCCTGCCACTTGTTCTCCCTGGTGGAAAGTTCTGCAGTCAGGAACTGTTTCATGAAGGTGGTCGGGTCTGGCTGCGTCATTCCGGTCGAGTACATCTGGATGTCGCAGTAGAACTTTGTGTAGGTGTCAGGATTGCCGACGTCGGCCGAGAAGAACACCGATGAGGTGACCGTCTTGAGCTCGATATCGATGCCCGCCTTCTGACAGGCCTGCTTGACGATCGCCTGGGTCTTCTGGCGCGGCGTATTGGTTGAAGTTTGAAAGACGAACTTCAGCTTCTTGCCGTCCTTTGAGCGAATGCCGTCAGCACCTTTTTTCCAGCCGGCGGCCTCGAGGATCTCGTTCGCCTTGTCGACGTTGAATTCCCATTTGGTGTTCTTGGAGTTGAAACGTTCAGGATTATTGAGGAAGTTTCCGGTGGCGACACCGGTGCGTCCGTAGATGTGTTCCTGCACCGAGGCCCGGTCGACGAGCATGCCGAGCGCCTTCCGGACCGCCTTGTCGGTCAGAAGCGGATGCCTGGTCTTTGTGCTGGCTCGCTCGCCGTCGACTTCCGTCCACGGATCGGTCGAGTTCAGCTGGATGTGTTCGATATTGGACGTTGGCGTGATCAGGACCTTGCCCTTGCCACCCTTCTCAAGCCGCAGCAGGATCTCATCCTCGACCTGCAGATTCCAGGCATAGTCGTACTCGGCTGTCTGGATGACGGCGCGCGCGGCTGATACGGCATCGCCTCCGCCCTTCATCTCGATGG
>Ga0075364_10002435_pt1 | contig 10419 bp, 4 predicted proteins | sample EndMetdeltDD1764_FD_71517 | JGI IMG/M metagenome (GOLD analysis project Ga0075364, IMG submission 71517) | Populus endosphere microbial communities from Tennessee, USA - Endosphere MetaG P. deltoides DD176-4 | ecosystem: Host-associated > Plants > Roots > Endosphere | place: USA: Tennessee...
CAGCACGGCGTCGATCGCCCTCGACCTCGTCCTGCTCGGGCTGATCATCGCGATCGCGGCGACGGCCAGGAGGTAGGAGAGGTCGCGATAGACCGGCCAGAACGCCGTCGCCGCGATCGCGATGATCAGCCCGAGCAGGACGAGGTCGAGGGCGATCGACGCCGTGCTGCGCCTCCCCCTCACGAGACCGCCGCCGATCGGGCGAGCGCGATGCGCAGGTCGTCGAGGTAGCCGATCGTCAGCACGCTCAGACCGGCGACCCGACGGAAGCCGGGGACGGCGTCCGGGTCGCAGACGATCGCGACGACGGCGACGTCGGCGGGGAAGGCGTGGGAGGCGGCCCGCAGCTCCGCCGGGGTGACGAGCGACCCGCAGACGAGGAACGCGACCGAGATGCCGGCGTTGTCCTCGGCCGCGATGCGCCCCACGTCGCGGATGCCGAGGGCGGCCGACGCGGCCTCGACCACGGCGAGGTCGTCGAGCAGGCGTGCGGGCACGTGGGTCGCGAGCGGACGGACCGCGTACGTCTTGCGCTTCGCGAACTCGGGCGTGATCGTGCTGACGACGACCGAGACCGTGCGACCGTCGCGGATCGCCCGCACGCCGAGCGATCCGGCGACGCTGACCGCGAGCTCGAACTCCTCCTCGGTCGCGTAGTCGGAGGTGGCGAGCGAGAGCGCGACGACGAGGTGGCTCCGGCGGGTCTGCTCGAACTGCCGCACCATGAAGGTGCCGGTCTTCGCCGTCGACTTCCAGTGGATGTTGCGACGGTCGTCGCCCGGCTGGTATTCGCGCAGGGCGTGGAACGCGACGTCGCTCGAGGTGAGGTCGCGCGTCGGCGTGCCCTCGAGGTCGCGGATGAGCCCCGTCGAGGTCGACGGCACCCCGACGGTGCGCGGATGCACCACGAGATCGTGCACCTCGGTCCAGACCAGTTCGCGCCGCACGAGTCCGATCGGGTCGGCGCGCACCGTGCGGACCGGACCGACCGGGATGACCCCGCGGCGCAGCGTGGGGATCGCGAACTCGTTCGTGAACGACGCCCCGGCTTTCAGACTCGGCATCGCGAGCTCGGCGAGGCCGACGCCGACCGGGATCTCGACCGTGACGCCCAGCACGCGGCGTCCGGTCGGGTTGTGCAGGGTGACGGCGCCGCGGGCGGGATCGCCCACCACGACCCGGCGGTGCGGGAGCGCCAGGCTCACCTCGAACGGCGAGCGACCGATGAGGTACACGACCGCGATGACGGCGAGCACGACGCCGGCCCAGCCGACGACGACCAGCTCGACCCAGCCGAAGGTGTAGCCGAACCCGAACGCCGCCGGGATGACCCCGAGCATGACCCAGCCGAGCGGGGTGACCACGGCGGCGACCCGCGACGCGAGCCGCCCGATCGAGGCGCCGGCGACCGCGAAGAACCGCACGACCGCGACGACGAGGTCGGCGAGCGCACCGGTGCGCGCGCCCACGATGCGGGTGCGCGTGTTGGTGAGCCCGGCGGTGCCGGCGGCCGTCAGCGAGTCGGCCCGGGTCGCCGTCGTGATCCGGGGACCGCGACTCGACCGGGTGGGACGTCCCTGCGTGGGAGGTGCGCTCACACGGCCTGCCGGTCGCTCGGCGGCGGGGTCTCGAGCAGCAGCTGGCCGATGATGCCGGAGGACGTGACCCCGTCGAACTCGGCCTCGGGGTCGAGCACGAGGCGGTGGGCGAGCACGGGTTCGGCGAGCGACTTCACGTCGTCCGGGATGACGTAGTGCCGGCCGCTCGCGGCGGCGAGGGTCTTCGCGCTGCGGATGAGCGCCAGGGCGCCGCGGACGCTCACGCCCAGACGCACCTCGGTCGCGCTGCGGGTGGACTCGACCAGCCGCGACACGTAGTCGTTGACGCTCGGGTCGACGTGCACGTGCCGGGCCTGCTCGGCCATCTCGAGCACGGCATCCGCCGTCACGATCGGCTGCAGCTTCGCCTCGTGGGCCTTGACGTCGGAGCCTTCCAGGATGCGCAGGGTCGAGGCGTGGTCGGGGTAGCCGATCGACGCCTTCAACAGGAAGCGGTCGAGCTGCGCCTCGGGGAGGCGGTAGGTGCCCGCCTGCTCGATCGGGTTCTGCGTCGCGATGACCATGAACGGCGGCGCCGCCTCGTGGGTCTCGCCGTCGACCGTGACGTGACCCTCCTCCATGACCTCGAGCAGAGCCGCCTGCGTCTTGGGCGACGCGCGGTTGATCTCGTCGGCGAGCACGATGTTCGCGAACACCGGCCCGCGGTGGAACTCGAACGCCCCCGCCTTCTGGTCGTACACGCTCACGCCGGTGATGTCACCGGGCAGCAGGTCGGGGGTGAACTGGATGCGGTTGCTCGTGCCCGCGACGCTCTGCGCGATCGCCCGGGCGAACGAGGTCTTGCCGGTTCCCGGGTAGTCCTCGAGCAGCAGGTGCCCCTCGCTGAACAGCGCGACGAGACCGAGCCGGATGACGAAGGTCTTGCCGAGCAGCACCTGCTCGACGTTGGCCACGAGGCGGCCGAAGGTCTCCTGGAACGCGGAGGCCTGCTCGGGGGTCATGCTCATGGGTGGTCCTTCCGGGGGTGGCTCGGGAGTGCGGGACGTCAGAGGTAGTCGAGCGGGGAATAGCTTCGCTCATAGGTGGTGTCGTTGGCGGTGATGCGCACGCGCAGCGCGCCGCCGATCCCGCCGAGCCCGGTGTCGCAGGTTCCGCCGGCGCTCATCGGGCTCCAGCCGCCGTCGTTGTTGCCGGGGCTGCAGCGGTACTCGATCGCGGTGTAGGCGGCCGTCGGCGGGGGCTCGACCCAGCTCCAGCTGCCGCTCAGCAGCTGCGAGTCGTAGTGCAGCCCGGTGGGCACGGAGTTGCGCACCGGGATGCCGAGCTCGAGCGCGGGCGACCAGTCGGTGCTGCACAGGGTGGCCTCCGGGTACGCGCGACAGGCCTTGATCTGCACGCTCACCGGGTTGCCGTACTGCGTTCCGCCGGCCGTGAGGAACGTGTTCAGCGGCACGATCCCGCTCTCGCTGCCCTCGGCGCCCGCGGTGAAGCGGTAGATGAAGAGATCGGCGTCGGTCGAGCCGCTCCCGATCGCGAAACCGGTGAGCTGCGGGTCGAAGAACTCGTCGGTCGAGCCGTTCGCGACGATCGGGGCGGTGAACGTCACGACCGGGCCGGGCACCGCACGCGGCGTCACCTGCACCGGGGCCGCCGGCGTGCAGCCCTGGCCGTTGTAGGCGAAGACCCAGATCGTGTAGGTCTGATTGGCCGACAGCCCGCCGAACGAGGTGCTCGTCGTGCCCGGGTCGAGGGACTGGCTGCCGCTCGGCGGCACCACGTTGGGCGATCCGTTCTCGACGCCGGTCACGCTGCAGACCGGGTCGGGCCCGCCGGTGCGGATGAGGGCGTAGTACTGCAGGATCGGCGCACCGTTGGCGCCGAAGACATCCGCCCAGGACGCACTCGCGGTCGACCCGTCGGTGAGCGACGCGGACGCCGACACCACGGGTCCGATCAGCACGGGCGGACCGGCCGGGATGCCGACGCCGGTCGCCTGGTTCCAGGTGGCGAGCGAGTTCGGGGCGCTGTTGCGCGCGCTCACCGAGTAGCCGACGGCGCTGCCGTTCGCGATCGAGACCGCGGTGAGGTTCGCCGCATACGCGGTGCCGACCGGATCGGCCGGGTTCACGGCGATCAGCTGCTGCGCGCCGCCGACGGTCACCAGGTACTGCTCGATCGCACTTCCGCCCGAATCGGCGGGCTTGCGCCAGGTGACGCGGAGACCCTGGTCGAGCGGGCTGTGGGAGAGGCCGGCCGGCGGCGGCGGGATGACATCCGACCAGATCGCTCCGACGAGGGCGGTCGGCGCCGACGGCCCGATCGCGTTGATCGCGACGACCGAGAGCCGCACCGCGTTCGCCGGGCCGTTGCCGGGCGTCGTCAGCGCGCAGTTGACGCTCGACGAGCAGGTCGTCACCGAGATCTGCTGGTCGGTCGCCGCCGACGTCATCGTGACCTCGTAGCGGTCGATCGGCGAGTTGTTGAACGCGCCGGGCGCCCACGAGAGCTTCAGCAGACGGTCGCCGAACTCGCTGACCGTGACGCCGGTTACCGCGTCGGGCACGTCCTGCACCGAGATCGTGATCGTGCCCCAGACGTAGCGGTCGGGATCCTGGGTCGCGTCGGCGACCTGGTACTGCAGGCTCGTGTCGGCGGGCACCGCGCTGCCGGTGACCGTCACCGTGAGGCGCGACCGGTCGGCGCTCGGCACGACCGACACCCCGTCGGGGAGCGTCGCGCCCTCGAGACCGCGGATGTCGACGACCTGGAGCGGGGTGGCCGGGAAGGGGTTGTTCGCCTCGTCGTTGGCGAGCACGTCGATCGCCGTCGAGCCGCCGCGCGGCGTCACCGCGGTGTCGGCGACGGGCTTGACGAGCGGCAGGGTCGAGGGCACGACGTTCAGCTGGATGCGCCCCGCCCGTCCCTGGTTGAGGTCGTCGCGCACCGTCAGGGTCACGTTCGTGACCGTGCCCTTCGGGGCGTTGGTCGCGGCGCGGATCACCAGCCGCTGGTCGTTGAGCTCGACCGTGAATCCCTCGGGCAGCGGCTCGACGACCTGGTACCGCAGCTCGTCGATGTCGTCGTAGGGGTAGTTGGTGAGCCGGACGAGGTCGAGCTCCTTCTCCTGCCCGGGCTCGAAGTCGACGACGCCGCCGATGAACACGGGCGGCTGGTTCTCGCGCGGTTCGACCTCGATCGGCAGGGTGAGGATGGCCGTCCGGCCGTCGGGGTCGTCGGCGGTCGCCCCGTCCGTGACCTCGAAGGTGATCGAGGCGGGGCCGAAGTACTGATCCGCCGACGTGAACTCGAGGGTGTTGGCATCCACGACGAGGTCGGCGCCGTCGGAGTGGGTCGCGCGCACGGTGCTGGAGTCGGTGAGCCGCACGCCCTGACCGCCGAGGGTGATGACGTAGTCGTTGAGGTCGATCGTGAGCGTGGACTCGCTCGCGACGGTCAGCAGCGGCGCCGTGCGGTCGATCTGCGGCAGCGCGTCGGCGTACCCCGGCACCCAGATGAACGCGAACGAGCGGATGCCGTCGTCGTCGGGGTGGGAGACCGAGAACGGGATGATCTGGCTCTCGTCGCCGATCCGCACCCGCACGTGCTTGTCGGAGAGCAGCTCCGCGGTCGTCGTGAAGTCCGGAAGCAGGGCGACCCCGAGAGCGGACACGTCGCCGTCGGCGAAGAACACGTTGTCGAGCACGTCGACGTCGATCACGGTGCGGTCGACGACGTCGCTCGCGGTGAGGACGGTGTCCTGCGCGACCGGGTAGGACAGCGGGGCCTCGGGGTCGACGGTGACGGTGATGAACGCTTCGGAGGTGCCGCCGTACTCGTTCTGGATCGTGTACCGCACCGCGTAGACGCCCGGCGCGTCCGGCGGGGTGATGTCGACGACGGTGTCGTCGACGATCGTGGCGCTCGTGCCGTCGGCGGCGTTCGGCACGGCCGCGACGATCCGCAGCGGGCTGCCGTCGGGGTCGGAGTCGTTGGCGAGGGCCTGCACGCTCACCGTGCGCTCGGGCCGCACCGACACGGTGTCCTCGTTCGCGACGGGATTGCGGGCGCCGTCGAGCCGCGGGCTGATGCCGACGCGCACGGTGCCCTCCGCCCGCGCGCCGAGACCGTCGACCAGGGCGTAGGTGAACTCGTCGGTGCCGGACGAGTACTCCCCCGCCTTGAACTCGATGTAGGTCGGTCCGGTGCTGAGCACGGCGCCCTTGTCGGGGTTGCTCGTCACGCCGATCAGCTGCACCGAGTCGCCGTCGGGGTCGACGCCGCTCAGCGGGATCTGGATGCGCACCGTCTCGCCGGCGAGCACGCGGGCGACGACCCGACGCGGCACGGGTGGACTGTTGGTCGCCGCGTTCTCCTCGCGCACCGAGATCGTCACGCGACCTTCGGCGCGCTGCCCGGCGGACTCGACGCTGTACACCGCGACGTAGTCGCCGGCGACGTCGGGGGCGAGGTAACGCAGCTTGTCGCCCGAGACGAAGAGCAGGCCCGCACCGTCGGGCAGGTCTTCGGCGAGCTCGGGCACGAGGGTCAGCGGCTTGCCTTCGGGCTGCTCGTCGTTGTCGAGCACGGGGATGTCGAGGACGTCGCCGACGCGGACGGTCGCCGTGTCGTCCACGGTGACCGGCGGTTGCAACCGGGCAGGCTCGGGGATCTCGACGACGGTGATCGTGCCGACGGCATCCGCGAGGCCGTTGCTGATGCGGTACTGCACCGCGACGCTGCGCCCGTCGAGCGGGGCCGTCAGCGTGATGCGCACCTGGCGCTGATCGAGCACCTCGGCGCGCACGCCCTGGCCCGCCGCGGGGTTGGTCACCCCGGTCACGACCAGTACGCCGCCCGCGGGGTCGATGTCGGTCGTCGTCGGGTCGATGGTGTCGCTCGAGAGGGTCGTGATGAAGACCGTGCGCGGCACCGTGATGGGGCGCGTGTTGGCGTCGGGCGGGGACGCGACGTCGATGCGCACGAGACCCGTCGCCGTCTGATCGCCGTCGGTCACGGTGAACTCGACGTAGTGGGTGCGCACCTCGTCGCTGACGAAGGTGAAGGTGCCGGCCTCGAAGCTCGGTTCGATGCGCGAGCCCGCGCGTTCCGGGACGGCGTTCAGCCGCAACGTGCCGGTGCCGCCGCGCACGTGCGTCATCGGCCGGATCGTGATCTCCTGACCCGACGTCGCGAGCGCGACCCACGGCTCGACGACGATCGGCAGCCGGCCGGCGGGACTGACGCCGATCGCGACGCTGCCCGAGGATGCCGCGAGCCCGTCGGTGACGACGAGGGTCACCGACTTGAGGTCGCCGCCCTGACCGGAGTCGGCGAACACCACCACGCCGTCGGGCTTGTGGCTCACCTGGTCGGGTGCGCCGGTGGTCGCGGTCTCGAGGTAGAACGCGTCGCCGTCGGGGTCGACCCAGTCTCCGAGCACCTGGGTCGTCACCCGGCCGCCGGCCGCGACGTCGGCGCGCGTCGACCGCATCTGCGCCGGCGGCGAGTTCTCGTCGTCCGACCTCACCGTCACCGTCACCGTCGCCGAGGCGATCCCGCCGCGCCCGTCGGTGATCGTGTAGCGGAAGGCGATCGAGCCGGAGGCCTCCGGGGCCAGGGTGATCTGCAGCTGCTGGTTGCGGGTCACGAGGTCGACCCGGCCGAGCTCCTCGGGGATGGCGTCGAACTGCCCGACGACGAGCACGTCGGCGTTGGGGTCGTAGTCGTTGAGCAGCACCGGGAGGACGGTCGCGCGTCCCGGACGCGCCCCGAACGCGTCGTCGACCGCGACGGGCGGCAGCTGCTCCTCGTCGACCGTCGGCGGCACGTTCTCGTCGTTCTCCGCGGCCTCGTCCTGCGGGTCGTCGACGAGCAGGTCGTCCCAGTTGTCGATCCGCTGGGCGCCGTCCTGCACCGCCCAGGTCGCGCCGCCGCGCACGTCGTTGAGCACCACCGTGTCGACGTTCGCCGCGAAGGCGAGATCTCCGGTCGTCGGCCCGTCGAGGACGAAGGTCTCGCCCTCGCCGGCGCTGCCGCAGCGCCGCCACGCGGAGCCGGAGCTCCAGGCGGCGTACACGCAGCCGTCGAGGCCGATCGGCGCCGTGGGCGTCCCGGTCTCGCCGTCGACGAGCGGGACCGCGGCGGCGCCGCTCAGCGGGATGCCGAGCAGGCCGGTGCCGGTGCCGAGCAGGATGCGGTCGCCGGCATCCGCCGGCTTCTGGAGGGCGAGGTCGGTGCCCACCGCCACGAGGTCGGCGAGGTCGACGACGCCGCGTTCGAGCGCGAGTCGGCGGCCGTCGTGGTCGAGCACCGCCCAGACGTCACCGACACTGGTCAACTGCACGTCGCCGACGTCACCGAGTCCGGTCGGCCAGCGGGCGTCGACCACGTCCGTGCGGGCGGCGTCGACGCGGAACACCTCCTGCGTGTCGGCGGAGTAGGCGAACAGCGTGCCGTCGGGCGCGACGCTGACGAGCGAGTCGAGGCCGAGGCTGAGCGATGTCGGCTGCGTGGCGTCGAAGTCGGGAAGCTCGGAGAAGGGGACGATCCAGAGTTCGCCCGTCCCGGCGGCATGGATGACGACGCGGGACCCGGCGAAGGACACCTGCGGGTCGTCCGGGGGCAGCGCGATGGGGTCGCCGAGCAACGACTCCGCGGGGTCGACGATCTGCACCGTTGCATTCGCGTGGTCGACGACCAGGACCGACGTGCCCTGCTGCACCACCTCGAGGTCGGCGCTCCCCCCGCGCACGACGGTGTTGAGTTCGAGCACCTCGGGGTTCGCCCGGCCGATGGCCTGCTGGGAGCCGTTCGCGACCCAGACCGCACCGTCGCCGAGGTCGAGCTTCTGCGCCGTGTAGCCGGTCGAGGTGATCGCCAGGGTCGCGACGAGGGCGGCGACGACGGTGCCGCTCGTCGCGGTGGCGACGAGCGACCGGTGCCCCGCGATCCAGGAGCTGAAGCGACCGTCACTCATCCGCGACGTCGACGCACTTCTCGGCGCTCTGCGCGCCGGCCTTGCCCTGCCGGTTCACGGTGACCGCGAGGCAGACGGTCTCTCCCGGTGAGGTGTCGACGACGAAGCGCGGCTGCGCCTGGGTGGCGGTGCGCACCCCGTTGACCTCGATCTCGTAGAGGTCGCCCTCGGCGAGCCCCGGATCGCGCCAGGAGAACTCGACCGTGCCGGAGCCCGTCGAGGCCGCGATGTCGGACACGACGGGCAGCTGGTCGTCGGTCGACGCGCGCAGCAGCACGAACAGGGCGGTCGCGCCCAGAGCGATGACGAGGACGGCCGACGCGATCAGCAGCCAGGTGACCGCCTGCACGCCGCGCGGGGGCGATGACGCGGGTCGGCTGTGCGAGAACCGGCGCTGCGGCCCGGAGGCGTCGCGCACGGTGCCGATGCCGGCGTAGTCCCCCGCCGCGGCGGCCCGGCGACGTCGGCGCCGCGGGATCGGCGCCTCCTGAGCCCCGGGCAGCGGACGGAGCCGGGTGCGGTCCTCGAGATCGGCCACCGTGCCGAGCGCCCACTCGTCCATCGCGATCTCGAGCGCGGTCTGCGGAACGCCCAGCTCGGCCTCGATGGCCTGCAGTTCCCGCACGAACTCGAGCACGCTGGCCGGACGACCGTCGGGACGACGGGACATCCCGCGTTTGAGCAGCGCGTCGAGGCTCGCCGGAACGTCGGTGCGCCCGATCGGCTGCGGCTTGGCGCGGGCGATGCGCGACATGAGGTCGCTGCTGCTGTTCGACCCGCTCGGATCCTCGAACGGCGAGCGCCCGGCGAGCAGCGAGTAGACGGTCGCCGCGAACGCCCAGACCTCGCTCGAGATCGTGCCGGAGGTCTCGTCGAGCAGCACCTCGGGCGCCGACCACGGGATCGACAGGCCGACCGAATCCTCTTCGCGCTGCGTCGTCAGCGTCGAGGCGATGCCGAAGTCGGAGAGCACCGGGTGACCGTACGCGGTCATCAGGATGTTGGAGGGCTTGATGTCGCGGTGCAGCACTCCGGCACGATGGGCGGTCTCGATCGCGGAGCCGATCTTGACCGCGATGCGCAGCACCTCGGGCACCGGGATGCGCTCCCGCCGGTAGCGCTCGGACAGGCTCGACGAGCACAGCTCCATCACCAGGTACGGCCGGCCGTCGCTCGACACGCTCGCCTCGTAGACGGTGAGGATCGACGGGTGCGCCGACAGCTGCGCCATCAGATTCGCCTCGGCCTGGAACATCTGCCGCACCTGGTCGTTGACGACCTCGCTGAGCATGACCTTCACGGCGACCTGACGCCGCGGCATGTTCTGCTCGTAGAGGAAGACGTCGGCGAAACCGCCGGAACCGAGGATGTGCACGTACGAGAATCCGGGCAGCACGGGGGGCTGGGACGGCAGTCGCCTCGCCATGAAGACCCCCCTCTCCACGCCGCGGGTCGCCCCATTCTAGGCGGAGGCCCTCCGGCGTTCCCCGCCCCGAGCGGGGGTTTCCGCTTTATCGGGTCGCCGTGCTAGCGGCGTCCCGCGCGGGCTTCGGGGCGGGCGACGCGACGTCGATCACGACGACGGTGACGTTGTCGCGACCCCCCGCCGCGAGTGCGGCATCCATGAGGCCGTCGGCGGTCTCGGCCGCCGTCCCGCCCGCCGCGAGGTGGCGTCGGATCTCCCGGTCGTCGACCTCCTTGGTGAGGCCGTCGGAGCACAGCAGGAGCCGCATCCCGGAGCGCACGGGCAGCATCCAGACGTCGGGGCGCGGCGCCTCGCGGAAGCCGACCGCCCGGGTGATGACGTTGCTGTCGGGGTGGTCCTCCGCGTCGCGGGCGTCGAGCAGACCGGCATCCACCATCTCCTGCACGACCGAGTGGTCG
>Ga0075364_10002436_pt1 | contig 10419 bp, 9 predicted proteins | sample EndMetdeltDD1764_FD_71517 | JGI IMG/M metagenome (GOLD analysis project Ga0075364, IMG submission 71517) | Populus endosphere microbial communities from Tennessee, USA - Endosphere MetaG P. deltoides DD176-4 | ecosystem: Host-associated > Plants > Roots > Endosphere | place: USA: Tennessee...
TCGATTGCCCTTTATGAACAGCAGTCTCATGGACTGGTCATCGCTGATAATGTGAAGCTCTCGACGACCTTAAGTTTCCTTTGCCTGGAAGCGCGCTTGGGCGATCCGTCGATCGTCGCTGCATTTGACGCAATCAAACGAGTTTGGGTTCAGTAAACCGACTTCGCGGTCTAAAAAGTCCCTCCTTGATTTAATAGACCAACCGGTCTACTAAAAGCCATGCCTCAGCAAAACCCTTCACTCGCCCAGAGTCAAAAGCCCAAGCGCGGTCGCCCGCGCCTGGCACCGGAGGAATCGACAAGACGGCAAAACCTCATAAGAGCCGGGCTCGAGCACCTCACCGAGAAGGGCTATTCCGCGGTCGGCATCGACGAAATCCTCAAGGCCGCCGGCGTGCCGAAGGGCTGTTTCTATCATCATTTCAACAGCAAGGCCGATTTCGGCCTCGCGCTCGTTGCCGCATATAACGACTATTTTGTCGAGCTGCTCGACCAAACCCTTCTCCAAGAAGCAAGGGCACCCCTCGATCGGCTGCGAGACTTTACGACAAGGGCAGAAGAAGGCATGGCTCGCCATGGCTTTAGACGCGGCTGCCTCGTCGGCAATCTGGGACAAGAGATGGGGGCGTTGCCAGACGATTTTCGCGCCGCGCTCACCAGAACTCTGGAGGGATGGCAGGCACGCACGGCGCATGTGCTGCGTCAAGCGCAAGCGGAGGGCATGATCGATCCCGAGCAGGACCCGGATATCCTTGCCGAGACCTTCTGGATCGGCTGGGAAGGCGCAGTGCTTCGCGCCAAGCTTGAACTGCGTCCGGAGCCCCTCCGCCACTACGCCATGACTTTTTTTCGTCTGATCGAAAGCCGATCTCTTCAACCTTGAAAGGAACCCGCTTTGAAAGCCATCCTGATTGAGAATGTCGACGATAATCAGACCGTATCGCTAACCCAAGTCGATGAAGCGCACCTGCCTGAAGGCGATGTGCTGGTAGACGTCTCCTATTCGACTCTCAATTACAAGGATGCGCTGGCGATCACTGGCAAGGCGCCTGTGGTTCGGCGCTTCCCCATGGTACCGGGCATAGATTTCACCGGCACGGTCGCTGACAGCACCCATCCGGACTTCAAGGCCGGGGACCAGGTCATCCTCAATGGCTGGGGCGTTGGCGAAACCCATTGGGGCGGATTGGCCGAGCGTGCTCGCGTCAAAGGAGACTGGCTGGTGCCGCTGCCTGATGGCCTCGACTTGCGGCAAGCTGCTGCGATCGGCACTGCTGGCTACACGGCGATGCTTTGCATGCTGGCTTTGGAGCGGCATGGCATCACGCCCGACAAAGGCGAGATTATAGTCAGCGGCGCAGCTGGAGGTGTCGGCAGTGTTGCCACCGCGCTGTTGGCGGCAAAAGGCTATGCCGTGGCAGCCGTGACCGGCCGCGCCTCTGAAGCAAACTACCTGCGTGAGCTTGGTGCGTCCTCCGTGATCGACCGCGCCGAGCTGACCGGAAAGCTAAGGCCGCTTGGCAAGGAACGGTGGGCCGGCGGGATCGACGTTGCAGGAAGCACCGTGCTTGCAAACATGCTTTCGATGATGAGCTATCGCGGCGTTGTGGCGGCCTGCGGTCTGGCGGCGGGCATGGATTTGCCCGCCTCTGTCGCTCCCTTCATCCTGCGCGGCGTGACTTTGGCGGGGGTCGACAGCGTGATGTGTCCGAAGCCCGATCGTCTCGAAGCGTGGACACGGCTCTCCTCGGACCTCGACATGGGCAAGCTCGAGAAGATGATCACAGCAGTGCGTTTTTCCGACGTCATCGAGACGGCGCCCAAGTTTCTCGACGGGGCTGTGCGCGGGCGGGTTGTTGTGCCGGTGGCATCCTGACGGAGTTCATGGGGCGGCAGACGACACGTTCAACAAACTCATAAAACCGGCACGAAATAGATAATTGGAGACGCTTTCGCGAGATGGTTCAAAGTCCAGAGGATAAAGTTGCCGCCAGGACCAGGCTTCCCAAAATTCTCAAATCCTCCGGAAGGAGCGGTCACGGCCTGGTACACCATGCACATTACTACAATAGCTGAAGGCAGAGAAGCAGGCCGCGCCAAGATCCACGCATGGCGAAAGCCGCTTATGACGAGCGAGACGGCGCTCGCGCGGCGATCTGGGGCGCAAAATCCTGGGAGTGATGCTTTTGAGTTGGCTACGTGTCGGCGAGAGATAGTCATGTTTCAAAATGTGACCCAAGGCTCAAAGGATCAAGTGAAGCTCTTGAAAGGATACGAACGTGCCTCGCTCCAAAAATCAGACTAGGAGTTATTCATACACCTAGCTTTGACTCTTCGCTTGAAACGTAAAACGGGTTTCAACTTCGTCCGACCTCACCTCAATCTGCCCGCTATGTGCATGGGCGATCTGAGACGCGATAAACAGCCCCAGCCCCAGACCCTGTGCACCCGACCGACCTTCACCACGCCTGAACGGAAGAAACATACTGTCGATCTGGCCTGGCGGGATTGCGGAGCCGCCGTTCACGACGCAAATCCTCAGGACGCCACCTTCATCCTCGCCCGTGATCTTCACTGGCATCATTTCACAGCCGTGCACGACAGCGTTCGACAGCAGATTTGATACCATTTGGGCTATTCGCGGATGATCAACCGTGATGGCGTTAGGAAAAGCGAAAGACGCGCTTATCTCGCGGTTAGGATGAGCCACGCGCAGCTCATCAACCACGTGCTGAAGCGTGTCGCCCATATCGCCCTCTGACAGCGTTAGCGAGAGACCCCCACCCATCCGCACTCTTGCCAGATCCATGACGTTGTCAACAAGTCCCGACATACGGGATATGCTCGTTTTCATGAGTTTTAGAATGACTGAACTGCGTTCGGTCCATCCCTCCTTCATGAGCCGGCTGGTACCTGCGTTCAAGGCAGCGATCGGATTACGCAAATCATGTCCGAGAACAGCGATAAACTGTTCGCGCAGTTCGGCGATTTCACGCTCGCTCTCCAGCGATGCCGCTGTCGCTCTCAACCGTTCCTCAGTGTCGAGATGATGGGCAATGAGTTCTGCAAACAGCTTGAACGTTTCGAGAACCTGCGGGTTTTTCACCTTCGCGGGGTTTGGGTCGATCGCACAAAGGGTTCCCCAAAACATGCCATTCGAGAGTATGATGGGTTCGGATATATATCCCCTGAGGCCGTAAATACGAGGTGTGTGATGGTCGCGATACATAGGATCTTCGGCGGCGTCATCAAAAGCGATGGTCTGGCGGTGCCCTCTGATCTCATTGCAAAGGGTGCTTTCGATCGGCAACTCGTCGCCCGGTTTTAGACCGAACCCGACCGGGTCAAGGACCTGGCACGCGATCCAGCGGGTTTCGGTTACGCGTGCAACCGCTGCAAATCCCATCCCCGTCATTTGCAGCACGACGTCGAGGATCCTCGGAACCGCAGCTATCCCCGAGACGCGGCTGATGTCTTCAGAAAAGTCGCTCTGCTGCACCAGAAGATGCGGAATTGCAGGCTTAATGCGCGGTCTGGTGAGAGCCGCGATGAACTCGGCATTTTCGAAAGCGGCCGCTGTAGCTTCCGCAAGCGCCTCAAGTATTCCGATCTCCCACTCTGCAGGAGAATATGGCTGCGACCAATATGCGCCAATCGCAGCTATCGGCTGCTCTGCACGAACAGGCGCCATTGCTAGCGCCCGCACGAACGTGTTCGCATACAGTTCCTGCGGTATCCGTTCGTCAGTCGAGATATCGGGAATGACTGCCGTCTTCCTGTTGATCATCGACCACCCGCTGACGCAAGCAACCGCTGGAAACGTGTGACCTTTCCAGAGCGGGCCGATCCCATCCTCCTCCACGTAGCGGCAGAGGTCACCTTCCCTAAGGATCACCGCGACACCTTCACATCCGATGAGGGACCGTGCGCTGGTTCGGATTGTGTCGACCGCCTCATCCACACTCCGTGCACCAGCTATTTTCGCAAGAGCTTTAGAGAGCGAAGACAAGGGTGTGGAACGTCGTGTGCTTTGATCCATCGACCATCGTCTTTCCGGCATTGCCGCGGAGTTGTGGGCCTGATCTTATATAGGGAACTTCAATAGCAGGAACGATGCCCCTGTCGCAAATATAAAGCGAACAGGCTCAAATGGCGACCAGCATCAATGAAGAGAGAACCTCGCGTTCCGAGTAGGGCTTCCCGACGAAACCGATGGGATGCCACTGCTGCGCCTCGGCCCGCGTGTGCTCATCAAGGTTTCCGCTGACGAACAGGGATGGAATATTCCAACGCTGGCGAAGGGCTGCTGCGGTTTCCACACCGTTCGTTCCGCGAGCGAGATTGACGTCCATGATGGCGACGTCCACCCCGCCGCTTACCTTCTCGGCGAGCGCAATGGCTTGCGGCATGTCAGACGCCTGTCCGATCACTGTGTGGCCCGCATCGAGAAGCATGTCTTCCAGATCGAGCGCCAGCAGCATTTCGTCTTCAACGATCATCACCCGTAGAGGCATCAGGTGCCTTTCCCCGGAAATTTCACGATTGCTCGAAGACCATCACTGCTCATCTCTTCGTGGAATTCACCCTCGATCTGAGCCGCCATGCTTGCAATGAGCTTCGATGACAGTTCGCTCGCTGGAGCATCTGTCGGAAAAGCATGCTGATCGTAAACCGTCAGTGCAATACAACCAGAGGAAAGCTGTTTCAACGATAGATGGACGGAAGACGTGATGTCCTCGGTTCGTCGTAGTCGCTCGGCGATGAGTTCGTTTACGATGACAGATACCGGTATCGCACGTTCGGTCGTAAGCGCGATCGGATCGACATCGACTTCGATTTGACGGCTGGTAGCGGAGTTGGTCAGGTCAAGGCACAGCCTGGTAAGGTGGTCGGCCATATCCACCGATAGGGAATTGTCCGTCCGGTAGAGCCCCTCGTGAACCGAGATGATCGCCCTGACACGACCGATGGCCTGCTCGAAGGCTTCGATGACATCAGGGTCTTCCAGTCGGCGGGCCTGTAGCCGAAGCGTACTGACGACAAGCTGGAGACTGTTTTTGACGCGATGGTTCACTTCCGCCAGAAGAACATCCTTCTGCTGCAAAAGTTCTTCTTGGGCTTGGACCGAGTTGGAAAGCCTTGCCTCGCGAGCACGATCCGCCGTGACGTCCATCAACACGCCGATCATCCGCACCGCACCGCTCGACGTTCTCAAAACCTCTCCTCGCGAGGCGACGTAGCGGATGTCGCCCGTTGGCAAAACGATCCTGTAGTCGAAATTCAGCACTGTCAAATCGGGGCTGCCGATCGCGCTCTCGACGATCGCTCTCACTCTCGGCAGATCGTCGGGATGCATCTTTGCAAAATACGGCGCAGCGACAGGCCCGCCGGTGCCCGGTTCAAACCCGAACAATTCATCGACAGAATGGCTCCGCCGCCAGATGTCGGTCTCAGGCTCATATTCCCAGGACGCAAGGTCAGCGGCGTGATGGGCGATACGCAACCGAGCATCGGCTTCGCGCGACTTGACGACACTTTCCGTCACATCCATCGGATTTTGAATGATGTATTCGATGGCTCCATCGTCCCCGGCAACTGGGGTATGGACGGGAGTCCAGAACTTCTGCACAAAACCGCCCTCTGGTCGAGGAATGTCGTACTGGATGACAGCCATCTCGTGTGGCTTGCCCGTGGCCAGGACATGTCGCAGCGAGACTTCCAGAGGGCCCTGCTCTACTGTGCCTACGGCGTCGGGATTTTCAGGGAAGGCCTCAAGGATATGACGCCCAACGATGTCGTCACGTGTTCGATCGGTGAGGCGGAGATAGCTGTCGCTTGCGCCCACAATCCTCAAGTCGTGGTCCAGGATGAGGTAGGGCTGCGGCATTCCCCGGACTATTGCAGCGAAGTCGGCTATTGGTTGCATGAGGGTCAATAGGATGAAAACTCCGCCAAGCGGATGATCCACGACGAAAGATTGCCTGCCCGAAGTACGTTCAATTACAGAACTCTTTCATTTTCGCTTAGATCGACGACCCTAAACTCGATTTCGACGAAAAAGGTTCCGCGTCAAAAACTAAAAAAGAACTCATTTCAAATAAATTCGGTCGTCGCTAAATACGCGAGGCTCCCTCAAAGCGAGTGCCATTGAATTATATCGAACGAGAATGCGCACCAACCAGAAATAAAGTGCGACCGGCGCGCCAATCAAGAGAAGTCGATTCACTGCAGCCATCGTAACCTGAGCTGCATTCGGTGAGGCACCCAGCTCGCTGCTAATTTCGCTGTTCACCGACTTCAGGAACAGTAGAATTTCGGGGAAGTACGAAAATCCGAGTATAGGCACAACTATCAAGAAGAAGGGGATCAGCAATAGGGATACACCAAACCCAATGCTGTTAATCACAACGCGTCGTGACCAATGTTGACGGCTCTGCGATTGCCCGGCCCTCTCCTGCGCTGCCTTCTTGAATGCAGCAAATTTTCGTCATTAAGACTGAGCGAACGGTTCGTCGGCTCTCCCACTACGCCGACTTTTGTACTTAGGCTACTGACCAATATTTCGATATAAAAATTGGTCAGTAAAACAGCGCTGGTTGCTAGTGACCAAAGTTTGTATATAATCTTCGGTCAGAAAGTAGGACAACCATGCCGGATCCCACATCAGACACTCTTAAGCGCATTCACGATCGCATAGCTGCCGCGTCCCCCGGAGGCGTATGGTCGCGTGACGACTTCCTCGATATCGGAACGCCCAATGCGGTCGAAAAAGCGCTGCAGAGGCTCACTACCCGCGGAGATATCCGGCGCCCATATCGAGGCTTCTACGACAAGCCAGGCATCAGCCAGCTGACTGGGAAAATGGTATTCCCACCCCGGGCCGCGTTCGTCGACGCGATTGCGCGGCGTGACAAGTTGCGGGTCCTGGTTGACGGCATGACAGCCGCTAACGACCTTGGCTTGACGACAGCTGTCCCCGCCCGTTCGACGATCTATGCGGATACCTACCCCCGCACGATAGAGATCGAAGCCAACTCCGGCGATCCGAACGCAACGAAGCCGGTAATCTACCGGCTCGATTTCAAGAGAATAGCGGCAAAAACGGCCTTTTGGGCGGGGCGACCTGCGATGCGAATCGTCCAGGCCCTGACCTGGTTTCGAGATGAACGATCTAATTTCGAAACCATCATCGACGGCGTGGTCCGTCATCTCGCGCAAAGCTCGCAAAAGCGATTAATCGTCGAGGATCTGCGCGTTAACATTCGCGCACTCCCTGCCTGGATGTATCCCGTAGTGGATACGATAACGCGCGACACTCGCGTCACAGAGGAAGAAAATGCGTCAGGGCTTCATTAATGTGCTTCGCAGTAGCGCCGATGAGCGCCGGGCGTTGTTTGAAACAGTGGCTTCCGAGCTGCAGACGCGCGCTGAGAATATCGAAAAGGATCTCTACGTCTGCTGGGTCCTCGACTTCCTGTTTAATGGGCGCACCGGCGACCCGATCGGCCTCTACTTCAAGGGTGGAACCAGCCTCAGCAAAGCCTACGGCCTGATCAATCGCTTCTCCGAGGATATCGATATCGGCATTTACAAAACCGATCTCAAAGTACCGACTGAGAGTGAAATCGCCGCTCTCTCCTCGGTGACCAAGCAGCAAAAGGCGCTGGCGGAAGAAGTCGACGAGGCCGCGCGTCAGTATATCTCCGGCCCCCTCAAGGAAAGTCTCGGCCAAGAGATTGCTGCGTTCGAGGCCGAGATCGGACAAGCCGGGCATCTCTCTCTCAAATTCGGTTACGATGCCTACCGGAAGAAAGATGCCCTCGACGTTCTCGTGGTCGGATACAAAAGCGTTTTCGATACAAGCGCGGGCTATGTTGAGCCATCAGTTCGTATTGAAGGCGGAGCGCGTCCAGACCCACTCCCGGCAGAGGCGCGGACGATTCTGGCCTATGTCGCCACGGAGATGGGAGAAAGCGATTTCACCGTTCCCTACGTCACGACCGTCAGGCCGGAGAGGACGTTTTGGGAAAAGGTTCTCATTCTGCACGCGATGACGGAAACGACCGAAAAGCGCAGCGCAGAAGTAGACCCGGAGAGAAGGATCCCGGACCTCAATCGATATTCACGCCACTATTACGACGTCCACCAGATTTGGACACACCAGGACTACGGACTGGCAACGGCTTCGATGCGTGAACTCGCTGAGGCGTGCCGACAGCATAAGGAACTGATGTTCCGATCTCCCGACCACCGATATGATCGGGCCGTGCCAGGAACATATCGCCTCGTACCGACACCAGACATGCGCAAGAAACTCGCCGTCGACTACGAAAGGATGTCGGCGATGATCTTTGCAACGCCGCCTAGCTTCGAAGCGATGATGAAAAGTATTGAAGAGCTCGAGGCAGCGGTCAACACGACCAAATAACCCATCTCCTCTAAAAATAAGCCTCGATGCCGCTATTGCCCTGTTGGCGGTTGTTGATCAAGCAATCGCGCTATAAAAAGCCTATTGCATAGTCAAATGGCTGCGGGAATTGGAGAGGAACTGTCATGCCCACCGGTACTGTTAAATTTTTCAACGATGACAAGGGATTTGGTTTCATCACGCCGGAGAATGGCGGAACGGACGTGTTCGTTCACGTGTCCGCTTTGCAGCAAGGCGGCTCGCTCAGAGAAGGCGATAAAGTCAGCTTCGAAGTCGGCCAGGACCGCAAGACCGGAAAATCGAAGGCTGAGAACGTCAGCGTGCTATGACCTGCGGGCCACGAGACCAGCCTGACCGATAGATTCGGGCAGGCTGGTCTTGTGGGCGCTCTACGGGGCTTACTGAAAATTCCATCTCTTCATCTTCAACGTATCAATGTGCATATCGGGCACGAACATAACCAATGATCCTGTGATCAGGCCGCGCGCATGAAACTGCTCTCCCCTCCTCCCTGCAGACGTAAGAGGTGTATAGGCGAGTCGATGAGACCCTTGATTGTGTTGGTTGCTCGTCTCGCCTTAAAAAGGCTGGATTCGCTCGAGTGAAAACTGGCCAATCACCTAGCTCACCATCACCTAATAGACCTGACAAACTCTCTTGTAGAAATTGGATGGAAATGGATGGATAAATAGAGCATGACAGCGCCTCAGGTATCGGATGAGAATGGATGGGCAAATGGAATTTCTAAACACGGCGACCGTCCGGATCACGCCCGAAATCCTGTCGCTGATCGCCGAAATCGATGAATTCAAAGGTGCTTGGCGTGCGATCGGTCGGATCGCGCCTGAGCGGCTATCCAGCCTCCGGCGAGTTGCCACAATCGAAAGCGTCGGCTCCTCCACACGTATCGAAGGGGCACGCCTCACCGACCGGGAGGTGGAAAAGCTACTGGCAAACATTCGCCTGGGGTCGTTTACGACACGCGACGAGCAAGAGGTTGCCGGCTATGCGGAGGTGATGGAAACCATCTTCAGTGCTTACGAAGCTATTTCGTTCACCGAGAATCATATCCGTCAGCTCCACCGCGACCTTCTTGCGCATTCGACAAAGGACGAGCGGCATCGCGGCGCCTACAAAACCCTCTCCAACAACGTGGAAGCGTTTAACGGGCAGGGCGAGAGCCTCGGCATCGTTTTCGAAACGGCATCGCCGTTCGATACGCCGCGTCGAATGGAAGAGCTGATCGCCTGGCTGGATGAGCAAGGGCGAGAAAAGCGGCTCCATCCACTTTTGGTCGTTGCGATCTTCGTTGTCGTTTTCCTCGAAATCCATCCATTCCAGGATGGCAATGGCCGCCTATCGCGTATTCTGACCACCTTGTTGCTACTGCGAGCCGGCTACGCTTACGTCCCCTACAGCTCGCTCGAAAGCATCATCGAGCAAAGCAAGGAGAGCTATTACATCTCGCTTCGGCGCACGCAGGGAACGATCCGCAACACCGACCCCGACTGGAATCCCTGGATCGAGTTCTTCCTGAGAGCCCTGCATCGGCAGAAGACCCGGCTAGAGAAGAAAATGGAGCGCGAGCGTATCATCCTCGCCGACATGCCGGAGTTATCCGTCACATTGCTCGAGTTGGCGCGCGAGCACGGGCGGATTACGGTCGCGGAGGCTGCACGGTTCACCGATGCAAGCCGTCACACCATCAAGGATCATCTCAAGGCACTCGTGGATCAAGGGCACCTCGTCCTGCACGGTGCTGGCCGCGGCGCCTGGTACGGTCTTTCCTGATGAATCTGATGTCAGCCCCATTTGAATGGGTTTTATGCTCTTGAGGTGATACGAACTGACGACCCCAATATTCTAATCAAACTAGCTCTCTAGCTGCGCCAATATCATTCCTCCTGACGACTTGTCGAAACCTCGATATCCAGCTATATTACTGGAAATATCTGGAGGATCAGATGGCTAGCTCTCAGACACGCGCAATTC
>Ga0075364_10002437_pt1 | contig 10415 bp, 14 predicted proteins | sample EndMetdeltDD1764_FD_71517 | JGI IMG/M metagenome (GOLD analysis project Ga0075364, IMG submission 71517) | Populus endosphere microbial communities from Tennessee, USA - Endosphere MetaG P. deltoides DD176-4 | ecosystem: Host-associated > Plants > Roots > Endosphere | place: USA: Tennessee...
CGGCTCAAGACGCGCGTCAGCACCGAGCAGAGCAAGGTCACCGCGCTCCAGTCGCTCAACACCAAGCTGGCCGCTCTCGCCACCAAGGCTGCGGACCTCGCGAAGGCCAGCACCTGGTCGGCGGCCACCGGCACCTCCTCGAACCCCTCGATCTCGGTCACCACCACCGCCTCGGCGTCGCCGACGCGGCTGTCGGCGACCGTCACCGCTGTCGCCAAGACCCACCAGCTCGGCTTCGCCAGCACGGCGGCGCTCACCGACCACGTCACCGGCGCGTCCAACACGGTCCTCCTGGACCGCTTCGACGGGACGACCCTCTCCATCGACTCCGGCGACGGCACCCTCCAGGGGCTCGTCAACGCGATCAACCTGCCGGCCAACAACACCGGCCTGCACGCCAACGCAGTCAAGACCGCCGGCGGCTACCGACTCCTGGTCGAGTCGACCGCCACCGGCGCGACGCAGGACTTCGACCTGACCGCAGCCGACGGGAGCGCCCTGCTCGGGGGCGCCACGGTCCGGGCGGGTGCCGACGCGGCCCTCGACCTGGGCGCCGGCATCACGGTCACCTCCACCTCCAACACTTTCGCCGACCTGCTTCCCGGGGTCAGCGTCACGCTCGGCGCGGACACAGCGGTCGGCGCGGTCAGCACCATCGACGTCAAGCGCGACTCAACGTCGCTGGGCACGGCCGTCTCGGACCTGGTCACCTCGATGAACGCGATCCTTTCCGAGATCGACGCCAAGGCCGCCTACAACAGCGCCAGCAAGACCAGCGGCGTGCTGGGTGGCGACGCCGCCATCAGAGCCCTGCGCACCGAGGTCCTCCGCACGGTCTACTCCAACAGCAACACCGTCATGGCCCAGTTCGGCATCAGCACCACCCGCGACGGCAAGCTCACGTTCGACGACAAGGCGTTCGCCAAGGCATACGCCGCTGACCCGGAGGGCACCGCCGCCCAGTTCACCACCGGCGCCACCGGCTTCGCCGCTCGGGTGGCGAAGGTGGCCGACGTCGCCAGCGACCCGATCGACGGGACGATCACCAGGGCGATCACCGGCCGCAACTCGGGCATCACCCGGCTCGAGGCCAGCATCGACGACTGGGACGTCCGGCTCGGCCAGCGCCGTACGAACCTCGAGCGTCAGTACACCGCCCTCGAGACCGCTCTCAGCCAGCTGAACAGCCAGTCCAGCTGGCTGTCCGGCCAGCTCTCCTCGCTCTCCAGCTCCTCATCGTCCTGACCATGACTCCAGACCTCTTGCCAGTCCCCCCGCCACGGAAGGCCACCCCATGAACTCACCGCAGAACGCGTACCTGGAAGCGTCGGTAGCCACGGCGTCGCCGGCCCGCCTGCTGGTGATGCTCTGCGACCGGCTGGTTGTCGACCTCACCCGCGGGCTCGAGGCGCAGCGCGCCAACAACGTCGAGACCGCGCACCGGGAGCTGCTGCACGCCCAGGAGATCGTCCTCGAGCTGCGTTGCAGCCTGCGGACCGACGCCTGGGAGGGCGGCCCCGGCCTGGCCTCGCTCTATGACTTCCTGCACCTCGAGCTCGTGCGCGCCAACGTCACCAAGGACGCCGGCATCACCGAAGGATGCCTCGGACTCGTCACCGACCTGGCCGCCACCTGGCGCGAGGCGGCGTTGCAGGCCGTGGCGGAGGGCTGAGCCATGGCCGACCCGTACGCCGGTCTGGGCGAGTGCACCGCGTCCAGGCACGAGGCGTGGGAGGTGGCGCTGGACCGGGTCGAGCTCGACCTGATCCGCGCCGAGCGTGCGGTGGCCATCGGGCCCGGTCTGGCTCGGCTCGACGAGTGGCGGGTCCCGGACTACTACGGCCCGATCCCCGCCGCGCTGCGCCCTCGGGCCGAGGAGATCCTGGCCAGACAGCAGCAGACGGTGCGGCGGATCTCCGAGCAGCTCGGCGTCAACGTCCAGCACCAGGCGATCGTCGATGGCGTCTCGGCACTGTCCGGCCTCAGCTCCGACCGGGCGGTCTACGTCGATGTCAACGCCTGAGACTCCCCGACGCGACGACGCGTCCCCTACCTGCCAGACCCCAACGAGGAGCCCCCTATGCATGCCTTGATCATCGACGACTCGCGAGCGATGCGATCGATCCTGCGTCGCATCGTCACCGGCTTGTCGTGGGACACCAGCGAGGCCGGCGACGGGCAGCAGGCCATCACGCTGCTCGAGGAGGGCCTGGTCCCCGACGTGTGCCTGATCGACTGGAACATGCCGGTCATGGACGGCTATGAGTTCGTGGTCCGCGTGCGCTCCGAGGACAAGTGGCGCAACGTCACCTTGATGATGGTGACCACCGAGAGCGAGCACGACAACATCGTCCGCGCGCTCGCCGCCGGAGCGCACGAGTACGTCGTCAAGCCGTTCACGCCCGACGCCATCGTTGACAAGCTGGCCCTTCTCGGCCTCACCCAGACAGAGGTACCGGCATGACCACCACCGAGTTCGCCACGACTCCGGAGGACCTGCAGATGTTCGTCAGCGAGGTCTGGGCCAACCATGTTGCCCAGGTCGACGAGCTCGTCCCCGCTCCCCCGCACACCTGGACGGCCACGGCCGGTCCGGCGGTGCCCTGCTGGTCCGGCGCGGTCTCGGTCACCGGTCGGTGGCAGGGCATGATCGCCGTCGACCTGGCCGGCGGGAGCGCCGAGGCGCTGGCCCGCGGGATGCTCGCCCTCGACGAGACCGAGGAGGTCGACCCCGTGGAGCTCTCCGACGTGGTCGGCGAGTTCGCCAACATCGTCGGCGGAAACGTCAAGTCGCTGATGCCCGGGCCCAGCACCCTCTCGCTGCCGCTGGTCGCCCACAACGTCCTCGAACCACCCTCGGGCCTGCACCCGCAGGTCACGCTCGACCTCGCCTGGCGCGACGCGCCGGTCCGGGTCCGAGTGCTCGCCCTCCCCTCACCCACCCAGTAACACCACCCACCGAATCCCGGAGGTCACCCCAATGAAGATCGTCCTCGCCGACGACAGCCGGGTCATGCGTCAGATCGTGATCCGGACCCTGCGCCAGGCTGGTTTCACCGGCCACGAGATCCTCGAGGCCGAGAACGGCCGCGAGGCCGTCGAGCTCGTCCAGCGCGAGGCGCCGGACCTGGTCCTGTCCGACTGGAACATGCCCGAGATGAACGGCATCGACGCTCTCAACGCGCTGCGCAACAGCGGCAGCAACGTGCCGTTCGGTTTCGTCACGTCCGAGGGCTCGGACGAGATGCGCCAGCGGGCCACGCTGGCGGGTGCCGCGTTCCTCATCGCCAAGCCGTTCACCCCGGAGGCCTTCCAGGAGGCGCTCTCCGGGTTGGCGGTCTGAGGGTGACGTAAGCATGGCCGAGACCCACCTGCCGACCACCAAGGAGACCCGCGACCTGCTGAGCGGGCTGCTGGGCCGCGACGTGACGCTCGTCCCGTGCCCGCCGCTGGCACCGAGACCGGGCGCGCCCCGGACCGTGGCCACCTACGTGGACGACCACTTCGGGCTCCGCGCGATCATCGCGTGCGACCTGGAGTTCTCCGCGCGCGCCGGTGCCGCGCTCGCCTTGATCCCCGCACCGGCAGCAGAGGCGGCGATCGAGACGAAGGGCCTGGGCGACAACCTGACCGAGAACCTCTACGAGGTCCTCAACGTCGCCGCGTCCCTGTTCAACGTGCCAGGGGCAGTGCACGTGCGCCTGCTCGAGCTGCATGCGGCCGGAACGGCGATCCCGCCGCAGGTGGAGTCCAGGATCCTCACCCTCGGTCGCCGCGAGGACCTGGAGGTCAACATCACCGGCTACGGCCCGGGCCGCCTCTCGGTGGTCATCATCAGCTAGGCCCGAGCCACCACGCGCGCCACTCGTCGCCCACTGGTCCAGACGGATCGGTGGGCGACGATGCATTTGTCGTCGATATCTCTCAGGTCCCGGCGTCGCGGGCCGAGGAGAACGCTGAGCACGGACAGCTCACCCCCCTGCCGAAGGATCGGCCGACCCCCCGCTTCGTGGAGGATGCCGTGTCCGTGCCCGCCGTCAGCGGCAGCGACCCCGTGTTCGCGGTCCTGTGCTCGGCCCTCGACGGTCTGTCGTTGCGCCAGAGGGTCATCGCGGACAACATCGCCAACGTCGACACGCCGGGCTTCCGGGCCACGAGCGTCGACTTCGAGAGCTCGCTGCGCGACGCCATCGAGAGCGGCGGCCGGGACGCGGTCCACGCCGAGATGATGGCCGAGGACACGCCGGTCGGTCCCAACGGGAACAACGTCGACCTCCGCAAGGAGATGCTCGCCGCGACCCAGTCCCAGTTCGCCTACCAGCTGATGACCCGCGCGGTCAGCGACCGCTTCTCCCTCATCAAGACGGTGGCGAACTGATGGGGGCCTTCGACGCGCTCAACATCGCCAGCTCCAGCCTCGGGATGCACCAGACCTGGTTGGACGCGCTCTCGAACAACATCGCGAACGTCAACACGGTCCACAGCACCGACGAGGACGCGTTCCAGGCGCAGATGGTGATCGCCCAGGCGCAGCCTGGTGGCGGCGTCGACGTCGCCGGTATCGCGCTCAGCGACCCCGAGGGCGTCCTCACCTACTCCCCCGACCACCCGCTCGCGGACGAGGACGGCTACGTGCGCAACCCCTCCATCGACATGTCGAGCCAGATGTCCCAGCTGATCATGGCCCAGCGCGGCTACCAGGCCTCGGTGCAGGTGACCAAGTTCGCCCAGGACTCCTACAGCAGCGCCCTGCAGATCGGCGGACAGTGAGATGAGCGTGTCCGGAATCGAGGCGGCCGGCTTCGCCCCGTACGTCGCCCCCCGGGTCGACGCGGCGAACGCGACGGGCGGCCCCACCGGCCCGAGCGGCCCCCGCAGCACGGGGCTGGACTTCGGCAGCATGGTGCTCGACGGGATCGACCGGCTCGAGCAGGTGCAGCACAAGAGCGACGCCCTCGCCGTACAGGCGGCCACCGGTGACCTGCAGAGCATCCACGACTACACGATCGCCTCCACCCAGGCCGCGGTGACCACCCAGGTCACCGTCGCGGTCCGCAACAAGGCTGTCGAGGCGTTCACCGAGATCATGCGGATGCAGGCCTGATGAAGGAACTGGTGGAGCGCTCCTTCCGACGAGGGGGCGACACGTTCGGCGCCTTCACGAGCGGCCAGAAGGCCATCTCCGTGCTCGGCGGGGTGGCCCTCCTGCTCGGCGGGTTCATGGTCTTCCGGTGGGCCTCGACCCCTGACTACGCGCCCCTCTTCTCCAACCTCTCGGCCAGTGACGCCTCCGCGGTCGTCGACGAGCTCGCGGCCGAGGGCACGCCCTACGAGCTGGCCGACGGCGGCGGCACCGTGATGGTGCCCCAGGACGACGTCTACTCGGCCCGCATCGCGCTGAGCGGTCAGGGACTGCCGGCCGACTCCGACAACCAGGGCTACTCGATCCTGGACAAGCAGGGCATGTCCCTCTCCCAGGAGGCCCAGGACACCAACTTCAAGCGGGCCATGGAGGGCGAGCTCTCCAACACCGTCGAGGCCATCGACGGCGTGGACACCGCAGTGGTGCACCTCGCACTCCCGGAGAAGGAGGTCTTCGCCGACGAGCAGAAGCCGGCCACCGCGTCGGTGCTCGTGAAGACCCGGCCCGGATCCACTCTCGGCTCCGAGCAGGTTCAGGCCGTGGTCCACCTCGTGGCCTCCAGCATCGACGGGCTCGACCCGGACCAGGTGACGGTGGCCGACGCGACCGGCAAGGTGCTGTCGGCACCCGGCGGGATGGCCGAGGACGGCGGCACCCGCACCCAGCTGGTGTCAGACGTCCAGGACGAGTACCGCACCAAGCTCCAAGCCATGCTCGACCGCGTCGTCGGCCCGGGCAACTCCACCGTCCAGGTGACCGCCGACCTCGACTTCGACGACGCCGTCATCGAGACCAAGGACTACATCGCGAACCCGGACACCTTGCCGAAGTCCTCGACCACGACGTCGGAGACCTACAGCGGCGCGGGCACCCCGCCCGTCAGCGGCGTGGTCGGACCCGACGGCCAGATGGATCCCACGACGACCACCTCCGCCGACTCCAGCTACAGCAACGAGTCCACCACCCAGGACAACGCGCTGGACGAGCGGAGCGAGCGGCGGGTCACCGCCCCTGGGTCGCTGGCCGGCCTGCACGTCGGCGTGGCCCTGGATGCCCAGGCCATCGCCGCCAACCAGATCGACAGCCGCGACATCCGCGCTCTCGTCGTCGCCACCGCCGGCATCTCCAAGGCCCGCGGCGACACGGTGTCGATCAACGAGATGGCCTTCGACCGGTCATCGGAGAAGGCGGCCGCGGCCGCCCTCACCGAGGCCGACGCCGACGAGGCAGCAGCGGACAAGCGTCAGCAGTACAAGGACGTCGGGCTGGCTGTGCTGGTCGCACTGCTCGTGCTCGCGGCCATCTTCACCGCCCGCCGCAGGGCCAAGAAGCGCGACCAGACGACGACGTACCTGGTGGATCAGCTGCGCCAGGACCAGGAGGCCCGCCTGACCGCGACCCAGGTCGTTGAGACCCCCGCGGCCGCGTTGGCCCTCGAAGAGGCCGAGGACGTGAGGAGCAGTGACCTGCGCAGGGAGATCGACGACCTCATCGAGCGCCAGCCCGACGACGTGGCCGCGCTGCTGCGCGGCTGGCTCGCGGAGCGCTCCTGATGAGCCTGACCTTCAACCCGGGCGCACGCAAGAGCGCCGTCCTGCTGATCCAGCTGGGCAAGGACCGGGCGGCCAGCGTCCTCTCGCAGCTCACGGAGGCGGAGGTCGAGACCGTCTCGGCCGAGATCGCCCACCTCGAGTCGATCAGCGCCGCCGAGAGCGACTCCGTCCTCGAGGAGTTCCGTGACCTGCTGGTCGCCCGGCGCCACATCTCCCAAGGCGGCCTCGCCTTCGCCCGGCAGCTGCTCCAGGAGTCGCTGGGCACCGAGCGTGCCGACGAGATCATCGAGCGGGTCACCGCGGCCGCGATCCAGATGCCCTTCGAGTTCCTCAGGGCGGCGGACCCGGCTCAGCTGCGGTCCTTCATCGCCGACGAGCACCCGCAGATCATCGCGCTGGTGCTGGCCCACATGACGGCCGACAAGGCGTCGCTGGTGCTGGCCGGGCTCGAGGCGGATCGCCAGGCGGACGTCGCGCACCGGATCGCCGTCATGGACCGGACCTCCCCCGAGATCATCCGCTCGGTCGAGTCGATCCTCGAGCGCAAGCTCTCCTCGATGCTCCAGCCGATGGACCAGCTGCAGGTCGGCGGCCTCGACCCGCTGGTCAACATCATCAACCGCGCCGACCGGTCCACCGAGCGCCAGATCGTCGAGGGCCTCGAGGCTCTGGACCCGGCGCTGGCCGACGAGGTCCGCAGCCGGATGTTCATGTTCGAGGACATCGTCACCCTCGACGACCGCTCGGTTCAGCAGGTGCTGCGCCAGGTGGACGCGGCCCAGCTGTCCTACGCACTCAAGGGCGTCGCCGAGCCGGTCCGCGACAAGATCGTCTCGAACATGTCGGAGCGGGCGGCCACCACGCTGCTCGAAGAGGTGGAGCTGCTCGGCCAGGTCCGCCTCACGCAGGTCGAGGAGGCTCAGCAGAGCGTCATCCGCGCGATCCGCCAGCTCGAGGAGGAGGGCCAGATCATGGTCCGTCGGGGAGGCGACGATGAGTTTGTCGACTAAGGCGGCCTTCACCCCGCTCATGCCTCCGCCGGCCCCCGAGGACGCCCTCGTGCTGCGCGGCGAGGTGCCCGCGCTCCCGCCCGCCACCCCCGAGCTCGGCTCGGGGGCATGGACGCGCTTCGGCCCGCCCTCCGTCCTCGGCGACGACGTCACCGAGGCCGCGCTCTCGGCCATGGTCGAGGACGCCCGTGCCGCGGCTCAGTCGCGGGGCTATGCCGTGGGCTGGGCCCAGGGACGACGTGAGGCCGCGGACGAGACGGCGCTGACCGCGCGGAGCCACGAGCAGCGGCTCGCGGAGGACCGCAGGCGGTGGGCAGCCCAGCAGCAGGCCGCGTTGGACGCGCTTCAGCGCGCCGCCGAGGGTCTTGCCCGCGCCACCGAGGAGGCCCAGGCCACGGTCCGGGCCCAGGCCATCGACCTGGCTCGCGAGCTCACCGAGACCATGGTCGGGCACGAGCTCCGGTCCGCCCCCGACAACGCCGCCGACGTGGTGGCCCGGGTGCTGGCCGCAGGACCCAACGACCGCCCGTTCGTGGTCCGGCTGCACCCCGACGTCGCCGACAGCGCCACCGTGAGCCAGCTCTCGCAGGCGGGCGTGCGAGTTGTCTCAGAGCCCGGCATGGCACTCTCCGACGCCATCGTCGAGGTCGACGGGCAGGTCCTGGACCTGCGTCTCCGCTCGGCCCTCGACCGGGTGCGCGAGGTGCTGTCGTGAGCCTGTCCATCTCCGAGTCAGCCCAGTCGCTGCGGTCTCCGGGAGCTGACCACTTCGCCGCCGTCCGGGCCTCGGCGGTCGACGCCGCCCGCCCGGCCCGCCGGGGCCGGGTGACCGAGGCGATGGGGCTACACCTCCGGGTCACCGGCCTGACCGCCGCAGTCGGCGACCTGGTCGAGGTGGACACCGGAGCCGTGCAGCCCCTCCTCGCAGAGGTCGCCGCAAGCGACACCGTGGGCCTGATCTGTCTCCCGCTGGGGCACACCCGTGGACTGGAGGCGGGCGCACCCGTCCGGAACACCGGCGGCCCTCTGCAGATCCGGGTCGGCCACGAGCTGGCGGGACGGGTCCTCGACGGGCTCGGCCGTCCGGTCGACGGCGGACCGCCTCTGGACGCGCTCGCCCTTGTCGGCGTCGACCATGACGCCCCGCCGGCCCTGAGCCGCCCCCGCATCGTGACCCCGCTCGGGCTCGGCGTACGCGCGCTGGACTCGCTGGTGCCGTGCGGTCGCGGCCAGCGGGTGGGGATCATGGCGGGATCCGGCGTCGGCAAGTCCAGCCTGCTCTCGATGGTCGCCCGCGGCACCGAGGCGGAGATCTCGGTGATCGCCCTCGTGGGCGAGCGTGGCCGTGAGGTGCGCGAGTTCCTCGAGAACGACCTCGGCCCCGAGGGACTGGCCCGCTCGGTCGTGGTCGTCGCGACCTCGGACGCACCTCCGGTGGAGCGGCTGCGCGCGGCCTTCGTCGCCACCCGCATCGCGGAGTGGTTCCGCGACGAGGGTCGCCACGTCGTCCTGATGATGGACAGCCTGACTCGGGTGGCCATGGCCCAGCGCGAGATCGGGCTGTCCGCCGGAGAGCCTCCCGCCACCCGTGGCTACCCGCCCAGCGTCTTCGCCCTGATGCCACGGCTCCTGGAGCGGGCCGGTACCTCGGCGCGGGGGTCGATCACCGGCCTCTACACCGTCCTCGTCGAGGGCGACGACATGCAGGACCCGATCGGTGACACGGCCCGGTCGATCCTCGACGGACACGTCGTCCTGAGCCGCCGACTCGCGACCGCCGGGCACTTCCCCAGCATCGACGTGCTCGAGTCGATCTCCCGCGTCACGTCCTCGGTCACCACCGCGGAGCAGCGGGTGGACGCCACCGTGCTCCGGCGGATGCTCGCGGCGCACCGCGACGTGCGCGAGCTCGTCGAGATCGGTGCGTACGTCGCCGGCAGCGAGCCGGACGCAGACGCGGCGCTCGCGCGCATGGACGACATCCTGCGGTTCCTGCGCCAGCCGATGGAGGAGTCCACCCCGCGCGAGGAGACCTGGCGGCGGCTGGCGGGGCTGGTGGCGTCATGAGCCGCACCGTTCACGACCCCGGTCTCAAGGCCGTGGCCCGGGTCCGCGAGGTCCGCGAGCGCGACAGCCAGCTCGGCCTGCGGACGGCCGCCGCCGAGCATCGGTCACGTCAGCTGCGAGCCGAGGAGCTCGACGGCATCGTGCAGCAGCACGCGGCCGCGGCGAACGCCGAGGGCCAGGGGCTGCTCGACTGGGCCGCCCAGCGTGGCGCCCTGATGGCGCTGTCGTCGGCAGCACGCACCGCCCACGCGGACGTCGACGCCGCAGCCCGCCTGAGGGCGGCCGCCCACGACCACTGGCAGCAGGACCGCGCGAGGCTCGGCGCCGTCGAGCACCTGCTCGAGCTCCGCGCCGCCGAACGTCGCGCAGAGCTCGCCCGGGCCGTGGCTCGTGAGCTCGACGACATCGGCGGCCAGGCATGGCTGCGCCGACGCGAGGCAGCGCGCACGCACTTCCGCGGGAACCCCGGTGAGGAAGCATGAGCGTCAGCGACGTCACCAGCCGCATCTCACAGATCCAGTCGCAGCTGAGCCTTCTCGCCCCGGCCAGGCCCTCGTCGGGGACGGCGTTCGCGTCGGCCCTCGACGGCGCCCTCAAGAGCTCCTCCGACACGACGGTCGGCACCGCCGACAGCTCCATCAC
>Ga0075364_10002438_pt1 | contig 10415 bp, 7 predicted proteins | sample EndMetdeltDD1764_FD_71517 | JGI IMG/M metagenome (GOLD analysis project Ga0075364, IMG submission 71517) | Populus endosphere microbial communities from Tennessee, USA - Endosphere MetaG P. deltoides DD176-4 | ecosystem: Host-associated > Plants > Roots > Endosphere | place: USA: Tennessee...
GTCCCGCTGGGATATCTCTCCTACCGACCGGCGAACCAGGTGCCCCTTTTCACCTCTGACAATTTCAATGGCGTCATTGAGCTTGCCGGTTGCGGCAGGTTTGCCTGTCGCTTCAATGAACTCGATTGCTGCGCTGTCCTTCGGTCCCATGGAGCCAGCCGGAAAATTCTTCCCCGATAGCTCCTTCGGGCCTACGCGCCGCGGCGGGCGATCAGTCGCCGTTCCGTAATCGATATAGACGCCTTCGACATCCGTCAGCATAAGCAGCGTGTCTGCCTTCAACGCGCGAGCGAGAAGCGAGCTTGCCAGATCCTTGTCGATGGCGGCTTCCACGCCGGAAAGACTGCCGTCGTGCCGGGCTATCACCGGAACCCCGCCACCGCCGGTGCAGATGACGATCACGCCGCGTTCTGCTCTTATCTTGTCCGCTCCGCCCTTGTCGCATCGTGCTTCCAGGACCATGTCGAACAGGGAGCGACCAACTTGCGCCTCCGAAATCGTCCAGGGCGCAAATCGGATTTGGTCGGTTAATAGGTCGTCAGGCAATGTCCGCCGGCTCGGCCTTGCGTTTTCGCCCCGTGATCATGGCGAGTACCAGATTTTCGCGATGACGAAAGCTTGCCAGCGCGACGCCGCCAATATGGAAAAGGACCAGCACAAGTAAGCCGTGCGCGCTCAGGCTGTGCGCCGTTTCGACCCACGAGACGCCGAAATACGCGTCCGTCGTCATCAGCCAACCGGTCAATGCGGTTGACCCCATCGCCGCGATCAGCGCGACCACCATTGCGCCGCCGGCTGGGTTGTGGCCGATGTACCGGGCTTCGCGGCCGCTCAGTATTGCCGAGAGATAACGCAGCACCGTCGCCGGGTCGCGCACGAATTGCGAGAAGCGCGCATAGGGCGTGCCCAGAACACCCCATAAGAGCCGCATTGCGACCAGCGCCGCAGCGGTGTAGCCGGCCCAATGGTGAACGTCCTCCGAAGAATGGGAGGTGAGCCAGGCCGTGATGAAGCTGAGCACCAGCGCCCAGTGAAAGCCCCGCACGACCCGGTCCCAGACGCGCACCATCTCCAGCGATGGTTGCGCGTCCGCCGCTCTTGAAGCGTTGCGATCAGTTTTCGCCGGCTTCGGCATTGTCGAGCTTTTCAAGGGTCTCGGCATTGTAGGCCAGATTCACTTTCTTGCCGGCCTTGTCGACTGCGTAGACTTCGTAGCAACCCTTCTCGACCTTGATCTGGCGGACGGTAAGACCTTCGCCGGTCAATTGCGCCTCGAGCGTTGCCTTGGGCTTGAACTGTGATTTCGAGGCGGTGCTGCAGCTGCCGCCAGCAGCGAGCGCCGGTCCTGCAATGATGCCGGCGAGCGCGGCGAGGACGAGGGTGCGATACATGATGGCTCCATTCGAGAGGTTGGGCGCGGATGTTGCGCCTTGAGGGGTGGATTTCGACCGATTCGGTCAGACGGCGGTATCACCGTCATTGGTGCGGGATAGCCAATTCAACCTGACAACTGGCTGACAGCGGCATAGGCACCGCCGATCGGGCTCACCGCCGGTCGGTTTGATCTGGCGCAAGGACCGCGGGTGGCGCCGCGAGCAGGATGATGGCTCGGATACAGAGCGCTTCTGCTGCTATCCCAAGGAGAAAAGTCATGAAAACCATATCGAGGAGAGCTACGATCGGGCTTGCGGCCGCAATGCTTATGATCGGCAGCGCCGACGCGACCCGGGCTGCTTCGATTGTCCAGGTCTCGCTGTGGGACAAGGGGGCAAGCGTGGAAATGCCCATGGGGCTCGCCTATGCCACGCCCGGGATCGATCTCTCCAAGGCCACGATGGGTATCAAGGCTTCCCCTGGAGCGGCGAAGGCCGGGGAGGTCACATTCAGTGTGAAGAATGATTCCAAGGACACCGTTCACGAAATGATCGTCATGTACCTTGCTGATCCCAGCAAGCCGCTTCCCTACCTTGATGCCGAGAACCGCGTCGACGAAGATAGGGCCGGCGACAAGGGCGAAGTTTCGGAGCTTGATCCCGGAAAATCAGGCACATTGACGGTCGAATTGAAGGCTGGAAAATACCTGCTTATCTGCAACGTGCCAGGTCACTATGGAGCCGGCATGTGGGCCGAATTCACTGTCGAGCCATAGATGCTGAACCAGGCAGCCGCCCGGCCGGAACCTGCGACTGCCGCAGTTTTCGAAAGCCTGCCGGGATCGCCGGCCTTGTGGGTTTGGCCGCGCCACGGCGGAATAGGCTGGGCAGTCACGGGATTTGTTTTTCCGGCGCAATATGGAACACGTCATGAGAGCGATGGTGCTCGAAAACATCGGCGTGTCATTGAAGCTGGTCGACAGGCCCGATCCCATGGCTGGACCCGGTGAGACGCTGGCTTTCTCGACGGTCCGGGCTTTCCCGAAAATGTTGGCGGGCAGGTTGAAAAATTCTCACCATGGGCGCCAAGCCGGCCGGCACGTGGTTCACATCCTAACGCGTGCTGTTTGGTCTTTAGAGATTGTGGACTCGATCTCTGACACGAAGTCCTCCACCAGAAGCGAATTGGCATAGGCCGTGACATGATCGCCGTCGAAGAACAACGGGTGTCCGTTCCTGAATGCCGAACATGTAACTTGCGGGCAGAGCGTAGGCAAAGGGTCCCAGACGTGAATGTTCGGCAGAGCCGCTGATATCTCAGCGTAGCCCTTCAAAATTGGTGATCGAAGATTTTCTATCAGTTTTCGATCGATGTCGAATCCGTTGGCACAGGACGGATTCATTGAATTGAACCAATCACTGCATCGAAAGGCCGGGGCCCTGAAGATTGGCTTTGGGCCCTCGAAAACAATCGACAGTCCCGCCTTGGAGAGGGGGGTAAGTTGATCGATAGCGTTCTTGACGGCTTGTTCCGTCTGCTGCTCGCTGCTCTGCAGGCTGCTGTCGGGGCCAGCAGCCCATTGAAGGCTAAGTCGGGTCAGCCGGAGCGAGGGCAGGAACAGCAGGTCGCGAGGCTTGGCAATCTTGGCTATGTAGGCTGCACTGGCAGCCGTGGCATGAGCGCACGTCGGCTCAGTGTCGTGGCGAAGATCCAAGCTGACAAACGGGCAACCAGCGGTCGACACCACCACTGTTCGGATACCGGTTTCGAGCGTGAAGCGCTTCAGGAGAGGAATGTAGGCTCCCGCGTGAGAGTCGCCCAGCACGAACAAGGTCTCGCTACGCCCTTCGCCCGGGCACCCGCCTTTGGTGAAGAACTGCGCTTCTTCCACAGTTTCCGTGACGACGGCGCAACCAGGAGACTGGGGAGAGGTGTCTGGTGAGGTCGCGTACCATTCGCCTCTATTCCTCATGACCGTGCTCAAGGCGATTTCATATCGATTGTCGTGCATCAGTTTGAAGCCGAAAAATGCAGCAGCGATGACAGCCAGAAAGAGGGCGACAACGGCTATGTCGGGGGCGGTTCTCAGAAGCCGCAATCGACGCGTCGGTGTTTCGATCCAGAAATACGAAGCGAGGCTGAACGCCACGGCCGCCAGCAACGCTGTTAATTTTGTGGCGGTGGTTTCGGTGCCTATCGTCCATCTTGCGATCACCAAGATTGGCCAATGCCACAGGTAGAGAGAATAAGAGATCCATCCGACGAATCTGACCGGCTTTATTTCCAACACCGCAAAGTGTGGCGCACGGTCGCTTCCCAGATAGTAGAGGCATCCGATCAAGACAGTGGTGCAGGCAACGGCAGCGATGTTCTCAAGCCCATCGTAGGCCTTGCCAAAGTCGAGCGCGAACGTTGCCACGAGTCCGATCAGCGCGATCGTGGCTGCAAGATTGCAATGCCTTTCGAAGCCCGTCCGTTCCCCTATCCGGCTGACAAGCTGAAAGCACAATATGCCGCATGCCAACTGCCAAAAGCGGGCATAGGGCATATAGAAGGCCTGAAGCGGATTCGCAGCCAGTAGATGAAGCCATACCGCCACCGACACGACGGCGAGCGCACCATAAACAAGCGCCGAGAATCTCTTCCCGCGCGGTCCTATTACCCAAGGAAAAAACAGCAGCGGGAAAACGACGTAGAATTGTTCCTCAACCCCAAGAGACCACGTGTGGGTGAATGGGTTGAATTCGGTCACGGGTGAAAAATAGTCGGTTCCCTTGGCCAGGAAGATATTGCTGAGGCCGACAAAGGCGGAAGAGGCGGTTTTGCTGATTGATGTGCTGAGCCAAGCGTCCGGAACAAACAGAAAGGTGGCGAGCGCACTAAACAGTAAGCACACCAACAGCGCCGGCATGATTCTTGTGAATCGGCGCGCATAGAATTCCAAGACAAAATGAAAAGCGGACTGGCCCCGGTAGCGCCTCGACACCGTATAGCTGACGACGAAACCAGAAATTACGAAGAAAACATCAACCCCTAAAAAACCATTGGGGAGGCGGTCGCCATACAGATGGTAGAACACGACTGACAGGATCGCGATGGCCCGGAGCCCGTCAAGGAAAGCCAAGTAGTCCGTCGACGAGCGTTCCGACGTCGAACCAAAATTATCGGCCATTGGACGAAACACACGTTCTTGTAGGGAAAAAATTCGATCGGATAACGTTCCGGCTGAGGCCAGTTCAGCCCCAGTTGAAGCGCGGCAGCCTTAACCTGCGGGCAATTACAGTATGTGCCGATCATGGGAAAGGCCGGACACAGGATTTGTTTCATTCGACGGCGTTGTGGGGTCGATCCGTGGCTTTCCGCTGCAACCGAATGTCGCGAGCGAGGACGTTCGTCTCGCTCGCAGGACTCCGCAGCAGTGGCGATCGACCGTTCAGCTGTTTCGCGACAGATGCACGTCCAGGACGGCGGCCTTCTTGGCGATCAGGCCTTCCAGATCCGCGTCCGATCGCTTGGTGCCGGTCCGTTCGCGCAGCAGCGAGATCACCGCGCTCATTGAAAGCGGAGCAATTTGGGAAAGCGAAGTAATTTGGGAAAGCGGGGTGTCTTGGGAAAGCGGGGCGGTCTGGGTGGCCAGAATGGCGTCCACCGCGCCGGCAACATCGGGAATCTCCGTTGGTGCTCGCATGGTCGGTTCCTTTCTGCTCAGGTCGGCTTCGGCGGCGCCGGCCGGTCCTCGGACGCCGCGATCGAAGACGACAGCCAGGCCGTTCTTGACGGCGAGGGCGGCGACCATATCGTCGAGCTTGCGGTCGGAGAGGGCTGGGTCCGCGGGTTTCAGGATCTTGCGGATCACCCTGGCGGCCTGATCCGTCGATACGAAGTCATAACGCCGTTTTCTGGCCTCGACATATTGTTCGATGATCATGCTCAGGCGGCGGGCTGCAATGCCCCTGGGTTCCTGCACATCCTTGGGTTCCACCGGAGCCTCCCTAGGCTGCCGTGCGTACAAATTCGGCAGCCAAAAAGAAATAGGGCGGCTTGATCGGACATCAAACGTCCTTCGATCCATTTCGTCGCACCCGCCAAAGGGCCGGAACGATCCTGCGGCTGAAGCATTTCGTTCCATGACCAGCGCATTGAGGGAAGGCCGGGCCATGAAGATCGCTCATGTGGCGCCGCTGTACGAATCCGTTCCGCCAAGGCTCTACGGCGGCACAGAGCGCATCATTTCCTACCTGACCGAAGCCCTCGTCGACCTCGGCCACGAGGTGACGCTGTTCGCCAGCGGCGACACGAAGACTTCCGCCAAACTCGTGCCCTGCCGCGAGCGGGCGCTTCGTCTTGATCCACGCCCGCTGAAGTCCGAGATCGCGGCGCATCTGTCGATGCTCGACGAGGTGAGGAAACGCGCCGACGATTTTGACGTCATTCATTTCCACCTCAGCCATTTCCTGCATTTCCCATTTTTCCGCGATATGCCGCAGCGCACGGTGACGACGCCGCATGGCAGGCTGGATTACGCGGATCTCGCGCAGGCCTATGACCGGTTCCCGCGCTTCCCGATGGTTTCCATATCGCGCAGCCAACGGGCGAGGTTTGCGTCCGCCAACTGGCTTGCCACGATCCATCACGGCCTGCCCGTCGATCTCTACGAACCCGATTTCGAGGCAGGCTCGGATGGCGGTTATCTTGCCTTTCTCGGCAGGATGTCGCGCGACAAGCGGCCGGACCGGGCGATCGACATCGCCCGCCGCACCGGCCTGAAACTCAAGCTAGCAGCCAAGATCGGCGATGGCGACCGCGCCTATTTCGAGGAAGTCGTTCAACCGATGATCGATGGCGACCGGGTCGAATATGTCGGCGAAATCGGCGAGGACCAGAAGAGCAGGTTTCTTGGCAATGCAGCCGCCCTGCTGTTTCCGATCGATTGGCCCGAACCCTTCGGCCTTGCCGTGATCGAAGCCATGGCCTGTGGAACCCCAGTCATGGCCTGGAGTTGCGGCGCCATGCCCGAAATCGTCGACTATGGGGTTACAGGCTTCGTCGTCGAAACCATCGAGGATGCGGTCGCCACGATGCCGGCTCTCCTGCAGCTCGACAGGCGGCGCATAAGGGCGGTGTTCGAAAGGCGGTTTTCAGCCGACAGAATGGCCAGGGACTACGTCGAGGCTTATTCCCTGCTGCGCAGCGGCCATGAGCAAAGCAGAGCGTCGTAGGCCTTCACCCGTCCGAAAAACCCAGCACGGGGACAATCCTGTTGACCATCACCCAACTCGACGAGCGCAAGCTTGATCCTGCCATAGCTCTGGCTTCTCTGGACGAAACCGCGCCGAGGGAGCCGCATCGGCTGTTCGCCCTCAAGCATGGCGATTGCTTTGCCGTTGCCGATGCCTATGGCGATATACGCGGTGTCGGCGACGGGTTTTTTCGCGACGACACGCGCGTGCTTTCCGAATTTCGCCTCACCGTCGGCGGGCGGTCGACGTCGTTGCTGGGCGCGTCGCTCAGCCAGGACAACGTGCTCTTCACCACCAACCTCACCAATCTGCCGATAGAGAGCGCCGCTGGCCGCCAGATTCCGCAAGGCGCTATGCATATCGAGCGCGTCCGGCTGTTGTGGGAGGAAAGGCTTTATGAGCGCATAACGCTGTCCAACTACAGCCGCGAGCATTCTACGATCCTGCTGTCGCTGCGTTTTGCCGCCGATTTCCGCGACATGTTCGAGGTCCGCGGCTCGACCCGATCGAAACGTGGAACCGCCCATACGGCCGAGATCACGGGGAACGCGGTCGTGCTTCGCTACGAAGGCCTGGACAAGGTCGTGCGGACATCGGCGATTTCATTCTCACAGACGCCCGATCAACTGACTTCCGAGCGCGCCGATTTCGTCATCGCCGTCACCAAGCGCAGCAGCCAGACGCTTTATGTGGAAGTGGGCAACGCGACAGACGATCGCCCCGAAAGCCGCCGGTTTCGCGCGGCTGCCGCCCGCGCTCGCTTCGGCATGCGCGCCAAGCGCCGGCATGGCGCGACGCTGCATAGTTCCGGCCGCGTCTTCAACGACTGGATGGAGCGCGCGCGCGCCGATGTCGCGCTGCTCACCACGGAATTGGCGACCGGGCCCTATCCCTATGCCGGCATTCCCTGGTTCTCGACCGCCTTCGGCCGGGATGGCGTGATCTCGGCCTTGCAGATGCTTTGGCTCAATCCCGGTCTGGCGCGCGGCGTCCTGGCGTTTCTCGCTCAACACCAGGCGACCGAGACATCGCCTTTCAGCGATTCCGAACCCGGCAAGATCATGCACGAGACCCGCAAGGGCGAGATGGTGGCGCTAAGCGAACTGCCGTTCGGCCGCTATTATGGCGGTGTCGACACGACGCCGCTCTATATCCACCTTGCCTGCGCCTATGCGGACCGCACGGGGGATACGGCCTTCATCGATACGCTATGGCCATCGCTTTGCGCCGCGGCCGAATGGATCGAAACGGCGAGCCGTTCGACGGGGTTCCTCACCTACCAGCGCGCCGCGGAATCCGGCCTTGCCAACCAGGGATGGAAGGACAGTTTCGATTCCGTCTTTCACGCCGATGGCCGCATTCCGAAGGGGCCGATCGCGCTGGTCGAGGTGCAGGGCTACGTCTTCGCGGCGTTCCAGGGGTTGGCGAAGCTGGCACGGCTGCGTGGCGAGGCGGAACGCGCCGAGAGCTGGGAAATACGCGCCGACACCATTCGCCAAGAAGTCGAGCGCCATTTCTGGATGGAAGACCTCGGCTACTATGCGCTGGCGCTGGACGGCGATGGTCAACCTTGCAAGGTGCGCACGTCCAATGCCGGTCACCTGCTCTATGTCGGCCTTCCCGGTCCGGATCGCGCGCGCATGGTCGCCGATCAGCTGCTGTCGGCCTCGTTTCATTCCGGCTGGGGGCTGCGGACGCTGGCGGACGACGCGATCTTCTTCAACCCGATGTCCTACCACAACGGCTCCATCTGGCCGCACGATACAGCGATCTGTGCTGCCGGGCTGGCGCGGTACGGTATCCGCGACAGCGTCGTGCGGCTGATGAGCGGCACCTTCGAATCCGCTGTCCATTTCAACATGCGGTTGCCGGAACTGTTTTGCGGCTTCACGCGCGCGGCCGGCGAAGCACCGATCGCCTATCCGGTGGCTTGCCTGCCGCAAGCCTGGTCCGCCGGCTCCGCCTTCATGCTCATGCAATCGTGCCTCGGCCTGCAGATCGACGGCTGGACAGGCGAAATCCATGTGACCCGGCCGCGCCTGCCGATCGGCATCGACAACCTCGTCATCCGCCATCTTTCGGTAGGGCAGGCGGCGGTGGATCTGACGTTCCAGCGCGTCGGGGATCGCGTCGGCGCCTTCCTTGCCGAACCGCATGAGGGGCTGGTGCCGCTCGTGGTCAGGAGCTGAAAAATCGGAACCATCCTGCACCGTGAGCGTTGGACCACCACGCCATGGGGTGCCGAAACTCCAGCCCATAAAGCCGCTGCGGTATCCCATTGAAAGGTAATCGATTTCAATGCCCGACAACAGTTCGTATCTAGTCGTTCCCGTTTTCACATTGTGGCTCTTCGTTGTTGCGGCTGTCTGCGTCCTGGCCATTGTGCTGGTGACGATGGTGTTGCGGGCGCGCAAGGGCAGCAGGCTGGCCGCTGTGGAGGTTGACCCAGCTCGCGGCCCATTGCCGGAATTCGAGAAGAACGGACAGTCGGCGGCCGCGGCACTGGTGCAGTGGTCGCCCGAAACGCTGCGTCACATCCTGGCCACCGAACTTCCCGATGCCCAGGTGATCGTCGTCTCAAACCGTGAACCGTATATCCACAACCGCGAGGGCGACGACATCCAGCTGGTCGTACCCGCGAGCGGGCTCGTCTCGGCACTGGAGCCGATCACACGCGCCTGTGCGGGCACGTGGATCGCCTATGGCGGCGGTTCGGCCGACAAGCTGGTGGTCGACAAGAACGATCGGATCGAGGTGCCGCCGGACAACCCTTCCTACACGCTGCGCCGTGTCTGGCTGAGCGAGGAAGAACAGCAAGGCTATTATCTCGGCTTTGCCAATGAAGGCCTCTGGCCGCTGTGCCATATCGCTTTCACCCGGCCGATATTCCGCGCCTCGGATTGGGAGGCCTACGAGGCGGTCAACCGCAAATTCGCCGACACCGTTGTCGCGGAGGCCCGCAACGAGCGGCCGATCGTTCTGGTCCAGGATTATCATTTCGCGCTGCTGCCGCGAATGATCCGTGAGCGGCTGCCCGAGGCGATCATCATCACCTTCTGGCATATTCCGTGGCCGAATTCCGAGGTATTCAGCATTTGCCCATGGCGCGAGAAGATTCTCGACGGCCTGCTCGGCAGTTCGATCGTCGGTTTCCACACCCAGTTCCATTGCAACAACTTCATCGACAGCGTCGACCGTTTCCTGGAAAGCAGGATCGAGCGCGAGGATTCGGCCATTTCCTATGGCGGCCAGATCAGCCTGGTCCATGCCTATCCGATCTCGATCGAATGGCCGCCGGCGCAACTGGGCAAACTGCCTGACGTGGCGCAATGCCGCCGGCAGGTTCGCGAGAAATTCGGCCTGGCCGAAAATGTCAAGCTGTGCGTGGGCGTTGAACGTCTCGACTACACCAAGGGCATCCTCGATCGCTTCAATGCCCTCGATGAGCTGCTGACGCTTCATCCCGAATGGATCGGCAAGGTGGCGTTCCTGCAGATCGCTGCGCCCAGCCGCGGCACCTTGCCTGCCTATCAGCAACTCTACGAGGAGTGCCTGAGCCATGCCGAGGATCTCAACCGGCGCTATGGTCGCGAAGGCTACACGCCCGTCCTGATGATAACGGAACATCACTCGCAGCAGCAGGTCTACGAAATCTATCGTGCCGCCGACGTTTGCATGGTCACCAGCCTGCATGACGGCATGAACCTGGTCGCCAAGGAATTCGTTGCGGCACGCGACGACGAACAGGGCGTCTTGATGCTCAGCACGTTCGCCGGTGCCTCGCGCGAATTGCTGGAGGCG
>Ga0075364_10002439_pt1 | contig 10414 bp, 9 predicted proteins | sample EndMetdeltDD1764_FD_71517 | JGI IMG/M metagenome (GOLD analysis project Ga0075364, IMG submission 71517) | Populus endosphere microbial communities from Tennessee, USA - Endosphere MetaG P. deltoides DD176-4 | ecosystem: Host-associated > Plants > Roots > Endosphere | place: USA: Tennessee...
GAGCGAGACGACGCGCGGGCGGAGCTCGGCCTCGGTCGCTGAGCGAGCGGAGCGAGACGACGCGCGGGCGGGCGCGCCGGCGGGGCTACTTGAGCAGGCGGGAGAGGCGGCGGTCGGCGAGGATCTTGCCGCCGGTCTGGCAGGTCGGGCAGTACTCGAGCGAGTTGTCGGCGAAGAAGACCGAACGCACCTCATCGCCGCACACCGGGCACGCCTCCCCCCGCCGTCCGTGCACGCGCATCCCGCGGCGCTTGGCGTCCTTGAGGTCGGCCGGCGGCTTGCCCGACGCGGTGGCCACCGCATCCGCCAGCGTCGTGACGGTCGCGGCGTACAGCGTGTCGATCTCGTCGTCGGTGAGCGTCGCGGCGAGGGCGTAGGGCGAGAGCCGCGCGACATGCAGGATCTCATCCGAGTACGCGTTGCCGATTCCGGCGACGACCGACTGGTCGCGCAGCACGCCCTTGATCTGCGTCCGGCGCCCGGCCAGCAGCGCGGCGAACGCGTCACGGGTGAACGCGGCGTCGAGCGGGTCCGGACCCAGACGCGCCACGCCGGGCACGTCCGCCGGGGATCGGACGACGTACACCGCCAGCGATTTCTTCGTGCCCGCCTCGGTGAGATCGAATCCCGACCCGTCGTCGAAGCCGAGACGCAGCGCGATGGGGGTGCGGCCGGGTTTCACGGGCGTCGTCGGCAGCGTGTCGTACCACCGCAGCCATCCCGCCTTGGCGAGGTGGAAGACGAGGTGGCTGCCCGATGTCTGGATGTCGATGAACTTGCCGTGGCGGTGCACCGCGGTGACGGCGGAGCCGCGCAGTCCCTCGAGAGGGGGGTCGTAGGTCTTCAACGCGGAGATCGCCACGACCTGCGCTCGCGTGATCTCGCGTCCGCGCAGACGTTCGCTCAGGAAGGCGACCAGCCCCTCGACCTCGGGCATCTCCGGCATGGGCTCATCCTGCCACGCGGCGTCGGCGGCGGCATCCGTCAGCTCAGCACGGGCCAGTCCGCGGGGGTGCGCTCGTCGTCGGCGAGCAGCCCCGCGATCCAGCCGTCCGAGCGGCGACCGGCGGCATTCCGGATGGCGGCGCGGAGGGTGCCCTCGAAACGGAAGCCGAGCGCCCGGGCGGCACGGGCCGACGCCACGTTGCCCACGACCGCGCGCCACTCGATACGCGCCAGGGCGAGCCCCGCCGGATCGAACCCCCAGTCGACGACGGCGGCCGCGGCCTCGCGCAGCAGCCCGTTGCCACGCTCCGGCGCCGCGATCCAGTAACCGAGCTCGGCCGCCCCGAGCCCGTCGAGACGGTAGAGCCCGACGGAGCCGACGAGGCGGCCCTCGCGGCGGATGCTCCACGTGAGGTGGGTGCCGGCGCTCCACTGTTCGGCGACCGTGCCGACGAACACCGCGGCGTGCTCGCGCGTGTACGGCGACGGCACGGTCGTGTACCGCGGGATCTCGGGGTCCTGGCAGGCCTCGTAGAGCGCGTCGATGTCGTCGACGCCGGGCGGGCTGAGGGTGAGCCGGTCGGAGCGGAGCGTGACGGGGTGCACGGATGCCACGCTATCGCCGACCGGCTCCCGCGTTCACACCTCGGCGAGGGCGGGAGAGAGCGTGCGCGGAGCGAGTCGCTGCAGCTGCGTGACGTGCCGCGGGGACAGCTCGGCGAGCTCGGACACCTGCAGCAGCTTCATGGTGCGCACGATCTCTTCGGTGAGGATCGCGATCGTGCGGTCCACCCCCTCACGTCCACCCGCCATCAGTCCGTACAGGTACGCGCGGCCGACGAGGGTGAAGCGGGCGCCCATGGCGATCGAGGCGACGATGTCGGCGCCGTTCATGATCCCTGTGTCGATCGCGATCTCGGTGTCGCGCCCGACCTCGCGGACGACCTCGGGAAGCAGATGGAACGGGATCGGGGCGCGGTCGAGCTGACGGCCGCCGTGGTTGGACAGCACGATGCCGTCGACGCCCAGGTCGACGAGCTTCCGTGAGTCCTCGACGTTCTGGACGCCCTTGATGACGATCTTCCCCGGCCACAGCGCCCGGATGACGTCGAGGTCCTCGAACGAGATCGAGGGGTCCATCGCCGAGTCCAGCAGCTCGCCCACGGTCCCGCCGGTCGTCGAGAGCGACGCGAACTCCAGCTTCGGCGTCGTGAGGAAGTCGTACCACCACCAGGGGCGCGGGATCGCGTTGATGATCGTGCCGAGGCTCAGCTGTGGCGGGATGGAGAAGCCGTTGCGCTTGTCGCGCAGCCGCGCGCCCGCAACCGGGGTGTCGACGGTGAAGAAGAGGGTGTCGAATCCCGCGGTCGCCGCACGCTCGACGAGCCCGTAGGAGATCTCGCGCTTGCGCATGACGTAGAGCTGGAACCAGTTGCGCCCCTGCGGGTTCGCGGCCTTCACGTCCTCGATCGAGGTCGTGCCGAGCGTCGAGAGCGTGAACGGGATGCCGGCCGACCCGGCCGCGCTCGCACCGGCCGTCTCGCCCTCGGTCTGCATGAGCCGGGTGAACCCGGTCGGTGCGATGCCGAAGGGGAGGGCGGACGGGCCGCCGAAGATCGTGGTGGACGTGTCGACGTGCGACACGTCGCGCAGGATCGATGGATGGAACTCGACGTCCTCGAACGCCTGGCGTGCGCGGGTGAGGGAGAGCTCGCCGTCGGCGGCGCCATCCGTGTAGTCGAAGGCCGCTTTGGGGGTGCGCCGCCGAGCGATGCGCTGCAGATCCTGAATCGTGAGCGCCGCCGCGAGACGCCGCCGCTTGCCGTTCAGATCGGGCTTCTTGAACTGCATGAGTTCCAGCAGCTCGGCGGGATTCGGCAGTTGGCGGCGGATGGCACTCATTGACGTCCTTCGGGCGGTACAGGGCGTCACGACGGCGCCTTTGGTGGTCTGACCTCTGATGCTAGACTAGGCGCGCGCAACGGACGCGTCAATCGGACGCAGCGGCGCGCACCCGCGGGAGGATGGCATCGTGACCGATGAACGCAGCCCGGCCTGGGCGCCGGTGGCGCGCACCCGTGCCCACGAACTGGTGATCCAGGCGATCGAGGATCAGATCATGACCGGGGCACTCGCCGTCGGCGACCCGCTCCCGCCGGAGCGCGACCTCGCGGCGCGGCTCGAGGTCAGCCGGGCAGGGGTCCGTGAGGCCGTGCGGGTGCTCGAAGGCCAGGGCGTGCTGCGCTCGCGCGTCGGCTCCGGCGCCGAGGCGGGCACCTTCGTGGCGGCGCTGCCGGATGCCGCGCTGACCCGGTTCCTGCGGTTGCATGTCGCCCTCGCGAACTTCCCGATCGGCGACGTGGTGGACGCGCGCGTCACCTTGGAACGATCGAGCGCCGCGCTCGCGGCCCGCAACGCGGACCGGGCCGCCCTCGCCACGATCGAGGAGGCGCTGCGCCGCGGCGCCGCGCGTGACGTGTCGCCCGAGGAGTTCAACGACGCGGACACCGCGTTCCACGTCGCGATCGCCGAGGCCGGCGGCAACCGTCTGGTGTCGTCGATGACGATCGCGATCCGCGAGTCGCTCAGCGCTCGCATCCTGCAGGCGCTGCACGGGCATGACGATTGGGCGGACCTCGCCGAGCGGCTGCACGCTCAGCACATGGAGCTGTTCGACGCCCTCGCTCGCGGTGACGCGGACGCGGCGGAGCTGCTGGCCGAGCAGCACATCCGCTTCGCGGACCAGGAGCTTCGCGCGCTCGCCTGACCCCGCCCGAGCGGCACCGTCGCCTCAGGCTGTGTGTTCCGGTCTGCCGTCGCCTGAGGGTGTCTGTTCCGGTCCGCCGTCACCTCAGCGTGCACAGCTCAGGTGGATCCGACCCGGACGGGGCGGGACCGCCTCTGGACGCGCGCGAAGCCGGACGTATGCGCGGCACCGTCGTCTGAGGGCGTCTGTCGCGGTATGCCGTCGCCTCAGGGTGTCTGTTCCGGTCCACCGTCGCTTCAGCGTGCACGGCTCAGGAGAATCCGATCCAGATCGGGCGGGACCGCCTCCGAACCCGCGCGAAGCCGGACGCATGCGCGGCACCGTCGTCTCCTCCCCAGCGTCGGTCCAGCCGGTGGTGTCCCCGACGGGCCGGCACGCCCGTTCGGCCGCGCGCGGAACGGGGATCGTCGTGTCCATGTCCTCCATTCACGTCCCGCTGAGCCGCTCGACGACCTACGCCGCACTGCGTGCTCTCCCCATGAGCCGGCGCGACATCGAGCGGCAGCTCCGGGCCGGCGTCCTGGTCAGGGCGCGACGCGGACGCTACGTCTGGGTCGGCACACCACCGGAGGCGCTCGCTGCGGCCCGGTGGGGTGGGCGGTTGGACTGCGTGTCACTGCTCGTCCTGCTCGGCGTGTTCGTGCAGACCACGGCGGCGCTCCACATCCAGCTGAATCCGAATGCATCCCGACTTCCCCCTCGGGATGGGCGGGTGCGCGCGCACTGGCGCCCTACCGCGTCGGGCGCCGATGACCTTGTGACGGATCTCGTCGAGGCCCTCGCCCAGGCGTGCCGGTGTCAGAATGCGCGCGCCGCCGTCGCGACGCTCGACAGTGCCTGGCACCTGGGTCTCGTCGACGAGTCGCAGATCGCCGCGGTGTTCGCCCTCCTCCCCGCCCGGTACGGGCTCCTCCGGCGCCTGCTCGACCGTCGGAGCGAGTCCGGGCCGGAGACACTGGTCAGGCTGATCCTGCGTTCCTTGGGCTGTCGCATTGAGGTGCAGGTTCTCGTGCCGGGCGTCGGCCGGGTCGATCTCCTGGTAGACGGGTGGCTCATCGTGGAGTGCGACAGTCGGGCGTTCCACAGCAGCTGGGAAGCGCAGCGCAACGACCGCCGCCGCGACAGCGCGGCCGCGGCGCGTGGCTTCGCGACCTTCCGCGTGATCGCGGAGGACGTGCTGTTCCACCCCGAAGACGTCCGTGCCGCGCTCGACGGACTGGTGCACCAGGGCCGTCGTCGTCGTGCGCACAACTCAGGTTCGAGCGGGCGATCCTCGCAGCGTGACCCGCTTCGACGGGGTGCCGCCTGAGTTGTGCGCGTGGCTGCCCGCCGGCTCGGCACGGCGGGCTGCCCCCCGCGCACGGCTGCGGGCTGCCCCCCGCGCACGGCTGCAGGCTGCCGCGCCGCGCACGGCTCCGGGCTGCCGCGCCGCGCACAGCTCAGGGCTGCCGGCCCGCGCACGGCTCAGGACTTCCGGCGCCACAGATGACGCGTCGGTCCGAATCGGACGCGTCACGCCTGACGTGTGCTCGCCGAGACGCCGCCATTCGGCGTCGAGCCCCGTTCCCGGACGGGCTCAGCGGCGGCGGAGCAGACCCACCCGGTCGTACACGTCGTCGAGCGTGCGATCGGCGACGGATGCGGCGCGGTCGGCGTTCGCGGCGAGCACGCGGTCGAGCTCGGCGGGGTCGTCGAGGAGGGCGAGCGCGCGCTCACGCACCGGCCCGAACTCCGACACGATCACCTCGGCGAGACCCTTCTTGAAGTCGCCGTAGCCGCGGCCCGCATACTCGTCCTCGATCGCGGGGATCTGCCGACCCGTCAGGGCGGCGTAGATCACGAGCAGATTCGAGACGCCGGGCTTGGACTCGCGGTCGTAGCGCACCACGCCCTCGGAGTCGGTGACGGCGCGCATGATCTTCTTCGCGCTCTTGGCCGGGTCGTCGAGCAGCCACAGGACGCCGGCATCCGACTCGGCGGATTTCGACATCTTCGCGGTCGGGTTCTGCAGATCGTAGATGCGCGCCGTGTCCTGCTGGATCACGGCGTTCGGCACCCGGAACGTCTCGCCGTAGCGCGAGTTGAACCGCTCGGCGAGGTCGCGGGTCAGCTCCACGTGCTGCTTCTGGTCGTCGCCGACCGGCACGATGTCGGTCTGGTAGAGCAGGATGTCGGCGGCCATCAGCACCGGGTAGGTGAAGAGTCCGACGCTCGTGGCGTCGGAGCCGTACCGCGACGACTTGTCCTTGAACTGCGTCATCCGCCCGGCCTCGCCGAAGCCCGTGATCGTCGAGAGGATCCAGGCGAGCTCGGCGTGCGCAGGCACGTGCGACTGCACATAGAGCGTGGACTTCGCCGGCTCGATGCCGGCCGCGATGTACTGGGCGGCGGTGCGGCGGGTCTTCGCGCGCAGCTCGGCGGGGTCGTTGGGCTGGGTCAGCGCGTGCAGGTCGACGACGGAGAAGAACGCGTCGTACGACTCCTGCAGGTCACGCCACTGCATCAGCGCCCCGATGTAGTTGCCGATCTGGAGGGAATCGGCCGAGGGCTGCATTCCGGAGTACAGGCGCGCTTTGCTCACGCCTTCGATTCTAGGCGGGGCGGATGCGGCGTCCGCCCTGGCGCTCGCGGCACCGTGCCGTCCCCGGGCGCTCGCGGCACGCCGTTGCCCTTCCGGCCGCTCGCGGCACCACACCGTCCGCCCGGGCGCTCGCGGCACGCCGCCCTGCGGGCTAGCGCTCGCGGCACGCCGCCCTGCGGGCTACGCGCTCGCGCGGCCTACGCGCCGAGCGTGTAGTCGGCGATCACCGGTGCGTGGTCGCTCCAGCGCTCGGCGTACGCCGCGGCGCGGGCGACGCGGTAGTCCACGACGCGTGCGGCGAGAGCGGGGGAGGCCAGGTGATAGTCGATGCGCCAGCCGGTGTCGTTGTCGAACGCCTGCCCGCGGTTCGACCACCACGTGTACGGCCCGTCGACCTCGCCGGCGAACCGCCGACCGATATCGACCCAGCCGAGACCGGGCCCCGTCGACCCGTCCACCCCGGTGACATCCGCGCCCGCGGCGCCCAGGAAACGGTCGAAGTACGCGCGCTCGCGCGGCAGGAAACCCGCCTTCTTGACGTTGCCCCGCCAGTTCTTGATGTCGAGTTCGCGGTGACCGACGTTGAGGTCTCCGGTCACGAGCGCCAGGCCGCCCGCCGCGGCGAGCTGCGGCATCCGCGTGCTCATGGCGTCGAGGAATCCGTACTTCGCGTCTTGACGGGGTGTGCCCGCCTCGCCGGAGTGCACGTAGGCGCTCACGGCGGTGAGCACCTCGCCGCCGACCTCGATGTCGGCTTCGATCCAGCGGCCCCGGGAGTCGACGTCGTCGTCGCCGAGCGCGATGCGGGACGCCGCGATCGGCAGACGGCTCGCGACGGCCACGCCGGAGCGCCCTTTGGCGAGCGACTCGTCGTGCACGAGGTGCCAGCCCGGGAGGGCGTCTTCGACGTGGTTCCGCTCGGCCCGCACCTCCTGCAGCGTGAGGATGTCGACATCCGCCCGATCGAGCCAGCCGGCCATGCCGTTGCGGACGGCGGCGCGGATGCCGTTGACGTTGACAGAGGCGATGCGGATCGTTCGAGGCACGTCTGCCAGCGTATCCGCCGGCACCGACACTGCCGTCGGCGTCCCCCCGCCGTCTCGCGGCACGTCGGGTGCTCAGTCGAGCAGGTCGCGCAGCCGCAGCCCGCGTTCGCGGTCCTCCGCCTGCAGCGCGGCGAGCTCGGCCGCGGCGTTCCGCACCGCGCGCTGTGCAAGGGGCCGGCGCCACCACGGGGCGGATGCGGCGGCGGCCTCCGCGTCGCGCAGGCGCACCTTCGCGGCCACCCGTAGGGCCTGGCGCTCCATCCGCTCGCGCTCCTCGACCGAGAGCTCCACGATGGGCAGGTCGCGATCGGAGGTGGCCACGGCGATCCACGCCCCCGCCACCAGGATCACGATGCCGTTGATGCGGAACCAGAGCAGGAAGCCGATGAAGATCGCGAAGGTCGCCAGCAGCGGATTGGAGGGCGTGTAGCGCAGGAGCAGGCCGGCACCGACTTGGAGGACGGCGAGCGCGGCACCGCCGAGGATCGATCCGGGCCAGATCCGCCGCCACCGCAGCGACGTGCCGGTGAGGAAGCGGAAGAGCAGGGCCAGCGCCACCGCGTTGATGGCGAACGCGACCAGCAGCGACAGGATGCGGAAGGTCACGTTCGACAGCGTCGAGTCCGTCGCCCAGCCGAAGAGCGAGAGCACGAGGTCGAGGGCCCACGTGGTCATCTGGACGAGCAGCGATCCGACGAGCAGAGCGATGCCGAAGATGACGGCCGCCAGCAGGTCGCGGGCCTTCAGGAGCACGTAGCTGCGGCTGTCGTACGGCAGCCCGAATGTGTCGCGCACGGCGCGACGGGCGTACGTCACGAAGCCGATCGCCGTCCAGACGATCACGACGAGGGCGACGATGCCGGTCACGGTGAGGAGGCTGCCGGAGCTCGCGGCGATCTCCTGCACCTGCTCCGGCTGCACGAGCCCATGCTCGCTGATGAGGTTCGGGATGTAGCTGTTGATCAGGTCGATCAGCTGGGACACCGCGTTCGGGTCGCCGCCGAGCCACGTGCCGACGATCGCGAAGCTGAGGTAGATCGCGGCGAAGATCGTGAACAGCGACTGGTAACTGATCCCGGCGGCGAGCAGGAACCCGTTGTGCTGGAGGAAGTGCCGCCACACCCGGATGGGGAACCAGGCCATCGTGCGCCGGGTGAGGCGCGTGGCGCGCTCGATCGGCTCGTCGAACCGCTCCCGCAGCGACGCCTGGCTCGCCTCCCAGCGCGCGCGCAGCGAGTCGTCGGTCTCGAGGATCGGGGGAGGGGCGGCCCCGGTTCCCGCCTTCGACTGCTTGTCGCTCACGCTGCCAGAGTAGCGAGCGGGGGATGCCGCTTCCGCCGCATCCCCCGCTTCGCGCTCGTCCCGTCGCTCAACCGCGCAGGACCGCCTGCTTGACCTCCGCGATCGCCTTGGTGACCTGGATGCCGCGGGGGCACGCCTCGGTGCAGTTGAAGGTCGTGCGGCAGCGCCACACGCCCTCCTTGTCGTTGAGGATGTCGAGTCGCATGTCGCCCGCGTCGTCGCGCGAGTCGAAGATGAAGCGGTGCGCGTTCACGATCGCGGCGGGACCGAAGTACTGCCCGTCGGTCCAGAACACGGGGCAGGACGAGGTGCACGCCGCGCACAGGATGCACTTCGTGGTGTCGTCGAAGCGCTCGCGGTCGACGATCGACTGCACGCGCTCTTTGCCGGGGGTGGGCGCCGTGTTCGAGATCAGGAACGGCTGCACCTCGCGGAAGGACGCGAAGAACGGGTCCATGTCGACGATGAGGTCCTTCTCGAGCGGCAGGCCCTTGATCGCCTCGACGTAGATGGGCTTCGAGATGTCGAGGTCCTTGATCAGCGTCTTGCAGGCGAGGCGATTGCGGCCGTTGATGCGCATCGCGTCGGACCCGCAGATGCCGTGCGCGCACGAGCGGCGGAACGACAGCGAGCCGTCGACCTCCCACTTGATCTTGTGCAGGGCGTCGAGCACGCGGTCGGTCGAGTACACCTCGACGTCGTAGTCCACCCAGCGCGGCTCCTCGTCGACCTCCGGGTTGAACCGGCGCACGATGAAGGTGACGAGGAACGCCTGGATGCCGGAGTCGTCCGTCTCCTGGACGACCGGCGTCTCGGACGGCGCCTCGACGATCGCGGTTGCAGCCATGCTCAGTACTTCCTCTCCAGCGGCGGATAGCGCAACTCGCCGGCCTCGTTCTTCGTGAAGACGACGGGCTTCCAGTCCAGGCGGATGTGATCCTCGGGATGCGACGACTGTGCGTCGCCCGACAGGTACGACATCGTGTGCTTCATGTAGTTCTCGTCGTCGCGCGTCGGGTAGTCGTCGCGCATGTGGCCGCCGCGGCTCTCCTTGCGGTTGCGGGCGGCGACGACGACGACCTCGGCGATGTCGAGGAGGAACCCGAGCTCGACGGCCTCGAGCAGGTCGGTGTTGTACCGCTTGCCCTTGTCGTCCACGTGCACGTTGCGGTAGCGCTCGCGCAGCTCTGCGATGACGTCCATGACCTCGCCGAGCGACTCGTCGGTGCGGAACACCTGGGCCTTGCGGTCCATCTCGTCCTGCAGGGTCTTCCGCAGCACCGCGATGCGCTCGGTCCCGGCGTTGTTGCGCAGGGTCTCGATGAGCTCGCGCACCTCCTTGGCCGGGTCCTCGGGGAGGGGCACGAAGTCGGCGGTCTGCACGTACGCGACCGCGTTCCGCCCGGCGCGCTTGCCGAACACGTTGATGTCGAGCAGCGAGTTGGTGCCCAGGCGGTTCGAGCCGTGCACCGACACGCAGGCGCATTCGCCGGCCGCGTACAGACCGGGGACGACCGTGTCGTTGTCGGCGAGCACCTCGGCGGCCACGTTGGTCGGGATGCCGCCCATGGCGTAGTGCGCGGTCGGCATCACCGGCACGGGTTCGACGACCGGGTCGACGCCGAGGTAGGTGCGCGCGAACTCGGTGATGTCGGGGAGCTTCGTCTCGAGCACCTCCGCACCGAGGTGCGTGCAGTCCAGCAGCACGTAGTCCTTGTGGGGGCCCGCACCGCGTCCTTCCGCGACCTCCTGGACCATGCACCGGCTCACGAT
>Ga0075364_10002441_pt1 | contig 10412 bp, 8 predicted proteins | sample EndMetdeltDD1764_FD_71517 | JGI IMG/M metagenome (GOLD analysis project Ga0075364, IMG submission 71517) | Populus endosphere microbial communities from Tennessee, USA - Endosphere MetaG P. deltoides DD176-4 | ecosystem: Host-associated > Plants > Roots > Endosphere | place: USA: Tennessee...
GGCCCGCGGCCGAAGCCGAACGCTCGGTGTGCTGATGGACGTCAGCCAGCTGTTCCAGGCCGAGCTGGTGACCGGCATCTACCCCGCCGCTGAAGGGCTGGGCTACGAGGTGCTGCTGTCGGCGAACCTGCCGGACCGCGTGGAATCGGTGCCCGTCGACGCCCTGCTCAGCCACCGGTGCGGAGGGCTGATCCTGCTCGGCCCAACATCAGACGTCAAATACCTTGGCGCCCTGGCCAACCGGGTGCCAGTGGTCGTGGTCGGCCGGCGTTTGTCCACCGCGGTGGACAACCTCGCGACGGTGCGCACCGACGATGCGAAGGGCATGCGCCAGGCGGTGAACTACCTTGTCGAACTCGGCCACCGCGATATCCACCATGTGGACGGCGGCACCGACCCCGGCTCGGCCGACCGTCGGCGCGCCTACCGCGCCGCCATGCGCAGTCACGGGCTCTCCGACCACGCCAATGTGATCCCCGGTGCCCACAACGAGGAGGCTGGCGCGGCCGCCGCCCGCACGATGCTGGCCGAACCGATGTTGCCGACGGCAGTGCTTGCCGGTAACGATCGTTGTGCGCTCGGACTCCTCGACGGGTTCACCAGGGCGGGAATCAAAGTGCCCGAGGAACTTTCACTGATCGGTTATGACGACACCCGGATATCCGACAACCCACGCATCGATCTGACTACGGTTCACCAGGACTCGTTGGGCATCGCGCGCCACTCCGTTGCGCTGGCCGTTGAGATGCTGGAATCCGACGACGCCGCTTCGGCAGACATCGTTCTGGAACCGAAACTTGTCGTCCGCGGAACCACCGACGGTCCGCGCAAGGGGACGGTTCGGTGCTAGCGATCCACCAGCGTGGTGTCGAAGTAGTACCGCGACGCGCGGTAGCAGTGCGTGCCGAATTCGACCGCGGTGCCGGAGTCATCAAACGCGGTGCGCGCCATGGTCAGCAGCGGCGCGTTGGGTTTCTCCTCGAGCAGCCGCGCCTCCGTCCGCGTTGCGCCGCGCGCGCCGATGCGCTGGCGCGCCAACCGAATGTGCACACCACGCGCCCGCAGCGACTGGTACAGCCCGTTGCTCTCCAGCTCCTCGGCGTCCGGCGCGATCTCGACGGGCAGATGGTTGATCATCACCGCGAGCGGTTCGCCGTTGGCGCAGCGCAGCCGGTGAATCGACACCACGTCGCGGTCCTCGGCAAGGTTGAGCTCGCGGGCGACCTCTTCGTCGGGCGGCCCGATGCGGTAGTCGAGCAGTTGCGTGGTCGGCTCCTGGCCGGCGCGGGCGAGGTCGTCGAACAGGCTGGTCAGCTCCACCCGCCGATGCACGGGATTCTGGACCACCTGCGTGCCCACTCCCCGCTTGCGCACCAGCAGGCCTTTGTCGACCAATTCCTGGATCGCACGCCGCGTCGTCGGTCGGGACAGGGTCAGCCGCTTTGCCAGCGCCAGTTCGTTTTCGAAGCGATCGCCCGGCGCCAGGTCGCCGTCACGAATCGCAGCCTCGATGGCTTGAGCGAGCTGATAGTAGAGAGGAACAGGACTGGACCTGTCGAGCTCCACCGTCAGGGGCACGTCGTCTCCGATCTCGGGTTGGACCAGATGAAGAGTAGCTGCATACTAACATCGCATGATCGAAAGATAGAATGTCAGGACAAAGTATTGACAGCGCCGCGTGACGCGGGGCACAGTCGATACCGAGCAATCGCCCCTCTCCTGGAAGGCTGACTTTGAGCACCACACAGCCATTTGACGTCCTCGCCATCGGGCGCAGCGGCGTCGACATCTATCCCCTGCAGATCGGTGTGGGCCTCGAAGACGTCACGACATTCGGCAAGTTCCTTGGCGGCAGCGCCGCCAACGTGACAGTGGCCGCAGCACGACTTGGCAACCGCGCCGCGCTGATCTCCGGCGCCGGCGACGATCCGTTCGGCACGTTCGTTCGCGACGAGTTGGCGCGACTGGGCGTCGACAACCGCTACGTGGCGACCCACGGCGAGTACCCGACCCCCGTCACGTTCTGCGAGATCTTTCCGCCGGACAATTTTCCGCTGTACTTCTACCGCAAGCCGAGCGCGCCGGACCTGCAAGTGCGCGCCGACGAGCTCGATGCCGACGCGATTCGGGATGCCCGGTTGTACTGGTCGACGGTCACCGGCCTGTCCGAGGAGCCAAGCCGCAGCGCGCATTTCGCCGCATGGGAAGCACGCGAACGTAAGCCGTTCACGGTGCTGGATCTCGACTACCGGCCGATGTTCTGGGAGTCGCCCGCCGCCGCGACGGAACAGGTGCAGCGTGCGCTGCAGCATGTGACGGTCGCGGTCGGCAACAGCGAGGAGTGCGAAATCGCCGTAGGAGAGCGTCATCCGCACAAGGCCGCCGACGCGCTGCTCGACCTCGGCGTCGAACTGGCGATCGTCAAGCAGGGCCCGCGCGGTGTGCTCGGCAAGACGCGACATTCGCATGTGATGGTGGCGCCCAACGAAGTGGACGTCGTCAACGGCCTCGGCGCGGGTGATGCGTTCGGCGGCAGCCTGTGTCACGGTCTGCTGCACAACTGGCCGCTGGAGAAGACGCTGCGCTACGCCAATGCCGCAGGCGCGATTGTCGCGTCGCGGCTGGAGTGCTCGACCGCGATGCCGACGGCCGCGGAGGTAGCCGAACTCGCCGAGCAGGCCGCAGTGGAGGCGGTCAATGTCTGAGGCAATGTGCGCTGACTACAGCGCGATCACCGAACTGCGCGCCACCGATCCCGGCGCGATCGACCGCGCTTGGCAGAACCGCACCACCCGGCCGACGGTGCGCGGCAACGGTCGATTGATGATCGTCGCCGCCGACCACCCGGCGCGCGGTGCGCTCGCGGTCGGCTCGCGACCCACCGCGATGAACAGCCGCACCGACCTGCTCGACCGACTGCGGGCCGCGCTCGCCGATCCCGGCGTGGACGGCGTGCTCGCCACCGCCGACATCCTCGACGATCTGGTGCTGCTCGGCGCGCTCGAGGACAAGGTGGTGTTCTCTTCGATGAACCGCGGCGGCCTGGCCGGCGCTGCCTTTGAGCTCGACGACAGGATGACGGCAGCCACCGCTGCGGCCACCGCCGCGATGCGGATGAACGGCGGAAAGATGTTGTGCCGCATCGACCTCGGCGATCCCGGCACCGTCGCCACGCTGGAGGCGTGCGCGCGGGCGGTCGACGAACTCGCGTCGCATGGATTGATCGCCATGGTTGAGCCGTTCATGTCGTCGCGTGTCGACGGCAAGGTCCGCAACGACCTCTCCCCCGACGCGGTGATCAAGTCGATCCACATCGGGCAGGGCCTCGGCTCGACGTCGGCATACACCTGGATGAAGCTGCCGGTCGTCGAGGAGATGGACCGGGTGATGGAGGCGACGACGCTGCCGACGCTGCTACTCGGCGGCGATCCCGCCGACCCCGACGAGGCGTTCGCCAGTTGGGAGAAGGCTCTCGCGCTTCCGTCGGTGCGCGGCCTGATCGTCGGCCGCACACTGCTGTACCCCGCCGACGACGATGTCAGTTCCGCGGTCGCGACCGCCGTTTCGATGGTGAGGTGACATGCACAGCAAGCTCTACATTCCCGCGCGCAGCGCCACTCCCCCGTACACCGTCGACGTCACCCCGGAGTCGGCAGGCTGGACCGAGTCCAGCCTGCGGGTCGTTGAGCTTGGGACGGACCTGACGCTCGACACCGGTGACACCGAGCTGATGATCCTGCCGCTGTCCGGCCAGGGATCGGTCAACGCTGGCGATGAGTCATTTGAATTATCGTTGCGGGCATCGGTTTTCGACGGCCCAGCCGACATGGTCTACCTCGGCACCGGCCAGAGCTTCACGCTGTCCGGTGAGGGTCGCTTTGCGATCTGCGGCGCGCGGGCCGGCCGGCAATTGCCGAACCGTCGGCTGGCAGCCGCCGACGTGCCCGTCGAACTTCGCGGCACCGGCAACTGCAGCCGTCAGGTGCACAACTTCGGCACCGCAGGTGTTTTCGAGGCCGACTCGTTGATCGCGTGCGAGGTGATCACCCCCGGCGGCAACTGGTCGAGCTATCCGGCGCACAAGCACGATGAGAACACCCCTGTCGAGTCAGCGCTCGAGGAGATCTACTACTTCGAGATCGATGGCAGAGGCGATTCCCGCGGCTTCGGCTATCACCGCGTGTACGGCACCCCCGATCGTCCGATCGAGGTACTCGAAGAGGTCCGCAGCGGCGACGTCGTGCTCGTCCCCCACGGCTACCACGGGCCGTCCGTCGCCGCGCCTGGCTACCACATGTACTACCTGAACGTGATGGCAGGCCCCGGCGAGGAGAGGGCCTGGAAGATCGTCGACGACCCCGAACACGCCTGGCTGCGCGGCACCTGGGAAGACCAGGCCGTCGATCCCCGGCTGCCCCTGCGATCACGAGGAGTATGACGTGGTCTCCAAAGCAACGGCATTCAAGTCGCCGCACAACGAGCCGACCGTACGACTCACCGTCGCGCAGGCCACCGTTCGGTTCCTCGCCAACCAGTACGTCGAGCGCGACGGCGAGCGCACCAAGTTCTTCGCAGGCTGCTTCGGCATATTCGGCCACGGCAACGTGGCGGGCATCGGTCAGGCACTGCTTCAGTCCGAGCTCGACGAGAACGGGCCTTCGTTGCGATATGTGTTGGGCCGCAACGAACAAGCCATGGTCCACACTGCGGCGGCCTATGCGCGGCAGAAGGACCGGTTGCAGGCGTGGGCGGTGACGGCCAGCATCGGCCCCGGCTCGACGAATATGCTGACCGGCGCCGCGCTGGCCACGATCAACCGGCTGCCGGTGCTGCTCCTGCCGTCCGACACGTTCGCGACGCGCGTGAGCGCACCGGTACTGCAGGACCTCGAACAACCGCACGACAATGAGCTGACCGTCAACGACGCGTTCAAGCCGCTGTCGCGGTTCTTCGACCGCGTGTGGCGCCCCGAGCAGTTGCCGTCGGCGCTGCTTGGCGCGATGCGTGTGCTCACCGACCCGGTTGAGACTGGCGCGACGACGATTTCGCTGCCCCAGGACGTTCAGGCCGAGGCGTTCGACTGGCCGGAATCATTGTTCGCCGAACGGACTTGGCACATCGCGCGGCCGGTGCCCGAGCGGTCGGTGATTGCGCGGGCCGCCGACGTGATCCGGTCGGCACACCGACCGTTGATCGTGGCGGGCGGCGGCGTGATCTACTCCGGCGCCAACGACGCGCTGGCGGCATTCGCCGAAAAGACCGGCATTCCGGTGTCGGAGACGCAGGCCGGCAAGGGGTCGCTGTCGTACGACCACCCGCAAGAGGTCGGTGCGATCGGTTCGACCGGCACGACGGCCGCCAATGCGCTGGCCGCCCAGGCCGACGTCGTGATCGGGATCGGCACCCGCTACAGCGACTTCACCAGCGCGTCGCGCACGGCGTTCAACGATCCGGATGTGCGGTTCGTCAACATCAACGTCGCGTCGTTCGACGCGGTGAAACAGGGCGCGCTGTCCGTCGTAGCCGATGCGCGAGAAGCGCTGGAGGCTTTGTCGGATGCGCTTGGCGACTACTCGGTGACTGACGAATATCGCTCGCAGACAGCCGAACTGGCGCAGGAATGGGACGACACCGTGTCGGCCGCGTACCGGGTTGAGGACGACGGCAGCCCGCTGAACCAGAGCCAGGTCATCGGGCTCGCGAATACGTTGTCCGATCCGCGTGACGTGGTGGTGTGTGCGGCCGGCTCGATGCCGGGCGACCTGCACAAGCTGTGGCGTACCCGCGAGCGCAAGGGCTACCACGTCGAATACGGCTACTCCTGCATGGGTTACGAGATCGCCGGCGGCATCGGCATCCGGATGGCCGCCCCCGACCGCGACGTGTTCATCATGGTCGGCGACGGCTCGTATCTGATGATGGCGACCGAACTCGTCACCGCGGTCCAAGAGGGCGTCAAGGTCGTCGTGGTGCTGGTGCAGAACCACGGCTTCGCGTCGATCGGCTCGCTGTCGGAGTCGTTGGGCTCGCAGCGATTCGGCACCTCGTATCGCTACCGCAGTGCCGACGGTCGCCTGGATGGTGCCAAGCTGCCTGTCGACCTGGCCGCCAACGCCGCCAGCCTTGGCGCCGAGGTGATCCGGGTGACGACGGCCGCTGAATTCACCGATGCGGTCAAGGTGGCCAAGGCCAATGAGCACACCACCGTGATTCATGTCGAGACCGATCCGCTGGTGTATGCGCCCGACAGCCAATCGTGGTGGGACGTTCCGGTGAGCCAGGTCTCGGACTTGGAGTCCACGAAGACGGCGTACGAGACGTACGCCGAGTGGAAGAAAATCCAGCGCCCGCTGGTGCGACCCGCCGACAGCTAGCGAGAAAGGAATACCCGACAGATGAGCACCATTCTCGTCGGCTCAGCACCCGATTCGTGGGGCGTGTGGTTTCCCGATGACCCCAACCAGACGCCGTATGGCCGCTTCCTCGACGAGGTGGCCGCGTCCGGCTACCAGTGGATCGAGTTGGGGCCCTACGGGTATCTGCCCACCGACCCGCAGAAGTTGTCCGACGAACTCGCGTCGCGCAACCTGAAGCTGTCAGCGGGCACGGTGTTTGAGCATCTGCATCAAGACAATTCGTGGGACGCCGTGTGGAAGCAGATCGAGGACGTCGCAAAGCTGACCGCCGCGGTCGGCGGCAAGCACGTCGTTGTCATTCCCGAGATGTGGCGCGACCCCGCCACCGGCGAGGTGCTCGAGGACCGCAATTTGAGCGCCGAGCAGTGGAAGAAGAAGACCGGCGGCATGAACGACCTCGGCAAGGCGATGTTCGAAAAGTACGGCGTGCGAGCGCAGTACCACCCGCACGCCGACAGCCACGTGGATACCGAGGAGAACGTCTACCGCTTCCTGGACGGCACGGACTCCGAGTTCGTGAACCTGTGCCTGGACACCGGCCACATCAGCTACTGCGGCGGAGACAACCTCGCGATCATCAACCGGGCGCCTGAGCGCATCGGCTACCTGCATCTGAAACAGGTCGACCCCGAGGTGCGCGCCAAGGTCGAGGCGGAGGACCTGCCGTTCGGCGAGGCGGTCAAGCTCGGTGCGATGACCGAACCGCCACGGGGTATCCCGGAGATGCCGCCGCTGCTCGACGCCATCGAGAAGCTAGGCATCGACGTGTTCGCGATCGTGGAGCAGGACATGTACCCGTGCGATCCCGATCAGCCGCTGCCGATCGCCCAGCGCACCCGCAACTACCTCGGGTCGTGTGGCGTCCCGTCGGTGAAGTTCTAGGAGTTCGAAAGACCATGTCAGATCTGCGTATTGCCGTGCTGGGTGTCGGCATGATGGGTGCCGACCACGTCGCGCGCATCACCGGCAAGATCAGCGGCGCACGGGTTGCCGTCATCAACGACTACCTGCCGGAGAAGGCTGCGGAAGTTGCCGCTTCGGTTCCTGGCTCGCGGGTGGCCGCCGATCCGTTCGACGCGATCAATGCCGACGACGTTGACGCGGTGTTGCTCGCGACGCCGGGCCCGACTCACGAGAAGCAACTGCTGGCCTGCCTCGAGCAAGGCAAGCCGGTGCTGTGCGAGAAGCCGTTGACCACCGACTCGGCCTCCTCGCTGGAGGTGGTGCGCCGGGAGGCGGCGCTGGGCACGCCGCTGATTCAGGTGGGTTTCATGCGCCGCTTCGACCCGGAGTACCAGCAGCTCAAGATGTTGATCGACGGCGGCGAACTCGGCCAGCCGTTGGTGATGCACTGTGCACACCGAAACCCCTCGGTGCCACCGAGTTTCGACTCGGCAATGATCGTCAGGGACTCGCTGGTGCACGAGGTCGACGTGACGCGGTTCCTGCTTGGCGAGGAGATCGCGTCGGTGCAGATCATCAAGCCGATGCCGAACCGCGGTGCGCCGCGCGGACTGCAGGACCCGCAGATCGCGATCTTCCGGACGGTCAGCGGCAGGCACGTCGATGTCGAGGTGTTCGTCACCACGGGCGTCGCCTATGAGGTGCGCACCGAGGTCGTCGGCGAACTCGGCAGTGCCACCATCGGTTTGGACGTCGGGCTGTTGCGCAAGTCCGCTCCCGGACTCTGGGGTGGCCGGATCACGCCGGGCTTCCGCGAACGGTTCGGAACTGCCTACGACATCCAGGTCCAGCGGTGGGTCGATGCCGTCCGGTCCGGCGTCAACGTCGACGGCCCGACCGCGTGGGACGGCTACGCCGCCGCGGCGGTCTGCGAGGCGGGTGTCCGCTCGCTGGAGACCGGTGAGCGCGTCGACGTCGAACTCGCGGAGAGGGTGAGCATCTGATGAAGATCGCGTTGGATCCCACGCCGTTCCACCACGATTTCGAACTTCTCGAATTCCCCCGCGTGGTAGCGGAATTGGGCTATGAGCACCTGCAGCTGACCCCGCACCGGGATTTCATCCCGTTCTTCAACCATCCGCGCGCCGATGACGAACTGGTCGCTCAGTTCCGCAAGTCGTGTGCGGACGCGGGTGTCGGCATCGCGTCGGTGCTGCCGGTGCTGCGCTGGTCGGGTCCCGACGAGGATGCCCGCGAAGCGGCGGTGCGCAACTGGAAGCGCGTCATTCAAATCACGGTCGACCTCGGCGTCAACGTGATCAACACCGAGTTCTCCGGCCGGCCCGAGCGAGCCGAGGAATCCGAACGCGCGTTCTTCCGCTCGATGGAGGAGCTGCTGCCGATCTTCGAGCGTGAGGGCATCGACGTCCGAATCGACCCGCACCCCGACGATTTCGTCGAAGACGGGCTGGAGGCGCTGCGCATCATTCGCGGCCTTAACTCGCCGAACGTCGGTTTCGTTTTCGTAGCCTGCCACGCTTTCCACATGGGTGGCAACATGACCGAGATCATCCGCGCGGCGGGTAATAGGCTGCGACTCGTGCACGTCGCAGACACCATGGACCACCGCCGCAGCCACGGCCTGCGCTACATCACCAACCCACCGGGGAATCCGGCGCGGGTGCACCAGCACCTCAAGATCGGCGACGGCGATGTCGACTGGGACGAGTTCTTCGGCGGGCTCGCCGAGATCGATTTCTACGACCGGCCCGACACCGTCATGGTGTCGTCCGTTTTCGCCGAGAACGAGAACGCCAACGAGGTGTCGCGCTACCAGCTCGCCACCATGTCCGATTACGTATCGAAATACCGCAAATAGGAACAGCACATGACACAAACCATTCCCCACTGGATCAACAACAAGCCCTACGCAGGTTCTGGCGGCAACACGTCCCCGGTGACGAATCCGGCGACCGGTGAGGTCACCGGGCAGCTGGCGCTGGCCACCGTCGAGGATGCGCGCGCGGTGATCGACGCGGCCGCGGCGGCGTTCCCGGCATGGCGCGACACCTCGCTGGCCAAAAGGACTCAAGTGCTCTTTAAATTCAGGGAGTTGCTCAACGAGCGCAAGGGTGAGCTGGCCGAGATCATCACCAGCGAGCACGGCAAGGTCGTCTCCGACGCTCTGGGTGAAGTGTCGCGCGGCCAGGAAGTCGTCGAATTCGCCTGCGGCATCCCGCATCTGCTCAAGGGCGGGTTCACCGAGAACGCCTCGACGAAGGTCGACGTGTACTCGATCCGCCAGCCGTTGGGCCCGGTCGGCATCATCAGCCCGTTCAACTTCCCGGCCATGGTGCCGATGTGGTTCTTCCCCATCGCGATCGCCGCGGGCAACACCGTGGTCTTGAAGCCGTCGGAGAAGGATCCGTCGGCCTCGCTGTGGATGGCCAACCTGTGGGCCGAAGCCGGGCTGCCGCCAGGGGTTTTCAACGTGCTGCAGGGCGACAAGACCGCCGTCGACGAACTGCTGACCAACAAGAAGATCAAGTCGGTGAGCTTCGTGGGCTCCACCCCGATCGCGCAGTACGTCTACCAGACCGGCACCGCGCACGGAAAGCGCGTGCAAGCCTTGGGCGGCGCCAAGAACCACGCGGTGATCCTGCCGGATGCCGATCTCGATCTGGCCGCCGATGCGATGGTCAACGCCGGCTTCGGCTCGGCCGGTGAGCGCTGCATGGCCATCAGCGCATGTGTGGCGGTCGGGCCGATCGCCGACGATCTGGTCGCCAAGATCGCCGAACGCGCCAGGGGCATCAAGACCGGCGACGGCACCCGCGACGCCGACATGGGCCCGCTGGTCACCAAGGCACATCGCGACAAGGTGGCGTCCTACATCGACGCCGGCGAGGCCGACGGCGCCAAGATCGTCGTCGACGGCCGCGGCGTGCAGGCCGATGGCGGAGCCGACGGCTTCTGGCTGGGCCCGACGCTGATCGACAACGTCACGCCCGAGATGAGCGTCTACACCGACGAGATCTTCGGCCCGGTGCTGTCGGTGCTGCGCGTCGAGTCCTACGACGACGCACTGGATCT
>Ga0075364_10002443_pt1 | contig 10410 bp, 9 predicted proteins | sample EndMetdeltDD1764_FD_71517 | JGI IMG/M metagenome (GOLD analysis project Ga0075364, IMG submission 71517) | Populus endosphere microbial communities from Tennessee, USA - Endosphere MetaG P. deltoides DD176-4 | ecosystem: Host-associated > Plants > Roots > Endosphere | place: USA: Tennessee...
GCCCGCAGCCGCGCCGACCAGATGTTGACCCTTGTCATCGGAACGGTTGCCGGCTGGGAATGGGCGCGACATCGCGGCAGCCCGCGGCTTTCCCAAGCCGCGCTCACCGACGACCTCGTCACCACGGCGCTCGCGGTCTTGCGCGCGCCGGGCGCGCAGCCACATCGAACTCCAGAACCGAACACACCCGAGCTCGAGGGAGCAAACACATGACCGTCACCGAATCGTCCACGATCTTCCACCCCGGGCCACGCCAGCTGCGGCGGACGCCCGACGATTGGGTCGATCAGCCCTACACGCGCTTCACGCTGCGACCGATGTCGCCGACGATCGGCGCGGTTGTCAGCGGGGTGTCGATGGCCGATGCCGTTGATGCCGAGCTGTTCCAACAGCTCAACCGGGCCCTGCTCGAGTGGAAGGTGCTGTTCTTCCGCGATCAACACCTCACCCACGCCGAGCACAGCGCGTTCGCGAGGAACTGGGGTGCGTTGGAGAACCATCCGTTCATCCGCGTGCGAACCGACAACCAACCGGAGGACACACCGGAGGTCGTGCGCTTCGAGAAGGGTCCGAAGATGGCCGGCTTCGAGAACGTCTGGCACAGCGATGTCACATGGCGGGCCAACCCGTCGCTGGGCTCGATCTTGCGCGCGGTCGAGGTGCCCACAGTTGGCGGCGACACGCTGTGGGCCGACATGGGCGCCGCGTACGACGGGCTCAGCGATTCGATGAAGGAGCGCATCGAGGGACTCGTCGCCGTGCACGACTGGTACAACACCTTCGGCCGGGGCATGGACGAGGCGACGCGCGACTCGCTGCGCCCCGACTTCCCCGCGGTCGAGCACCCCGTCGTGCGCGCCCACCCCGAGACCGGACGCAAGACCCTGTATGTGAACCAGGCGTTCACCCAGCACATCGTCGGCCTCGATCCCGGAGAGAGCCAGGAACTGCTCGCCTTCCTCTACAACCAGGCCGCGTTCCCCGAGTACCAGTGCCGTTTCCAATGGAGCGTCGGCGACATCGCCTTCTGGGACAACCGCTCCACCCAGCACTACGCCGTCTCCGACTACTTCCCGCAGCGGCGCGTCATGGAGCGGATCACCATCGTCGGTGACCGACCGGTCGCCAGCATCACCTGACGGTCGCCGGCTGAGCGTGCTCGCCCGACCGGGCAGTAACGTCGGCCGCGTGCCGACCACACCGCCACCGCACGCCCCGGGCCCGCCTGCCGCAGCTTGGCGCGACGTCGCACCCGACGCACTGACGACCTTCTGCACGATCGAGGCCGTCGCCGCCCACAGCCTGCCCGCCGCCCTGCGCGTCCCGGTGCGGGCCGCGATCGCGGCCATCCTCGGCGTCGCTTCGACCGACGAGGAGGTCGTGGCGGCCGACGACCGCGTGCCGGCCTGTGTCGAGTTCGCCGAACAGTTCGTCGTCGACGTAGCCGGCATCACCGAGCCCCAGCGGCGGATGATGACGGCCGCGATGGGTGCCGATTCCTTCACGTTCGTGCAGGCGCTGTACGTGGCCGACATCTTCACCCGAGCCCGGATCGCGATCGAGAAGCTGTTCGACGACCCACTCGGCGCGGTACAGCCTCAGTCCAACTCGGGCAGCGAGTTGTGGCCGTTGCTCGAGCGTTTCATGCAGCAGGTCGCGCTCCTCGCCGCGCTCGACCCGCTCACCACCGAACTTGTCCGTCTCCGCGGAGCACAGGTGCACAACTGCCGGCTGTGTCAATCGCGCCGGAGCGTGAAGGCCCTTGATGCAGCGAGCAGTGCCGACGTGTTCGACCACATCGCCGCCGACAATCCGGATCTCAGTGATCGTGAACGAATCGCGCTGACCCTCACCGATGCGCTGGTGACACAGCCGGCATCGATCGATGCTGCGTTGGTCGCCGAGGTGCACGCCCACTTCGACGTCGCCGAGATCGTCGAGATCGTCTTCGATGTCGTGCGCAACGCGGCGAACAAGATCGCGGTCGCGCTCGGCGGCGATGCTCCGGTCGTCAGCGAGGGCGTCGAGTTCTACGACATAAACGCGTCCGGCGAGGTCGTCGCCGATGTCGACATCGACATCGTGCGCGGCGCGACCACCCGCTGATCGACGGCCGGTACTGTCGCCCCATGGCGAGACCGCACGACTCCCCCGCCGGCCCGAACGACGACATCAGGAAGCTGCAGATCGAGACGCTCAGCGATCAATGGTTCACGCTGCGCCGAGCGACGTTCGAACAGCGCGGCCGCGACGGCACGTGGGCATCGACGCAGCGCGAGGCATACGACCGCGGCAACGGGGCTGTCGCCCTGCTGCACGATCCGGAGCGCGACACGATCCTGCTCGTTCGCCAGTATCGGCTGCCGGCGCACCTCAACGATCATCCCGACGGCATGCTCCTCGAAGCACCCGCCGGTCTTCTCGACGATGGTGAGGACGCCGAGAGCGGACTGCGACGCGAGCTGGAAGAAGAAGTCGGCCACGCAGTCGGGTCGCTTCGTCGCCTGTTCCGCCTGTACATGAGCCCAGGGTCGGTCACCGAGCATGTGACGTTCTTTGCCGGCACCTACGGCGAGCACACCCGTCTCACGGGTGGGGGCGGCAACGCCGACGAGGGCGAGCACATCGACGTCGTCGAACTGTCCCGGGCCGAGGCCACCAGCATGATCGAGTCCGGCGAGATCTGCGACGCCAAGACGGTGTTGCTGATCGACCGCCTGAACGCCTCCTGCCGCGCCGCGGCCGACCCCGCCGGGTGACGGCTACCGGGCCGTGTCAGCGATAGGTGTCGTAGCCGAGCTTGACGGCGAGACCCAGCCCGGCCACAGCGATGACCGCACGCAACGCACCAGCGGGTGAACGGCGCACGATCACGGGTCCGAGCCGGCCGCCGACGAGCAGACCGGCGCCGAGCGGGAGGACAACCGACCAGCGCACATGGCCGAAGATCGCGAAGCCGATCGCGGCGACGCAGTTGGCGAGACCGAGCACAACGTTCTTCACCGCGTTGCAGCGAGGAAGCGGCTCGCCCGTCGCGATCAGCAGGAGGGCGAGCAGCATCACGCCCGCGCCGGCGCCGAAGTACCCGCCGTAGATGCCGACCACACCGACGGCGCCCACAACCCCCGGTCCGGCGCGATGCAGCGCGTGCGGTGGCAGCTCGTCGACCAGGCGACGGCGAGCAAGGATCGCGACAGAGGCCAGCGCGATCAGCACCGGAACGATGCGCTCGAACGAGTCGGCAGGGGTCACGAGCAGCAGCAGCGCGCCACAGCCGCCTCCGATCATCCCCGCGATCGCGAGCTGGCGCACGCGGATCCGCTGTCCGGCCAGTTCCGGCCGCGAGCCGAGCACCGAGCCGGTGCTGCTGAAAACGAGTGCGACCGTGTTCGTCACGTTGGCGGTCACCGGCGGCAACCCGACCGCGAGCAACGCCGGGTAGCTGATCAGCGAGGCGAGGCCGGCGATGCTGCCCGACAGCCCGCCACCAAGGCCGGCGAGAATGAGAGCGATCGCCCGGCCCACCGACATCGCCGCAGTCTGTCAGGGCCGCGCCCGCGAGGCGCGACCCGTTCAGCGGCCGACGGCTCGTTCGAGCTCTGCCTTGTTCATCTTCGACCGGCCGTGAACGTTCTTCTCGCGGGCCTCGTTGTAGAGCTGATCCCGCGTCCGGCCGCCCGGGCCGCGGTGCGACCGAAGGCCACCGCGTCGACTCGACGAGATGTCGTCGGTCGACGTGCGGCTGGCCTCCTTGGCCTCCCCGGCGCGGGCGCGCTCCTTGTTGACCGTGCGGGCCGCGATCTCCTCGGCAGTGTCTTCACTCTCGCCACGGTCTTTCAGGCCGGCCTTGATGTGCTCGTACTGCCGCTCGCGTTTTGGGCTCCAAGCTTTCTGTGGCATGCGCGATTCCTACCCTCTGAGTTGGGGGCGCAAACCCGCCGCCGGCAGCCGAAATCGAGCATCAGCGCGGCTCTGCGGACACGCCGATCTCGCTCAACGCGGGTACCAGCTCACGAGCGAAGAAGGCGAAGAACTCCTCCTGGTTCGTGCCGATCTGGTTGAGGAAGACTCGATCGAAACCGGCGTCGACGGACTTGCCGACGGCCTCGACGATCGGTCCGACCTCGGGACCGCACGGGGTGTGCTCGGCAACGGACTCGAGCGTGACGAGTTGGCTGGCTTGGTCGAACAGGGCGGGTGAGCGCAGCTCCTGGGAGAGCTCTCCCGGCACCCCGCTGGTCCGCCAGAGGTGGTGGGCGAGCTTGACGCACTCGTCCTTGTCGGCACCCCAGCAGATCTTGACGCTGGCAGAAGCAAGCCCCTTGCCACCGCCTGCTCGGTAGCGCTCGACGAGCTCCTTGGCCGGCGAAGTGCAGACGAACCCGTCCCCGATCCGTGCCGCGAGATCGGTGGCCTTGGGACCGAAGCCGCTCACCGTGATCGGCGGCGCTTTGGCCGGAAGGGAGTAGACGCGGGCGTTCTCGACGGTGTAGTGCCTGCCGCGGTGGGTGATCTCCTCGCCCGTCCAGAGCTTGCGAATCACCTCGACGGCTTCCTCCAGCATGTCCAAGCGCACGTCGGTGATCGGCCACATGTCGCCGAGGATGTGCTCGTTGAGGTTCTCGCCGCTGCCGACGCCGAGTTCGAAGCGCCCGTCGAGCAACGTCGCCGATGTCGCCGCTGCTTGGGCGATGACCGCTGGATGGATGCGCATCGTCGGGCACGTCACCGCAGTCGATACCGCGAGGTCCGTGGTGGCCGCGATCGCGCCGATGACGGACCACACGAACGGGCTCTGCCCCTGCTCGTCCAGCCAGGGATGGAAGTGGTCCGAGATCCAGACGGTACGGATTCCGGCGTCGGCCGCGAGCTGGGCATGGTGTAGCAACTCGGGGGCCGTGTGCTCCTCCGACGACAGTGCGTATCCGACCTGCACGGTCTTCTTCGTGGTCTTGGTGGTCTTCGTGGTCTTCGTGGTCTTCGTGTTCTTCTGCATGGGGTCCTCCGTCTCCTGTGTTCGCGTTGGTTACCCGTCCGGTCGCGTCGCGATGCATGCGCGGTCGCTCATCGCCGGTATCGCCCGGCGAGGCGACGGGTACTCGTTTGCGCGGCTCGACCACGTCGACGAAGGAGAGGTCATGCCAGCGAAGTCAGCACACGTCAAGAACGAGAAGCAGTACGAGGCACTGAAGGACAAGGGGATGTCGAAAGAGCGGGCGGCCAAGATCGCCAACTCACCCAAGGCGTCCAAGCACGGCGGCGAGGCATCGCACTCGGGTTCCGGCAAGAGCAACCAGGGCGGCACGACGGCGCAGCACAAGGCCGCCGGCCGCAAAGGCGGCAAGGCTGCCGCCTCCAAGCGTTGAGGTCTACCGCGAACTGAACACAGGTGCGTCGCGCCCTGACGACCGGTTCAACGATGTCGACGACGATGCCGTCGCCGGCCACGGCGCCCCCGTCGAAGAGGCCGCGGACGACTGCTCGTGGTACTCGTCGTCGACGTTCACGCTCCAGAGATCGTGGTCTGTTGCGTCGACGATGTTCTCGACGGCGAGCATCGCCGTCAACATCGAGTGGTCCTGGTTGTTGTACCGGTGCATGCCGTTGCGGCCGACGGGCTGCACGTTGATCGCGCAACGCTCCAGCCAACCCCGCAACACGACCAGGTTGTCGGCGTACGATTCGTCGTAGACGGGGTAGGCCCGCGGCACGCGCACCACGTGGCCTTCGCCGATCAGATCACGCGTCACGATTCCGATCGTGGCCAGTTCGGCGGTTGCGAACTCGATCAACTGCTCGTCGCTCATCGACCACAGGTCATCACCGATGTTCACGAAGTACTCCAGGCCGAGGCACGTCCATCCCGGTTTCACCATCCACGGCGACCACGTCCCGAAGTTCTGCACCCGCCCCAGACGAACGTCGGGGCTGTGGATGTAGATCCAGTTGTCGGGAAAGGCGACGTCTTCCGGCACGACGAGCGCGACGGTGAGGAAGTCGCGGTGGCGAAGTCCGTCGGCGGCGGCCAACACGTACGGCTCGGGTCGTGGAGTCATCGCCCCCAGCAGGTGCCCGATGGGCATCGACGAGATCACTGCGCTGCAGTCGTACCGGGTGCCGTCAGCAGTGACGACCGCAGTCGCATGCCCGCCGTGGTGCTCGATGCTGGTGACCGGAGCGTTCATCACGACCGAGCCACCTCCCTCGATGACCGCGTCGCGGCACGTCGTCCACATCATGCCCGGGCCGAGCCGCGGGTACAGGAACTCCTCGATCAGGGAGACGACCTCGGTCTGCCCCCGTCGCGGCGCGAGTGAGTTGACGATTGCCCGTCCGAGGGAGAGGTTCTTGATCCGTTGCGCGGCCCAGTCGGCGCGCAGCTCGGTTGCCGGTACGCCCCAGACCTTCTCGGTGTACGTCTTGAAGAAGGTGCGGTACAGCCGCCGCCCGAAGCGTGAGCTGACCCACCCCTCGAACGACTCGGTGTCCTGTGGACGGCGTATCCGCGCCCAGGCGTACGACGCGACGCACTTGGTCGACTCGACGACGCCGAGGTTCCCCAGCGCGTTCGACGCGCGCAGGGGGTAGTCGTAGAACTTGCCGTCGTAAAAGATCCGGCTCATCCGCGGTCGAACCATCAGGTCGTCGTCGGACAACAGCTCGCGCCACAGGTCTTCGACCGGTGTGACCTTGGTGAAGAAGCGGTGTCCACCGATGTCGAACCGCCAGCCATTTCGTTCGACGGTGCGGCTGATGCCACCGACGTCGTCGTCGGCCTCGAGGACGATGGGGCTCTCGCCGTTCTTGACCAATTGCAGCGCGGCGGTGAGGCCCGCCGGCCCGGCACCAATGACGACGACGGGAGGACGCATGCAGAACCTTCTTTCGCTGTGGGGCGACGACCTCGTAACCCGGGCCAGCTGGTGGTCAAACGTGCCCGATGCCATGGTCGAGCGATGGTTGGGGCGCAGGACGAGTGGGTATGGGCGGCGCCGTGGTGAACCCGACAGCGGGATCGGCGCGCCCGATGTCCGGATCCTCGACCCGCGCCTTGCTGGTATTGGGTCCTGCCGTCGCCATCGCGACCGGCATCGTGCTCCGGGTGTGGCCCCGCCCCGCGTTGTGGCTCGACGAGGCGCAGAGCGTCGCCTTCGCCCGCGAATCGTTCGGGTCGATACCGACCGCCTTGCGCCAGGACGGCGCTCCGCCGCTGTACTACCTGCTGCTGCGGGCCTGGACGAACGTGTTCGGCACCGGCACGACGGCTGTGCGGGCGTTGTCGGCGGTCATCTCGATGGGTGCCCTGGCTGTGCTCGGTGCGGTCGCGGCCCGACTCTGGGGACGGCGCGCCGCCGCTGCGGTGCTCGTCATCGCATCAACGAGCTCGTTCGCGATCCGCTACGCGAGCGAGACGCGCATGTACTCCCTGGTCACGCTGGAGGTCGCGGCGGGGCTGTGGTTCGTGGTGCGGTGGATCGATCGGCGTCGCCGTGGAGACCTCGTGGCGTTGATGGTGACGGTGGCGGCGCTGCTCTACACCCATTACTGGGGCTTGTACCTCGTGATCACCGTTGTAATCGTCCTGGCCGCCGTCGCGGCAACGCCGGAACGACGGCCGGTCGTCGTCCCGATCGGAGCCGCGCTCATCGCCGGCTGCGTGCTGTGGCTGCCGTGGTTGCCCAGCTTTCGCTTCCAATCCCGGCACACAGCAACCCCCTGGGCGCAGGCGGCGCGCCTCGGCGACATCGTCTCAGCGACAGGGCTGCGAACCGGCTGGGGCTCGCTGGCACGATCGATCGTGGTCGTCCTCCTCGCCGGCACCGTCGTGGTCGTGCTCACGATGTGGTCGCGCACGCCGCGCCTGATGCTGCCGTTGGTGGCTGTCACGGTGGGCTGCCCCCTCGTGGCCGTGGTCGGTGGATCGGTCAGCGACAGCGCGTACACAGTGCGGTACACCGCAGTCGTGTTCCCGGTTGCGATGCTGGTCGTCGGAGCCGCCTGCTCGACCATCCGACCCGTACGACTCGGTGCCGCGCTCGTGATCGTCGTCGCGGTGCTGTCGTCGGCAGTGGCGATCCACGAGATCGGCGTGCCACGGACCACGGCTCCACGAGTCGCGGCACGACTGCGCCTGCTGGTGCACGCAGGTGACGTGCTGATCTACTGCCCCGATCAGCTCGCCCCGGCCATGAGCCGAGTGCTGGCCGGTGACGACGCGTTCGACGGCGTTCGCCAGGAGGTCTATCCCGACGGAACCCCCTCGCGCGTCGATTGGATCGACTACCGGTCGCGCTACCAGCAGGCAGATCCGGTCGCGGCCGTGGAGCGCTACGAAGCCATGGCCGCGCAGCGCACGATCTGGTTGATCTGGAGCGGAACATACCCGCCGACCCAGGGCCCCTGCACCGAGTTGTTCGACCAACTCCGCGCGACCCGCCGCGACAACCGGCTCATCGTGACCGACGACCAGTCGATCTCGGACCATGAGTCGCTGTGGGAATTCGAAATGTCGCCCTGACCAGCATGATGACCCGCATCATCCGCTGAATCGTCGCTCGTCTCGGCAAGACTTGTTCAAGTTCCCACCGAGAGCTGCCGATGTAGGGCTCTCGTTGGCTTTACTTGATTGGTTGCGGATGAACAGACAGGTCGTCGATCTCGAGAAGCGAAAGGTGGCATCCATCCCGCGGGCCGCTCGCTGCGCCACACTGGTGAGTTCTGACGCTGGAGCGACGTGGGACTGACGTGATCGGTGGCCAAATCTCTGAACCGTACGGCCACACCACGTCGGAGACCTACGGTGGATCCAGAGAAAGGCAGGGCAGTGTCTAATCCACAAGACAGCGTCGGCGCTCACGAGCAATTGTTCCGCCTGTACGTCGCGCTGATCGCGGCCGCCGCCGCTGCCACGTTCGTCATCTGCGTCCTCGTCCTCGGATCGCAGCCGGTCTCAGACCGCTGGCCGGAACTGATCCTCTTCATCGTCCTCGTCTGTGTCTGCGAGGTCAAGCCGATCATGTTCGCCCGGTCGAGCGGCATTCGCGAGATCGTCGCATCCACGACCTTCACGTTCGCGCTGTTCCTCGCGTTCGGGCCGGTGCTGGCACTGGCGACCCAAGCCGTCGCGTCCCTCATCGGTGACCTGCTGGCGAAGAAGACGCCGATCAAGATGGTCTTCAACATCGCCCAGTACTGGGTCGCCTGGGGTGCGGCGACGTTCGTCTTCGTGTCCATCCAAGGGCGCGATGCGTTCGGGAACCTCGGCGGTGGGAGTTGGCGGTGGAGCGCCGCCATCGTCGTCTCCGGAGCCACATATTTCCTGGTGAACAACGCCCTCGTCGGTGTCGCCATCGCCTTCAAGACCAACAGTGCGATTGTCGGAATGGTCCGGTCGATCGTGTTCCAGGAAGCAATCTCCGACTGCGTGCTCCTCGCGCTGTCGCCGATCGTCATCATCGTGGCCGACCGCAGCCTGATCTTCCTTCCCCTCCTGCTGCTGCCCGTGTACGCCGTGTATCGGAGCACGTCCATCTCCGCCCAGAAGGAGCATCAGGCCAACCACGACTCGTTGACAGACCTTCCGAACCGGGCCAGCTTCGAGGAGAGCCTCCACAGACGCCTCACCCAGCCGCGTGTGTCGGCACACCGCGCCGCAGTCATGCTGATCGACCTCGACCGGTTCAAGGAGGTCAACGACACCCTCGGGCATCACGCCGGTGATCAGCTCCTGCGCCTGATCGGTCCGCGGATCGTCGAGCTGATGCCCCGCGACGGCGTCGTGGCCCGTTTCGGCGGTGACGAGTTCGCCGTCCTCCTCAGTGATGTGCCCAACGAGGCCGAAGCCCTCACGATGGCCGCCCAGATCGGCAAGGCGCTCGAGGAGCCGTTCCGCATCGACGAGTTCAACCTCGAGGTCCAGGCCAGCATCGGCGTCGCCCTCTTCCCGGATCACGGCGCCGCCACCGACACGCTCATCAAGCGGGCCGACATCGCCATGTACGTCGCCAAGCGCTTGCAGAGTGGAGTCGAGGCGTACGACCCCGATGAGGACCACCACAGCACACGCCGTCTGGCGCTGGTGAGCGAACTGCGCAAGGCGATCATCGACGGCGAGATCGTGCTCTACTACCAGCCCAAGCTCGACTTGCGCACCGGCCGGATCGACGCGGTCGAAGCGCTCGTGCGATGGATCCACCCGCAGCTCGGCATCGTGCCGCCGGCCGAGTTCATCCCGGTCGCCGAGCACACGGGCCTGATCCGACCGCTGACCAACCACGTCCTCGCCACCGCCGCCCAGCAAGCCGCCACGTGGCGGGCCAGTGGCAAAGCGGTCGCGGTCGCGATCAACCTGTCGGCCCGCAACCTGCACGACAGTGGGATCATCCACGAGGTGTCCGAAAACCTCAGGCT
>Ga0075364_10002444_pt1 | contig 10408 bp, 9 predicted proteins | sample EndMetdeltDD1764_FD_71517 | JGI IMG/M metagenome (GOLD analysis project Ga0075364, IMG submission 71517) | Populus endosphere microbial communities from Tennessee, USA - Endosphere MetaG P. deltoides DD176-4 | ecosystem: Host-associated > Plants > Roots > Endosphere | place: USA: Tennessee...
GCCGTCAACGCGGCCGTCGACGTGCTGCGCCGGCGGGAGATGCACGCGGAGTCGGCCTACGAGGACCGTGAGCACGTCGTCCAGCCTCACCTGCTGCTGAAGGAACGGCTTCGCCGCGCGATTGCCGCTCTCGACGGCGAGGATGCCAGCCTGTTCCTCCTCCGTTACGTGGAAGGGCTGACGAACGAGGAGCTGGCCGTGATGTTCCAGCTCGAAAAGAACAACGTGGCCGTGAAGCTTCACAGGATCCGGCACCGCCTGCAGGCAGAGATGCAGCGCTAGAAGGAGAAGGGTGATGTCCGAAGACCGTCTCGACCGGGCGCTCCAGGAGATGAACATGGAAGATGTCGACCCCGGCACGCTCGAGGCCGCGCGGGCGCGCGTCTGGGAGCAGATGAAAGACGCCGGCAGCGCCACCTGCGCGGAGTTCCGCCAGGACCTGCGCGCCTATCTGGGCAACGAGCTGGGAGCGGGCCGACGCGTCCTGGTCGAAGACCATCTCAGCCGCTGCCCCGGCTGCCGCACGCGAATCGCCGAGATGAAGGGCGACAGGGTTGTCGTCGCGATGCCAGTGCGGTCCTCCTCCCGCTGGATGCGGCGCGGAGCCCTGCTTGCGGCAGCCGCTTCACTCGTCGCGGTCCTGTATACCGGACGCGACACCATCGACGCGATGATGGCCCCGAGCGGCCCGCGCGCCACGGTCGTGTCCGCGGAAGGCGGCCTCTATCGCGTCGCCGCGGGCTCCGTGGAGGCCGGCGGCGCCATCGGCGAACGCGAATCGATCCGCACGGGTCCTGGCGCGCACGCGGTGCTGCGGCTCGCAGACGGATCGACGGTGGACGTCAACGAACGAACCGAGCTCTACGTGACGGCCGCGTGGAGCGGCCAGGCGATTCACCTGCAGCGCGGCGACATCATCGTCCAGGCCGCCAAGCAGCGCCGCGGGCACCTGCGCGTGCTGACGCGCGATTCCATCGCCTCGGTGAAAGGCACCGTCTTCGCGGTGTCGGCGGGGATGGGCGGGTCTGTCGTCTCGGTGGTCGAGGGATCGGTGGCGGTCAACCAGCCCGGCAAGGACGTCCTCCTGCGCCCGGGCCAGCAGGCCGCGTCGATGCCGGCGCTGGCGAGCTCGGTCGCGCAGGCCGTCTCCTGGAGCCCCGACGCGAAATCGTATCTGGAGCTGCTCGCGTCGTTCGTGAAGATCGAGCGCGAGCTCGCGAGCGTTCCGTCGGAGCTGCGGACGCAGTCCACGCTGCTCCCGTATCTTCCCGCGGGCGCGGTCGTCTACGGCGCGGTGCCGAATCCGGGCCTGACGATCGGCCGCGCGCTGTCGCTCGCCGAGGAGCAGTCGGCCCAGAACTCGACGTTCGGCGCCTGGTGGAATTCCGAGACGGGACGGCTGCTCAGACAGATGGCCGATCGCATCCAGTCGGTGAACCCGCTGCTCGGGGACGAGATCGTCTTCTCCGCGAGCTTCGCCGGCCACGACGAGCCGCTGCCGATGGTGCTGGCGCGGGTCAAGCCTGGAAAGCGGGCGGAGCTGACGACCGCGCTGGCGACGCTGTTCGCCGAGGCGGGCGAGCTTCAGGGCACGCACGCGGTGTCCGACGAGCTGATGATCGTCTCCGATTCGCCGTCCCACCTGGCGTGGGTCCAGGCGCACCTGGGACAGGGCGCGGGCTCTCCGTTTGCGGCGGCCATCGGCGAGCGATATGGGCGCGGCGTGGGCTGGCTGGTCGCGCTGGACGCGGCGTCGGTGATCACCATGGCGGCGGAAGACGATGCGCCTCCGGTCAAGCTGGCGGACATGATGGGGATGAAGTACCTCTTCCTCGAGCAGCGGGCCCCTGCCGGCGCGCTCGAGAACGAGGTCACCTTCGCCTTCAACGGCGCGCGGACGGGCATGGGATCGTGGCTGGCCGACTCCGGGTCCGGCGGCGCGGCGGAATATCTGCCGGCCGATGCGCTCCTCGCCGGCTACGTCTCGACCCGCGAGCCGCTGCAGCTGTTCCAGGAGCTCTCCGCGCAGATCGTCCGGAAGGATCCGGATTTCGAGCGTGAACTGGCGGCGATGAACGACAAGCTCGGCGCCGGCTTCGTCGAGGGGCTGACCGCGGCGGTGGGGACCGAATCCGCCGTGGCGATCACGGGACTCAACACCAGCGGCCCGACATGGGTCATGGCGAGCGTCGCGAACAATCCGCTGGTGATCGACAGCTCGCTGCGGAAGCTGGCGGACACGTTCAACGCGGAGCTCGCGCCGGACGAGCAGAACAAGCGGCTCGTGATCGGCCAGGAAGACGCGGGCGGACGGACGTGGAGCACGCTGAGAGCCACGGGCCTCCCGTTCGGCGTCGTCTGGACCTACGATCGCGGCTACCTGGTGGCGGCGTCCGATCGCGGATCCGCGGAGCGGGCGATCGCCACGCGGAACGGCGGACTGCAGCTGGTGTGGTCGGCGGAGTTCCTCGCCCAGCTCCCCTCGTCGGCGGGACTCCACCCGTCGGCGTTCGGCTGGCTGAACACCAGGGGGGCGCTCGGCGCGCTGCCGGTGCTGGCGCCGAACTCGCCGATCGGCCAGCTCCTGGCGGGACGCGATCCGGTGCTCGTGGTCTTCGACGGAACGCCGGAACGGATCCATGCGGCCAGCCGTACTCGTATCACTGGACTGATCCTGGACGTGATGCTGATGCAAAGCCTGGGCGGGGTGCCCCTGCAATAGCTTGGATACCAAAGCAGTCGTCGAGCTCGACAATCTGAAAGTGACGCTCGGACGGCGGGAGATCCTTCACGGGATCACCTGCCGTCTTGGCGTTTCCGGCACGGGAAAGGCGGTCGGACTGCTGGGGCCCAACGGGGCGGGCAAGTCCACGCTGATCCTGACGCTGCTCGGATTCCTCCGTCCGAGCGCCGGGCACGCGCGCATTCTCGGCATGGACTGCCGGCGCAACATGGGCGAGGCGCGCTCGAAGATCGGATACATGCCCGAGAACGATTCGTTCGTCGGGGAGATGACCGCGGTGACCTTCGTGCGCCAGATGGCCGAACTGTCCGGCCTGCCGCCGAAGGCGGCGCTCGAGAAGGCGCATGAAGTGCTCTTCCACGTCGGGCTCGGCGAGGCCCGCTACCGCGAGCTGCGGACCTACTCGCTCGGCATGAAGCAGATGGCCAAGCTCGCGCAGGCGATCGTCCACGGACCGGAGCTGGTCGTCCTCGACGAGCCGACCAACGGGCTCGATCCGGCCGCGCGCCGCCGCATGCTCAAGCTCGTCACCGAGATGAAAGAGGATCAGGGGATGAACGTGCTCGTCTGCTCCCACCTGCTGCGCGACATCGAGCAGGTGTGCGACGAGGCCGTGATCCTGAAGGACGGCCTGATCGTCCAGCACTGCAACCTCGAGGAAGAACGGCGCTCCAACCGATCCTTCGTCGAGCTCGAGGTGACCGGCGACGATCGGCTCCTGCGCACGGCGCTGCCGGAGATCGGCGCGGAGGGGGTCTCCGAAGGCGGCGGACGCTGGCGCATCGTCCTCCCGCCGGGCGTGGAAGTCGACGCCATCTGGGGGCTCGCGTCGCGGCAGAACCTGCTGGTGAGAAAGCTCACGCACCGCCGCGACACGCTCGAAGAGATCTTCCTGAAGGCGATGGGACACCTGACGCACACGCCAGGTGAAAGCGCGGCGCTCGACGCCGCGGGGCGCGTCTGACGCATGGCCGTCTACAAGCGCGGATATCAGCGGTACACGGGCGTGCTCACGGGGCGATGGACGCGCTTCCTGGTGCTGCCCCGCTACGCCTGGCGCCGGCTCTATCAGCAGCGGCTGGTCGTCCTGCTCACGATGGCCGCGTTCATCTGGCCGCTCCTGTGCGCCGGCTTCATCTATCTCACCAATCACGCGGAGCTGCTCCAGGGGCTGGAGCCGGAGTTCCGCGCGTTCATCCAGGTCGACGGCCGGTTCTTCGCGATCTTCATGTACGTCCAGGCGGGCTGCGCGGTCTTCCTGGCGGCGATGGCCGGGCCGGGACTGGTGGCGCCGGATCTGGCGAACAACGCGCTGCCGCTGTACTTCAGCCGTCCGCTGACGCGCTGGAGCTACGCGCTCTCGCGGCTGACCGTGATCGTCGGCATGCTGTCGGTCGTCACGTGGATCCCCGGCCTGCTCCTGTTCGGACTCCAGGTCGCGCTCGCCGGCGGGTGGTGGTTCGTGGCGAACTGGACGCTCGGCGCCGGCATCGTCACCGGATTCCTCCTCTGGCTGCTGGTCCTGAGCCTGGTGGCGATGGCAAGCTCCGCGTACGTGAAGTGGAGGGTCGTCGCGGGAGCGGTCAGTCTCGCCTTCTTCTTCATCCTGGCCGGCATCGCCGCGATGATCGACGAGGTCTTTCGCGTGAAGTGGGGCCACCTCCTCGATCCGGCCTGGTCGGTCAACCGCGTGTGGTGCACGCTCCTCAGCATCGAACCGCCGAACGACGGCCCCGGCGCCTTCGCCTCGATCGTGGCGCTGGCGACGCTCATCCTGCTGCTCGTCCTCGTGATCGAACGCAAGCTGCGGCCGGTCGAGGTGGTGCGATGAGCGCGACCGCTGTCGTCTTCGAGGACGTCTCGAAGTTCTACGGCGAGGTGCTGGGCGTGAACCGCGTCACGCTGAACATCCCGCCCGGCATCACCAGCCTCGTCGGCCCGAACGGCTCCGGCAAGACGACCCTGATGAACCTGATGTCGGGGCTGCTCTTTCCCGACCACGGCCGCATCCTCGTCCGCGGCGTCTCGCCGCGCGATCCCGAGACGCTGATGCGGATGATGGGATACGCCACGCAGTACGACACCGCGCCGCGCTGGGCCACCGGGTTCACCTTCATCACCACCGGACTGCTCCTCTTCGGCTACGGCCGATCGGAGGCGGAGGCGCGGGCGTGGAAGGCGCTCGAGCGCGTCAGCCTGACGGAGGCGGCGACCCGCAAGGTCGCGGCCTACTCCAAGGGCATGCGGCAGCGCGTGCGGCTGGCGCAGGCGATCGCCCACGATCCCGACGTGATCGTGCTGGACGAGCCGCTGAACGGCCTCGATCCGCTCGTGCGCGCGGAGACGATCGACCTGTTCCGCGCGTGGGCCGCCGAGGGGAAGCACGTCATCCTCTCGAGCCACGTCCTCCAGGAGGTGGACGTGATCAGCGATCAGGTCGTGCTGATCGCCAACGGGATGATCGTCGCCGAAGGCAAGATCCGGAAGGTGCGCGACGAGATCCAGGAGCATCCCAGCCAGTACATCATCCGGTGCCGCGACGCCAACGCCTCCGGCGTGGCGGCGCTGCTGTTCGGCGAGGATCACGTCACCGAGATCAAGCTGAACGCGGACCGGATGGGCCTGCTGGTGATGACCAAGGACCGCGAACAGTTCGCGCGCGCGCTCGGACAGATCGCGCTCGACGGCCACCGGATCGAGAGCGTCGTCCCGGCCGACGAGAACGTGGACGCGTTGTACGAATATCTGATCGGCGGCGAATCGTGATGACACAGGGCCTGCGGGGCCGCGCCAGGCAGGCGTGGACCATCGCCAAAACCGATCTGCGGCGCGCCTTCCTCGCCAAGCGATCACTCTGGGTCTATGCGCTGGCGCTCCTGCCGTCGCTGATCTTCTTCGGACACGGTCTCGAGGCGAAATGGCGCGCCGAGCGCCTGACCCGGCGCGGCGTCATCACCGCGGCGCAGCTGGACAGCCCCAGGGACGGCGAAACGATCGACGCGATCAAGGCCAGGCTGGGCAAGCCGGCCTACGAGAACTCGGGCACGCGCGTCCGCCGCGTACGGCAGCACGGCGGCACTCCGGGCACGACGACGCACGTGATCGAGCCGGCGGTCGACGCCCGCATCGTCCGCATGAACGTGTCGCGTCCCACCTACAGCGGAGAGCCGGTGGCGCGGATCTACGAGCTCGAGGTCTATGGACCGGACGGCCGCGTCAATCTCGCGCTCGACAAGCCGGCCACCGGCAGCGAGCCGTGCAGCCCCGAACAGGGCCCGGACAAGGCCGTCAACGGCAGCGTCACCGACAGATGGTGCGCCGAAGGCTGGCCGCTCTTCCTGCAGGTGGATCTGGGAGCGGTGCATCCGGTCTCGCGGTTCGTCGTCAAGCACGCCAGCGCGGGAGGCGAGAGCGAGGAGTCCGACACCCGCGAATTCAGCATCCAGCTGAGCGCCGACGGAAAGATCTTCAAGACGGTCGCCTCGTCGACGGGCGCCGGCTTCGTGGAGGAGCGGACCGAGTACCGCTATCTCACCTACTTCGACGGACGGCGCGAAGCCCACCTGACGTTCGCCGACGGCAAGCTGCACGGCAGGTCCATGGACAACCTCCTGAACTTCGAGGAGGATCGGATGATCTTCGCCGGGATCTTCCAGTACTTCTACCTGCGGCTCGCGATCTTCTTCGGCAGCCTCGGCATCTTCATGTATCTCTTCCGCGGGGAGATGTCGAACCGGACGCTGCACTACTGGTTTCTCGCGCCGGCGCGGCGTGAGGTGCTGCTGGTGGGCAAGTATGCCGCCGGGCTGATCGCGTCGGCCGCGATCTTCGGCGGCGGCGCGCTGATCATGTTCGGGGCGCTGGTCTGGCCGCACGATGCCGTCGACGTGCAGGCCTACTGGAACGCCGGCGGGATGGCGCACGCGTTCTGGTACGCGACGGCGGCGGCGCTCGGCTGCGTGGGCTACGGGAGCGTCTTCCTCGCGGTCGGACTCTACGTCCGCAATCCCATCATCCCCGCTGCGGTGCTGCTGCTCTGGGAGGGCGCCAACGGGATCCTGCCGCACGCCCTGCAGCGGATGAGCATCCTCTACTACCTGCAGTCGCTCTGCCCGGTGCCCGCGCCGATGGACAACGACGCGCCGGCGCTGGTCCGGCTGCTCGCGGTGCCGGCCGTCCCCGCCTCGCGTCCTGGAGCGATTCTCGGGCTGCTGCTCCTGACCGCGGTCGTCCTGTGGATTGCCAGCCTCGCGGTCCGGCGGATGCAGATTTCCTACGGCACAGAAGCGTGACGGCCGTCCCGCGCGCGCAGCGCGTGCACCGCCGCCATCACTCGCTCGATCGCGAAGTCGACGTCCTCGCCGGTGCTGTTGCGCCCGAGCCCGAAGCGGATCGACGCGCGGCCGCGATCGCCCGTCGCGCCGATCGCTTCCATCACGTGCGACACGGCCTGGCTGCCTGACGCGCACGCCGATCCGGTCGAGACCGCCAGGTCGCTCAGCGCCATCAGCAGCGCTTCGCCTTCGACGCCGTCGAAGCTGACGTGGAGATTGTGCGGCAGGCGCGGCGTCATCGTGCCGTTGACGTGCACGCCGCCGGTGCGGGTGCGGAGGCCGTCGAGCAGGCGGTCGCGGAGCGCGCCGAGGCGGGCGGCCTCTTCGGCCATCTCCGTCCGGCAGATCTCGGCGGCGGCGCCGAGGCCGACGACGCCCGGCACGTTGAGCGTGCCCGACCGAAGGCCGTTTTCCTGCCCGCCGCCGGCAATCTGCGCCGGCAGCTGGATCTTCGGCTTGCGCCGCCGTACGAAGATCGCGCCGGATCCCTTCGGCCCATAGAACTTGTGCGCCGTCAGCGACAGCAGGTCGACGTCGGCGGCGACGACGTCGAGCGGGATCTTGCCGGCCGCCTGCGCGGCGTCGGTGTGGACGAGCGCGCCCTGCGCGTGCGCGATGGCCGCGATCTCGGCGAGCGGCTGGATCGTGCCGATCTCGTTGTTGGCCGCCATCACGCTGACGAGCAGCGTGCCGGGGCGGACGGCCCGGCGGAGCGCGTCGAGATCGACGAGGCCCTCAGGCGTCACGCCGACGACGGTGACCTCGATGCCGTCGGCGGCGAAGCTCCGGCACACGTCGAGCACCGACTTGTGCTCGACGGCAGTGGTGACGACGTGGTTCCCCGCGCCGCGGCGCGCGGCCACGACGCCCTTCAACGCCAGGTTGTTGGATTCCGACGCGCCGCTGGTGAACGTGATTTCTCCCGCCGACGCGTTGACGAGCGCGGCCACCTGCGACCGTGCGACGTCGACGGCGTCGCGGGCCTCCCAGCCCCACGCGTGCTGCCGGCTGGCGGCGTTGCCGAAGCGTTCGGTGAAGTAGGGCAGCATGGCCGCGAGCACGCGCGGATCGACCGGCGTGGTCGCGTGGTAGTCGAGGTAGACCGGCTTCACGACGGGTTGAGGGTCCGGCCGCGGAACGAGACGTGCGACACGTCCGACGGCAGCGGGACTTCCGACGCGATCTCCGCGAGCGAGACGGTGGCGAGCGCGGCGATGATCCGGTCCTTGATCCGCCAGAGCGGATCGCGCACGTTGCAGCGGTTGAACTGCTCGCACTGCTCGTCTTCGGTCGAACAGGCGGTCACCGTCAGCGGACCGTCGATCGCTTCGATGATGTCGGCGACGGAGATCGAGGTGGTGGCCTTCGACAGCGTGTAGCCGCCGCGGGTCCCCTGGTGCGACGCGAGCAGGCCGCGGCGCGCCAGCTTCTGGAGCACCTTGGCCATCAGCTCGAGCGGGATGTTGTATTCCTCGGCGATCGCGCGTGCGCTCGTCGACGCCACGTCGGTGTGCGTCGCCAGGTGCTTCATCGCCATCAGCGCGTAGTCGGCCTTCTTGGACAGTCTCAGCATCACCACATCCCCAACTGCAATTTGGCGACGTCCGACATGCGGTCTTTCGTCCAGCCCGGCTCCCACACCACGTCCACTTTCGCGTCGCTCACGCCCTCGACGGATTTCGCGGCCTGCGCGACCTGCCCGGGCAGCACCTGCGCGGCGGGACAGCCGGGCGCCGTCAGCGTCATGCGGATGGCCGCGACGCCGCCGGTGGTGACGAAGACGTCGTAGATCAGCCCGAGCTCCCAGATGTCCACCGGGATTTCGGGATCGTAGACCTTCTTCAGCGCCGCCTGGATCGCCGGCGCGAGCTCGGCGGTCTTCACGGGATCGGCGGCGAGACCATCGGTCTCGTGCGTGGGATCCGGCGCGGGCGGCGTGTCCTGCGGAATCATCGGCAGCTTGTTCATTCGCTCGACGTCCGGCGCTCGTTGCCGAACGCCGCTTTCAACGTGTGCCAGGCGAGGCTCGCGCACTTCACGCGCACCGGGAACTCGCGCACGCCGCCCAGCGCCGACAGCTTGCCCATGTCTTCGATCGTCTGCCCGGGCGGCGTCGTCACCATGCGGTGGAAACGGTCGAAGAGCGCCTGCGCCTCGGTCACCGTCTTCCCCTTCACCGCGTCGGTCATCAGCGACGCCGACGCCTTCGAGATCGCGCAGCCGGCGCCTTCGAACGACACGTCGGAGACGATGCCGCCGGCGATCTTCAGGTAGAGCGTGAGCCGGTCGCCGCAGAGCGGATTGTAGCCTTCCGCCGAGTGGCTGGCGTCGGCCAGCGCGTGGAAGTTCCGCGGCCGCCGGTTGTGGTCGAGGATGACCTCCTGGTAGAGATCGTTGAGGTCCGACATCAGGCGAAGACCTCGCGGACCTTCTCCAGCCCGCGCCCCAGCCGGTCGATTTCCTCGCGCGTGTTGTACATCGCGATCGAGGCGCGCGCCGTCGCCGGCACGCCGAACCGCTCCATCACCGGCTGCGCGCAGTGGTGCCCGGTCCGGATCGCGATCCCTTCCTGGTCGACGATGGTGCCGATGTCGTGCGGATGCACGCCGTCCATCACGAAGGACACGATGCTCGACTTGTCGGGCGACGTGCCGATGAGCCTGACGCCCTCGATCGCCTGCAGGACGCCGGAGGCATACGCGGTCAGCTCGCGCTCGTGCGCGGCGATCGCGTCGAGCCCGACGGCGTCGATGTAGTCGAGCGCCGCGTGGAGCCCGATGGCGCCGGCGATGTGCGGCGTGCCGGCCTCGAACTTGTACGGCAGCACGTTCCAGGTGCTCTTCTCGAAGGTCACCGAGCTGATCATGTCGCCGCCGCCGAGGAACGGCGGCATGGCCTCGAGGCGGCTCTCCTTGCCGTAGAGGACGCCGATGCCCGTGGGCCCGTACAGCTTGTGCCCGGTCGCGACGAGGAAGTCGCAGTCGAGCGCCTGCACGTCGAGGCGCATGTGATACGCCGCCTGCGAGGCGTCGATCAGCACGGCGACGTTCTTCTGGCGGGCCCGGCGCACGATCTCGCGTGCCGGCGTGATCGTGCCGAGCGCGTTCGACATGTGCGTGATCGCGGCGATCCGCGTCCGCGGCCCGATCAGCCGCTCGAACTCGTCGAGCAGCAGCGTGCCGGCGTCGTCGATCGGCGCCACGCGCAGGCGCGCACCGGCGGCTTCGCAGGCGAGCTGCCAGGGGACGATGTTCGAGTGGTGCTCCATCGCCGAGACGAGCACCTCGTCTCCTTCCCGCAGCAGCGGCCGGACGAAGCTGTGCGCGACGAG
>Ga0075364_10002445_pt1 | contig 10404 bp, 9 predicted proteins | sample EndMetdeltDD1764_FD_71517 | JGI IMG/M metagenome (GOLD analysis project Ga0075364, IMG submission 71517) | Populus endosphere microbial communities from Tennessee, USA - Endosphere MetaG P. deltoides DD176-4 | ecosystem: Host-associated > Plants > Roots > Endosphere | place: USA: Tennessee...
CAGCGAGGGCACCTTCGCCATCTTCGACCTCGGCGGCGGCACGTTCGACATCTCGATCCTTCGCCTCACGCGCGGCGTCTTCGAAGTGCTCGCCACCAACGGCGACTCCGCATTGGGCGGCGACGACTTCGACATGGCGATCGCGACCCACTGGCGAGCCCGCCACCAGCTTGCCGACGCCTCGGGGCGCGACACGCGCCGCATGCTCGCGACCGCGCGCCAGGTGAAGGAGGCGCTCACGACGGCCGACGAAGCCGACGCGCACGTGGCCCTCTCGCACGGCCAGAAGGTCCACCTCCATCTCACGCGCGCGGAATTCCGCGAGATGACCGCGGGGCTCGTGCAGAAGACGCTGTCGCCCACGCGCAAGGCGCTTCGCGACGCGAGCCTGCGCGCGGAGGACATCGACGGCGTCGTGCTCGTCGGCGGCGCCACGCGCATGCCGCACCTGCAGGCGGGCGTCGAGGCGTTCTTCGGCAAGCCGGCCCTGAAGGACCTCGATCCCGACCAGGTCGTGGCCATCGGCGCGGCGATCCAGGCCAACGTGCTCGCGGGCAACCGCACGGGCGACGACTGGCTGCTGCTGGACGTGATCCCGCTCTCCCTCGGGCTGGAGACGATGGGCGGGCTGGTCGAGCGCGTCATCCCGCGCAACTCCACGATCCCCGTGGCGCGCGCGCAGGAGTTCACCACCTTCAAGGATGGGCAGTCGGCGATGGCGATCCACGTCGTGCAGGGCGAGCGCGAGCTCGTGGCCGACTGCCGTTCGCTCGCGCGCTTCGAGCTGCGCGGCATTCCGCCGATGGTGGCCGGCGCCGCGCGCATCCAGGTGACGTTCCAGGTCGACGCCGATGGCCTCCTCGCCGTGTCCGCGCGCGAGAAGACGACGGGCATCGAGTCCGCGATCGTCGTGAAGCCCTCCTACGGGCTCACCGACGACGAGGTCGCGCGCATGCTCCAGGAAGGCTTCGCGCACGCCGAGGGCGATCGCGACGCGAGGGCGCTCGGCGAGCAGCGCGTCGAGGCCGAAGCGATGATCGCGGCGGTCGGCACGGCGCTCGCCAAGGACGGCGACCTTCTCTCGAAGGAAGAGCGCGCATCGCTCGACGCCCTGCTGGCGAAGCTGGAGGCCGCGCGCCTCGGCAGCGACCACAGGGCCCTGAAGGCCGCGATCGAGGCGGTGAACCACGGCAGCGAGGCGCTGGCCGCCCGCCGCATGGACCGCGCGGTGTCCGCGGCGCTCACGGGCCGCAGCGTGGACGAGGTCGCGCAGCGATGACCAAGCTCACCGTGCTACCGCATGAGACGCTGTGCCCGGAAGGCAAGGTGATCGAGGCCGTTCCCGGCCGCTCGATCTGCGACACGCTCCTCGAGAACGGCATCGAGATCGAGCATGCCTGCGAGAAGTCGTGCGCCTGCACCACCTGCCACGTGATCGTGCGCGAGGGCTTCGACTCGCTCGAGACCGCGAGCGACAAGGAAGACGACCTCCTCGACAAGGCCTGGGGCCTCGAGCTCACCTCGCGGCTTTCCTGCCAGGCGCGCGTCGACGGCGCGCCGCTCACCATCGAGATTCCCAAGTACACGCTGAACCAGGTGTCGGAGGGCAAGAAATGAAGTGGATCGACACGCGCGAGATCGCGATCTCGCTCTGCGAAGCGCACCCCGATGTCGACCCGAAGACGGTGAACTTCGTCGACCTGCGCAACTGGGTGCTGGCCCTCGAGGGCTTCGACGACGACCCGAAACGCTCGGGCGAGAAGATCCTCGAGGCGATCCAGATGACCTGGATCGAGGAAGCCTCCTAGCGGCGGAACGCGCCCGACTTGTCGATGATCGACAGGTCGGTGAACTCCAGCCCGCTGTGGTCGGTGGGCGAGTAGGCGAGGCGAACGCCCCCCAGGTCGATGTCGAGCGCCTCCAGCGAGCGCTGCAGGTCGGCCCTCGTGCAGGCGCCGGCGCAGCGCCGCAGCGCCTCCACCGTGACCTTGGCCGCCGTGAATCCCTCCATCATCGCCGGCGTGAGCTGCATGTTGCGTTTCTGCGCCAGGCGGGTCGCCTCGCGCGCGAGGGGCACGTTGGCCACGCGCTCGTCCGGGAAGACCTGCGTCACCATCACGCCCGTCGCATTCGAGCCGAGGGACTTCACGAACCCGGTCGAGGCGTTGTTGGAGACGGTGGCCACGGGGGCGGTCACGCCTTCCTTGCGCAGGGCCTCGATGCCGGCGGCCACGGCCTGGCCGGCGCCGATCAGCACGATGGAGTCGGGATTCACCTTCTTCACGTCCGGGATCAGCTTCGCGATGTCCACGGTCTTGCGGTCGAACTTGTAGACGGCGATCGGCTTCAGGTTGCGCTCGGCGAGACCCGTGACGATTCCCTCGGCGACGTCTTCGCCGAACGAATCCTGCACGTGGATCAGCGTGATCCGTTGCTTGCCGAGCAGGGCGAGGAAGGAGGCGAGCTTCACCGCTTCCGAGCGATAGGCGGTGCGGACGTTGAAGACCATCTTCTTCACCGGCTTGTGCAGGATCATCGCGCCCGTGGACGGCCCGATGAGGGGCACCCCGGCCTTGTCGATGATCGGCAGGATGGCCTCGTTGTGCGGCGTCCCGCGCACCAGCAGGAGCGCATCCACGCGATCCTCGTCGATGAGCTTCTCCACGTTCTTGACCGTGCGCGGCACCTCGAAATTGTCGTCGCGCTGGAGGACCTCGATCCGCCGGCCTTTCACGCCGCCGGCCTCGTTCACCATGTCGAAGTAGAGCTTCGCGCCGTCGAGCAGCTCGAGCATCGAGGCCGAGTTCGGCCCGCTGGAGGGCCCGCTGTTGCCGATGCGGAAGGGCTGGGCGCCCGCGGCCGCCGCCTTGGCGGAAATTGCCGCGTTGCTCACGTTATTGTTCGCGGGCTGGGCCAGGGCGGCACCCAGGGGGAGGAGGGCGGTCAGGAGCAGAAGTGTGCGCATCGTCACTTTCTTTCGTTCTTGTTGGTGATGCAGCGGCTTGTCGATGCGGGGCATCCTATCGGGGGCGGCTCGCAACGCGTGTGCGCCCCATCACAGTGCGAAATACAGGTGTAAGGGAAGGGCCGCGGAAGCGCTCCGGCCCGGAGACGTGGATAATGGCGCTCCACCTTTCAGCGGAGTCCCAAGAATGAAACGTTTCGCCCTCGCCGGCATCGTTTGCGCCGGCATGATCGTCTCGGCCCAGGCCGGCACGCTCGACGACATCAAGAAGCGCGGAGCCATCCGCCTCGGCTACTCCGAAACCTCGGTTCCGTTCTCCTTCAAGCAGGCTCAAACGGGAGAAATCGGCGGCTACTCCGTGGAGCTCTGCAAGCGCGTGGCGAGCGGCGTCGCGCAACAGCTGAAGCTGCCGAACCTCAAGACCGAGTGGGTCGCGCTCACGCCCGCCGACCGGGTGAGCGCCGTGACCTCGGGGAAAGTGGACCTCGAGTGCGGCACCACCACCACGTCCCTGGCGCGCCGCGAGAAGGTCGACTTCAGCGTGCCCGTCTTCGTCGACGCCTCGACGCTCATGGGCCGCGCCGCCATCGCCAACACGATGGTGCAGATGGAAGGCAAGAAGATCGCCGTCGCCGAAAACACCACGACGCTGCGCGCCGTCGAGCAGGCCCTCGCCCGCCGCTCGCTCAAGGCCGAGATCGTGAAGACCAAGACCGTGGCCGAGGCCTTCGAATTGCTGAAGCAGGGAAAGGTCGATGCGATGGCGGGTGACCGCGCGGTGCTCGTCGGGACGTTCTACGGCGCCGGTGGCGCGGAGGGCCTGGTGGTCTTCGGCGAGGACCTCTCGCTCGAGCCCTATGGCCTGATGCTGCGCCGTGGAGATGCGGACTTCCGCCTCGCCGTCGACCGCGTGCTCGCCAACGTCTATCGCAACGAGATCGACCAGATCTACGTCCAGTGGCTGGGCCCGCTGGGCAAGCCCACGGTCCCGCTGCTCACGCTGTACCTGGTGAACGCGCTGCCCGACGAGAACGAAGCTCCGCTGAAGGCGCCGGCGAAGGCGGGCAAGTAGGTTTGACAGGGCGGGTTCGCGGCGTAGCATCCTCGAAGGCCCGGTTCCCGGGCCGCTCAGAGGAGAAAAACACCATGAACCGCCACGCCGCGCTGTGTTGCGCGCTGGCCGGCTCGCTCGTGATCGGATCCTCGATCCCCGCGTCGGCCCAGACGCCCAACATCGACAAGCTGAAGCAGATGAAAGTGTCGGGCACGGATCTCAACATCCCGCCCGTTCTGCAGTCCGGCCCGAACGCAGCTGCGATCCGCGAGAACCTGAAGCGGGTCAAGCTGCCGCCGGGCTTCAAGATCGACCTGTATGCCGTCGTTCCCGATGCGCGCCACATGGCGGTCGCCCCGTCGACCAACATGCTGTTTGTCGGCACGCGAAAAACCACCGTCTGGGCGGTGACCGACCGCAACAGCGATGGGGTCGCCGACGAGGTGAAGCCCTTTGCACCCTCGCTCAGGTTCAGCGTGCCCAACGGCGTGTGCTGGACGAAGGACGGGTTCCTGGTGGTGGCCGAGCACAACCGCGTGCTGAACTTCCCGGCCGCGGAGTTCTTCTATGAAGGCCCGGACGTCGCCGTCATCGAGGTGGTGCCGCAGGGCAAGCTGATCCCCGTGGAGGAGGAATCGTTCAACCACGGAGCGCGCACGTGCCGGGTGGGTCCCGACGGCATGCTCTACATCACGCTGGGCCAACCGTACAACGTGCAGCCGCGCGAGAAGCTGAAACTCTACGACGAGGTCGGCATCGGCGGCATCGTGCGCATGAACGCGTTCGACGGCAGCAAGCGCGAGGTCTACGCGCGCGGCGTCCGCAACTCGGTCGGCCTCGAGTTCAACCCGAAGGACAAGACGCTGTGGTTCACGGACAACCAGACCGACGGCATGGGTGACGACATCCCCGCGGGTGAGATCAACCGCGCGACCCAGGCGGGGCAGTTCTTCGGCTACCCGTGGATCCAGGGCAAGACGCGCATCACCGAGTTCGGCTACGACAAGGACCCACTGCCGAACAACGTGACCAACCCGCAGGTCTACATGGACGCGCACGCGGCCGACCTGGGCCTGTGCTTCTACACCGGCAAGAAATTCCCGGCGAAGTACCAGGGCGGGCTCTTCAGCGCGCAGCACGGTTCGTGGAACCGCACGACTCCGATCGGCGCGCGCGTCATGTTCACGAGCCTCAAGGCCGACGGAACCGCCGACAAGACGGAAGTGTTCGCCGACGGCTGGCTCGACGCGGAGACCGGGCTCTACCGGGGCCGCCCCGTCGACGTGGCGGTGATGAAGGACGGCTCGTTGCTCATCTCCGACGACTTCGCCGGCGCGATCTACCGCGTCACGTACGTCGGCGAAGCGCCGCCCGCGCGGTGAGGCGAACGGCACTCCTGCTGCTGGCCGCGGTGCTTTCGGGCGCCGCGGCGGCAGCGCCTCCGGAGAAGGCACGCCTGTGCGCGCCCTGCCACGGCGCGGACGGCATGAGCACGCAACCGGATGCGCCCCATCTCGCGGGCCAGCCCGAGATCTACCTGCGGGAGCAGCTGCGTGCCTATCGCAGCGGCAAGCGTTCGCATGAGGTCATGGCGGTGATCGCCAAGTCGCTGTCCGATGCGGACATCGCCGAGCTCGCCGCGTACTATGCGGCCATCGCCATCGAGCTGAAGAAGAAGCCTTGAAGGGTCCCTTCGCGTTCACCGCGGCGCTCGCCGCGCTGCCGGCGGTTGCGCAGACTTCCAACCCCGACGACGTGGTTCCCCTCGAGCCGATCGTCGTCACCGCGACGCGCGGCGAGACGCGCCTCTTCGATACGCCGGCCTCCGTGAGCGTCGTCGACGGCTCGGTGATCCGCCTCGCCGGCCCGCAGGTGAACCTCTCCGAGGCGTTGTCCCGCGTTCCGGGCGTCACGATCCTCAACCGCCAGAACTACGCGCAGGACCTCCAGCTTTCGATTCGCGGCTTCGGCTCGCGCTCCACGTTCGGCATCCGCGGCGTTCGCCTGGTGGTCGATGGCATCCCCGCGACGATGCCCGATGGCCAGGGACAGGCGTCGAACATCATGTTGTCGTCCACCAGCCGCATCGAGGTGCTGCGCGGGCCGCTCGCGCTGCTCTACGGCAACTCGGCGGGCGGCGTGGTGCAGGCGTTCACGGAGGCCGGCTCGCCCCAGCCCACGGTGAGCCTGGGCGGATCGGCCGGGTCGTACGACGCGCGGCGCTTCGACGCGCAGCTTTCCGCGACGACCGGTCCCCATGCGTACACCCTCGACGCGGCGACCTTCTCCACCGACGGCTACCGCGACCACAGCGAGGCCCGGCGCGACCAGCTCAATGGCAAGTGGCGCTGGGACGTGAGCGGCGCCACGCGGCTGGAGACCGTGGTGAACGTGATCGACCAGCCGCATTCGCTCGATCCGCTCGGCCTCACGCGCGCCCAGTGGGAGGAGAACCCGCGCCAGGCGCCGGCGATCGCGTACACGCAGGACGCGAGCAAGACCGTGCGCCAGAAACAGGTGGGCACGGTGCTCGACCACGCGTTCGACGACCGCACGCAATTCACCGCGCGCGCCTACGTGGGCCAGCGCGACCTCGAGAACGCGCTCTCCACCCCGCTTGCGAACCAGCTCGCGCCGACCTCGGCCGGCGGCATCGTCGTCTTCGAGCGCATCTATGCCGGTGCCGCGGCGCAGGTGGCTCGCCGCTTCACGTGGGACGCGGGGATCGGCGGCCGCGTCGTCGCGGGTGTCGAGTACGACCGCATGGAAGAGGATCGCCAGGGCTACATCAACAATGCCGGGCAGCGTGGGGCCTTGAAGCGCGACGAGGACAACACCGTCTACAACGGCGATGCGTTCGTGCTTGCCACGCTGGACCTGGGCGAGCGCTGGAGCGTGGCGGGCGGCGCGCGCTACAGCGGCGTGCACTTCAAGACCCAGGACCACTACATCGCGCCCGGCAATCCCGACGACAGCGGCTCGCTCGACTTCAGCGCGACGAGTCCCGCGTTCGGGCTCACGTGGCACGCGGCACCCTCGGTCAACGTCTACGCCAACGCCGGGCGGGGCTTCGAGACGCCGACGTTCACGGAGCTCGCGTATCGCAACGGCGCCTCCGGGCTCAACACCAGCCTCAATGCGTCGAAGAGCCGCCATGGCGAGCTGGGAGTGAAGTGGCGCATCGGCAGCCATGCGATCGACGCGGCGATCTACGAGATTCGCACGCGCGACGAGATCGTCGTCGACACGAACGTCGGCGGCCGGTCGACCTTCCGCAACGCCGGCGGAACCACGCGGCGCGGCGCGGAGGTCTCGGCCAACGGGGCGCTCGGCGCGGATTTCCGCTACACGCTCTCGGCCACGCGACTGGACGCGACCTTCGACAGCGGTGGGTTCCTGCCGGCCACGCCGGACAAGAGCGCGTTTGCGGAGCTCGCGTGGGTGCCGCGTGCCTGGCCGGGCCTGCAAGCGGGCGTCGAGGTCGTGCACACCGGCCGGCTCTACGTGAACGATGCGAATGAAGACAGCGCGCCGTCCGCCACCGTGATGAACCTGCGCCTCGCCTACACCTGGCGCTTCGGCCGCTGGGAAGCCACGGCCCTGGCGCGGCTCGAGAACGCCACCGACCGCAGCTACGCGGGCTCGGTGATCGTGAACGAGGCCAACCGCCGGTTCTTCGAGCCGGCTCCGCCGCGTAACGCGCTGGGGGCGCTCACGATGCGCTATCGCTTCTAGGGGCGAGGTCGAGGGTCGCGAGGCGAAGGCCGGGGTCGTCGGGATGCGTCGTGACCGCGAAGCCGAGCCTGCGGGCGAGCCCCAGCATCGCGGCGTTGCCCGCGAGGACTTCGCCGTGGAGCTGGCGCAGGCCGCGCTGTCGTGCTTCGTCGACCAGCGCCTGGAGCAGGCGCGAGCCGATGCCGCAGCGATGCCACCCGTCGGCCAGCAGCAGCGCGAATTCCGCCCGGTCCCCGGGCGGCAGGATGAAGAACTGGCCGGCGCCTACCGCGATCTCCCGGCCGGCGTCCTCGGCCGTCACGATGAGCCCGTGGGCCTCGTCCGGATCCGGGTCGACCGTCTTTCGCAGCCGCTCGTCGTTCGGCTTCCAGGCGCGCATGAAGAAGCGCAGGTAGCGCGACTGCGACGAGAGGTGCAGCAGGGCCTCCCGGGCGATGTCGAAATCGGCGGGCTCGACGGGGCGAAGGGTGAGGGCCTTGCCTTGGGGGGTCGTCCAGCGGTGGAGGGCCATGGACGCCATCCTCGCAGGAAAAAAGGCAAAAAAAAGGGGCAGGAAACCTGCCCCACAAGGCGCACTCTTGAATACAGGAGGTGACTGACTTGGCGGGGGGATGGAACCGCTTCGGCCAGCGCTCCCTCGGGAGGGAGCGACACTCCCTGAGGAGTGCTCACAGGTTATTTAGCAAGGTCGATGCCACATTGTCCAAGTGCATGAATCCGAACGATATGACATTTGTCACAGTTCCGGCCTTGTCGTGGGCACCGACCAATGCGTCGGGATCTGGCGACAGGGGGTCCGGGGTATTGGGTTATCGCGTTGATTCAATGAAGAAATTTCATGTCGCTCAAAAGCGACAGGGTGTCATTTGACGTCCGGCTTGAAAAGCGCCGCTTCGATGCCGTGGCGCTGCAGCAATTTGTAGAACTCCGTGCGGTTGCGGCGCGCGAGTTTCGCGGCCTGCGTGACGCTGCCCTTGGTGAGCTTGAGGATGCGCGTGAGGTAGTCGCGCTCGAAGCGCTTCCTCGCGTCCTCGAAGGACGTCATCTCGTGCATCTCCACTTGAATGGCCTGTTCGACGAAGGCCTGCGGGATGATCTGCGTGGGGCAAAGCGCGATCGACTGCTCGACCACGTTGTAGAGCTGGCGCACGTTGCCCGGCCACTTCGCCTTCACGAGCAATTCCAGCGCCTCGGGCGCGAACGCGGACTTCTCGCGCCCGTAGCGCGGGGCGAGCTTGTCGAGGAAATGGTCCGCGAGCATCGGGATGTCCTCGGGCCGTTCGGCGAGCGAGGGCAGGCGAAGCGTCACGACGTTGAGGCGGTAGTAGAGATCCTCGCGGAAGCCGCCGGTATCCTTTTCGCGGGCGAGGTCGCGGTGGGTCGCGGAGATGATGCGCACGTCGAAGGGGATGGCGCGCGTGGCGCCGATCGGGCGCACCTCGCGCGTCTCGATCACGCGCAGCAGCTTCACCTGGAGGGCGAGCGGCATGTCGCCGATCTCGTCCAGGAAGAGCGTGCCCTTGTCGGCGGCGACGAAGAGGCCTCGCTGGTCGGCGATCGCGCCCGTGAACGAGCCCTTGGTGTGGCCGAAGAGCTCGCTTTCCAGCAGCGTCTCGGGAATGGCGCCGCAGTTGATCGCGACGAACGAGTGATTGGCGCGCGGGCTTGCACGGTGGATCGCGCGCGCGAGTAATTCCTTCCCCGTGCCGCTCTCGCCTTGAATCAGGATGCTCGCGTCGCCGGCAGCGACGCGCTGCGCCTTCGCCAGCAGGTCTTCCATCAGCGAGGAGCGCGTGACGAGGTCCTCACGCCACACCTGGCCGCCGCCCGAGCGCAGGGCTCCGCCGTGCAGCGTGAGCGCGCGCTCGATCTGCGCGAGCAGCTCGTCGGCGTCGTAGGGCTTGGTGAGGTAGCCGAAGACGCCGCGATTCACCGCGGTCACCGCCTCCGGGATCGAGCCGTGCGCGGTGAGGATGATCACCGGCAGGCCCGGATACGACGCCTGGATCTCCTGGAAGAGCGCCATGCCATCCATGCCGTCCATGCGGAGGTCCGTGAGCACGAGCTCGGGACGCGAGTGCGCGATGGACGCGAGCGCGCGCTGCCCGCTCTCGACCGCGGTCACCGCGTAGCCGTTCGCCTTCAACCGGATGGACAGGAGCCGGAGGAGATCCGGATCGTCGTCGACCAGCAGCAGTGAAGCCTTGCCTTCCTTCGACATCAATTTCCCTTGCGCCCCGAGAGGCTTTTCTCAAGGTTCGTCAGCGCATCGAGCTTCTGCTGCAGCTGCGCGTTTCGCTCCTGGAGCGTATCCGCGCGCTGCCGCTGCGACTCGAAGGCACGCCGGTCATCCTTGGCTTTTGCACCGGCCGCGGCCGCGGTTTCCTTCAATTTGCGGCGTTCGACCGTCTGGTGTTGCAAGAAGCTTGCCATCGCACGCACGTCCGGATCGATTCCCTTGGGCTGGGTCAGGGGCTCGATCAGCATGAGGATCTCGCTTTCCTCGGATTGCAGGGTCGAAAGGGCCAGTGCGAGCTTCAGGCGGCCCACGTCCCCGGGCTGTTGCTTGATGAATTCCCGCTGGCGCGTGGCCTCGAGCGTGAGGGCGGTCTCGTCGAGGTCGCGCAGGCGCGCGAGATAGGCCACCAGC
>Ga0075364_10002447_pt1 | contig 10397 bp, 9 predicted proteins | sample EndMetdeltDD1764_FD_71517 | JGI IMG/M metagenome (GOLD analysis project Ga0075364, IMG submission 71517) | Populus endosphere microbial communities from Tennessee, USA - Endosphere MetaG P. deltoides DD176-4 | ecosystem: Host-associated > Plants > Roots > Endosphere | place: USA: Tennessee...
ATATGGGGGTAGCGCCCGATGCGGCACAACCGCCCGTATTCGTACCGTCGTGTGAGGACAGCACACGACGAAAGAGGTACAACATGAAACTGTTCAAGGACGCACATCGCGTCGAGATGGGTCTCGGCCCCCGGCGTTGGGTGGCGGCGACAGCCGTGCTCACCGCCCTGCTGGCTGCGTGCGGATCGGACGTCAAGCCGGCGAGTGACGCGACGGCGTCGAGTCCGACCACCGCAGCGATGGCTGATGATCACCACAAGATGGGCGGCGCGGTCATGACGCCGACCGATCAGGCCGCGGCGATGCGGGCGACGGCCGGCTTCCAAGACGTCGAGACGGCCGAGGCCGCCGGCTACGCGAGCACGCTCGACGCCCTCGGGTGCTTCGAGAACCCGGAAAAGGGCGGGATGGGCGTCCACTACCTCAACGAGTCCCTGATGGACGCCACCGTCGACATCACCAAGCCCGAGGCACTCGTCTACGAGCTCGACGCCGACGGCAAGATCGTCGGCCTGGTGGCTCACGAGTACATCGTTCCGGTGGACGCATGGACGTCGCCCAAAGCACCGAGCCTGTTCGGCATGAGCTATCACAAGCATCCCGTGTTGCCGCTCTGGGTGCTCCACACATGGCTGTGGAAGGACAATCCGACAGGCATGTTCCAGGATTGGAACCCGGCGACGCGGCTGTGCCCCGACGGCGTGCCGATCTTCGACGCAGCCAAGGGCGGTGCCGGCGCCCCGCACGAATAGCTGCCACGCTCGCCCGCCGTCGCCCGGTAACCGTCCGTTCACAAGCCCGCAACTCACAGAGTCGACTCGCCTCCGTACTGTTGCTGCGTGACTCAGACGAAATCCTCGATCATCACCATCGACCTCGCCGACTGGCGGGCCGGCGGTGAGGCGGGCGAGCGAGTTGCCGCACTGGTCGACGAAGGCCTGCAGCGCGCCGGGTTCCTGCTCGTCAGGGGCCACGGCGTCCCGACCACGTTGGCGAGCGAGCTGCGCGGCGCCGCACGCCGGTTCTTCGCGCTGCCTACCGCCGTGAAGGCCCGCTACTCGGCGCGGGTCGGTGGGCGTGGCTGGCAGGCGCTCGGCGTCGAGGCCAACGGCTACTCCGAGGGCACAGAGACCCCACCGGACATGAAGGAGTCGATCGCGATCGGCGAGGACACCAAGATCGGCAACCATGAGATGGATTCCTTGTGGTACGTCGACAACGTGTGGCCTGACGAGATCGCCGAGTTCAAGGAGCTCGCGACAGTGTATGCGGCACACATGCGGGAGCTGGCCGACGACCTGCTGCGGCTGTGCGCGATTGCCGTGAACCAGCCGCGGGAATCGCTTGCCGGGCAGACAGCGCGAGCGACGTGGACGTTCAACATCAACCACTACCCGCCGCTGACCGACGTCGGTGCACCGGAGCCGGGCCAGTTCCGGATCGGGCCGCACACGGATTTCGGGATGGTCACGGTCCTCGACCGCGAGCCGGGGAGCGGCGGCCTGCAGGTGTACTCGGCCGAGGGCGGTTGGGAGGATGCGCCGTTCGATCCCGATGCGCTCACGGTCAACATCGGTGATCTGCTCGCGTACTGGTCGGGTGATCGCTGGCTCTCCGGTCGTCACCGCGTGCTCCCGCCTCAACAGAGCGCACCCGATGAGGATCTCGTGTCGCTGGTGTACTTCTACGAGCTCAACCCGGATGCGGTCATCCAACCGCTCGCGCCGCCGATCGGACGCGGCACGACGGCTGAGCCCGTCGTCGCGGGTGTCTACCTGAAGGGCAAGCTCGACGCGATCAGTGTCAGCGAGCAAAATCCGGCGTAGCCGAGCGGACCGAGTTGCTGCGGCCGGTCGGCAATTCCCAATCCTCCTGGCGGCCGAGCGCCGTGAGGTCGAGGAAGTAGTACGACCCGCCCGTCATCTCCAGCCCGCGGGCGTATTGGGAGTACGTGTGGAAGACACGACCGTCGACCTGCAGGAAGCAGCTGCGGCCCGGCATCTCGAACGGCTGCTTCGAATCGAACAGCGTCGACCCAGCAGCTTCCTCCTCGGCCTTCGACCGGAAGTTGTACTCGTCCTGCCCGGCGGACTCGTCGATCGTGACTCGGAAGTCGTAGTTGAAGTCGGTGCCGAACGACGAGTACCACGGGATGTCCCAGCCTTTCCTGGCCTTCCAACGCTCGAGCTTGGCCAGCGGCGCGCGAGAGACCATCGCGTAGCTGGTGTCGCGAGCATGAAGATGTTCGAAGAAGCCAGGCGACAACTCGTCGGTTCCCGCAGTGCAGCTCGGGCAGCCCTCCTCCCACTCGGGTTCGAACATGAAGTGGTACACGATCAGCTGGGCCCGACCGTCGAACATGTCGATGAGGCGAACGGAGCCGGTCGGCCCGTCGAAGACGTAGTCCTTCTCGACCTCCACCATCGGCAGGTTGCGGCGTTGCGCGTTCATCACGTCGCGTTCCTTGGTGAACTGCTTCTCCCTGGCAAGCAGCTCCTTGCGGGCGTCCAACCACTCGGCTCGAGTTGCGATCTTGGGCAGGCTCATCTCGTGTCTCCTTGATCGATGCACCGACGATGCACCGCTATGGCTGTGCACGGCTATGACGACAGCCGTACCCCGAACTCATCGGCAGCCGACATGCATGGTCGTTGACTTCAACTCAACTTGAACCTCTATCGTTCGCTCGATGAGTGAGATCAGCACGTGGATGGCGCTGGAGAGCGCGATGCAGCAGGCCCACACCAACCGGCGATCCGTGAGCAGGGCGACGGTGCGTCGGGTCGGCGAGTTCGCCAGACCACATCGGCGGACGATCATCGTGTTCCTGGTGCTGGCGACCGTGTCGGCGCTGCTCGGGGTTGCCGCCCCGCTCCTCGCCGGGCGAGCCGTCAACGCGATCGTCGAGCATCACGCGACCAGCACGGTCGTGATCCTGGCGGTTCTGATCGCAGCTGTCACGCTGATCGACGCCGGTGTCGGTCTGCTCGAGCGGTTGAAGTCGTCGCAACTCGGCGAGGGCCTGATCCTCGATCTCCGCCGTCGGGTGTTCGAACACGTGCAGCGGATGCCGATCGCGTTCTTCACCCGCACCCATACAGGGGCGCTCGTCAGCCGCTTGAACAACGACGTGATCGGTGCCCAGCGGGCGTTCACGTCGGCCCTGTCGGGGGTGGTCACCAACGTGATCGCGCTGGTGCTGACGCTCGGCGTGATGCTCACGTTGTCGTGGCAGGTGACCCTGCTCGCGCTCGTCCTGCTGCCGATGTTCCTCATCCCGGCTCGTCGGATCGGCGCCCGCGTCGGCGGTCTCGAACGTGAAGCCGCGGAGCACAACGCGGCGATGACGTCGCAGATGACGGAGCGCTTCTCCGCACCCGGGGCAACGCTCGTCAAGCTGTTCGGGCGCCCGGCGGCGGAGGCCGAGGAGTTCGGCGGTCGGGCCCGGCGAGTGAGTGAGATCGGCGTGCGCGAGGCGATGTCGATCGAGGTGTTCATGCGCGCCCTCACCGTCGTCTCCGGCCTCGCGCTGGCGTTGGTCTACGGACTCGGCGGCTACCTGGCCTTGGAGGGTGGGCTCAACGCCGGCACGGTGGTGACGATGGCGTTGCTGCTCAACCGGCTCTACGCGCCCTTGACCGCGTTGGCGACGGCACGGCTCGATGTGGTCACGGCGCTCGTCAGCTTCGAGCGGGTGTTCGAGGTGCTCGACATCCAGCCCCTGATCGTCGAGAGTGACAACCCGGTCCCGCTCCCCGAAGGTCCGCTGTCCATCGAGTTCGACGATGTCGAGTTCCACTATCCGTCCGCCGATCAGGTGTCGCTGGCATCACTGGAGGAAGTCGCGGTGCTCGACGACCGCGAGAGCGAGCAGGTGCTGCACGGCATCTCCTTCCGGGTCGAGCCGGGCCAGACCGTCGCCTTGGTCGGTCCGTCCGGTGCCGGGAAATCGACAACGGTGTCGCTCGTCCCGCGGCTGTACGACGCAGACCGCGGCGCGATCCGGATCGGTGGTGTGGATGTGCGTGACCTGTCGTTCGACGACGTCCGCAACAGTGTCGGCGTGGTCACGCAGGACGGCCACCTCTTCCACGACACGATCCGCGCCAACCTCGTGTACGCAGCCCCAGATGCGGACGAGCCGGAGATCTGGGCTGCACTGGGGAGCGCCTGGCTGGCCGGCTTGGTCCGCTCGTTGCCGGACGGTCTCGACACCGTGGTCGGCGAGCGCGGTTACCGGCTCTCCGGTGGCGAGCGTCAACGACTGACGATCGCCCGCCTGCTCCTGAGCAAGCCGCGTGTGGTGATCCTCGACGAGGCGACCGCCCATCTGGACTCCGAGTCGGAGTTGGCGGTGCAGGACGCGTTGGCCGCGGCGTTGACCGGGCGCACGGCGCTCGTGATCGCACACCGGCTGTCGACGATCCGTGCCGCGGACGTCATCTTGGTCATCGAGGACGGTCGGGTCGCCGAACGGGGCACACACGGCGAACTGCTGGCAGCCGGTGGCCGCTACGCCGACCTGTACCGCACCCAGTTCGCGGATGCGACCGCACTGGCCGACTGAGTTGCCCACGTCAGTGAGCGGCGGCAAGCCTGACTTCGTCGTCGATGCCGGCGATGCTGTGGGCCGGATCGAGTCTGGGGATGAAGAACGACACGATGATGCTGACGGTGCCGGTCACGCAGCCGAAGAGCAGTGGCCACTTCGCACCCGACGCGAGCGAATCGACGAAGATCCGTCGCAGCGTCGCGATCTCGGTCTCGCTCGCCTGCGCCGGAGGAACGAACGTCACGCCGTTGGCCCGCAGCAGCTCTGCGGCTCGGGTCTTGACACCCGGCGACAATCCCGACGCGCTGTTGACCCGACTCACCGCGCTGGCGATCGTGCGCGAGCTGAGTAACGAGCCGATGACGGCAACGCCGAGCGATACGCCCATCTGCTTGGCCGTGTTGTTGGCACCGCTCGCGGCACCGGCGCGGTCTGAATCGACATCGGTCAGGACGACATTGGTGATCTGCGGGATCGAGAGCCCGAGACCGACGCCGTACAGCAGGAACGTCGGGAAGAGCGTCCAGAACTGGAGGTCGGCCGAGATCACCAGGGCCAGGTAGCCGAATCCGGCGATGGTCATGAGAATCCCGAATCGGATGATGACCAGCAAGGGCACGCGGCGAGCCAGGCGGCTGCCGATCTGCGCCCCGGAGAAGAAGCACAAGCCGGATGGAAGCTGCCAGAGTCCGTTCGTCTGCGCGCTGAGATGGCGTCCTTCTTGGAGGAACACGGGCAGGACGAACGAGAGCGCGAGCTGGCCGAGCGACAGCACGGCGACCGTGAGCAACCCGAACCGAAACCCGCGGTGGCGGAGCTGGCTGAACTCGAACAGCGGCGACGCGTTGTTGCGCTCCTTGATCCGGGAGCTCGCGTAGAACGCGCCGAGGATCGCGATCGCGACGAGGAACGCCAGGAGCACGACCGAGACCGGTCGTGACACCGGCCAGACGTCGTGGCCGGCGATGGTGACCCCTCGCAGCGGCGTGATCCAGCCATAGCTCTGACCTTCGCTGAGCCCGAAGACCAGGAGGGCCATGCCCGACGCAATGAGGATCGCGCCGACGATGTCGAGCCGCTCGCGTACGCCGCGCAGGCGCAGCTTGGGCATGAACACCATCGCACCGATCACCGCGGCCGGGGCGATGATCACGTTGATGCCGAACGCCCACCGCCACGTGAAGTTCGATGTGAGGAAGCCGCCGACGACCGGTCCGAATGCGGCGCTGGCGCCGCCAACCGCGCCCCACAACCCGAACGCCACCGCGCGTTCGTGGCCGACGAACGACTTCGACAGGATCGCCAAGCTGCTCGGCATCATCAGCGAGGCACCGATGCCCTCGATGATGGCCTCGCCGATCACCAGCTGGGGCACCGACTGCGAGACCGCGGCGATCAGCGAACCGGTGCCGAACAGGCAGGCACCGATGACGAAGATCCGACGGTGCCCGAACAGGTCGCCCAGGCGACCGCCGATGATCAGCAGCGACGCAAACGTCAGCGCGTAGCCCGTGATCACCCACTGCAGGCTGGGCAGGGTGGTGTGGAAGTCGCGGAGGATGGTGGGGATCGCAACGTTGAGCACCGTCATGTCGAGGCTGACGATCAGCACGGTCGTCGTCGCGATGGCGAGTGTGATCCAGCGCCGCGGATCGTTGCCGAGGACGACGTTGTCGTCGACGTCGAGACGGTCGCTGAGCGCCGTCACGGCGCAGGAACCTTCCCGAAGGCCTCGGCCCGATCAGCGATCAGATCGACGACTTCGAAGAAGTCGGCAAGGCGGGCCTCGTCGATCCCATCGAGGAGTTGGAGGAAGACGTTGGCGACCACGGGCGCGCCCTTGGCGAGGGCTGCTCGGCCGGCCGCGGAGATGAACAGCTTGATCGCCCGACCGCCGCGGGGGTCTGGCAGGCGGGTGATGTAGCCGTCGCGGGACAGCATCGCCAGCATCTCGTTCATGCTCGGTGCGGTGACGGACGAGCGCCGGGCGAGCTCGGCGCCGGTCAACCCCGGATCGTCGGCGAGCAGACGGAGCACGCCCAGCTGGGCCGCCGAGAGACCATCGGTTGCGAGCGAACGGTCGACCGCCGCACGCGACGTGAGGTGCAACCGCTTGAACCTGGCAAGTGGTGAGCGTGACGGCCGGTCCATATAAGGACCCTAACACCGACCGGCCCGTCACGCCTCGTCGCCGGAGTTCAGCGCACAACCAGCAGCGGCTCGCCGAGGGCCGCGACATCGACGTCGACGCCGAGACCGGCCGCGTCGGGCGCGGTCATCGTGCCGTTCGCGCAGCGCAGGTCGGCGACGCCGTTCGACACGGTCACCCAGTTGTGGAAGTCGACGGTGTGGGTGCGCGATTGGTTCGGGGTGCTGACGGACATGTGCGCCATTGCCGCGGTGTCGATCTCTGCTCCGCCTGTGTCCTCGACGGTCACCTGCAGGCCGAGCTGCACGGCGACGTCGCGGATCAGGCGAGCCTTGGTGATGCCGCCAACCCTCGCGATCTTGATCGTGATTCCGTCGACGAGGTGGTCGGCGTGGGCGCGGAGCAGGGTCTCGACGGAGTCGATCGACTCGTCGAGGACCAGCGGTCGGTCGCATGCGGCGCGGATCGCGAGGTTGTTGGCATAACCGGCACAGGGTTGCTCGAGCGTGTAGTCGAGATGCGCGGTGCGACGCAGGAAGTGGCGCACCTGGGCGGGTTGCCAGGCCGCATTCGCGTCGGCATAGATGACGGTGCCGGCGGGGAGCACGGCGATGACAGCGTTCATCCGGTCGACGTCGTCGTCGGGGTCGAGGCCGACCTTGATCTGAATCCTCCGGTACCCGTCAGCGACGTACTGCGCAGCCTGGGCCGCCATGGCGTCCGGTGCGGCCTGGCTGACAGAGCGGTACAGATCGATCGTGCCCGCGAACCGTCCCCCGAGTGCCTCGGCCAGCGGGAGGTCGGCGGAGCGGGCGGCGAGGTCCCAGCACGCCATGTCGAGCGCCGACTTCGCGTACGGGTGCCCGTTGAGATGCAGATCGAGCATCGCGTTGATCGCGTTGGGCTCGCGCGGATCGAGCCCGATCAACAGCGGGGCCAGCAACCGCACACCCTCGCGGGCGCCGCCGACGAAGGATGGGTCGTAGAAGCTTCCCAGCGGGGCCATCTCGCCCCAACCCGTCAGCCCGTTGTCGGCCTCGACGCGCACGATCGTCGAATCGAAACCCTCCGCCGAGCGTCCGCCAGAGCACGTGTACGTGCCGCTCGCGAACGGTTGCCACTGCCGATACACCGTGACGCTGTTGATCTTCACCCCGCCACTGTAAATGACGACGGCGGCGACGGAACCTCAGCGGGCGAGGTGGATCGGCAGGTGCTTCAGGCCGTTGTTGAGGTTCGAGCGGATGCGCCGCGCGGGGCCGGTCTGCTCGATCGTCGGGAACGTCTTGAGCAGCTCGTCGAAGAACACCCGGCCCTCGAGCCGGGCGAGGTGCACGCCGAGGCAGAAGTGCTGCGCGTAGCCGAACGACAGGTGCTGGTTCGGCGAGCGATGGATGTCGAACTCCTGCGCGGTCTCGCCGAAAACCTCTTCGTCGCGGTTGGCCGACGTGTACATCATCGCCACCTTGTCACCGGCTTTGATCGAAGCGCCGCGCAACTCGGTGTCGGCCAGCGCGGTGCGGCGGAAGTAGTGCAACGGGTTCGCCCAGCGGAGGATCTCCTCGACCGCCGCCGGGACGAGGCTGTGATCGGCGCGCACCTGGGCGAGCTGGTCGGGGTGGGCGAGCAGGGCCTGCAGCCCGGACGACAGCATCGTCTTGGTCGTGTCGTTGCCGGCGGTGACGAGCTGCACGAAGAAGCTGGCGAACTGCAGGTCGTCCATCGGGCCGTCGCCGAAGTTGCCGGCCAGGATCAACGACGTCAGGTCTTCCTTGGGTGGCTCCTGCCGGCGCCGGCCGGCGAACCCGTATGCGTACACCGCCATGTCCGTGAGGCCAGTGCCCTCGTTGACGTAGCTCTCGCCGGCCAGATCTGGGTCCTGACCACTCGTGCTCTGCTCGGCCCAGTCGCGGATCTGGTTCCAGTCCTCCTGGGGGATGCCGACCAGCTCGCCGACGACCTGGCTCGGCAGTGACCCGGAGATCTCGTGGACGAACTCGACGTCGCCCTGCTCGGCAACGGTGTCGAAGATCGTCCGGCACAGGGCCCGGATGCGGTCCTCCATCTGTCCGATGACCTTGGCCTGGAAGCTCGCCGCGAGTGGCTTGCGAAAGTCGCTGTGACGCGGCGGGTCCATCATCAGCAACATGTTGCGGGCCTGGGCCAGCCGTTCGGGCGTCATGTCCTCGAGCACGACCCCCTGCTCCTCGGCGGAGAACAGATCAGGACGGCGGGCGACGTGGATCACGTCGGCGTGTTTCATCACGGCCCAGTAGCCGGGCTGGTCCGGCATGTCCTGCCAGTGCACGGGGTCGTTGTTGCGCAGGTCGGTGAAGATCTCGTGGATCGGCCCGTCGACGTAGAGATCCGGGTTGTAGATGTCGTAGGTGACGGTCATCGATCGTGCCCTCCAAGAGACGTGGCCTGTGCCGAGACTAGATCTGGTGTGGGTGCGCGACGTGAGGCGGAGCAGAACACGAGGTAAGTCGGGCGGATGTCTTGGCGCGTGTTTCGGTGGTCGCGACTCTGGGAAACGGGACCCGGGGCGATGGTGCACCAACGAGGAGGCCGGCGTGAGTCGCGAAAGAACTGTGAAGATGGGCATTGTCGGGGCATTGATCGCGGGGGTGACGATCGCGATGCCATCGATGACCACGGTCACCGGCGCCGCGGCGCCGGCCGGCACGGGCCTCGGCGACATCAAGCACATCGTCGTGATCTACGAGGAGAACCACAGCTTCGACAACCTGTTCGGTGGCTGGCCCGGCGCGAACGGCTTGAACAACGCCGACTACCAGCACACCACGCAGGTCGGCCTCGACAGCAAGCCGCTCGCGTGCCTGCCGCAGAACGATGTCAACCTCACGTCTCCTGCGCCGTTGCCGACTCGTTGCACCGACTCGTCGCTGCCCGTCCCACAGCAGCAGAGCGCGTTCGCCAACGCGCCGTTCACGATCGACGACTACATCGCGGCCACCGACGTGACGTGCCCGAAGCCGGGCACGCCGTTCGCGCCGAACGGCCTGCCCAAGAACGACCCGAACGCGGCGGCGGGCGGGTGCACGCGTGACCTCGTCCACCGCTTCTACAACGAGCAGTACCAGCTCAACGGTGGAAAGATGAATCGCTACACCCTCGGAAGCGATGCGATGGGCCTGACTCAGGGCCACTACGACACGACTGCGCTGCCGATCTACGACTACCTCACCGGGGCCAACGCGCCGAAGTACATGATCGCCGACAACTTCTTCCAGTCGGCGTTCGGTGGATCGTTCCTCAACCACCAGTGGCTGATCGCCGCCCAGACCCCCGTCTACGCGAACGCGGATCATTCCGGAACGGCCACCGATCTGCATACCGTCCTCGGTACGGATCTGAACCCGGCCAGCAACACACCGCTCGATCCCGCCGAAGTCGGCACCAAGGACGCGGCGCTCACCGTCGACAAGAACCCCGATGGGTCCTGCAAGTCCACCCTGACGACGGCCTGCGGCGACTACGCGGTCAACACGATCCAGCCGACGTACGAGCCGTTCTCGTCGGCCAGCGCGGCCAAGTTGCCGCCGCTGACTTCGAGCAACATCGGCGACGAGTTGTCGGCGGCGCACGTCGATTGGGCGTGGTACTCCGGTGGTTAACCACCGGAGTACCACGCCCAATCGACGTGCGCCGCCGACAACTCGTCGCCGATGTTGC
>Ga0075364_10002448_pt1 | contig 10396 bp, 7 predicted proteins | sample EndMetdeltDD1764_FD_71517 | JGI IMG/M metagenome (GOLD analysis project Ga0075364, IMG submission 71517) | Populus endosphere microbial communities from Tennessee, USA - Endosphere MetaG P. deltoides DD176-4 | ecosystem: Host-associated > Plants > Roots > Endosphere | place: USA: Tennessee...
ACGCCGACCTGAGCAAGTTCATCCTTTAGCCGCCTCCGGCTCTTGTTAAACCGGAATTCAAACGAACGTTGTCATCCTCGGGCTTGTCCCGAGGATCCAGCTATCCACAACCTCCTGAGCAAGTTGATAGATGGATGGTCGGGACACTCGGAACCAGTCCGAGCGCAAGCAAGCCCGACCATGACAACGTCGAATTAGCTACTTCTGCGCCAGGAACGCGGTGATGGCGGCGCCGGCCTGGTTGATGGCCACGACGCCGTCGAGGTGTCCGCGGCCACCCTTGATCTTGACGTGCTGGAGCGGCGTTCCGTCGGCCTTGATCAGGCTCGAGGTTTGGTTGACGGCGTCGACATGGAAGACCTGGTCGTCATCCGAGGTGATGAGCAGCACCGGCGCGTCGATCTTCTTCAACCCTTCCGCGACCGTGGTTCCGCCGGTGACGAACAGCTGGTTGGCCTTGGCCAGATAGAGGAAGTGGTTGGCGTCGGAAATGGCCGCGCGCGCCTTGCCGGCACCATCCAGCGCCGCTTCGATCGCGTACTTGCATTCGACGAGGCAGCCGGCCGGGTCTTTGTCGGCAGCGGCCCATTTGCGGCCGAGCGCGGGGCTGTTCGCCCAGGCCCAATGCTGGGCGTGCAGCGTCACCGTCTTGAGCGCGACGGCCAGCCCGTCGAGCGGCTCCTTGCGGCCGTAGTAGTCGCCGTTGTTCCAGTTGGGATCGAGGCGGATGGGTGCGGCCCACACGTCCAGCCAGGCAACCAGATAGCCGTCGGATTCCCCGGCGCCGATCACGGGAATGGCCTTGCCCACCATCTCCGGATACGAGGAAGCCCATTCGTAGGCCTGCAGCGCGCCCATGGACGCACCCATCACCGCGTGCAACCGCTTGATGCCGAGGCTCTCGATGAGCGCCTTCTGCACGTTGACGAAGTCACGGATGGTGACGAGCGGGAAGCTCAGCCCGTAAGGCTTGCCGGTGTCCGGATCGACGCTGGCGGGACCCGTGGTGACCACGGTCGGGTCCTTGAAGTTGAGATTGACCAGCGTGTCGGCGGAGATGACGTAGTAGGTGTTGGTGTCGATGGCCTTGCCGGGCCCGATGATCGCATCCCAATAGCCGGCAGCCTTGTCGTCGGCCTTGTACTTGCCGGCGGCGTGGCTCGTCCCCGAGAAGAAGTGCGTGACCAGGATGGCGTTCGACTTGTCGGCGTTGAGCTGTCCGTACGACTCCCAGCCGATGCGCACGCCCTTGATGGTCTTGCCGCTGGTCGTCGTATAGCTGGGCAGCTCGAACGTCTTCTTCTCGGTGATGAGGTCCTGGGCTGCCGCCGTGCCCGACAGCACGCCGGTCAGCAGAACCGCAAGTGAAAGGGCGCGCGCAAGCATGTTCGTCTCCTCCCGTTCTTTCCGCGGATTACGTCATGGTCCACAGGCGTCTGGCAAGCGTGTGACAGCTTTCCGCTTTAGCGGGGCCTTGCTTCGATAAGCGTGCCGATGGCGATGCCACCGATGATCAGCGCCATGGCGCTGATCAGGGTCAGCGTGATCGGCTCGCCCAGCATCACCGAGGCGCCGGCGGTGCCCACCACCGGTGTCGCCAGCAGGCCGAGCGAGGTGGTCATGGCGGGCAGGCTGCGGTTGACCATGGCCATCGCCCAGTAGCCGAGCGCCGTGCCGAGCACGCTGGCATACAGCACCGCCAGCAGCAGCGGCGCGGTCCACGTCACGCTCGGCACGCCCTCCAGCATGTAGGCGAGCGCGGTCAGCGCAACGGTCGCCAGCAGGATCTCCCAAAACACGAGCTGAAAGGGCGTCGACATCCAGCGATGGCCGCGCACCTGCAGGATGCTGATCGCCCAGCACAAAGCGGCGAGCATGATGAAGGCGTTGCCGAGCAGCGCGCGCGGGTCGCTCCAGGCGAAGGCAAGCGGATTGAACATCACCATCAGCCCGACGACGCCGAGGCCGACACCCAGCACGCGCCAGCGGGTCAGCGGCTCGCCGAGAAACAGCACAGCGCCGGGGATGACCCACAGCGGCGTGGTGTAGCCCAGCACGATGGCCCGGCTGGCCGGAACGAACTGCAGCCCGATCGACATCAGGCCGGTGAACAGGATCATGTGCAGGATGGCGATGCCGAACACGATCGGTACATCACCCCGCCGCGGTAAGATCAGGCTGCCCTGCACGAGCTGCAGGGCGAGCAGGATCACGCCGGCAATGGCAAAGCGCAGCGCCGTCGCCCACAGCGGCGGGATGCTCTCGACGATGATCTTGGTGACCGGCCAGTTGAGGCCCCAGACGATCACGACGACGGCGAACAGCAGGACAGCCATGCCGCGCGCCAGGGGTTCACTGCCGGGCGGTCGCACGCGTCGCGCGGCATCGGCGGTCACGTGTTGTGCGGGGGCTTGCCGCCGGTGTCCGCCGTATCCGCGGTTGCGGGCGAGGTCGGCGGATCGCCGCCGTTGCGAGGTGCGGCGTTGCCGCGGCCGGCCAGCTTGGCGAGGCTCGCCGCAATGCTGGGCGGCAGCTTGGAGAAATCGGGCCCCGGAGAACCGGACGCGTGCCCGTTCGTCCGCACCTGCTGGGGCGGTAGCGGCGCGGCAGGGCGCGGCTCCAGCCCCGGCGGAATGTTGGTGGTGCGGCGCTCGGGTATGGCACTGCGCGGCAGCGGCGGTGGACCCGGCCGCAGGCGCGGCTTGGCCGGGCTGGCGCCGTTGCCGCCCGTCTGCTCGGATACGGCGGCAAGCGTCGCGGTCGGAGACGTCGTGCCCGGCCGCAAGGGGGTGGGTGGCAGCTTGACCATGCCGGGTCCACCACCCTCGGCCTCCGGCTGATGCCCGCCCGGCAGCGGCGGCGGTTTCGGCCGCTCGGAAAGCATCGCCGGACCGCTCGGGCCGGTCGGTATGGGCGGCCTGCCCGTCGTTTGCATCGACCCCGCTTGCATCGACCCCGCTTGCGTCGGCCCCGCTTGCATCGGCATGGGTCTTTGCGCCAGGGGCGGCCTCGGTCGGGCACCTGACATCGCGGGCATGGCGCCGTCATTGGCAGGGGTCGGCGCGCCGGGCCGGTCAGCCGGTGGCATCTGAGCCTCGGGCGCGGCTTCCGCTTCGACCGTCGCGGTCTGCATGGCCGGCATCTCCGGCATCTTGTGCCGGCGGAACAGGCCCTTCTTCATGCGGCGCTCGGCCTTGCGCACGACGCGAAGCAACTGCATCACCTCGCGCTCGGACATCGGCTCGCCGTAGAAGAAACCCTGCCCGTACTCGCAATTGATCGAGCGCAGGAAGCCGACGTCCTCCTCCGTCTCGACGCCCTCGGCGACCACCTTCTTGCCGAGCTCGTGCGAGAGCGCCACGACCGAGCGCAGGATCACCGAGCCGGTGCCGTTCTGGCCGCTGGCCTGGATGAACGAACGGTCCACCTTGATGGTGTCGAAGGTGAACTGGTTGAGATAGGACAGCGACGAATAGCCGGTGCCGAAGTCGTCGAGCGCCAGGCTGGCGCCGGCCGCGGCCAGCTGGCTCAGCACCTGGGTGGCCTTCTCCGGGTTCTCCATCACCAGCGACTCGGTGACCTCCAGGCACAGCGATCCCTTGGGGATCACGGCGCGGCCGAGGATGTGGCGCACCTCGTTGACGAGGTCCGGCCTGAACAGCTGGCGGCTCGACACGTTGACGCTGACGAACAGCGGCGCGTCGGGGCGCGGCAGCTCCTGCTGCCAGCGTTGCGCTTCGCGCACGGCGCGGGCCAGCGCGTAGGAGCCGAGCTTGACGATGAGATCGGATTCTTCCGCCACGGGGATGAAATGCGTGGGGTTGAGCGTGCCGAGCCGCGGGTGGTCCCAGCGCATCAGGGCCTCGAAGCCCGCCAGCGACTCGGTCGGCAGATAGAAGATCGGCTGGTAGACGAGCTTGATCTGCTTCTTCTCGATGGCCTTGCGCAGGTCGCTCTCGAGCGCCAGCCGGCCATCCTTGTCGGAGCGCATGTCGGCGTTGAAGATCTCGATGCGGTCGGCGCCCGAGCGCTTGGCGCGATACATGGCGATCTCCGCCTCGCGCAACAGCTCGGCCGGATCGTCGTCGGGGCCGTCGTAGAGCGAGATGCCGATCGAGGCGGTCAGCACGATCTCCTGGCCGGCCAGCTGGATCGGCGCGCGCAGGGAGCGGCGCACCTGCTCGGCCAGCAGGGCCAGCTCGCGCGGATCGGACTGGCTGAGCAGCAGAAGTGCGAACTGGTCGCCGCCGACGCGGCCCAGCGTGTCCTGCGGCCCGATGTTGCGTCCCAGGCGGCGGGCCACGGTGAGCAGCAGGCTGTCGCCCACCACCAGCCCGAACGAGGAGTTCACGCTCTTGAAGCGGTCGATGTCGATGAACAGCAGCGCCGGGCGCACCAGCGGCTCCAGCGCGGCGCGCTTGGCGGCGATCGCCAGGCGATCCAGGAACAGCTCGCGGTTGGGCAGCCCGGTCAGGCTGTCGTTGACGGCATCATGCAGCAGGCGGTCCTGCGCGCGCTTGCTTTCGGTCACCTCGCGCACCAGACCGACGCAGCGCACGGCGCGGCGGTCCTGCGAGGGCACGCTGGCCGCCTCCAGCTCGAACCAGCGGTAGGAGTTGTCGGCGTGGCGCATGCGGAACTCGATGCGCAGCTCGCCGCCGGAGCGCTCCTGCACCGACCACAACAGCAGCTTGAAGCGCTCGGCATCGGCGGGATGCATATGCTTGGCGAAGTCGTCCGTCTTGCAGGACAGGTCGCCCGGGTTCAGGCCAAGGATCGCCTCTATAACCGGGCTGACCTTGATCTCCTCGCGGCGGGCGTTCCATTCCCACACCGCGGCACCGGCGCCGTCGACGGCCAGCGAGCGCAGCTGCTGCTCGCCCGGTGCCGCGCCATACAGCGGCTCGATGGACCGGAAGGCGTATTGCGTGACGGTGAAACCGATCAGCACGACGAGCAGCACCAGTCCTGCCGTCAGGCTGAACACGACGATGTCGCCCGACATCCGACCGGTAAAAGTGGCGCCGGCGCCGAACAACCACACGACAAGCAGCAGCCAGGTCGGCACCAGCGACAGCGCGCGATCCTGCCCCCTGAGGGAGAGGAACAGCACCAGCCCGGCGCCCACCAGGGCAATGGCGAGGCTCGACAAGCGTGCGAAGGTCGCCGCCAGCCGCGGATCGATGAAGGCTGCGGCCACCAACGCGAATTGCGCCAGCATCCAGATGGCGATGAGCATGCGGATGAAGCCGTGCCATGCGCCCAATCTGAGGAAGGTGTGCAGGAAGACGAGCAGGCTTGCCGCCATGCCGGCCTCGGTGGCGGCGCGATAGACGGCGTTCTCCTCCGGCCGGATCGTGAACAGCTTGTGCCAGAAGCCGAAGTCGACGCACAGGTACATCAGCACGCACCACGTGAAGACGGCGGCGCTGGGAAAGATGGCCTTGTGGTTGGCGGCGAACACGGCCGTCAGGAAGATGGCGAGCAGGCCGGTGATGCCCAGCATGATGCCGTTGAAGAGCTGGCGGCCCTGGCTCTTCTGCTCGTACTCGACGGGCTTCCAGAGATAGAGGCGCGTCGAGCGGTCGCCGGCCAGCTCGGCGGCGAACGTCACGGTCTGGCCGGGCTCCAGCGAGACGCGGAATACGTCCGCCCGGTCGTTCTTGACGCGCTCAGGCACGAAGCCGACCGACGGCGTCACCCGCTCGACGCGGCGCGCATCAAGGTCGGGCCATACGATGCCCGAGCCCGAGGTGGCATAGCGATCCGCCGTCAACCAGCGCTCGATCGGCTTGTCGGTAACGTTGCGCAGCGCGAATACGAACCAGGCCGGATTGGTGCCGGGCGTGGTCGCCGGCACGGAGAAAGGCTGCGTCACGCCATCGCTGCCGGCGACGGTATAGATCTGCAGCGCGTCGCCGCGCTCGACCTCGGTCTCGCCGTAGGTGGAAATCTCGATCCGGTCGGCGTCGTTGTTGACGTCGATGGCCTTGATGGCCGCGGCTGCGGGGTTGGAAAGAGCGAAACCGGCGACCACCAAAGCCAGGCACAGCAAGCCGAGGACGGCCCGCAGCAGCCCTCCTGCCCTGCTTCCAGCTCTTGTGCGGCCCGGCATCATACTCCCGCTGTCCTCACGCCCGCGGATCGTCGTGCAGAAGTGCGTAGAGATCGTGGTCCTGCCAGACGTCGTTGATTTTCAGGTAGCGCCGCGCCGTACCCTCGCGCCGGAAGCCCGCCTTCTCGAGCACGCGCGCGGACGGCGCGTTGTGCGGCAGGCAGGCCGCCTCCAGGCGATGCAGCCCAAGGGTGCCGAATGCGAAGGGAACGACAGCCCGCAAGGCGTCCGTCATGTAGCCGCAGCGAACGTGCGGCAGGCCCATCCAGTATCCGACCGAGGCCGACTGCGCCACGCCGCGGCGGACGTTGCTGATGGTCAGGCCGCCGACCAACGTGGCGTCACCCTCGCGGAACACCAGGAAGGCGTAGCCCTGATCCTCGCGCATCTCGCGCTGGTACTGGCGCAGACGGCGACGGAAGGCGGAGCGGGAGAGCTCGTCGCGCGTCCACAGCGGCTCCCAGACCGTCAGGTGCTGGCGGCTGAGCGCTCTCAGCTCCGCCCAGGCCGAGTAGTCGCCCATCGCCGGCTGGCGCAGATAGACTTGCCGCCCGCGCACCTCGGCGTCGACGTCGGGAAGTATCGATCTCGAAAACGCCATCTGTCCCCCGTGCGCCCCTCAGCTGGGGCCTTCACGTTTGCAATGCAGATCTCACGCGGTCGCCATGCGCTCGGCCATGGCGGCGTAGGATTCGCCCTTGCGTCCTGCTCCTACCACGGCCACCGCCGGCCGGGCGTCGCCGATCAGCTTGGCGGCCAACTCGCGCGTCGCCTCGGCCGACACCGACTCGATGCAGTCGACGATCTCGGTTGTGTCGATCAGGCGGTCGAACAGCAGCAGCTGGCGCGCCATCTGCTCGGCGCGCGCCGAGGAGCTTTCCAGTCCCATCAGCAGGCCGGCCTTGTGCTGCGCCTTGGAGCGGGCGAGTTCCGCTTCGGTCGGTTTCTCGGAGGCTGCGCGCGTCAGCTGCTGTCCCACCACGTCGATCAGCTTTCCCATCATCTCCGGGCCGGTTGCGGCGTGGATGCCGAACAGTCCCCCGTCGGCCAGCGCCCAGCAGCTCGAATAAATCGCATAGCAAAGGCCGCGGCGTTCACGAACCTCCTGGAACAGCCGCGACGACATCCCCCCGCCGAACAGGCCCGAAAACACCTGAGCCGTGTAGAACTCACGGGTCCGATAGGACGGCCCGGCAAACGCCATGACGAGATGGCTCTGCTCGAACGGCTTGGCCGACGTGCGCGTGCCCCCGACATACCGTGCCGGCTCGAATCGGCCGCCTTCGCCGCCATTCATGGCACCGAATTGGGCCTCAGCGTGGCGCACCAACTCGCCGTGATCGACTTTACCCGCCGCCGACAGGACCATGCGGCTGGCGCCGTAATTGGCCTTGAGGAAGGTGCGCAGGTCGCCGGCCGTGAACCGGCCGACGCTTTCGGCGGTGCCGAGAATCGGCCGGCCGATGGCCTGCGCCGGGAAGGCCGCGTCCTGCAGCAGCTCGTAGGCGATCTCGTCGGGGCTGTCGCGCGTGGCGGCGATCTCCTGCAGGATCACCTCGCGTTCGCGCTCCAGCTCGTCCTCGGCGTAGCGCGGGATGTGCAGGATGTCGGCCAGGATATCGAGCGCCAGGCCGACATCGGCCTCCAGCACGCGCGCGTAGTAGGCCGTCGTCTCCAGGCTGGTGGCCGCGTTCAACTCGCCACCCACCGCCTCGATCTCCTCGGCGATGTCGCTGGCGCTGCGCCGCTCGGTGCCCTTGAAGGCCATGTGCTCCAGCAGGTGCGAGATGCCGTGCTCGGACTCGCGCTCGTGGCGGGCGCCGGCGCCGACCCAGACGCCGAGCGACACCGTCTCGACATGCGGCATGTGGTTGGAGACGACGCGCAAGCCGTTCGGCAGCTTGGTCAGTTGGGTGCTCATGCGGCGGCTCCGTGTTTTTGGGCTGCAAGGCTTGCAACGAAGCGCTCGACGGCCGCCAGATCGTTGGGGAGGCTGGTGATCCGCTCGGGATCGCTCATCAGGGAGGCAAGACGCGGCGGCAGGGCCGGCCGCTCGCCGGTGATCGCCTGCAGGGCGTCGGGAAACTTGGCCGGATGGGCGGTGGCGAGCACGATGCGCGGCGCCGTCCCGGGGCCGGCCTTCTCCGCCGCCACCACGCCGCAGGCGCTGTGCGGGTCGAGCAGGTAGCCGCTGCGCTGCTTGACGCGACGGATGCAGTCCGCCACCTCAGCCTCGCTGGCGCTGGCGGCGGCAAAGTCGCGCCGCATCGGCTCCAGCGCAGGTCCGAGCTCGAAGCTGCCGGACTGGGCGAGCGCGCCCATCCTGGCTCGCACCCAGGCGGTATCGCGGCCTGAGGCCTCGAACAGGTAGCGCTCGAAGTTGGAGGAGACCTGGATGTCCATCGATGGTGAGCTGGTGGCCTTGACGCCGCGCACCTCGTAGGCGCCGGTGGTCCGCGCCCGCGCCAGGATATCGTTGTCGTTGGTGGCGATGGTGAGCTGCTCGATCGGCAGCCCCATGCGGCGCGCGGCATAGCCGGCCAGGATGTCGCCGAAGTTGCCGGTCGGCACGGTGAACGAGACCGCGCGATGCGGAGCGCCCAGTGCCGTGGCGGCGGCGAAGTAGTAGCCGATCTGTGCCAGCACCCGCGCCCAGTTGATCGAGTTGACGCCGGCCAGCTTGATGCGATCACGGAAAGCCAGGTCGTTGAACATGCCCTTCACGAGCGCCTGGCAGTCGTCGAAGGTGCCGTCGATCTCCACGGCGTGCACGTTGTCCTCACGCGCGGTGGTCATCATGCGCCGCTGCACGTCGGAGACGCGGCCGCGCGGGAACAGGATGATGGCGTCGATGCGCTTGGAACCGCGGAAGGCCTCGATGGCGGCGCCGCCGGTGTCGCCGGAGGTGGCGCCGACGATGGTCGCCCGCTCGCCGCGCGCGCCGAGCACGCGATCCATCAGCCGCGCCAGCAGCTGCATGGCGACGTCCTTGAAGGCGAGCGTCGGCCCGTGGAACAGCTCCAGCACCCACAGATCGCTGTCGATCTGGACGAGCGGGGTGATGGCGGGGTGGCCGAAGCGGGCATAGCTCTCGCGCGCCATGGCCAGCAGCTCGGCCCGCGCCAGGGCGTTGCCGATGAATGGCTCCATCACGGAGGTGGCAAGTTCCGCGTAGGGCTTGCCGGCCAGACCGGCGATGGCCTTCGGCTCGAGCCTTGGCCAGCTCTTCGGCATGTAGAGGCCGCCGTCACGCGCCAGACCGGCCAGCAACGCATCCTCGAACCCGAGCTCGGGCGCTTCGCCTCTGGTACTGACGTAGTGCACGGGAGCGGGCTCGCGGGCTGGAGAACGGGATATGAACTTCAGCTCACCCTAAGGCGCAGGCAAGGACCGAACAAGGCAGCTGCACGGGTCGCTACCAGGTAACGTGAGATGCCCCTAACGACGCCCGGAAAACGGCCTCAGCCGGCTCGCGGCGAAGGCCAAATAAACACCGATCAGTGTTAGAGCCAGGCCGTACCACGTAATGGCATACTCAAGGTGACGGTTGGGCAGGTCGACGCGCGTCACCCCGCCTTTGGGGAAACCGCCGGGCGGCTCAGGGCGGGCGTCCGCATCGATCCAATAGGGCATTGGCGGCATGGTGGCGCCCGGCGGGGTGATCGAGAAGGTCATGGCGTCGATATCCGGCCAGTACCACAGATTGCGGGCGGTATCGTTGGCCGGTGTGAACGGGCCGGGGGTAGGCACGTTGCGAAGCAAGCCGGTGACCCGTGCCGTACCCGTACCCGGAATCTGTCCTTCGGCGCGCGTGTTTGGGTCCTTGCGGGCATCGGGCACAAATCCGCGGTTGACCCAGACGAGCTCGCCCGAGGTCGTCGCCAGCGGCGTGAACACGTGCCAGCCGAGCCCCAAGGGGGTGGGAGCATAAAGATAGCGCTCCTTGTCGTGCAGAAAGTGTCCGGAAGCCGTCACGTGCAGGTACTCGCGGTCGGCATTCTTGATGAGAGCCTCGTCGGAGGGCAGTTCGATCGGCGCTGCTTGCGTGCGGGCGGCGATCTTGGCGATCAGGCCGTCCTTCCACTGCTTGCGCTGCACCTGCCAGGTACCGAGCGAGACGAGCACGCCGAGCGCGACGATGGTCGCCACCGTCGGCCAGATCAGCCCGGCCTCTCTCAGTCGCGTCAGCATGGCGTGCGCAAGCTCACTCGCTGCTCAGCCGGCCCTCGGCGGCCTTGAGTGAGATCGTTCTTGAAGGAAGCACTTCGCTTCCATCAAGAA